>Ga0207668_10000951_pt1 | contig 17432 bp, 17 predicted proteins | sample KBSS43metaG_FD_184323 | JGI IMG/M metagenome (GOLD analysis project Ga0207668, IMG submission 184323) | Switchgrass rhizosphere microbial communities from Kellogg Biological Station, Michigan, USA - KBS S4-3 metaG (SPAdes) (version 2) | ecosystem: Host-associated > Plants > Roots > Rhizosphere... | reverse complement strand
CGTCACCCGCGCGCTCGACGATGGCGACAGCGCCCGCTCGCGCTCGCTCGCCGCGCTGAAGCGTGCCCGCGAGAAGGACCGTCGCAGCCACATGGCGGGCGGCCCGCAGGCCAAGCAGGTCCGCGATGTCGTGGTGCCGGAGACGATCACCGTCCAGGAACTCGCCAACCGCATGGCCGAGCGTGGTGCCGACCTGGTCAAGGCGCTGTTCAAGATGGGCAGCCCGGTCACCCTGACCCAGACGATCGACCAGGACACCGCCGAGCTGCTGGTCACCGAGTTCGGCCATAACATCAAGCGCGTGTCCGAAAGCGACGTCGACCTCGTCACCGAATCCGATGTCGATGCGGCCGAGACGCTGGCCCCGCGGGCGCCGGTGGTCACCATCATGGGCCATGTCGACCACGGCAAGACCAGCCTGCTCGACGCGCTGCGTGGTACCGATGTCGTTTCAGGCGAGGCCGGCGGCATCACCCAGCATATCGGCGCCTATCAGGTGCAGTTGAAGTCGGGCGAGAAGATCACCTTCCTCGACACGCCGGGCCACGAGGCGTTCAGCGAGATGCGCGCCCGCGGTGCGGACGTGACCGACATCGTCATCATCGTCGTCGCCGGCGATGACGCGATCCGGCCGCAGACCATCGAGGCGATCAACCACACCAAGGCGGCGAACAAGCCGATGATCGTGGCGATCAACAAGATGGACAAGCCTGGCTCCAATGCCCAGCGCGTCCGCGAGCAGCTGCTCCAGTATGACGTCCAGGTCGAAAGCATGGGCGGCGACGTCCAGGAGGTCGAGGTTTCGGCGCTCAAGAAGACCGGCCTTGACGAGCTGGTCGAGAAGATCCTGCTGCAGGCCGAAGTGCTCGAACTGGGTGCCAACCCCGATCGTGCCGCCGAGGGCGTGGTGATCGAGGCGCAGCTCGACAAGGGCCGCGGCCCGGTGGCGACGATCCTGGTCCGCCGCGGCACGCTGCACACCGGCGACGTCTTCGTCGTCGGACAGGAGAGCGGCAAGGTCCGTGCGATGGTCAACGACAAGGGCCAGCAGATCAAGGCCGCGGGGCCGTCTCTGCCGGTCGAGGTGCTCGGCCTGTCGGGCGTGCCCGGCGCCGGCGACCAGCTCTCGGTCGTGGAGAACGAGGCGCGCGCGCGCGAGGTCGCGGCCTATCGCGCCAGCGTCATCCAGCAGAAGCGGACGACGCAGGCGCCGGCCAGCCTCGAATCGATGTTCTCGGCGCTGCGCGACAGGCAGGCACAGCAGTACCCGGTGGTGGTCAAGGCCGACACGCAGGGGTCGGTCGAAGCGATCGTCGGCTCGCTCAACAAGATCTCGACCGACGACATCCAGGTCCGCATCCTGCATTCGGGCGTGGGCGGCATCACCGAGAGCGACGTGACCTTGGCGGCGGCGTCGAAGGCGCCGATCATCGGCTTCAACGTTCGCGCCAATGCCAAGGCCCGCGACATCGCCACCCGCGACGGGGTCGCCCTGAAGTATTACGACATCATCTACGACCTGCTCGACGAGATCAGGGCGGCGATGGCGGGCCAGCTCGGCCCCGAATATTTCGAGACGGTGGTCGGCCGCGCCGAGGTCCGCGAGGTCTTCTCGGCGGGCAAGCATGGCAAGGCGGCGGGCCTGCTGGTGGTCGAGGGCTACATTCGGAAGGCGCTGCGCGCCCGCCTCACCCGCGACGACGTCATCATCTACAACGGCTCGATCGCCTCGCTGCGTCGCTTCAAGGACGACGTGCCCGAGGTCCGCGCCGGCCTGGAATGCGGCATCACGCTGGAAGGCTCGATCGACGTCAAGGCGGGCGACTTCCTGGAGACCTTCGAGGTCGAGGAACGCGCGCGGACGCTGTAACGGATCTCCCTCTCCCCGTTGGGAGGAGAGGGATTTTCGCAGGCGGCAGGGAGACGCAACATGCGCCGCAACGAGAATGCCGAGGGCAGGTCGGTCCGCGTGCAGCGCGTCGGCGAGCAGGTCCGCCATGCGCTGAGCGAGATCCTGATGCGCGGCGACGTCCATGATGACGTGCTGACCAGCCATCCGGTCTCGGTCACCGAGGTCCGCATGTCGCCCGACCTGCGCAATGCGACCGCTTTCGTGAAGCCGCTGCTCGGCCGCGACGAGGAGATCGTGCTGAAGGCGCTGCGCACCAACACCGCTTATCTCCAGAGCGAGGTCGCGCGCCGGATCCAGCTGAAGTACGCGGCGCGGCTCAAGTTCCTGATCGACGAGAGCTTCGACGAGGGCAGCCACATCGAATCGCTGCTTCGCCGCGACGACGTCGCCCGCGACCTCGGCCGGGACGAGCACTGACTTGGCCCACGCCGACGCCGATGCCCTGCGCGCCTGCCTCGACGACGGGGTGGCGCGCCTCGAACCACTGACCGAAGGACATCGCGAGGCCCTGCGCGCGGCCTGCGCGATCGACCGGGCGACCTGGGACAATTACCGCTGGTCGTTCCTCGACCCGCATTTCGACACCAGTTTCGAGGCAGCGCGCGACGGCGCGGGTCGCACCGTCTTCGCCGCCTTCGAGGCCGGGCACCTCGTCGGCATGACCGGCTTCATCAACATCATGGCGATGAACCGCGCGCTGGAAATCGGCCTGACCTACCTCGTGCCGGCGGCCCGCGGGACCGGCGTCAACCGCCGCTTCAAGGATCTGCTGCTCGACCATGCCTTTGCCTCCGGCTTCAGCCGCGTCGAATTCCGCGTCGACGGTCGCAATGCCCGCAGCCAGGCGGCGATGACCAAGCTCGGTGCGGTTCGCGAAGGTACCCTGCGCAAGGACGTGCCGATCTGGAACGGCTATGTCCGCGACACCGTGGTCTATTCGATTCTCAGGGACGAGTGGCGGAAGGACCGCTGACGTGCACGGCTGGATCGTCGTCGACAAGCCGGTCGGACCGGGATCGACCGACATCGTCTCGAAGGTGAAGCGTGCGCTGCGCGCGGGCGGCTACCCCAAGCTCAAGGTGGGCCATGGCGGCACGCTGGACCCGCTCGCCTCGGGCGTGCTGCCGGTGGCGCTGGGTGAGGCGACCAAGCTCGCCGGACGGATGCTCGACAGCGACAAGGTCTACGCCTTCACCATCGGCTTCGGGATCGAGACGGACACGCTGGATGCCGAGGGCAGGGCGATCGCTACGTCCGAGCTGCGGCCGACCCGCGCGGCGATAGAGGCGGTGCTCCCGCGCTTCACCGGCCCGGTCGAGCAGGTGCCGCCGGCCTATTCGGCGCTGAAGATCGACGGCAAGCGCGCCTATGACCGCGCGCGTGCCGGGGAGACGGTCGACATGGCGGGACGGAGCGTAGTGATCCACGCCCTGAACTCCTCCCCGGAACGGGGAGGGGGACCATCCGAAGGATGGTGGAGGGGGAGTGCCACAAGCGAGCCGGTTGCCGCATCGAGCCCCCCCGCCGCCGCCTGCGCCGGTCCCCCGCCGCGTGCCGGGGAGGAACTGCAGGACATCACCCTCACCGCCCATGTCTCCAAGGGCACCTACATCCGCAGCCTTGCCCGCGACATCGCCCGGGCGCTCGGTACCGTCGGGCACGTCACCATGCTGCGGCGGACCAAGGCCGGGCCGTTCACCCTCGCCCCTGCCATTTCGCTGGACAAGTTGGACGAACTCGGCCATGGGGCCGCGCTTGAACAGGCACTCTTGCCGCTCGAGGCAGGGCTGGACGACATCCCGGCCCTCAACCTCACGCCCGACCAGGCGAGGCTGCTCCGCATGGGGCAGAAATTGGTCGGGATCGCCGCACAGCCCGGCCTTCACTTCGCGAAAGACGGTGCCGTTCCCGTCGCGCTCGTGGAGGTCACCGGCCCGGAGATCCGGGTGGTGCGCGGCTTCAACCTTTAGATGTTCGAAGGAAAACAGATGACGATTACCGCCGAGCGTAAGGCCGAACTGATCAAGGACAATGCCCGGGCCGAGGGCGACACCGGCTCCCCCGAGGTGCAGATCGCGATCCTGACCGAGCGCATCGCCAACCTGACCGAGCACTTCAAGGGCCACGCCAAGGACAACCATTCGCGCCGCGGCCTGCTGATGATGGTCAACAACCGGCGCAGCCTTCTCGATTATCTGAAGAAGAAGGACGCGGCCCGCTACAGCGCATTGATCGCGAAGCTGGGCCTTCGCAAGTAACGACAAGGGCGGCTTCGGGCCGCCCTTTTCTCATTCCGGCGACCGAACGGTGCGATGGCACCGCCTGTCGCGGATGAATTGACCCCGGCCGGTGCCGGGGAAACGACCGGAGGCAGGCAATCCGGCCAGCCTCCACCGGGCCAATACCGGCCCGCCATAGGAACCGGCGCGCATCCGGCCGCCGGACGAAGGAAACACTGATGTTCAATGTCAAGAAAGCGGAAATCGAGTGGGGCGGCCAAACCCTCACTCTCGAAACCGGCCGCGTCGCCCGTCAGGCCGACGGCGCCGTGCTGGCGACCCTCGGCGAGACCGTGGTGCTCTGCGCCGTCACTGCCGCGCGGACCGTCAAGGAAGGCCAGGACTTCTTCCCGCTGACCGTCCACTATCAGGAAAAGTATTCGGCCGCGGGCCGCATCCCCGGCGGCTTCTTCAAGCGCGAACGTGGCGCGACCGAGAAGGAGACGCTTGTCTCCCGCCTGATCGACCGCCCGATCCGCCCGCTCTTCCCCGACGGGTTCTACAACGAGATCAACGTCATCGCCCAGGTGATGAGCTATGACGGCGTCAACGAGCCGGACGTCCTGGCGATGATCGCCGCGTCCGCCGCGCTCACCATTTCCGGCGTGCCGTTCATGGGTCCGATCGGCGCCGCGCGCGTCGGCTACAAGGACGGCGAGTTCATCCTGAACCCGACCAACGACCAGGTGAAGGAAGGCGACCTCGACCTCGTCGTCGCCGGCACTTCCGACGCGGTGATGATGGTCGAATCGGAGGCTAAGGAGCTTTCCGAGGAGACCATGCTGAGCGCGGTGATGTTCGCGCATCGCGAGTCGAAGAAGGTGATCGACGCGATCATCAGCCTCGCCGAGAAGGCTGCCAAGGATCCGTGGGATCTGCCGACGCTCGACCAGTCGGGCGACCTCGAGGCGGTTGTCGAGAAGCTGACCAAGGACGGCCTGACCGAGGCCTACAAGCTCACCAAGAAGGCCGAGCGCGTCGCCGCGATCACCCAGGCGAAGGCGGCGCTCAAGGAGCACTTCGCCGATCACGCCGCCGAGGTGAAGCTGAAGGTCGGCAAGCTGTCCAAGAAGGTCGAGGCGAAGATCGTTCGCCAGGCGATCCTCAAGGAAGGCCGGCGCATCGACGGCCGCGACACCCGCACCGTCCGCCCGATCGAGTCGATGGTCCACTTCCTGCCGCGCACCCACGGCTCGGCGCTGTTCACCCGTGGTGAGACCCAGGCGATCTGCACCACCACCCTCGGCACCGCCGATGCGGAGCAGATGATCGACGGCCTGGGCGGCCTCCACTACGAGCGCTTCATGCTCCACTACAACTTCCCGCCCTATTCGGTGGGCGAGGTCGGCCGCTTCGGCGCGCCGGGCCGTCGTGAAGTGGGCCATGGCAAGCTCGCCTGGCGCGCGCTGCACCCGGTGCTGCCGTCGAAGGAGGAGTTCCCCTACACGATCCGCGTCCTCTCCGACATCACCGAGTCGAACGGCTCGTCGTCGATGGCGACGGTCTGCGGCGGGTCGCTGGCGATGATGGATGCCGGCGTGCCGCTGAAGCGCCCGGTTTCGGGCATCGCGATGGGCCTGATCCTCGAGGGCAAGGACTTCGCGGTCCTCAGCGACATCCTCGGCGACGAGGATCACCTCGGCGACATGGACTTCAAGGTGGCCGGCACCAGCGAGGGCATCACCTCGCTGCAGATGGACATCAAGATCGCCGGCATCACCGAGGAGATCATGAAGGTCGCCCTCGCGCAGGCGAAGGAAGGCCGCGCCCATATCCTCGGCGAGATGAACAAGGCGCTCGGCGGCGTCGGCGAGCTTTCGGCGCACGCGCCGCGCATCGAAACGATGCAGGTTCCCAAGGACAAGATCCGCGAAGTGATCGGCACCGGCGGCAAGGTGATCCGCGAGATCGTCGCGACCACCGGCGCGAAGGTCGACATCGAGGATGACGGCACCGTCAAGATCAGCTCGTCCGATCCGGAGAAGATCGCCGCCGCCCGCAAGTGGATCGAAGGCATCACGCTCGAGGCCGAGGTCGGCAAGGTCTACGACGGCAAGGTCGTCAACATCGTCGACTTCGGTGCCTTCGTGAACTTCATGGGCGGCAAGGACGGTCTGGTCCACGTCTCCGAGATCAAGAACGAGCGCGTCGCCAATGTCCGCGACATCCTGTCCGAAGGGCAGGAGGTCAAGGTCAAGGTGCTCGAGATCGACCAGCGCGGCAAGGTTCGCCTGTCGATGCGCGTCGTCGACCAGGAGACCGGCGCCGAGCTGGAAGACACCCGCCCGGCGCGCGAGCCGCGCGAGGGTGGCGACCGTCCCGACCGGGGTCCGCGCGGCGACCGTCGCCGTGACGGCGGCGATCGCGGCCCGCGTCGCGATCGGGGCGAGCGGGGTGATCGCGGCCCGCGCCGCGAGAGCGCCGAAAAGGACGACGGCCCCGCGCCCGAGTTCTCGCCGGCATTCCTGACCCGCTCCGACGACTGATCGCCGGACGTCGCCTGAAACGAGAAAGGGCCCCGCGAGGGGCCCTTTTTTGTTGGGTTCAGCCGGCGTCGGATCGCCACCGGGGACGGTGGATTCGATCAGGCCGGCCGTCTTGTCAGTCGGTGACCGCCACCTCGACCGAGAACGACCCTGCCTCCTCGTCGCGCTGCAGGCGGGAGCGGAGCTGGCGGGAGAGGCCTTCGAAGACCCGGCCGAAGCGATCGCCGAGGTGATCGCGTAGTGCATCGCTGGGGCGGAGTGCCGGGCTGGCGACCGTGAGGAGCGCGCGGCCCGGCTCGCTGGCCCGCAAGCTCACCATGATCGCCGCGCGTGGGTTGCACAGCATTGCCAGCTCGGCCGCCTCGGTGAACAGGAAGGCGATCGCCACTGCATTGTCCTGGTTGACGTGCAGGGTCTCGACATCGACGACGATGCTCATCCCCATGTGCTGCGGGCCGGCGGTGGCGCGCAGATTGGCGGCGAGTTCGCTGATAAGGCCGCGCAGCGCCACGCCGCGATTCTCCTCGAACTCGGCGAAATGGTTGCGGTGGACGATGGCGAGCGCGTCGACGCGGCGCAGGATCGAGGCATAGGCCTCCATCGTCTCGTCGCTGGCGGCACCGCGGGCGTGGAGGTGGATCAGGCTGGCGACGACCTGGAGGTTGTTCTTGACCCGGTGGTGGACCTCCCGGGTCAGCTTGGTCTGGCGGGCGAGGCCGGCCTCGAGATCGGCCTCGTGCTGTGCCACCGTCGCGCTCAGCTGCGAAAAGGCGTCGGCCAACCGCCGGATTTCGATCGTCGGACCCCGCGCCGGGGGCAATGACAAGGTGGTGCTGCCGGGCTGATAGGCGGCGACGGCGCGCTGGAGCCGGGCGAGCGGGCGCAGCACGAACCGGTTGATGACGATCCAGCCGACCGCGCCCGCCGAGAGCCACATCAGCACCGGCAGGATCATCAGCAGGATCTCGATCGGCCGGATCGGCGGGGTCGTCACCCCCATGTCGAGGCGGACCTGGCCGTTCAGCACCGGCGCGCTCGCGGTCAGCCGGTCGTCGAGCGGGCCGATCCTCCCGACCTTGCTGACCGTCATCCGGTCGTCGTTCTGGACGAGATCGATCTGATAGGAGAGCGGCGCCGCCTTCGGCCGGGTGATCGCGGCGATCGCGTCGCGCGGAAATTCAGCTATGGCGAAGCCGCCGCCGGGGATGTCCGGCACCGACAGCCGCAGCGCCTGGTGATCGTCGGTGATGTTGGTGACGAACTCGTAGCCGGTGCTGTCGCGCGTGCCGGTGTTGGGCGTGAAGCCGCGCGTCGCGCAAAGCAGGCGTCCGCGTCCGTCGAAGATCGCAAAGCGCCCCCACAGAGTCTGGACGGAATCGAAGCGGGGGAGGGTCTTCGCGCACCCGCCGCGGCCTGCGCCGTTGAGCGCAAGGGCCGTCGCCGCCGCGCGCAGGGCAGCCGCGGTGCGCGTCATTGATGAAGTCAGTGCGCCCGCGCTCTCGGTGGCGACCAGCCGGGCGCCGGCGCCGCGCGCCTGACGATTGCTTTGCGCCGATTCGATCGAGGCGAAGAGCGCGATCAGCCCGAGCGGCAGCAGTGCGAACAGCAGAATCAGGAAAATCTTGGTGCTGGTCGCCATGCGGTCCAGCCATAGCGCGCCGGCCAGCCTCGCCCGATCACGGAGACCGTTTGCCGCCGGCGGCTCGGCACCGCCGAATTCCACGGACATGTCAGGCCTGGCCATCGGGCTCCCTCACCCGGGTTGGCCCGCGGGAGTCAGGAAAGTTTGCCGAGCAAATCAAGCATTTCCGGCGGCACGGTTTCGCTGAGCGTCTCGTCATAGACGGTACGAAGCGCGTTGCCGACCTCCTTGTTCCCACCCTTTTTGGAGGTCTTCTGGGGAGGCGGTACGGCCGGCTTCTGTCGCACGCTTTCTTTAGACAAAGCCAATTTCTGGTCCCCATCGCTCATCCGCACGAACATCGGCTGAAACCTCCGACGCCACCGGCCTCCCGAACCGTCGTCGCATAATTTGCGCGTGCTGCCGTGGAAACAAAAAACTCCGATGATTGTTCCCTCACCGGTACATTGTCGCACCGTCGAAAAGGGGGAGGACGCGGAGACCGGAGCAGCAGGGTTGAAATGGCCCCTTTGCCGCCTCACAACGCGCCCACCACGACCAGGAGGTCTCACTTAATATGTCGCTCGGCCAGCAACTCGCCCCGCATCTTCCGTTCCTGCGCCGCTATGCCCGCGCGCTGACCGGCAGCCAGGGGCATGGCGATACCTATGTCCGCGCCACCCTGGAGGCGATCGTCGCTGCCCCGCAGGATTTTCCGCGCGACGTCGATCCGCGGCTGGGCCTTTATCGCACCTTCCACGTGATCTGGTCCTCGACCACGGATGATGACGGCCGCGACGAGGCGGTGTTCGAGGAGACCTCCGAAGGGATCGCCCAGGCCCGCCTGTCGCGGATCACGCCGCGCTCGCGCCAGGCGCTGCTGCTGACCGCGATGGAGGGCTTCACCCCGGAGGATGCCGGCTATCTGATCGAGGCCGAGACCGACGAGGTCGAGGGGCTGGTCGCCGAGGCCATGGCCGAGATCGAGCGCCAGACCCGCGCCGAGGTGCTGATCATCGAGGACGAGCCGATCATCGCCATGGATCTCGAGACCATCGTCCGCGATCTCGGCCACAGCGTCACCGGCGTGGCGGTGACCCGCGACGAGGCGGTGGCGCAGGCGCTGGCCACGCGTCCGACCTTGGTGCTCGCCGACATCCAGCTCGCCGACGACAGCTCGGGCATCGACGCGGTCAAGGACATCCTGTCGCAGTTCAGCGTGCCGGTGATCTTCATCACTGCCTTCCCGGAGCGGCTGCTGACCGGCGAGCGGCCCGAGCCGACCTTCCTGATCACCAAGCCGTTCCAGCGATCGACGGTGAAGGCGGCGATCAGCCAGGCGCTGTTCTTCGATGCGCAGACGGTGCCGGCGGCCTGACGGGCGCGCTTTGACCGCGACGCCGATCGGGCAGGCGCGCGGGCGGAAATTCTGGGGGAGATGGAGCGATGATCCGGGTTCTGATCGGCAGTCTCGCCGGCGCATTGGCGATGTTCGTGGTCGGCTTCCTGTTCTGGGCGACCCCGCTTTCGCGGATCGGCTATTCGGTGGCCGACGATACTCAGAATGCGAGCATCCAGGCCGCGCTCGCGCAGAACCTCCAGACCGGCACCGGCCGCTATATCGTCCCCTCGCCGGAGTCCCGCGGCGGGGCGGCGCTCTATGCCAGGGGGCCGGTGGCGACCGTCGACTACAATGCCGGCGGCTTCTCGGCGTCGGACCCGGCCACGCTCATCGCCGGTTTCGTCCACGAATTCGTGGTCGTCCTGATCATCGGCCTGACCCTGCTGACGGTCGCGCGGCGGATCGGCGACTTCGCGTCGCGCGCCAAGCTGGTGGTCGGGCTCTGCGGGGCCGCGGCGCTGCTCATCACCCTGTCCGACCCGATCTTCAACCACGCCGATTGGCGCTTCGCGCTCTATAACTTCATCGCCTGCCTCGCGATGCTTTCCGCCGGGGGGCTGGTCGTCGCCCGCTGGTTCCTGCCGAAGCCGGTCTCAAGCACCCTTCACTAGGGCGAGGAAGCGCGCCGCCGCCGCGAAATCGACGTGGTGCGCCTCCCTGGCGCGGGTGGCGAGATCGTCCTCGCCCCATTTCTCGGCCTGCCAGTCCTCGTCGACGCCGGCCGCGGCCCACATCGCCGCGGCGGCGATCGCGCCCTCGTCATGCATCAGCGCCAGCACCAGCGATCCGGTGATCGTGATCAGCGTCGACAGCGGGGTCAGGGTGAAGCCGTCGCGGGCGAGAAGTGCGTCGGCCAGCCGCCGCACCGTCGCTTGGGGCTGCGGACGGTGGACGATTCCGGTCGTGATCTCGAAGGCGACGTCGTAGCGGCGGCGTGCCCAGGCGAGCGGCGGGTCCCAGGCCGCCGCCTGCCGCGCGACCAGTTCGGCGGGGCGGTCGGCGCGGTAGCAGAGCAGGTCGGTCTCGGCATAGGCGACGAGGGGCCGTGCGAAGGCGAGCGGATCCGGCGCGACGCGGTCGATCGCCGCATTGGCCAGGCCGGTCATCGGCATCGTCCGCGGGTCGATCCTGTCATCCTGCGCACGCCATTCGGCGGCGACCGCCTCGGCGAGTGCATCGGAGGCCACAGCCAGCGGCGCGCGTGCGGGGGTGCGCACCGGGCGGCCATCGAGCAGGATCGTCCGCGTGCCGGTCTCGCGGCCGATCGCAACCTCCTTGTAGAACCGCTTCAACGCCCGTCTCCGGCGGGGTCCTCCGGCGGGGTCCGCCAGCGCCGGACGAGGAGGCGCGGCACCACCAGCGAGACGATCGCGCCGACCGCGCCGATCGGCAGGCCGATCTCGGTCGCGCCGCCCGGCCGGACCGGATCGCCGGCCATGATCCAGATGCCGACCAGCATCAGCACCAGCCCGCCGGCCTTGGCCAGGCCGATGATCGCGAAGCGATGCCGGGCAGGGTCGGGTGCGTGGGTCATGCCCGAGCCGCCAGCCATGCGGCGATCTCTGCGGGATGCTCGGCCACCCAGTCGGCACCGGCGTCGCGCAGTTCCTGCCGCTCGTGATAGCCCCAGGCGACCCCGATCGCGGTGACGCCGGCGGCAACCGCCATCGCCATGTCGTAGGTCGTGTCGCCGATCATCACCGTGGTCTCCGGCGCGGCGCCGGCCTCGGCCATGGCGGCATGGATCATCGCCGGATGCGGCTTCGACGGGTGGCGGTCGGCGGTCTGCAGCGTGACGAAGCGCCGGGCGAGGCCGTGATGGTCGAGGCAGAGCTTCAGCCCGCGATCGGACTTGCCGGTGGCCACGCCGAGCAGCCAGCCGCCCTCATCGAGCGCGGTGACGATGTCGGCGATGCCGTCGAACAAGGGCTCCTCGACCAGCCCGTTGCCGCGCAGCCGCTGGAAGGCGGACTTGTAGTCCTCGGCGAGGATCGCGTGCACCTCGGCCGTGCCCTCGGGGTGGAGCGCCTGCATCGCTTCGACCAGGCTGAGGCCGACGACGCGGCGGCTGACCTCCCGGCCCGGCGGGACGAGGCTGGCGCGGCCGAAGCAGTCTTCGATTGCCATGCAGATGTTGGTCTGGCTGTCGACGAGGGTGCCGTCGCAGTCGAAGATCGCGAGACGATTGCTCATCGAACGATCACCCGCGGCCACGCCCGCGCCGCTCTCCCTTGCGCTCCTTGCGGCGCGCCTTGGCTTGCTGGCTCTCGATCCGCTTCTTGCCCTCGGGCGTGTCGGAGAACTTGACGTCGTCGATCTCGAGGTCGCCGGCCATCGGGTTGAAGCCGAGATGGGCGAGGCTCTCGGTGATGTGCTTCGGCGCCTCGGCGGTCACGTCGATGCGGCCGCCATCGGGATGGTCGATCCTGAGCCGGCGGGCATGGAGGTGCATCTTGCGGCTGATCCCGCCGCTCAGGAACGCGTCCTGCCCGCCATATTTGCCGTCGCCAACGATCGGGTGGCCGATCGCCGCCATGTGGACGCGCAACTGGTGCGTGCGCCCGGTATAGGGCTGCAGTTCGACCCAGCAGGTGGTGTTCCCGGCACGCTCGATCACCCGGTAGCGGGTGCGCGCGGGCTGGCCCTCCTTCTCGTCGACATGCATCTTCTCGCCGCCGCTGCCGGGTTGCTTGGCGAGCGGCAGGTCGATGAACCCGTCTTCGATCGAGGGCACGCCGGTGACCAGCGCCCAGTAGATCTTGCGCACCGACCGGCTGGAAAAGGCCTTGGCGAAGAAGGCGGCAGCGCGGCTGGTGCGGGCGAGGAGGAGGACGCCCGAGGTATCCTTGTCGAGCCGGTGGACCAGCTTGGGTCGGCTTTCCGCCTCGTACTGCAGGGCGTCGAGCAGGCCATCGAGATGCTCGTTGGTCTTGGTGCCGCCCTGCGTCGCCAGGCCCGGCGGCTTGTTGACGACGATCGCCTGGGCGTCCTTGTGGATCAGCAGCTCCTGCGCGAAGTCGATCTGGTCCCGGGTCAGCACCGGGCGTTCACGCTTGGGCCGGGCCGCGGCGACCTGCACCGGCTCGGACGGCGGCACGCGGATCTGCTGGCCGGCGGCGAGGCGGTCGCCCGGGGTGGCACGCTTGCCGTCGATGCGCAGCTGGCCGGTGCGTGCCCAGCGCGAGACGACGTTGAACGTGCCCTCCGGCAGGTGCCGCTTGAACCAGCGGTCCAGCCGGATGCCGTCGTCGTCGGGGGCGACGGTGAAGGTCCGGACGCCGTCCTCCGCCATCAGCCGAAGACCCGGATGAGTTCGCGCCCGACGATCAGCATCACCACCGCGCCGGCGACCGAGGACACCGCATAGGCGGCGGCGAGGACATGGTCGCCGCGTTCGATCATGTTGAACGTCTCCAGGCTGAACGCCGAGAAGGTGGTGAAACCGCCGAGCACGCCGACGCCGAGGAACAGCCGCAGCCATTCGCCATGGCCCGGCGTCTTGGCGAGCGTGCCGGCGAGCACGCCCATCAGGAAGCCGCCGAGCAGGTTGACGATCCAGGTGCCCCAGGGGAACGCAAGGCCGAGATTGTGGGTCGCGGCGCTGCTGATCTGGTAGCGGAAGCCGGCGCCGATCGCGCCGCCGACGATGACGAGAAAGTAGGCGAGCATATCCGGCCCCTACAGGCTCAGCGGCAGGCGCGCCAGCCGGTCGCCCCGCGTGCCGCCTGATCGAGGTGGAGATGGTCGCGATGCGCGGCGTTGTAGTCGGGAGAGAGCACCGTCGCGAACAGCCCGCAGGCGCCGTCGCGCACGCTGCGCAGGAAACGCCGCGCCTTCGCGTCGCCGGTCCAATCGCGGGCGACGCTGATCCGGGTGCCGTCGGCCAGGCGGAAGCCGGCGATGTCGATGGCATCGGCGGTGGCATGTTCCGACCAGGAACCGCTGTCGCGACCGTATATGCGGCGGCAGGCATAGCTGCCGAAATGGTCGATCGTCGCGACGGGGCGGCCGTAAACGGCGATCGCGGCCGGCTGGACGCTGTTCCACTCCCACATCGCCAGCGCGGCGGCGACCGGGCAGGCGGTGCCGAGACCGACGGGCGCGAAGGCGATCCGGCGCGGGCCGCCCGCGGTGAGGCGGATACCGTCGTCATAGCCGCATTGCCCCGCCGATCGTGCCGGCAGCGCCGTGTAGCGTATGCCCGCGCGATCGAGCAGCGCCCGGCAGTACGGCCCGTCGGTGCCAAGCGCGGCGAGCTTGCGGCCGGTGAACAGCCCGGGCCTCTCGCCGAGGTCGAGTGCCGTCCACGGCAGGTCCTGCGGCCGGCTGCGGCCGACCAGGTAGAGCGCGAAGGCCGCGAGGAGGGCGAGCGTGAGGAGGGTTGCCCGCCGCAGGGCGCGGCCCAGTGCGCTGCGTCGCCGGGGCACCGGGCGCCGCCCGGTCAGCGGTTCTGCACGTCGCGCGTGCGGACGGCGGTCACCGGATAGCCGTGGCAGTCGGGGATGCAGTGCCAGGTCTCGCCATCGCGCACCTCCTGCCAGGGCGTGATCTTTGCGACCGGAAATTCCTTCAGCGCCGCGCGCACCGCGGCGACGCTGCCGAGTGCCGCGACGCGCTGGAGGTTGCTGAGGGTTGGGAAAAAGATGCGATTGGCACCGATCGGCACATCGGCGGCCGTCGTCCACAATGCGCGCACCGTCTCCCCGCCATCGGCTTCGCCGACCGCGCCGGAGGGGGCCGCGGCGACGTAGAAGCGGGTGTCGAACACGCGCCGGGCGGTCTCCGGCCGCCAGCGCGCGAAGGGAATCACCGCATCGAGATCCGGGCGCAGGCCATGCTCGGCCATCAGGGTGGCGAAGGGAATGCCGCCGAGCAATCCAGCGCGTAACGTCGCGGTCAGCGCCGCATCGGGCGCGGGATCGATCGCGACGGCGATCCCCGCCTCCTCGATGGTTTCCCGGATCGCGGCGACCCGCGCGGCGAGATCATCGGGATCGCCGGCGTGATCGGTCAGCGCCGCGACGACATGGTCGCCGGCGTCGACCCGGCCGCCCGGGAAGACCCAGGCGCCGGCGGCGAAGAAGAGATGCGCCGCCCGCTCCAGCATCAGCACCTCTGGCTCGGCACCGCCCTCGCGCTCGCGCAGGAGGATCAGGGTCGCGGCGGGCGTGGCGGGGGCGAGGTCGGCGGCCATGGTCTCCGGTAGCAGCGACGCGACCGCCGCGAAAGCGATCCCGCGCCCCGCTTGCAGCCCCCGCGCAATCGTCCTAGTCCACGCGCCATATCACGGAGTTACTGCGATGAGCGACACACCCAAGCTGGTTGTTGCGGTGCAGAAGGACGGCCTCGCCCAGCGCCTCGCGACGATCGCCAATGTTATTCGCGTGACCCGGCCGGCCGGGTTGCGCCCCGGTTTCATCTGGCCGATCGCTGACGGCGTGCCGCCGGTCGAGGCACTGTTCGATCCTCAGTTCATCGCCGATCATCTGATCGTCGATTTCGACCCGGCCGAGTTCGCGGCGCTGCCCCCCGGGCCGCTGCGCGGCCGTAAGATCGACGCAGTCGCTGCCGAGCCCGCCTTTCGCGGGATCAGCACCGTCCGCTGGGAAGAGCCGATCGAGCTCACGCGCGGCAATCTGGTCAAGATCAAGCAGACGCGGCGCTCGATCTTCGAGGCGTTGCCCTTCGTCCCAACCGTGCGGGCGGTGATGGACAGGCTTGCACAGTCGGTGACCGGGGAGATGGTCGTCCTAGAATTATGGCGGGCCGGGTCCAGCGCCGATTTCCTGCCGTCGACCATCCTCCAGCATCGGCTGCGGGCGCTGAAGGAGGAAGGGCGTGCGGTCGTCCTCGTCGGCGACGACGAAGCCACGATGGCGGAGTTCAGCGAGACCTACGACGTGCCGATCGCCGCCCATCTCGGCGGTGCCGTCGACGCGGCGGGTGTGACGATGGCGAACCTGACCGCGATGATGAGGGCCGGCGAGGTCGTTGGCAGCAAAAGCGCGATGGCGCGCGCCGCAGCGGCGATCAGCCGTACCACGGTAACCGCGGCCGTCGATGGGATCGATCCGGACGAGCTCGTCGCGCTGCTGCGTGCCGCGACCTTCTCGAACGTCTCGGACCAGCGCGCGCTGGCGCTGACCCATTATGCGCTGGCACGCGCGCTGCCGGAGGATGGTGACGACCGGCTGGCGGCACTTGAGGCGGCGCATGCCGCGGACCCGGACGATATCCTCCTCGCGCGTGCGCTGGTAAGGCCATTCATCAAGCGCCAGCGGTTCGAAGATGCCGAAGCGATGATCCGGGAGACCGCCGAGCGCGCCTTCAACAGCTCCAACAAGGCCGCCACCGGTATGTGCGCGCTCTATGGCGACGCGGCGACGATGGAGGAGGCGCTCGATCTCGCCAATGCCTGCGAGGTTCATCCCGGACCCTATCTCCACGCCCAGCTGTCGGCCGTGCTCCACGAGCTCCAGAGCTACGAGAAATCCTACGCCGCCGCGCACCGCGCTTTCGCGCTCGATCCGCTGAGCGCGCTCTTGTCGCTGCGTCTTGGCGAGCAGGCGTTCCGGGCGCGGCATCACGAAATCGCCCGCAAGGCCTTCGCCCAGGCGGTCGAGGATGCGCCCGACAGCGCGATCGCGCGGATCGGCCTGGCCGACGCCCAGATCGCGCTGGGCAACAACAACACGGCCCGCGACCAGATGGCCGAGGCGGTGCGCCTCGCACCCGACAACGCGTTGTTCGTCGCGCGGCTGGCGTACATGGAGGAATTGCGCGGCAATCCCGAGGAAGCGAACACGCTGATCATGCGGGCCACCGCGCTCGCTCCCGGCGATGCCGATGTGCTCGGCATCGTCTCGCGCATCTACGAATCGCGCAAGGAATTCGGCCAGGCGATCCGGACCCTGGAGAGCGTCGACGGCGATGTGAAGGCGATGCCCGGCATGCGCCATCGCGAGCGCACGCTGCGCAAGGCGATCCGCGAGGGCGAGAAGCGCTCCTCGCAGGGCAGCAAGGCGCCGAAGCTCCCGCATGAGCTGGACCTGTCCAAGCCCAAGCGCGAAACCCTGATTTCGGCGATGCAGGATGCGCTCAGCAAATGGTGGAATTCGGGCAAGAAGAGCGCCGGCTGATCGCCGCGCGGCCGCGATCCCTCAGTCCTCGCTCAGGACACGCCGGATGATTTCCGCCATCCGGCGCTGTCCTTCGGCATCGCCGAGCAAATCCTGCCGCACCTCGACCTCGGCATAGGGCATCAGATCGGGATAGGCGTGGCGCGGCACGGTGTGGTCGGTGCCGTCCATCTGGTACGGCTCGTTGTCGCCGACCACGAGGCCCGGGATCGCGCGCAGTCGCCCGAGCACCGTCCTGGCATAGGTGGGATCGCCGGCATGGTGGAGGATGCCGATCTGCCAGGGCCGGGCAAAGCCCGCCATGACGGGTGTGAAGCTGTGCAGCGCGATCAGGATGACGGGCTGTCCCGCCGCGGTCCGCCGGGCGATCTCGGCGGCGATCGCGTCCTGATAGGGGGCGTGGATCTCGGCGATGCGCGCCGCCGCCTCGGCCTCGGGCATCGCCTGATTGGCCGGGATCGGCGTGCCGTCGCTGACCGGCACGATCGCGCGCGCGGGTACCGGATCGCGGTTGCAGTCGACGACGAGGCGCGAATAGCGCTGGTGGATGAACACCGCGTCGAGCATCCCGGCCAGCACGATGCCCGTCGCGC
>Ga0207668_10000946_pt1 | contig 17469 bp, 16 predicted proteins | sample KBSS43metaG_FD_184323 | JGI IMG/M metagenome (GOLD analysis project Ga0207668, IMG submission 184323) | Switchgrass rhizosphere microbial communities from Kellogg Biological Station, Michigan, USA - KBS S4-3 metaG (SPAdes) (version 2) | ecosystem: Host-associated > Plants > Roots > Rhizosphere... | reverse complement strand
GGCCCGACGGGAAGATGCCTGCGTTGGCACACACGATGTCGAGTCCGCCGTGCCGTTCCACTGCGGCGGCGACCGCGCGACGGCAGTCATCCGGGCTCGTCACGTCGGCCGCGAACCCGCTGACCGTGCCTGCCGTGCCAGCTAGTTCCGTGACCGCGGTGTCGATGTCGGCCTGGTTGCGTCCGGTGACGACGACGTTCACGCCTGCGTTGGCGAACGTCTCCGCGATTCCGCGGCCGATGCCCTTGCTTCCCCCGGTGACGATGGCGGAGCGGCCCTGCAGTGAACTGAACATCGTGGGTGTCGCCTTTCGATGGTGAGGGTCAGGCCAGCCGTCGGCCGTCGAAGGTGAGGTAACGCTCGGCGAGCGCACAACTGCCTTCGGCGTAGCTGACCGACATGGCCTGCGATTCCTTGGAGTGACTGTGAGAACCCATCCAAGCAAGCAACAGCATCCGGCGCAGAAGTACGAACGACGGCAGCATCGCCTCGTCAGCGGCCGGCAGCGGCCTACGGGTGCGGTAACCCTCCGCCCACGCGTCCTGCCATTCCGGTACGGCCGGATCATCCTCGAAGAACGACACTGCGGTGCCGAAATCATAGAAGTACCAACCGAAGCCGCAGTCGTCGAAGTCGATGACCGTGATGGTCGGGCCGTCGACGAGAAGGTTGGCCAGCCGAAGGTCGGCGTGAACGAGGCCGAACACCTCTGGCCCGGTGCCGTACTCGTTCAAGCGGCGCTGGAGCAGTCGGCAGGCTCGGTCAAGCACGTTCCGCTCCCGGTCGCCGACGCCCACGGCGTCCTCCCACCGTCCCCAGCGCGGCTGATCACCCAGGCTGTGCCGCCAATCCCAGGAGAATCGAGCGAACCCTGGCGGGCGGGTCCAGGCCCGTGAATGGTCGTGCAGCGCCGCAGTGATCCGGCCCAGCGTGTGGAATTCCGTGACGGTCAGCGCCTTTTCGTCGGGTTCGGTTCCCGCGACCATGTCGAAGTGCACGACGTGACGCGCCGTTCCGTCGTGCTCCACCGTCACGACGCGACGACCGTCGCGCGCCGGAAGCACGGTCGGCACCGTGACGTCGCCATCGTCACGGAGTGCGGCTATCCAGTCGAGCTCGGAGGAGATCTCCTGAGGCTGGTGGTAGTCCTTGCGGTGCACGCGCAGGATTGAACGCGTTCCGGTGCCGGCGTCTTCCACCGCGTAGGTGGCGTTCTCCGAGAGGTTCAACAGGCGAAGCGTCGAACTCGGCGCCAGATCGTAGAAGGCGAGGGCGCGTTCGGCGACCTCGACGTCGTTCGCGACGAAGGCGCCCATCAGCTTCCGCCGGGTCCGCTCGCCGCCGTCCTGGCCTTGCCCACCGCGGTGTCGAGCCGGTCGAGCACGTCCTCGCACAGCTCCTGGGTGAGCAGCAGCCCCGGTTTGAACTGCAGCACACGGGGATCCAGCGTCGAGAAGATGGCCCACACCCCGTTCTCGTAGAGCTCGCGCATCACGAACTTGGCGCCCTCGGGGTGGTCGAACTCGAGGCCGATCACGACGCCGTTCTGCCGGATGCCGACGAACCAGTCGGAGTAGTCGGCCCGAATGCGGGCGAGTCCCTCGGCGAAGAAGTCGGCGATGCGGTGCACCGATTCCCTGACCTCGGGCCGGGTGGTGATCTCGAGCGTCTTGATCGCGGCGACGCACCCGAGTTCGGCGCCACCGAACGTCGAGATGTGGGCGAACCCATCCTGGTCGAGCCATTGCGCGGCGCGGTCACCGAGCATCGCCGCGGTGATCGGGTACATCCCCCCGGACAGCCCCTTGCCCGCGACCATGATGTCGGGTTCGATGCCGTGTTTGGTGATTCCCCACAGCTCACCGGTGCGCATCAATCCAGTCTGCACCTCATCAGCGATGTAGAGCGCGTCGTAGCGGACGCAGAGCTCCTTGACGGCCTCGAGGTAACCCGTTGGCGGAAGCGGGAATCCGTACGTCGCGGGGATGGTCTCCATGATGACCGCGGCGACGTCCCCGCCGCGCAACGCCACGTCCATCGCGTCGACGTCGCCGAACGGGACCTGCACGAACTCGTCGGGCCGGTCGGAAAGGAACAACTTGGAGAAGCGGTCGTCACCGGTCGCCACTGCCAGCCCCGTGTGGCCGTGGTAGGCCTTGACGATCGAGACGATCTTTCGGCGCTGGGTGGCGTGCCTGGCACTCTTGAGCGCGATGTCGATGGCCTCGCCGCCACCGGAACCGAAGGCCACCTTGGTGATCGACGCCGGTGCCGACTCGACCAACCGCTGCGCCAGCGCCGTGCGAGCGACCGAAGGGAAGTGGTGGTTGCCGACGTCGAAGTAGGCCATGCCGTCGATCAGGGCCTGCATGATCTCGGGATTGCGGTGGCCGAGGTTGTACGTGCCACCGTTGAGGTGCATGTCGATCAGGCGCTTGCCGCTCATGTCCCACAGGAAGTAGCCCTCCCTGCGGTCGATGACCAGGTCGACGCCTGCGTCGGTCCAGAACTGGGTCTTGTCCGGATTCCAGAACTTCTTCGCCTGCTCGAGCACCTGCGCCTTGGACTCGAACGAGAATGTGCCGTAGTCGTACAACGGGGCTCCCTGCCTTGAAACGCGCCTCATTCTTCGTCGGGTCGCGACGGGCTCACCCTAAAAAGGTACTACCAATTATGTCAATGGATGCCTCCAGCGGTTGCGCTCGCTATTTGGTAGTGCCAATATACGAAAGTTCGCGATGTGGGATGGACCACACCGGACCCCTACCGTTCGCCGGAAAGGTATCCCCCGCAGATGACCGACAAAGTCTTGTCTCGCGACGAAAACGCTGAAAACACCAAGGACTCAGTCCAACACCTCAAGCGCAACGCCATCGGCACCATCGCCGTCATCTTCATGGCCGTGGCCACTGCCGCGCCCATCACGGCAATGGTCGGCAACGTGCCCATCGCCGTCGGGTTCGGAAATGGTTCGCACGCGCCCGCGGGCTACCTCTTCGCCACGGTGGTGCTTGGCCTGTTCGCGATCGGCTACTCGACGATGGCCAAGCACATCACCGCCACCGGCGCGTTCTACGGCTACATCTCGCACGGGCTCGGCCGTGTCGTCGGCATGGCGAGCGGGTTGATCATCACGATGGCCTACGTCGTGTTCGAGGGATCGCTGATCGGCATCTTCTCGTTCTTCTTCAAGGACTTCGCGGCGACGCAGTTCGAGATCGACGTGCCCTGGCTGGTTCCCGCGATCCTGATGCTGGTGCTGAACTGCGTGCTCACCTACTTCGACGTGAACCTGGCCGCCAAGGTGCTGGGCGTCTTCCTCATCACCGAGATCGTCATGTTGTCGCTCGGTGCCCTGGCCGTGCTGTTCCGGGGCGGCGGTCCGGACGGCTTCGCCATCGCCGAGACGATCAACCCCCTCGGCACGTTCTCGCCGGCGGCAGGTATCGCTGGAGCGAGCGCCGGGATCGGGCTCTTCTTCGCGTTCTGGTCGTGGGTGGGCTTCGAGTCGACGGCGATGTACGGCGAGGAGTCCAAGGACCCGAAGCGGATCATCCCGCGCGCCACCATGATCAGCGTGCTCGGCGTGGGCATCTTCTACGTGTTCATCTCGTGGATGGCCATCGCGGGCACGGGGCCGCAGAAGTCCGTTGAGTTGGCGCAGGATTCGGCCACGGCGGGCAACATCTTCTTCGATCCGGTGCAGGCTACGTACGGCAGCTGGGCCGTTACGCTGTTCAAGCTGCTGCTGGTGACGGGATCGTTCGCGTGCGGCATGGCGTTCCACAACTGCGCGTCCAGATACCTCTACGCGATGAGCCGGGAAGGTCTGTCCCAGCGGCTGCAGAAGACGCTCGGGGCGACGCACGACAAGCACGGCTCCCCCCACGTCGCGTCATTCGTACAGACCGGCATCACGCTGGTGCTTGTCCTGGCGTTCTTCTTCGCGGGCATGGATCCGTACATCCACCTATACGGACTGTTGGCGATCCTGGGCACCATGGCGATCCTGATCGTGCAGTCGCTCTGTGCCTTCGCGGTGATCGCGTACTTCCACTTCCACAAGTTCCACCCGTCCAGTGCCCACTGGTTCAAGACGTTCCTGGCGCCGCTGCTCGGCGGTATCGGCATGCTGTACGTGGTGTACCTGCTGTGGGTGCACAAGGACACGGCCGCTGGCGCGGCATCGGGCACACTACTGTTCAAGCTGACGCCGCGGATCGTGGTCGGGCTGTTCGTGTTCGGTGCCGCGATGGCGCTGTACTTCAAGTTCCGTGACCCGCGGCGGTACGACCTCATCGGCCGGGTTCTGTACGAGGACGCCGAGGTTCGCGACTGATTCGATCGACGAGGGAGGCTTCTGAGCGTGGATGAGCTGGGCCGGTTCCGCGTACTCGATGCGAAGCCGGTCAACCTCGACGGATTCAGCGTTGCGAACCCCGACCTCGGTCTGGTCGCGATGCGCAGTCCCTTTGACCCCTCCCCGTCGCTGACCATTCGCGACGGGGAGGTCGTCGAACTCGACGGCAAAGGCGCCGCCGAGTTCGACGTGATCGACGAGTTCATCGCCCGCTACGGGCTCGACCTAGCCGCCGCCGATGAAGCGATGGCGCTCGACGATACGACGTTGGCCCGCATGGCGGTTGACGTCAACGTGCCGCGAACGGAGGTGGTCCGGCTCATCGGCGGCACCACGCCGGCCAAGCTCGCCAGGGTGATCGCCGTGATGTCCCCGGTCGAGATGCAGATGGCGATGGCGAAGATGCGGGCGCGGCGCACGCCGAGCAACCAGGCGCACGTCACCAACCAACTCGACGACCCGCTGCTCGTCGCCGCAGACGCGGCCAGCGCGGTCGCATACGGGTTCCGGGAGGTCGAGACGACGGTGCCCGTGCTTGGCGATGCGCCGTCGAATGCCGTTGCGCTGCTGATCGGTAGCCAGGTGGGTACGCCGGGAGCCATGGCTCAGTGCTCGATCGAGGAGGCCCTCGAGCTGCGGCTTGGGCTACGCGGGCTCACCAGCTACGCCGAGACGATCTCCATCTACGGCACCGAGCAGGTCTTCACCGACGGCGACGACACCCCGTTCAGCAAGGCGATTCTGACGTCCGCCTACGCCTCTCGCGGTCTGAAGATGCGGGTCACCAGCGGCGGCGGCGCCGAAGTGCTGATGGGCGCCGCCGAGAAGTGCTCGATCCTGTACCTGGAATCCCGGTGCGTCTCGCTGGCCAGGGCGCTGGGCTCGCAAGGCGTTCAGAACGGCGGCATCGACGGTGTCGGCGTGGTCGCCTCGGTGCCCGAGGGCATGAAGGAGCTGCTCGCCGAGAACCTGATGGTGATGATGCGCGACCTCGAGTCGTGCGCCGGCAACGACAACCTCATCTCCGAGTCCGACATCCGGCGCAGCGCCCACACGCTGCCGGTGTTGCTCGCGGGAGCAGACTTCATCTTCTCCGGCTTCGGTTCGATCCCGCGCTACGACAACGCCTTTGCGCTGTCGAACTTCAACTCCGACGACATGGACGACTTCCTCGTCCTGCAACGTGACTGGGGCGCCGACGGCGGCCTGCGCACCGTGTCGCAGGAACACCTCGCCGCCGTCCGGCGCCGGGCGGCCAAAGCGGTCCAGGCCGTGTATCGCGACCTCGGACTGGCCGACTACGACGACGCACGTGTCGATGAAGTGGTGGCGGCCAACGGATCCCGCGACCTGTCGGCGGGGCACCCCAAGATGGTCGCGGAGGCGGCGGCCTCGATCGAGGCCAAACAGTTGACCGTCTTCGACGTGATCGCGTCGCTGCAGCGGACGGGCTACGACGCCGAGGCCGCTGCGATCATGCGCTTGACCCGCGAACGGCTGCGCGGCGACCAGTTGCAGACGTCGGCCATCTTCGGCGAGGAGTTCCGCGTGCTGTCGAAGCTGACCGACCCGAACGACTATGCTGGTCCGGGAACGGGATACGCGCTGACGGAACAGCGTCGGGCCGAGCTCGACGGCATCCGCCAGGCCCGCAGCGTCGCCGAGTTGACGGCCGATCAGGCCGAGCACCATGGCCACGTCATCGTCACCGACGTCGAACCCGCGCGCCAGGGCAGCGATCCCCGCGAGGTCTGCATCGGACTGTCGCCGGCGTGGGGGCGCACCGTCTGGCTCACCTTGTGCGGGCTGACCGTCGGCGAAGTGCTGCGGCAGCTCTCGGCAGGCCTCGAGGAGGAGGGTTGCGTGCCACGGCTGGTGCGGGTGCGCTCCACCATCGACGTCGGATTGATCGGGCTGACCGCCGCGCGGCTGTCGGGTTCCGGCATCGGAATCGGCTTGCAGGGCAAGGGCACGTCGTTGATCCACCGGCGCGACCTGGCACCGCTGGCGAACCTGGAACTGTTCAGCGTGGCACCGTTGCTCAACGCCAAGATGTACCGCGAGCTCGGCAAGAACGCGGCCAGACACGCGAAGGGCATGGCGCCGGTCCCCATCCTCACCGGAGGCACCGACGAGTCGATCTCCGCGCGGTACCACGCCAGGGCGGTCGCGCTCGTCGCGCTGGAACGCGAGGCCTGCGAACCGGGCCAGCCACCCGTCACGGTCGAGGTGACACGGTCGTGAGCGACGAGAGGTTCACCGTCGAGAACGCCGTCGACGGCAAGTTGGGGCTCTCGGATCTGCGCATGGACCCGGCGGCGCTGGCACACCAGGCCGCCGTCGCGGAGCGGGGTGGCAACCCGCAACTTGCCGAGAACTTCCTGCGCGCAGCCGAATTGGCGGTCATCGACGACGAGGAGGTGATGGGCTTGTACGAGGCGCTGCGCCCACACCGTTCGACCGCCGCGCAGTTGGAGGAACTCCGAGCGTCGTTGGAGGCGCGCGGCGCGGTGCGATGCGCGGAGCTGGTGGCCCACGCCGCCGTCGTCTACGCCAGGCGGGGTCTGTTGCGTTGAGCGCATGCGTCGTGGCGGGAATCGACGTCGGCAACCACACCACGGAGCTGGTGCTGGCGCGGGTGAGCGACGGCACCGTTGCCACGCTCGCGCACGGTCAGGCCCCGACCCGCGGGCGCAAGGGGTCCGCCGAGTCGCTCGAGGGTGCGGCCGCGCTACTGCACAGGGTCGAGGTGGACGCCGGCGTGGTGGCCGATGAGCTGCTGCTGTCGGCGCTGCGGCCCGTCGACACCGCGACCGCGCCCATCCCGCCTGCGTCGTCGCCGCGCTCGCCCGTCCGGAGCCTGCGCAGGCCCGATGCCAGCACCCCGGCTGGTACGGGATACGGGGTGGGGCAACATGTTCCGCTGGCAGCCTTGGGCGGCTTGGTGGCCAAGGGGCCCGTCGTCGTGTCCGTGGACGGGAGCACCGACTTCGAGGTCGCCGCGCGAGAGCTCTCCGATGCGGTGCGCCGGGGCTGGCAGGTGGCGGGAGTGATCGTCGCGCAGGACGACGCCGTGTTGATCCGCAACCGGATCCCCATCGACGTCCCGGTGGTCGACGAGGCCGACGTCGACGGCCTCGAACCCGGGGCGTTGGTCGCGGTGGAGGTGGTCGAGGAAGGCCGGTCCTACCGCGCCATGGCCGACCCGATCGCGCTGACGGCCGCGTTGCGGCTGCCGCCCGACGAGATCGCCGACGTCGCCGACTTCTGCCGTGAGCTCGCCGATTCCGCGGCGATCGCGGTCACCCGCCGGACCGGACCGCCGGAGCCGCCCGCGACCGACGACGACTACGTCGACTGTCTCGTCGACGGGGCGGTGGTGCGGTACTCGCCCGCGCAGGCGCACTCAGTACTACGGCTCGCGCCTCCTGGGTCCGTCGAGCGTGTGCGGCTGCGCGCGATACCAACGGCCGCACACGGGATCGCCGTGGAGGATGCGTTCTTCACCGATCTGGCGTCGATCGACAGTGGGGCATGGCTGCGGCGTGGAATCGCCGACGCGAACGGCACCGTCGTCGCCATCCTGGCGGCCGACGAAGTCGCCGATGCGGCCGCCACGCTCGCCGCGCTGACCGGCCGGCCGGCGCGGACACTCGCGACCGAGTCGCACGCCGCCGCCTGGGGCGCCCGCACCACGCCCGGCCTTCCGCCGGACTCCATGGTGTGCGACATCGGCGGCGGAACCATCGACCTGATCGGCCCCGACCGCACCGTGGTGGCGGCCGGGGCGGGGGAGTCGATCACCATCGCCGTTGCGCGCGTACTCGGAATACCCCGGGCGCTCGCCGAAACGGTCAAGCGGACGCCGGCCGTACGGGTCGAGGGACCACACGTCGCGCACGAGGAGGACGGCCGCCGGGTGTTCCTGGACTCTCCTGCGTCGTCGGACGCGATCGGCCGACTCTGCACCAGAGGCGCCGCCGGACTGGTGCCCTTTTCCAGCAGGCTGGCGGCGGAGGAGTGGCGCAGTCTGCGGCTCGCGATCAAGCAGGAGACCGTCGCGGCCAACATCGCGCGGTGCCTGAGGGACTTCGACCGGGCGCCAACCGCTTTGGTGCTCGCCGGTGGCGGCGCGCTTGACGACGAACTGATGCGCACCGTGGGCGAGGCCCTGCGCACCGTGCCCGTCGTCGTCGGCCGAGCCAACATCGAAGGGCGGCACGGCCCGAGGTTCGCCGTCGCGTGCGGGCTGGTGTACCTATCGGCGATCGGTGACCGACCGACGAATCCCTAGCACCGACCAAACGCGCCGATTGATGAACTGGGCGCATGAAATCGCGTCTGCTCCTCGGCCTGACCGCACTCGTTCTGACGGCGGCGCCGCAGGCTGCCGCGGAACCCGGTGACGGCCCGCTCATCTCGACCACGTGCAGCTACGCGCAACTCGAGTCGGCATTGAAGGTGCAGGCGCCAAACTTGGCCGACGAGCTCGCCACGCGTCCAACGGCGCAGGCCAAGTTGGCCGAGTTCATCGCGTTGCCGGTGGACCAGCGCAAGCAGCGGCTGCAGGACGTGCTGGACCGTAACCCGCAGTGGCGCAGTACGATCGAGGAGAAGCGCAACACGCCGGAGGGCCAGGAGAAGATCGCGATGCTGGCGAGGATCGCCGAGACCTGTCACGACTACTGATGGGCAGGCAGGCTCACGACCACCTCGAGGCCGCCCTGCGGTCGAGTGATGGCCCGGACGTCGCCGCCGTGCGCGGTGGCGATGGAGCGCACGATGGACAGGCCGAGGCCGGTGCCGCCGCCTCCCGACACCGGCTGGTGGCCGAGTCGACGGAATGGCTCGAACAGAGCGGCTACGTCGCTGGGTGACACCAGAGGTCCGGAATTCTGCACGACCAATCGGGCTACGTCACCATCCCGTGCGACGTGCACGTGCACCCAACCGTGCTCTGCGACGTTGTAGCGCACCGCATTGTCGACGAGGTTCTGCGCCAACCGGTCCAGCAGCACCGGATCACCTTGTACGTCTGTGCGATTCAGGTCCACCGAGCACGTGACGCCGGCCCGTGTCGCAGCGGGATCGGACGCCGCCAACGCGCGCTGGGCCGACTGCGCAAGGTCGACGCGGGCCTTGGTCTCCAGCCGCTGGGCACTGCCGGCGAGCATCAGCAGGCCATCGATGAGCCGTTCCTGACGCTGGTTGACGGCCAGCAGCGTCTCCCCGAGCTTGCGGGTGGATTCCTGGGTGTCCGGATCGTCGAGCGCCACTTCGATCAAGGTGCGATTGATCGCCAACGGCGTTCGGAGTTCGTGGGAGGCGTTGGCCACGAAGCGGCGCTGACTGTCGAACGCGCGATCGAGGCGCTCGAGCATCGCGTCGAACGTATCGGCCAGCACTTTGATCTCGTCGTTGGGACCGGTGAGCGCAATCCGCTCGTGCAGGTTCCGGTCGGCGACTCGGCGGGCCGTAGCGGTGACGTCCTGCAACGGTTGCAATGCGCGCCCGGCGAGCAGCCAGCCGAATCCGCCCGCGGCCACCCCGATGGCGACGAGCGAGACGAGCGACCAGGTCAACATCGACTGAAGCGTCTCGCGCCGATCCTGCTCGGCCTGTGCGGAAATGGCGGTCGCCAGACGTTCCAGAATCGGCATCCCGCGCAGCCCACGTTCCCCGGCGAACTGCTGCACCAGGGCTGGTATTCCGCTGCCCAGTCGATGCTCGAGCGATTGCCGGAGATAGAAGTAGGTGACCGCGACGAGGATCGCGCCTGCGATGAAGAACGCGCCGGCGTACAAGACGGTGAGTCGCGTGCGGATGGTGGAGCTGCGCCAGACGTTCACGAGATGCGATACCCCGCTCCGGGTTCCGTGTCGATCACGGGCGGGTCGCCGAGCCTACGGCGCACCATCATGATGGTGTAGCGAACGACGCCAGTGAACGGGTCGATGTGCTCGTCCCAGGCCTTCTCCAACAGATGCTCGGCAGACACCACGCCGCCGTCGGCCAGCATCAGTTCCAAGAGCACCGCGAATTCCTTGAGGGTCAACGGTATCGGCACACCGTCACGGGTGACCGTCCGGCGATGCTGGTCGAGCCGGATGCCGCGTCGCTCCAGTACCGGTGGGGTAGCCGGCCGTGACCGCCGGGCCAGCGCTTGAACCCGGGCCACTAATTCGGCGAATGCGAAGGGCTTGCTGAGGTAGTCATCGGCACCGAGGCCCAGCCCGGCGACGCGATCCGTGATGGCGGTGGCCGCCGTCAGCATCAGGATTCGGGTCGTGGTCTCGGACGCAGTGAGGTGCGCGCAGACCTCGTCGCCGGAGACGGCGGGCAACTGGCGGTCCAGCACCACGACGTCGTAGTCGTTCACCCCCGTGTGCTCCAACGCCGTTGCCCCGTCGTAGACGACGTCGACGGCCATCGCGTGGCGCCGCAAGCCGGCGGCGATGGCGTCGGCCAGGAGCTTCTCGTCCTCGACCACCAGAACTCGCATCTCACCATGGTGCCTGCGTGGGTCGTTTGACGCGCGTGAGGCCCCGCGGCTCTAGAAGAGACCGGGGCCCGGCATTCCCCAGCCGAGCCCTGGCAGCACGCCCAATCCCGACCCCGGGCCGCCCGGCAGGCCGAATCCAGCACCGGGCAGCAGCCCCAGTCCCGACGCGGGTCCGCCGAACCCACCAAAGCCAAGGCCGGGCAGAATGCCCGGCCCCGGGGCACCCCATCCGATGCCAGGATCGGCGGTCGCCACCCCGCTGGGGACGGCAATGACTGCGGCGGCGCCAAGCGCCGCCGCAGTCACCCATCGGATTGCCACGCGTTTGATCGTCATGTTGTGCTCCATTCCTCAGCGGATCCCGACGACGACCATGGTGCGAGCACGGCCGTTTGGGTGCCGTGAGGCTTGGAGCTCAGTCCGTGTGTTCCTTGGCTTCTTTGGCTTCCTTCGCGTCCTTCTCCAGGAACTCGTCCATGAGTGGGGTTTCGGCGATGACGGGGTAGTTGCCGGTGTATCCGATGCGCTCGGAGGCCATTTCGAGCACTCGGCCGCGGACGGCGTACCAGCCGATGACGAGCGCGGGCACGATGACGACCAGGGCGACGAGGTTCCAGTAGTTCTCCCAGCACATCAGCGCGGTGACGGCGAAGAGGAAGGCCAGGGTGGCGTAGCTCGTGTAGGGCGTGCCGAACAGTTGGAACGAAGGCCGGGCCAGGATGCCCTTCTTGGACCAACGGTAGAGCTGGATCTGGCAGATCACGATCGTCGCCCACGACGCGATGATGCCCAGCGCGGACAGGTCCAGCGCGATGTTGAAGGCTTCGGCGGGTACGACGAGGTTGAGGAAGACGCCGACCACGGTGAAGCAGGCGGTGAGCGCGATACCGGCAAAGGGCACACCACGTTTGGTCATCTTCGCGGTGAACTGAGGCGCGCTTCCGTTCATCGACATCGAGCGCAGAATGCGGCCGGTGGAGTACAAGCCGGCATTCAGACTGGATAGCGCGGCTGTCAATACGACGAAGTTCATGATGTCGCCTGCGGCGGGCACGCCGATGCTGGAGAAGAACGTGACGAATGGGCTGGTGCCTTGTTTGTACGCGGTGTACGGCAGCAGCAGCGCCAGCAGGATCAGCGAGCCGACGTAGAACACCGCGATGCGGAACACCACCGAGTTGATCGCCTTCGGCATGACCTTCGCCGGGTTCTCGGTCTCACCCGCTGCGGTGCCCACCAATTCGACTGCGGCGTAGGCGAATATCACACCGGAGGTGATGATCACGAGTTGCAGGATTCCGGTGGGCAGAATGCCCCCGTTGTCGGCGATGACCGACGGGCCCGTGGTCGCGCCGTTCACCGTGAATCGCCCGGCCAAGAACACGATGCCGACGATCAGGAACGTCACCAGCGCGACGACCTTGATGAGCGCGGCCCAGAACTCCATCTCGCCGAAGACCTTGACCGAGATCATGTTCACGGTCAGCGTGATCAGCAGCGCGATGAGTGCGATGGTCCATTGCGGTATCGCCTCGAACGCACCCCAGTAGTGCATGTACAGCGCGATGGCGGTGACGTCGACGATCGAGGTACACGCCCAGTTGAAGAAGTACATCCAGCCTGCGACGTAGGCGGCCTTCTCGCCGAGGAACTCGCGTGCGTAGGACACGAACGAACCCGAGGATGGCCGGTGCAGGACGAGCTCGCCGAGCGCGCGGAGAATGAAGAACACGAACAGGCCGCAGACGGCGTAGACGATGAAAAGCCCTGGCCCAGCGGAGTGCAACCGACCGCCGGCACCCATGAACAAGCCGGTGCCGATCGCCCCGCCGATGGCGATCATCTGCAGCTGACGCGGCTTGAGGCCCTTGTCGTAGCCCTCTTCTTCGTGCGCCAGCGCCGACGTGTCGTACGCCACGGTGTCTGACATGCGGTTCTCCAAACATTAGCGGTCATCAAACATTTGATGACATCGGATGTTTGGTAGGCTAAGCCCGGTGGGGGCCGGATGGAAGCCGACGAACGTTAAGAGTGCGTAACGTGCCGCAGGTTCAGGATGAGCTACACAGCCCGACGGTGCGCGTCGGCCGCGTGGTACGACGTCTGCGCCGGGTGCGCGGTTTGACGCTCGCCCAGCTGAGCGAGCGCAGCGGCCTGTCGGTCCCATTTCTCTCGCAAATCGAGAACGACCGTGCCACACCGTCTTTGCAGTCTCTGTCGCTCATCGCCCAGGCGCTCGACTGCCGGGACACCGACCTGCTGGACGAGGCGCGTGAGAACAGCGTCGTGGAGGTAAGTCGGGCTGACCTTCAGCGCCCGGGTTCGGTGCGGGAGCTGGGCCGGGAAGGCGGTGCGGTCCGCGTCGCCGAGTACGTCGGCGCGCATGGTGCGCCCGACGGGTGGCAATCGAGTCGCCACGACACCGTCATCTACGTCGTCAGCGGGGAGTTGTCGGTCACCTCTGCGGCCCACGCTGGTGCCGAGACGATCCACGAGCTTCACGCCGGCGACCGGCTGCTGTGTGGGGCCGGAGTGTCCTATCGCTGCGACTCCGGCGGCGCCGACACGGTGTTCGTGGTGATCGCTCTCGACGAGCGCTGCCCGACACCGGCGATCTAACGTCCCACGGCGCGCCTCCGCACGAGCGTCAGGTGCGTCGACATCGCCGCGTGAGCGCGGTCCGCATCGACGTCTGCGATGCAGGACACCACCTGCCGCAGCGACCGCTCGGCATCGACCCGATGGTCCCATAGTCGCGCCATCAACACGTCGCCGAACCCATCGGCGTCGATCCTCTGCCACAGGTCGAGCACGACTGCCTCGTAGAGCCCGTGATGGGCGGTCTCGCAGATCGTCACGTACATCGACGCCATCAGCGATGACCACACGGACACCTCGGATTCGGAGCCGGCCTCGTCGAGCAGCACGCGGAGCGACCGAATGTCCTCGCCATTGGCACCGGAGGCGGCGTGTGCGGCACACAGCGCAGTGAGCTGACACCAGGCCCCCAGCAGGGCGTCGCGGCCAACTGTCGGTGCAAGTTGACTGACTGTAGGGCTGTCTGACAGGTACATGGATGAATAGTGCCCCGCGCAACCCCAGTCGGCAACTCGAAACGGTATTTCGCAGGTAGTGAGGTAGCATCGGGCCATGAGCCTGTCCGACAGCTGGACTGATCGTCAGCCACATTTCGCACGGGTCGGGGCGGCGGAAGCGGTGCTCGCCGACCTCCGCGCATCCATCGATCGCGGCGATCTGCCAGTTGGCACCAAGCTGCCGGCCGAAGCCGCCCTCGCCACCCGTTACGGCGTCAGCCGATCCGTGATCCGCGAGGCCCTGCGCACCACCACCGCGTTGGGGCTCACCGCCACCCACACCGGCAAGGGCACCTTCATCGTCGCCGACAAGGCCAACGCCGAAACCTTGTTGGGGCAGTACTCGGTCCACGAACTGCGGGAAGCGCGCCCGCACATCGAAGTGCCCGGCGCCGGACTGGCTGCACTACGCCGAACCTCCGAGCAGTTGGATCACCTGTGGGCACTGATCAACGCGATGGACGTCGTGCTCGATCCCGCCGAGTGGGTCCGGCTGGACGGCGAGCTTCACCTCGCGATCGCACGGGCGAGTGGCAACCGCGTGTTCGGTGCCGTCGTCGCCGAAATGCGCCAAACCCTCACCGAGCAGTCCAGGCTGCTGAACACGGTACCCAAGCGTCGAGAGGCCAACGGAGTCGAACACCGCGCCATCGTCAAGGCCATCGCCGACGGATCGCAGACCGACGCAGCCGCCGCGATGGCTAGCCACCTCGCCATCGTCGACTCCGTGGTAAGCGACCTGATCAACTAGCGCGGCGGGCCCACGAGACCGGGGACGATGTCGCCGAGGTTGAACGTCAGTGGCTGCTCGAGTTGTGCGTAGGTACACGAGCGGGGGTTGCGTTCGGGTCGCCAACGGTTGAATTGCGCAGTGTGGCGGAATCTTTCGCCTTCCATGTGGTCGTAGCGGACCTCGACCACGCGCTCGGGGCGCAGCGGCACGAACGATAGATCCTTGCCCGCGTTCCACCGCGAGCCCGCGTTGCGCTGGGGGGTGCGGTCTCCCGACATGTGGGCCGCCCAGTTCCAGGGATGTTGGTCGAAAGTGGTGACGAGCGACTGCAATTCGGCGAACAGTGCTCGCCGCGTGGCCATCGGGAACGCCCCGATGACGCCGACCGATGCGAGGGTGCCGTCATCGGAGAAGAGCCCGAGCAGCAGCGAGCCGACCGCGTCTTCGCCCGACTTGTGCAGGCGGTAGCCGGCGACGACGCAGTCCGCGGTCCGAACGTGCTTGATCTTGAACATGACTCGCTTGTCCGGCTGGTAGGTCACGGTCAGCGGTTTGGCGACGACGCCGTCGAGGCCGGCGCCCTCGAATTCGGAGAACCATCGTTGCGCCGTGGCGTGCTCGGTGGTCGCAGGCGTGACGTGGAACGAGGGGCCGGCGTCGGCCAATGCGTCGACGAGCGCGGCGCGACGTTCGTGGAAGGGCAGTCCGGTCAAGTCGTCGTCGCCGAGGGCGAGCAGGTCGAACGCAATGAAGGAGGCCGGCGTCTGCTCGGCGAGCATGCGCACCCGCGACGCGGCCGGGTGCAGCCGCAGTTGCAGCGCCTCGAAGTCCAGCCCATGGGCTCCTGCGATGACGATCTCGCCGTCGATCACACACCGCTGCGGCAGCTCGGCCGTGGCGGCTGCGACCAGCTCGGGAAAGTAGCGGGTCATCGGCCGCTCATTGCGACTGCCGAGCTCCACCTCGTCGCCGTCGCGAAAGCAGATCGATCGGAAGCCATCCCACTTGGGTTCATACGAAGCGCCAGGAGGGATCGACGCCACCGACTTGGACAACATCGGCGACACCGGCGGCATCACGGGAAGGTCCATCGGGTCATTGTCCCGGCGATGACATTGCCGGGTGCGCGCGGTCTACGTGAGTATGGAAAGCGTGGACCTACCCGTGCAGCCACCCGTCGACCCGATGCTCGCGAAGGCGGCGACCACGGTGCCCGACGATCCCGGGGTGTGGTCCTTCGAGCCCAAGTGGGACGGGTTCAGGGCGCTGGCCTTCCGCGACGGCGACGAGGTGGTGCTGCAGTCGCGCAACGGCAAGGAGTTGGGGCGCTACTTTCCCGAACTGCTCGACGCGTTGCGCGACGAGCTTGCGCCGCGCTGTGTGCTCGACGGTGAGGTCGTGGTCCCGCGGGAGGTCGACGGTCGGATTCGGCTGGACTGGGAGTCGCTGAGCCAGCGCATCCACCCGGCCGAGAGCCGCGTGCGGATGCTCGCCGAACAGACGCCCGCGCACTTCATCGGCTTCGACGCGCTGGCCGCCGGAGACCGGTCGTTGATGGACGAGCCGTTCCGGGTACGACGCGAAGCATTGTTGGCGGCCGTCAACGAGAAGCAGTGGTGCCACGTCACGCGGACCACCGAGGATCCCGAGCAGGGGACGCGCTGGCTGACCACCTTCGAGGGCGCCGGCCTCGACGGCGTGATCGCCAAGCGGCTCGACGGACGCTACGTGCCGGGCAAGCGTGAGATGGTCAAGGTCAAGCACGCCCGTGACGCCGACTGCGTGGCCATCGGCTATCGGATTCACAAGAGCGGCGAGGGCGTCGGATCGATCCTGCTTGGGCTCTACCGCGACGACGGTGAGCTCCAAATGATCGGTGGCGCAGCATCTTTCAGCGTCAAGGACAGGATCAAGCTACTCGCCGACCTCGAGCCGTTGCGTGAGGGTGACCAGGTCAACGACGGCGAAGCGAGTCGGTGGAACTCGGCCGCCGACAAGCGGTGGATACCCGTGCGGCCGGAGAAGGTCGCCGAGGTGGCCTACGACCAGATGGAGGGCAACACCGCCCACGGGCAGCGGTTCCGGCACGCGGTGAAGTTCGTCCGATGGCGCCCCGACCGCGAACCGTCGAGCTGCACCTTCGCCCAGCTCGACGTGCCGCTGAACTACGATCTCTACGACGTCTTGGAGTCATGAAATGGCCACTCCCGCAGAAGAACTGGACGTCGACGGCGTCGCCGTCCGGTTGACCAGCCCGGACAAGGTGTACTTCCCGAAACTCGGGTCGGGCGGCACCAAGCGCAAGGTGGTCGAGTACTACCTGTCGGTCGCGGAGCCGATGGTGGCGGCGCTGCGGGACCGACCCACGCACCTGCAACGGTTCCCCGACGGCATCGACGGCGAGGAGATCTACCAAAAGCGGGTTCCGCAAAAGCATCCCGACTACCTCGAGACGTGCACGGTCACCTTCCCGTCGGGCCGTACCGCCGACGCACTAAAGGTCACCCATCCCTCGGCCATCGCGTGGGGCGCACAGATGGGCACCATCACCTTCCATCCGTGGCAGGTCCGCTGCCCCGACACCGAACACCCCGACGAGCTTCGCGTAGACCTCGATCCGCAGCCGGGCACCGACTTCAACGATGCCCGCGCTATCGCCGTCGACGTGCTCAAGCCCGTGCTCGACGAGCTCGGCCTCGTCGGCTATCCCAAGACGTCGGGCGGTCGCGGGGTGCACGTCTTCGTCCGAATCAAGCCGGACTGGGACTTCGTCGCGGTC
>Ga0207668_10000944_pt1 | contig 17481 bp, 18 predicted proteins | sample KBSS43metaG_FD_184323 | JGI IMG/M metagenome (GOLD analysis project Ga0207668, IMG submission 184323) | Switchgrass rhizosphere microbial communities from Kellogg Biological Station, Michigan, USA - KBS S4-3 metaG (SPAdes) (version 2) | ecosystem: Host-associated > Plants > Roots > Rhizosphere... | reverse complement strand
TGGGCCATAGGCAGCACCCAATCCGGCCTAGCGAGTCCTCGTGGCGCGAAATAGCAGCTTCGCGTCCTCGGCATGGATGCGGCCGCAGGACACGTACCCGTCCTGCATCATCGAGACGTTGGCGTGGCCGAGTTGGTCGGTGGACTCTCCAGGTCGCCGCCGACGACGGGCAGATCCCTCGGCTGCGACGCCGCCCTACACGTGCGTGCTGCCGGCCATCGCTCGCGCTCGCCGCGTGGACAAGACCCGCCCTCGTCCGTAACCTAACCGTGATCTACGTAGCTCGACCGTACTTCACGCCCGCGCCGCAAAGGAGATTCGTCGCTTTGAGCCTCGAGCCGATCCGACGGTTCTGCCGTTCCCTCAGCAGGTTGCTCATCGGTTCGTTGGCGATGATTGCGTTCCTTGGTGCGGCAGTCGTAGGCGATGTCAGGGCGGATCCGGCCGTCGACGCATTGGCGCGAATGAACGAGTTGTCGCGCCAGGCGGAACAGACGTCCGAGGCGACGCACACCGCGCAAATCGAGCTGGATGCTCAGCTCGCCAGGCAGCGGTCGGCGGAAGAAGAACACACCGCAGATGGAGCGGCAGTCGAGAAAGCCGACGCCGACTTGGCCAAGTACCAAGCCGCAGTCGACGAGATGGCGGCCGCGGCGTACATGGGCGGAAGCACGACCGAGCTGTCTGCAGCGCTGACCGCGTCGTCACCACAGCAACTGATCGATCGACTGTCGATCCAGAAGACCATGGCCGCTCAGATGTCGGCGGACATGACGGCGTTCAAGGCAGCCAGTCAGCACGCCGCTGCAGCCGCGGCCGCTTCCGCTGAATCCGCGGTCCAGGCGCGTCTGGCGGCGGATCAGGCCGCAAACGTCCGCGCCGAGTTGGAGGCCAAGGCGCGGAACCTACGCACCCAGATCGCCGCGGTACAAGCTCAGTACGCGACGTTGACGCCAGACCAACGCACGGCACTGGCCGACCCAGGGCCGCCACCGCCGCCGCCACCAGACCCAGTGGAGCCCACCGACCCCGCGCTCATCGCGATGCCGGGTCAACCTCCAGCAGATGCTGGAACCCCTCCCGCCGGGCCGAGCGGTGACGGGGCCGCCGTGGTGCAAGCAGCGCTGACCCGAGTGGGGTCGCCGTACTCCTGGGGCGCGACTGGGCCCAACACCTTCGACTGCTCGGGCCTCATCAAGTGGGCGTTCCTTCAAAGCGGAAAGTCGTTGCCGCGGTCCAGCCAGGCGCTGGCGGAGGGTGGTCAACCCGTGGCGCAGTCGGATCTTCAGCCAGGGGACATCGTGACCTTTTACTCAGATGTGTCCCACGCGGGCATCTACATCGGCGACGGACTGATGGTGCACGCCTCCACCTACGGCACGCCGGTCAAGGTCGCGCCGATCTCGTCGGCTCCATTCCACAACGCGCGCCGCTACTAGCTGGCGCCGAATCCGGTCGCTATTCATTTCGGTGGCGGGCCTGAGCTTCATCGAATCTTCATCGAATGACGAGGGGACCCATATCTGTCCCCCGAAGGCTGGAGTCGGTGTGCTCCGCGCGGTTCCACCCAACAGGCGCGGTGCCGAACACCACGGGCTTCACGAGAAAAGGGAACTGGCATGCAGAACAGGCAACGAGTCGGGATCGCAGCGGCCGCGGCGGCAGCGCTGGTCATCAGCGCATGTAGCAATGGCGACACGCAGGCGCAGACGTCGACACCCGTCGGCTCGTCAGCGGCGAGTTCGAGCGCCGCCCCTGCAGCGGAATCGCACAATGACGCCGACGTCGCATTCGCGCAGGGGATGATTCCTCACCACCAGCAAGCGATCGAGATGAGTGACATGTTGCTGGGCAAGCAGGGTGTCGATCCGCGGGTGATCACGTTGGCCACCGAAATCAAGGCGGCTCAGGGCCCCGAGATCGACCAGATGAAGGGCTGGCTGAACCAGTGGGGTGCCGCGACGACGCCGTCGTCGTCGCCGACGAGCACCATGCCGAGCATGCCGGGTCACGACATGTCTGGTGGTGGGATGCCAGGGATGTCGGGCATGCCGGGCCACGACATGTCCGGTGGTGGCATGCCAGGGATGAGCGGGCCCGGGATGATGTCCGACCAGGACATGGCAGCGCTGCAGGAGGCGCAAGGCGCCGAGGCGAGCCGACTGTTCCTGACCCAGATGATTCAGCATCACGAGGGCGCGATCACGATGGCGAAGGAAGAGCTCGACATCGGGCAGTTTCCTGCGGCCGTGGCGTTGGCGGGTTCGATCGTGACTGCGCAGCAGGAGGAGATCACCGCGATGAAGGGGATGCTCGACTCGCTGTGAGGCTGCCACCGAGTGGCCCCGACAAGGGCAGCACCATGGTGAATTGGGCTCCAGCGCCAACCCCTTCGCTCCTCGCGGCGATGTGCCCACCATGCGCTTCCACCAAGGCCTTCGTGATGGCCAAACCAATGCCCGCTCCGCCGTCGCGGCGGTTGCGTGCGGCGTCGACGCGGTAGAACCGCTCGAACAGGTGAGGTAGGTGTTCGGCTGCGATGCCCTCTCCGTTGTCGACGACGTGCAGCGTAAGTCGGTCGCGATCGACCTGAACACGTATGACGACTCGACCTCCCCTGGGGGTGTGCCGCAGTGCATTGTCGAGCAGGTTGCCGAGCACTTGGGCAAGCCGCTCGGGGTCGCCGCAGATTCGGGGGACCTCGGGCGGCACTTCTGCGTCGAGTTCCACGCCCGCGGCGGCGAACCGCTCCCGTGCCGCGGTCAGGGCGCTGTTGACGAGTTCTCCCACGTCGACCGGCGTGACCGTCAGCGTGGATGAACTTTCCTCGGCCTTGGCGAGTGCTGCGATGTCCTCGGAGAACCGCACCAGTCGACGCGTCTGATCCCGCAACATGGAGGTGGTCTCAGGGGTCGGTGACCGCACTCCGTCGTCGAACGCCTCCATGTAGGCCTCCAGGACCGACACCGGGGTGCGGATCTCGTGGGCGAGGTCGCCAAAGAGTCGCCGACGGGTGGCTTCGACGGTCTGAAGTCGGCTGGCCATCTGATTGAAGGCTTCGGCGAGCGCGTCGAAGTCGTCGCCGAGCTGAAGCGGCGACACGCGGCTGTCGTAGCGGCCGTCGGCGACGGCGGTAGCCGCCGCGGCGACCTCGGCAACCGAGCGCTGCAGCCGCCGGCTGACATACCAACTCACCGCCAGCGCCGTGAGCGCCGACACCGCCAACGCCACCCCGACGGAAAAGGCTGTCGCGTACCGATAGGCCTCCTCGGCGTGCACTTCCTCCATGGAATTGGTGGGGACACCGGCCCGGTGGAGGTGCTCGCGGAACAAGGGAGGTCCGACGATCGCTGCGACGATCCACGTGGTCGCAGCGCCCGCGGTCAGTACCAAGACCTGGGCCAGGAGCAACCGGAAACCGATACCCGGCCGCCGCGTCACTGGCCCGTCCCCATCCGATAGCCGACGCCGCGGATGGTGACGATGAAGCGCGGCGCTGCCGCGTCGTCGCCCAGTTTGCGGCGCAGATGGCCGATGTGGACGTCCACGAGATGTTCGTTGCCGACCCACGGCCCGTCGCGGATCGTCTCAAGAAGCTGGCGACGACTTAGCACCACCCCTGGCCGCGCTGACAGCACGTCGAGGATGTCGAACTCCGTGCGGGTCAGGATGATTGGCTGCCCGTCGAGGAACACTTCGCGGCCGTCGACATCGATGGACAACGAGCCGATGCACCGCGGCGGGGAGGTGTCCGAGCCTGCCGCCCGCGCCGCACCAGCACCGTGGAGCACGCGCGGCCGTCGCAGCATCGCCCGGATCCGCGCGACCAACTCGCGCGGGCTGAACGGCTTGGTGACGTAGTCGTCGGCGCCAACGGTGAGCCCCAGGATGGTGTCCAGCTCGGTGTCACGTGCGGTCAGCATGATCACGTAGGCATCGGAGAACGTGCGCAGCTGGCGGCACACCTCCAATCCGTCGACACCGGGCAGCCCGACATCCAAGACGACGACGTCGGGATCCAACTCGCGTGCCACCGCCAGGGCCTCGGAACCACTGAAGACCACCGTCGTCTCGAAGTGATCTCGCTCGAGATAGCTGGCCACCACTTCGGCCAGCGGCGCCTCGTCGTCGACCACGAGCGCACGGTATCCGCGCGCATCTAGCGGCGCGGCTGAGCTGTCATCCATGGCCTTCATGGTGCCTGCTCGACGCCGACTGGCGGTTCCGGACCGTCATTCCGCCGAAGTCTTGAGCGAATCTTCACACGATCCACACCGATAACGCGTGCCTCGCGGGCCAGCATCGGAGCCCAAGGAGGTGCAATCCGTCATGCAGTGGTGCATCGACATCGTCAGCGGCATCGGCTGGGGCAGTTCACTGCTGATGATCGGCGTCATCGGGTTCTTCTGGCTCATGGCGATATTCGGAATGACCGTGTTGTTCCGGGCGTCGAGACACGACGGGCGACGCCGGTGACACCGCTGAGCAGGCGCACCTTCCTTGCTGCCACCGCGGCGGTCGGCGGCCTCGCCCTCACGGGATGTGGTCGCGACGATGGATCCTCGGCAAGGGCCGACGCGGTGGCGGCGGCCGAGGCGCAACGCCCGCACACCGGCCGAACGGTCACCGCATCGCTGAAGCCTCAGCCGGCGACAATCGACCTGGGCGGCACCCGGGCGGCCACCTTGGCATACGGCGACACCGTGCCCGGCCCATTGCTACGCGCGACGGTGGGCGACGACCTCGCCGTCACCCTCGCCAACGGACTCACCCGGCCGACCTCGATCCACTGGCACGGCATCGCCTTGCGCAACGACATGGACGGCGCAGCTCCGGCCACCCATGACGTCGACGCCGGCCGCGAACTCACCTACCGGTTCTCCGCACCGCACCCCGGAACCTATTGGGCTCACCCCCACACGGGACTCGACGCCGACACCGGGCTGTATCTGCCCGTCATCATCGACGACCCCGCCGAGCCGGGTCGCTACGACGCCGAGTGGATCGTCGTCCTCGACGACTGGACCGATGGGATCGGCAAGACCCCACAACAAGTGTGGGGGGACCTCACATCGATGGACGCACCCGCGCACGACATGCCCGGCATGGGAAACATGCCTGGCATGGGGAACATGCCTGGGATGGCCGGCGTCGGCACCAGCACCCTGCTCGGCGGCGACGCAGGTGACGTCAGCTACCCGTACTACCTCATCAATGGCCGAATTCCAAGCGCGCCCAGCACCTTTAGCGCCGCGCCGGGCCAACGCATCCGCGTCCGCATCATCAACGCCGGCTCCGACACCGCGTTCCGCGTGGCGTTGGCCGGCCACTCTCTGACCGTCACCCACACCGACGGCTTCGCAGTCGCGCCCGTCGACGTCGATGCCTTGCTGGTGGGAATGGGTGAACGCTACGACGTCACCGTCACCGCAGGCGACGGGGTGTTCCCGTTGGTGGCGGCAGCCGAGGGCAAGGATGCACAGGCGCGGGCATTGCTCCGTACCGGCGCCGGAAGCGCGCCTGAGCCCGATTTCCGACCTGCCGAGTTGACCGCACGCGTTGGCACCCTCGAGTCGTTCACTGCCACACCGGAGGTGAGCCTTCCCGGTGGCGCGACGGACGTGACGCTGACCGCGCGATTGGCCGGGTCGATGATGGGCTACGACTGGTCGATCAATGGACGAGCGTTCCCCGACAGCGCACCGCTGATGGTGCAGCAGGGCCAGCGCGTCACCCTCGTGTTCGACAACGCGACGACGATGTGGCACCCCATGCATCTGCACGGCCACACCTTTCAGACGATCCGAGCCGACAACACTCTGGGTGCACGCAAGGACACGGCCATCATCTTGCCTCGGCGAACCCTCACCACCACGTTCATTGCCGACAATCCAGGAGTGTGGATGCTGCACTGCCACAACACCTATCACCAGGAGGCCGGCATGATGACGACGCTCGAGTACACGCGCTGAAACGCGGAGCCGCACGCGGCTACTATCTACGTACCTACGTAGTAGATGACGAGTCCCATTGGTTTGCGCACGGCGTTGGGTTTTCGCAGCAACACGGCGTAGCGGCCGAACATCGGTGTTGGTGTGCGACGTGAGGAGGCTTCATGACCAGCCGCAGGGAACGCTGGCGAACCCCCCTGCCGCGTGACTGGCCCCGCGTGTCGATCGCGGTGTTCGTCGCAGTCGTGGTGGCGGTCGCAGCGTCGATGGTCGTGGCCTACCGCACCGCACGTGGCAGCGCCGACGCCGTCGACTGCTCGAAGGCCAAGTGCATCGCGCTTACCTTCGACGACGGCCCCAGCCCCTTCACCGATCGCCTGCTGCGCATCCTCGTCGACGACGACGCGAAGGCGACCTTCTTCCTCATCGGCAACAAGGTCGCGCGCGACCCGGCGGCCGCAGCGCGAATCACGGCGGCGGGGATGGAGGTCGGTAGCCATACCTGGGAGCACCCCAACATGAGCACGGTCCCCGTCGGCGCCATTCCCGACCAATTTCGCAGAGCTACCGAAGCGATCACAGCGGCGACCGGCCGCGCGCCCACGCTGTACCGCCCCGCCGGAGGCCTGTCCAGCGCCGCAGTGCGCGCCGAGGCAGGACGCCAAGGCTTGGCCGAAATCCTCTGGGACGTCATCCCGTTCGACTGGATCAACGACGCGAACCTCGCCGCAACCACGTACATGCTCAAGACGCAGATCAAACCCGGCTCTGTGGTTCTCCTGCACGACACCTATAGCAGCACGGTGGATTTGGTCTATCAATTCCTACCGGTACTGAAGGCCAATGGCTATCACATGGTGACCGTGAGCCATCTGCTGGGCACGCGAGCGCCGGGGAGCAGTTACGGCGGCCGGGAAAATGGTCCTCCCGCCAACGACATTCGGGACGTCCCGCCTGAGCGCATTCCCGCCTTGCCGGCCACTCCGTCACCCAAGCCGGCACCGAATCTGCCGATCACCGACCTCCCGAATCAGGATCCCGGCGGTCCGCGATAGGCCCGTCAGTAGTCGATCAACCGGGTGACATAGGGCGTCATTCCACTCGTCCGCACCGGAGACACCTTCACCTGCGACCCGGTGTATGGCGCCTCCAACATCATGCCGTCACCCAAGTACATGGCCTCGTGCTGACTGGCGTTGGGGCCGTAGAAGATCAAGTCACCGCGACGCATCTGGGCCGAGGGGATCTTGCGTCCAGCGTCGTACTGCGAGCCCGAATAGTGATCGAGTTTGATGCCGACACCGGCGAAGGCGTAGAGCATCAACCCCGAGCAGTCGAAGCCAACGGTGTTGGCGCCCTGATCTATGCCGCGAGATGGCCCGTTGGCGTTCCCACCGCCCCAGGAATAGGGCACGCCCATTTGCGACATCGCTCGGCGGATGACGAACTCGGACGCCTGCTGGCCGTAGACGCGGGGGATGCGCCCATTGGTGATGCCAGGATCTGCGCCCGCGACGGGCTCGGACAGGATGCCGATCCGGGTGAGGAACCTGCGGCCCATGTCCGCAGTCGCCTGCACCGAGGTCGAGGAGATCTTCAGCACGGCGTTGATGATCGCGATCGGATCACCGGCCACGTTGGCACTGGGGACCATCGGCAACGTGGTGTCCCACTGACTCGGCGCGCTCATGCCGCCATCGCCGGCCTGCCGATCCCATCGATCTTCGCCAGCCGCCGGCGCCGCTGTTCCACCAGCGGATGGGTTCGACGCGTCCGCCGCCGTGGTCGCAACTGGGCGCGCCGCGGCCAACCGGGCTTGCGCCGCATCGCGTTCGGCGACCAGCCGAACGACCTCCGCCTGTTGTGCACCGAACTTCCCGTGGGCTTCGGTGAGCGCCGCGACGGCGGCATCCTGTGTGCGCTGCGCGTCGGCAGCGGCTGCTTCGGCGCGCTGTTGGGCGGCGCGAGCCATTGACGCCCGATTGGTCTGTTCGGTGCGGGCGCGCTGAAGGTCGGTCACCGCGCGCCTGGAGGTCACGGCGAGGGTCTCCACCGCGCCGGCGGTGTCGAGCACGTCCTCTGGGTTGTCGGAGAAGAGGTAAGACGTCGGCGGGCCGTTCATGTAAGCCGAGCTGGCGAACTGGTCGAAACGCCTTTGCGCAGAATCGATTGCAATGTTGGCATCAGCCGCGGACCGTTCACTGGCTTCGGCTTCAGCTCGCGCGGCCTGCACGGTGTCACGGGCACGAGCAACATCGACGAGGGCTTTGTTCACGCCTTCCTGTCGCCGTTGGATGTCGGCACCGAGCTGCGCGATACGCTCATCTGCCTCTGCGAGGTCAGCGACGATGGCCGCGAGCTCTCCCGTCGGATGTGCGGCGCGGTCGTGGCCAGCATGTGCGGGGGCAGGGCTGGTGAACACCAGCATGCATACGATCACGCCGACCGCCTGGCGGATGGGGCAAGAGCGCAGATGCCTCATCGAATCTCCCTGAAGCTCAGCTGGCATGCACAATCGCCCCGCAGTGGGTCGGTCATTCGTGGGACATCCTCGTGGACGACGAACACGGCACGTACGTAGTAACTCAGTACGTAGTCGTAACGTAACTCACTGCAGTCACAGGAGAAACACCCGTCGCAGTCTCAACTGCGTAACGGTTGGGCGGCGGCCGGCGAGCTGGCCGAGTGCGGGCAACGGCAATGCGCAACCACGGCGACCCGAATGCGTGCGCGCGCAGCGAATTACATCGTCGTAGTTCTGTGACGAGTGTTACCAGTGGGACTGAAGTGATGTAGCTTGGGTGGTACATCCGGTGTCGGTACGTACTTAGTCAGCGCGTAGATAAGCGGCGCGGCGCACAAAGCAGCGGCACACATGGTGCGCGCACGAGGGCCACGTCAGAAGGAGAACTGGACCATGCCCTCTGCAGGTCGCACGAACACTTCCGGCCGACGTCGAAGCGCGTCGGCGAGGGCACGGCAGGGTCGGGCTGGCAGCGCGCGACTCTTCCCCGTTTGGTGCGCCGCGCTCGCGATTGCTCTGGCGACACCCGCTCACGCTGAGCCCAACAACGGCCCCTGGGATCCGTCGCTACCTAGCATCCTGAGCGCAGGAGCTCCAGGGGATCCGTTGGCGATCGCCAACGCCTCACTTCAGGCGAGCGCCGCGGCGGCCCAAACCACCATGGAGCTGGGACGAAAGTTCCTGGGGAGCTTGGGCATCGTCAGCCCGGCTGCCAATCCAACAGCCAGCCTCAGTGGCAACCGCGTGTACGGCAGACAAGCCATAGAGTACGTCATCCGTCGCGCAGGGTCACAACTTGGTGTCCCCTACTCCTGGGGCGGAGGCAGCCTCACCGGACCGAGCCGCGGAATCGACTCTGGCGCAGGCACCGTCGGGTTCGATTGTTCAGGGCTGACGCGCTATGCCTTCGCCGGTGTTGGCGTTGAGCTTCCCCGTTACTCCGGCGATCAATACGACGCCGGCCGCAAAGTCCCTCCGTCGCAAGCCAAACGTGGAGACCTATTGTTTTGGGGTCCTGGAGGGGGCCAACACGAAGCCCTCTACCTTGGCGGCGGCCAAATGCTCGAAGCGCAACAAACCGGGGTGCCAGTGAAGATCTCACCGGTGCGCACCGGCGGAATGACTCCCTACGTAACGCGCATCATCGAGAGCTAGCAGAACCCGCCGGTGCGTCCGGCGGGAAGTCGGACCAGTGGCCGCTACCCTGATGTCCAGGCCAGCCACCATTGCACCGCGCCACGCGGGCTACGAAACAACAGCGTCGAAGGCAGGAGATGGCGATGCAACAACGAGCTTTCGGCGACCTCGAAGCGGTGATCATGGATCGCGTCTGGGACCGCGAGGAGGCGGTCACGGTACGAGAGATCTTCGACGAACTCGCCGAGGAACGGACGATCGCGTACACCACAGTTCTTTCGACGATGGACAATTTGCATCGCAAGAATTGGCTGCAGCGCGAGCGAAGCGGCAAGGCGTACCTCTACACCCCGGCGATGAGCCGGGAGGAACGGTCGGCCCGATTGATGCGCGACGCATTCGATTCGGGCGGCGACACCGACATGGTGCTGGCGTTCTTCGTCGAGCAGATGAACGAAGAAGAATCAGCGCAATTCAAGGCAGCCCTGCGGCGCGCGGGACGGCGACGGTGACCTCAGCCTTGTGGCTACTGCTCTACGGCGGCGTACTGACGTGGCTGGCCCCGCCGTTGCTGACCCGTTTGACTCGAACCGGCGTCACCCCGCACATGGGAATCGCGGCGTGGCTGACTGCACTCGGCGCTGCGCTGCTGGCCTGGATTGGGGCGGTCGCCCTCTTCGCGGTTGCCGCGGTGGACGGTCTGACGGACTCCTCGGCGGTGACGTTGTGTTTGGAGTTGTTCGGCTTGTCCGAGCACACCCCGCTGCCTGGCCGGCTCGGTTCCGTGGTGCTGATCGTGACCGCGGTGTGTGTCTCTGCGGTCGTGATCGGCCGCGTCGGACGGTCTGTACTTGGTTTGCGTGCCCGCAGCCACGAACACGCACGCGAGGCCAGGATGGTCGGGCGCCACACTGATAGGCCGGGGGTGGTCGTCGTCGACGCTCACCGCCCCGCCGCCTACTGCGTCTCCGGTAAACCCAATGCGATCGTCATCACCACCGGCGCACTGGACGCCTTGGACCGCTTCCAACTTGCCGCCGTACTGGCCCACGAGAACGCCCACATCAATGGTCACCATCACCAGTTACTGATGGTTCTGCGAGGGTTGGCGACCAGCCTGCCCGGACTGCCGCTGTTTCGCCGCGGTGCGGAGGCGGTCGCCGAACTCTTGGAGATGTGCGCCGACGACACCGCGGCCCGACGGTTTGGGACCAGGCCGCTGCTCTCCGGCCTACTCGCCCTCGCTGGGCAACGACCCTCACCCGCCGGCGGATTGGCTGCCGCGGGCACCGCGGTGCTCGCACGTGCACTGCGGCTCGCCGATCCGGCCCGGCCGGGAATGCAATGGTGTCAGCGCATCGCGCTAGCGGCGACGATGGTCTCGACCCTCAGCGCGCCCGCGCTGATCGACTTGCTCTGCCATCACTGATTGATCGATTGGCCACCCGCCGATGAAGAACCGGTCAGCAGCGATTCTTTGAGCCTGGGTCCGATTCCTGCATCCGCGCCTCGGAGGCGGACGCCGTGGTGGTGGGTTTGAGGGTGCAGCCGCCACCTCGGGTGAAGGGGTAGATCATCTGCTGCAGGTAGCCGCCGGGGTAGTCGGGTTTGGAGGCCATACCGAGCTGGGTTGAGTCGAATCGGCGGGTGGGGTCGTAGGAGAACGTGCGCATGAGGTGATCCCAGAACAGGGTGAACAGCCCGAAGTTGACGTCGCCGACGCCAGCCCATTTGAGGTGGTGGAAGCGGTGACCTTCGTTGAGGGCCAGGACGTACTTGGCGGCCCCGATGCGGTAGTCGGCGTTGGAGTGCTGCAACAGCAGTTGGATCGCGACGGCCAGGGCCAACACGGAGGCGACGTTGACCGGCAGGCCGATCAGGATGAGCGGGGCGACACCGGCGGCCATCTCGACGGTCTGGTGCAAGGGGTGTTTCATCAGGCCGTTGAGGCCGTAGAAGCGGGTGATGCTGTGGTGCACCGCGTGGAACCGCCACAGCACGCCGATCTTGTGGCTGGCCAGGTGCACGACCGTAATGCCCAGGTCTGCGACCAGGATGGCGGCGAGCACCTGCAGCAGGAACGGCCAGCCGTGCGGCCACAGCCGCGGCGCGGGAACGATCGCCGCCAGCAGCGGGATGGCGGCGACGCTGGCCAGGATGAGGGTTTCGTTGACCGCGACGTGGATGCGGTCACGGGTAGTGTCGGCGCGGTCGTGGTTCCACTCGCGGTCATACGGAATGACCCGCTCGACCAGGAACGATGTCGCGATCGCCGCGATCAGAATCGCCAGCAGCCAGTACTTCGGAGCGCCCGCGGCGGCCAGCGCGATGCCGGCGCCGTTGAGGCCAATCAGCATGAACGGCACGTAGCCGTAGCGGGCCACCCTTTGGACCGCGGTGCTGGTCGAGGTCGAAGAAGAAATCGTGGTCATGGCTTCATGGTCGGTGACCGGCCCGTTGTGAGGCTTGAATGATTCGGCTAATCGTCGTCGCCGAGGTCCCAGGACACGTGCCGGCTCAACACCGAGGGCGGCAGGCCGAACATGTCGCGGGTGGTGCGGGTCAGATGGGCACTGTCGGCGAACCCCGCACCGTGTGCGGCGCCAGTCAGGTCATCACCGGCCTGCACCCGACTGATCGCAATCTGCAGCCGCGACCACAACACATAGCGGCGGAGCGGAATGCCGACCTGTTCAGTGAACAGATGCGTCAGCCGGCTCGCCGAAAGGCCGACTCGCGCAGCCAGTTCCGTGCCGGTGACCGGACCTGCCGCCACGAGGGCGGGCAGCACCTCCAACGCGTGAATGACCGCGGGATGGTGCGGTGCGACGTCGTCTGCAGCCGGAGCGGGCGCCAAGTGCGCGACCAGTTCGTCGACCATCGTGGCGAGCGGACGTCGCTGGGTGTGGGCGAGGGCCGGGGTGACGGCCCATCCGGAGCTGACAGCACGCATGTTCGCGGACCGTCCCGGCGCGGACTCCGGGTCCAGGAACACCACCGTGCCCTCGTCGGCACCTGCCTCGATCCGGTGCGGTGCGTCGGCGGGCACGACCACCTTGGTGCCGGTGTGTCGAGCACCGTGCTCGTCGAGCACCGTCAACGCCGTTGTCGCCGTGATGATCTGTACCGCGTGATGGGCATGGGCATCGGTGGTGCCGATCGAGCCGTTGAAGGCCAGCACCCCCGGCCGCATCAGCGCCGCTCCGCCCCAGTGCGGTCCAGCGGTGTCGACACCGCCGGAGCTACTCATCGTCGAACGATGATAGTGGCGAGAGGCATTGACGACCGGACGGCGACATCACCGTTCAGGCGGGCTTGGCCTGTGAGCGGTGTCGATTAGACACTGGCGTTGCCCGCACGCCACTGCTCCCAAGGAATGTTCCAGTCACCCAGACCGTCCGCACCGGGCAACGTCGAGCCGACGGTGTTGATGACTTCCACGATGTCACCGCGTTTGGTGTTGTCGTAGAACCACCGTGCGTTGGCGGGATTGACGTTGAGGCAGCCGTGGCTGACGTTGCTGCGTCCCTGGCTGCCGACCGACCACGGTGCCGAGTGCACGTCGATACCGCTATACGACATCTGGGTGGCCCATTCGACCTCGGTGCGGTACCCGTCGGGCGAGTTCACCGGTACGCCGTAGGTCGAAGAATCCATCACCAGGAACGAGTAGCGATCCCCGATGATGTAGGCGCCGTTGTCGGTGGGCGTCGAGTCCTTGCCCATGGAGATCGGCATCGTCTTGACGACCTCGCCGTTGCGACGGACGGTCATCGTCTTGGTGGCGTCGTCGGCGGTGGCGATGATCTGGTCACCGACGGTGAATCTGGTGGTGACGTCGTCCTGGCCGAACAACCCGTCGCCAAGGTCGACACCATAGGTGTCGACCTTCACGTCGACCGTCGTGCCGGGGCGCCAGTATTCGGCAGGGCGCCAACGCACTTCGCGATTGCTCAACCAGTAGAAGGCACCCTGCACCGGAGGGGTTGTGGTGATCTTGATGGCTTGTTGGGCCGCGACACGGTCGGTGATCGGCTCGTCGAACCGGACCGCGATCGGCTGACCGACGCCGACGACCTCGCCGTCGTTGGGCATGACGTACGGCATGGTGAGGTTTTCCGGCGAGTGCGTTTCGAAGGTCATCTGGCGACTGGTAGCTCCGCCGAGCCCGAGCGCCTCGGCGTACAAGGTGTACCGCTTGTTGAAACCCAGCGGCTCTGCCGACGCCCATGTCAGGCCGTCCGGGCTGAACTGACCGTCCACGGGTTCACCTTGCGCGTTGTGCAGGGTCACGGCCCCCAACACGCCATCACCGGCGCTCACCGTGACCGGCGAATCCACCGGCACACCGACCGCCCCGTCGGTGACCGACGAAACCAGCTTCGGAACGAGAAGATCAGCGAAGGGCGTGCCCTTGTCGCTGATGACCTCTGGCAGCGGCGCCGCGGTGGTGCTCGTGCCGGCGCATGCCGTCAACGCCAGTCCGACGATGACCGTGATCGCCGCGAGCCCCCGACCTGCCCGACCTCGCCGCCGAGCGATGACCGAACGGACCATGTCTTGACTCCTCAATCCTGCGTCAATCCTGCGTCGCTCGTCGCATGCACGTAGCGCAGCGACGACACACGACTCCTAAATGTCTGGCTCCGTTGCTGATTCCAGTGTTCTGCCTGCCGATGTGGGTGGGTTAGATGTTCGATGAAGATTTGATGAAGCGCGACACGAACCGCACGAATTGATCACCTCCGTAGTTGCTACGTACTGCGCTCTATAGTAGAGCCCGAGGCGACCGGATGATCCCGCGCATGTTGTCGTCGACACGTTCGACAACACCCGTACCTTCAGGGATCGAATGAGCGAAGGGGACACGACTACGAACACGACGAGTCGCCGTGAGTCGCCCTCCATCTCAGCGCCAGCGGCGGGGCGAATACGCGTGCTACTGGTGGAGCCGCGAAGCATCTACGCCGCCAGCCTCACGAAGCAACTGGGCGATCAACTGTTCGCGGTGCAGGTGGCACCATCAGAGGCCGACGCACTCGAAGCCCTGCTGACCGGCGACCCCGACGTGGTGTTGGTCTGCATCGGAAGCCACCAACGCGGAGTCGAAATGTTCGACCGGCTGCGCGCGGTATGCGCACCCCACGTCATTGCCGTCACCGACGATGACCTTGCTCTGACGCGCCCGGATGCGTGGAAGAGTGACCCAGCCACGATTTGCAGCCTCAGCACCCGGATCCGCAACGCGCTGCGACATCCGCTCGGCGACGACGACGTCGCGCCGCAATCTCGCGGTCGCGTCGAACCGCGCCGGACCATCGGTGACCTGGAGGTCGACCTCGCCACCCGTCGTGTGTTCCTTCGCGGTCAACCGGTGTCGTTGACGCGCACGGAGTTTCAGATCCTCGCGGTGCTGCTGGCCCGTCCTGGTGAAGTGATCACTAGGCGTCACTTGCAGGAGCAACTCTGGGGCCTGTCGTGGGTCGGCAACCGCCACACCGTCGGTGTGCACGTCGGGCACCTGCGTCGAAAGCTCGGCGACGATCCTGGCGCGCCACGTTATGTACTCACGGTCCGCGGTGTCGGCTACCGCCTGGTTTCGCGGCCCGGCACGTAGCGAACTACAGACCGGCTCCGTAGACTGGCCTTGTGGCGTGATACCCCTCGGGGGTATCGTCCTTCGGTAATACCCCCAAGGGGTATCACGAAGTTACCGAGAGGAACCTTCATGGCATCGCCCGCCACGCAGCAACTGCGGAAGCTGACCGAACACCCGACTGCGCGCTTCATCGCGAGCTGCCTCATCACGTGCGCGCTGGGGCGCGCCTCGGGCCGGAGCCGCGCGGGAGCCAAACGCGATTCGTGTTGCGGCTGACCACTTTCGCCGATCTCCAAACGACCCGATTCCATCCACCGCATAAGGAGCCGCAACCATGACCCTGCCCCCAGGGGAACACCAGCGGCACGATCAAGACAGCCAGCACGACCGCGACGATCAGGTTCACCACGAACAGGGCGGCCACGACCACCACGACATGGGCGGTAGCACCAACTCCATGGCTCTTAGTGCGACCCTGCACTGCCTCACCGGCTGCGCCATCGGCGAGATCCTGGGACTGATCATCGGCACCGCGCTGGGACTGAGCAACGTCGCCACCATCGCCTTGGCCGTCGCCTTGGCCTTTCTGTTCGGCTATTCCCTGTCGACGCTGCCGCTGCTCAAGGCCGGATTGGCGCTCGGCACGGCGCTCAGCGTGGTGCTGGCCGCCGACACCTTGTCGATTCTGACGATGGAGATCGTCGACAACCTCGTCATGGCCGTCATCCCCGGGGCGATGAACGCCGGACTGGTCAACGTCGTCTTCTGGATCGGCATGATGATCGCCCTGACCGCCGCCTTCTTCGCCGCCTTCCCGGTCAACCGCTATCTGCTGCAGCGCGGCAAGGGCCACGCGCTCACCCACCAGTACCACGGGGCAGGAGGCGCGGTGACCGGACCGCGACGCTTCATTCCGTCTTTCAGCACCGGCGCGCTGGTCGGCGTGATCGTCGCGTTCATGCTGGGCGGTCTGGTGGTCGCGAGCGCCGACGAGCTCACGGGCCAGGACAGCGTCCCCGCGCACGCACAGGCGCTCGGCAGCCAGAACGCTGAACAGGTGCACTGATGGTGCGAGGGGAACGGCTCATTACCGCCGCCGTCGGCAAGCTCGGCGGACGTCGCTTCAAAGACCGGATACCCGACCAGGCAGCCGAGTACTGGTCGGCCGCCGCCAACCCGGAGTGGGAAGCCAACTCGCACTGGCGCAACGGAATCGGCGATGAGGCCTGGCTCGAAGTCGGCCGCGACCACTGGACCATCTACCAACGATTCGCCCAAGCCCTCGAGATCACTTCGCCTGGCACCATCGTTGAGTGGGGCGCCGGCGGCGGCGCCAACGCAGTAGCCTTCGCACCCCACGCCGAAAGATTCATCGCCGCCGACATCTCTCAGGACAACCTCGATGAATGTGTCCGACAAGTTCAGGCCGCCTGCGACACCCCGATCGAAACTCACCGGATCGATCTCGCCAACCCCGAACAGGCCATCCAAGGACTACACGGCAGCTGCGGAACGTTCCTGTGCCTCTACGTCATCGAAGTCACCACCGGGCCCGACGAGGTCCGCACTATCCTCCGCATCGCCGAACAGCTACTGGCGCCCGGTGGACTCGCATTCGTGCAGATGAAATATCACACCAGCGACGGCCGCACCCGCGGGCGCCCCGGGCTGGCCTATGCCCGAAACATCGCCCTGACAACCACATTCACCATCGAGGAGTTCTGGAACATGACGGCCGAATGCGGCCTGAGACCTCAGCTCATCACGCTTGTTCCCGAAACGAGGCTCGACCTCCGATACGCGTACTACGCCCTAACGAAACCCTAGTCGCCCGTGCGGCATTCGCCGACAAAGTCGGCGAGCTTAGTAGTGGTAGGTGCCGCATGGCGGTCGTGCCTGCCCGTGTCGCTTCGTCAATTATCGGGCGACTCCTGCCATCATCGGTGAGTGACACCTAAAACGGCGACGAAGACGGACCGCCGGCTGGCTGCTCGCATCACCGCGATCGCTTCACTGGGTGCAGCGGTCATCCATTTCGCCGTCGCACCGACACATTGGCGAGAATGGGTTCCGTCAGGGATCTTCTTCGCTTCAATCGCTGTGTGCCAATTGATCTGGGCGCTTTGCGTGATGGTACGTCCGGGTGCGGCGGTCCTTGCGGTTGGGATCCTGGCCAATCTCGGCTCCGTGTCGCTTTGGGTGCTGTCCCGGACCACGGGTGCACCGTTCGGTCCGCGGGCCGGTGAACCCGAGATGGTGCAGGCCGCGGG
>Ga0207668_10000943_pt1 | contig 17524 bp, 14 predicted proteins | sample KBSS43metaG_FD_184323 | JGI IMG/M metagenome (GOLD analysis project Ga0207668, IMG submission 184323) | Switchgrass rhizosphere microbial communities from Kellogg Biological Station, Michigan, USA - KBS S4-3 metaG (SPAdes) (version 2) | ecosystem: Host-associated > Plants > Roots > Rhizosphere... | reverse complement strand
CGCTTTCGCCGGGCTCCTCACCCCACAGGATCGCGCCGGCTGGCGCCCGCATGTGACGATCCAGAACAAGGTGGCGCCCGCGACGGCGCGGGCGTTGCGCGAGGACTTGGAGGCGACGTTCCGCCCACGGCCGGTGCGGATCGTCGGGCTGGCGGCGTGGTGGTATCGCGGCGGCCCATGGGAGCTGATCCGCGAACATCGTTTCCGCAGGCGTGAGCAATAGGACCTTCTATCGCTCACGACCCGATCTCAGGCGAAGGCGAGGCCCTGGCGGCGGGCGCGGCGGATCGCGCCGCCGACCAAGCCAAAGCCGGCGATTATCATCGCCCAGGTCGCGGGCTCGGGCACTGCGCCGATGCCGCCCGGCGTGCCCGGGTTGCTCGGCTCGACCGGCTTCGGCTTGTCGAGGGCGAGCAGGGTGCCGCCGTACATGTGGGAGTTGATCTGGGTCGGTCCGTCATAGCTGCCCACGATCATCTGGCCGTCGACATTGCCGTAGCCGCCCTTGTACGCAGCGCCGGCGGCCAGCACGCTGCCCTGCACGCCGATGCCGTCGAACGACAGGGTCGAGGCCTGGTAGAAATTGTAGAGGATCTTGCTGTTGTCGACGCCCTTCAGGTCGAAGCCGGCATATTTCATCGACGCGTTGCTGCCGGCGACGTTGAGCAGAACCTGCGAGCCCGAGGTGACGTCGAAGTGGAAGGTGTTGCTGCTGGCGAGCTGATCGGTGGTAACGGTGAACACGTTCAGTTTCGAGTCTGCGCCCGTGAAGAACATCTGTCCCCATTTCTGCTCGGTCTTGCCGTTGGTGGCATAGCTGGCGAGCTCGGTGGCGAGCCAGGAGAGGCGCGAGGACTCGGCGGCGAAATCGACCGGCAGGCTGGTTGCGCCGCCAGTGCTGGTGCCTTCGACCGACCAGTTCTGGGTCGAGACTTTGCCGCCGGCGACGACGTTGCCGTGGACGGTGCCGCCCCAATTGCCGCCGGTGAAGGTGCCGCCCACGACCAGCGCGTCGCCGCCCTTGGCGTTCAGCGCGACGCTGTAGCCCTGCAGGTTGGCGTCGCCCCTGACCGCGACCTTGCCTTCGACGTCGCTGCCCTGCGAGGTCATGTTGCCGAGCACGAACAGGTTGTAGTCGGCCGCGGTCGCCGCGTGAGCCGTCGAGGAAACCGTCGCGACCGCAAGCAGGGCGGTCGCGCCAAGCGCGAATTTGTCGATCACAGCCGAACTCCGAAAACCCCGCCCACGTCATGTGGGGTCGTCATGTCGTTTGCATTACGAGTCGGTCGGTCCAAGAACAAGTCAATGGTATTGGTTAACGTTCTCGAAAATGCGATCAGAGTTATCGACGGACGGATCTATTCTTAACCATGATGCATCGAACTGATGCCGCATCCAGGTGGTCTGTCTTTTGACGTATTTCCGAGTGTCCAAGCGGATTTGATCGGCCGCATCTGCCAGCGAAAGCGTGCCATTCAGATGATTGCGAAGAGGTCTTACGCCGATCGCGCGCATCACCGGCAGTTCCAAATCGAGACAGCGCCGCGAAAGTAGTTCGACCTCGTTTACTGCCCCAGCGGCGATCATCTGGTTAACGCGGGCGTCGCCGCGGGCATGGAGCCAGGCGCGCGGCGGATCGAGGATGACGGCGTGGAGACGGATCGCCTCGCCGATCCCGCCCGCCTTCTCGGCGCGCCAGGCGGCGATGGGCCGCCCGGTCGATCGCACCACCTCCAGCGCGCGGATAACGCGGGTGGTGTCGCCCGGGTTGAGGATGGCGGCCGCCGCCGGATCCTCGACGATGAGCGCCTCATACGCCTCGGCGACGGGCAGCGCGCGCGCCGCAGCGCGGATCGCCGGGTCGATGTCGGGCACGGGGGCGATCCCGTCGAGGAGAGTGCGGATGTAGAGCCCGGTCCCGCCGACCAGGATCGGCAAACGCCCGGCGGCATGGATGTCGGTGATCGCCGCGCGGGCATCGGCCGCCCATTCCGCCGCCGAGCAGGCATGGGCGCCGTCGACATGGCCGAACAGGCGGTGCTCGGCGCGGGCCTCGTCGGCAGGGGAGGGGCGGGCGGTCAGGACGCGGAGGTCACGATAGACCTGGCTCGCATCGGCATTGACGATGACGCCGCCGGTCCGCGCGGCGAAGTCGAGCGCCAGCGCCGACTTGCCCGATGCGGTCGGCCCGGCAATAAGCCCCACCGCCGGTTTCAAGGGGTCACCATTGTTCATCGCCACGCTGATAGCAGTCGAACGCCTTGCGCCGGGCGACATTTCTGCCGCGCTCGACGCGCTCTCCGACGCCGGTATCGCCGCGACCGCGCGTGACGTCGAGCCGGGGCTCGCCACCGACCTCGCCTTCGAGGGCGACGCGGCGGTCGCGCGCGCCGCGCTGGAAGGGCTGGTCGTCGGTATCGACGTTATCGTCCAGCCCGAGGCGACGCGGGCCAAGCGGCTGCTGGTCGCCGACATGGATTCGACGATGATCACCGTCGAGTGCATCGACGAGCTCGCCGACTATGCCGGGATCAAGGCCGAGATCGCCGCGGTGACCGATCGCGCGATGCGCGGCGAGCTGGATTTCGAGGCGGCGCTCGACGCCCGCGTCGCGCTGCTCAAGGGGCTCGACGAGAGCGCGATCGAGCGGTGCCGGCAGGAGCGGGTGCGGCTGACCGCCGGCGCGATCCCGCTGATCCGGACCGTCAAGGCGCATGGTGGGCGTTGCGTGCTGGTCTCTGGCGGCTTCACCGTGTTCGCCGACGAGGTCGCCGCAGAGATCGGCTTCGACCGCGCCGTCTCCAATACGCTCGGCATCGCCGATGGCCGGCTGACCGGCACCGTCGCCCGCCCGATCGTCGGTGCGGAAACCAAGCGGACCGTGCTGCTGGAGGAGAAGGCCGCCGGCGATGTCGAGCGCGGGCGGATCATCGCGATCGGCGACGGTGCCAACGATATCCCGATGATCCGCGAGGCGGGGCTTGGGGTCGCCTTCCACGCCAAACCGAAGACGGCCGAGGCGGCGGCGGCCCGGATCGACCATGGCGACCTGTCGGCGCTGCTCTACGCGCAGGGTTACGCTCGGAAGGAATGGGTCAGCTAAATCCTCCGCGGAACGGGGATGGTGGAGGGGGCGTGCGGCTGGACGTAGCGCGGCTGCGCGGTCGGCTCGCGGAGGTCGCCTCCTCGTGCCGGGGAGGGTTCAGGCGGCCACCACCACCGCTCGGTCCACCACCGGCAGCCTCGCCTGCAACTCCCCGGGCAGCCAACCGACCACCACCCGACGGATCGGCGTCCAGAAGGCGGACAGCATCAGCAGGCCCGATCCGATCACCAGCGCGGTGAGCGCGACGTTGAGGCTGACCGCGCCGAACTGGCGGAGCAGCTCCGACAGCGCGTAGAGCACGTAGAACAGCGAGGAGACGAGCAGCGCGCGGCGGTCGACCGCCAGCGCGATCAGGCCGAACACCGCGTAGAGCCCGACCACCGCGAGCGCCTTCGGCCCGGCGAACCCCTGGGTCATCACGCCGAGCGTCCAGAAGATCGGGTGCGCGATCATCGGGGCTGCCGCGAGGTGCAGCCAGAAGGCGACGTCCGATCGCCGCGTCTGCCGCCGCCGGTCCGACATGTCCCACCGCATCGCGAACAGGAACACGGCGATGCCGGCGAACAGCAGCAGCCAGTTGAGCGCGAAGACCACGCCCGGCAGAATCGCGACGAGCACGCCGACGGTTGCACCGACCAGTGCCACGGTAAGCGCGGCGACAGTGATCGGCACGTGGAAGCGCCGCCAGTGCGCGAGGGTCGCGCCGGCGGTGACGAGGCCGGCGACGGCGCCGATCAAGCCCATGGTGCGGTCGTCGGGCTTGGGGATCACCAGCGTCGCCGCGCCGAACACCATTCCCGACATGCCGAGCGCGAAGCTCAGCAGCAGGACGATGCTCGGCAGCGCCATCCGCCGTTGGCGGGTGAAGTATTCGGCGAGCAGCCAGCTCGCCGCGGCGATGCCGCCGCTGCCCAGAAACGCCGCGGCGGCGAAGCGCAGCAGTGAGCCGAGCGGGAAGATGCCGTCGCCGACGGCGTTGCCGATCCAGCCGACTGCGACCAGCAGCAGGATCGTCGCGATCGTAACGAAGATGTCGTTGAAGCCGGTGACGAGGCGGAAGCTCTCCTCGTCGGCGAGGGGAGCCGCGCGTTCGCCCGCGACATGGGCCCGGAACGCCGCCGCCGCCTCGGCGCTCAGCGCCCCGGCCGTCACCGCATTGTCGATATCGCTTTCGCTATACATGCGCGCGGTTCCTTCTCCGCCTCTTTCGCCACTTGCCGTAATGGAACTGTATTGCTATTACAATACACCGCGACGAGAACATTGTTCCGCAGCGGCGCGAGTGCTTTAACACGGGGATTCCCTCCGGAGTCCTCGATGTCCCTGCGCGCCAGCATTGCCGTTATCGCCATGACCCTGACGACCTCGCTCACCGCCCCGGCTCTCGCCGCCGACCTGACCCTGGAGCGGGTCTTCGCCAGCCCGTCGCTGGCCGGGCCAAGCCCGCGGCTGGCCAAGCTCTCGCCGGACGGGAGGCTCGCCACCCTGCTGCGCAACCGCGCCGAGGATGCCGACCGCTACGATCTCTGGGCGATCGACACGACCAGCGGCCGGGCGCGGATGCTGGTGGATTCGGCGAAGATCGGCACCGGCGCCGCGCTTTCCGAAGAGGAGAAGATGCGGCGCGAGCGGCTGCGCATCGGTGGGCAGAAGGGCATCGTCGACTATGACTGGGCGCCCGACGGCAAGTCGCTGCTGGTACCGATCGACGGCGACCTCTACGTCGCGGCGCTTGACGGCAAGGTCCGCCGGCTGACCAACTCGCCCGAGACCGAGGTCGACGCGCATATTTCCAGCACCGGCAAGTACGTGTCGTTCGTGCGCGACCAGAACTTCTACGTGACCGACGTCGCCACCGGCATGGAGCGCGCGCTGACCCGCGACGGCGGTGGTACGCTCTCCTGGGGCACCGCCGAGTTCGTCGCGCAGGAGGAGATGGAGCGCCGCACCGGCCATTGGTGGTCGCCCGACGACAGCAAGGTCGCAGTCCAACGCACCGACGAGAGCAAGGTCGCAGTGGTCACCCGCACGGCGATCGGCGCCGACGGCACCAAAGTGTTCGACCAGCGCTATCCGCTGGCCGGCACGCCCAATGCCCAGGTCGAGTTGTGGATCATGTCACCGATAGATGGCGCCCGCGTGAAGGTCGACCTCGGCAGCGATCCCGACATCTATCTCGCCCGCGTCGACTGGGCGAAGGACGGCAGCGTTCTCTATGTCCAGCGCGAGAGCCGCGACCAGCAGCGGCTGGAGATGCTCAAGGTCGATCCCGCCACCGGCCAGTCGACCCTGTTGTTCGTCGAGACCGCCAAGACCTGGATCGACCTCCACGACAGCTTCCATCCGCTCAAGGACGGCGGCTTTATCTGGCTGTCGGAGCGCGACGGCTATCGCCATCTCTACCGCTGGAAGGATGGCAGCTGGATCCCGCTCACCAGCGGGCCGTGGGTGGTCGACGACCTCGCGGGCGTCGATGAGGCCGGCCGCAAGGTCTATTTCACCGGCACCTTCGACACCCCGCTGGAGAAGCAGCTCTACGTCGTCGACCTGGACGTGCCCGATCCGGTCGCCTTCCCCAACAAGCCAAAGCGGGTCACCGAGGCCGGCTGGTGGAACGAGGTGGCGATGGACAAGGGCGCGACCCGCGCGCTCGTCACACGGTCGAGCCCGAGCCAGCCGCCGCAGGTCTATCTCGGCGATGCCAAGGGCAAGGTCATCACCTGGATCGAGGAGAACCGGGTTGAGGGCAAGCATCCCTACGCGCCCTATCTGCCCGCGCATGTCGTGCCCGAATTCGGCGAGTTGAAGGCCGCCGATGGATCGGTGCTGCACTACAAGCTGCTCTCTCCACCGCGCGCAGCCGGGAAGCGCTACCCGGTATTCGTTCAGGTCTATGGCGGCCCCGCCGGGCAGCAGGTGACGCGGCAGTGGACCAAGTCCCTGCCGCTACAGGAATATCTGGTCGAAAAGGGCTGGATCGTCTTCTCGATCGACAATCGCGGCACGCCGCGGCGCGGCAATGCTTTCGAGGACCAGATCTACAAGGCGCAGGGCACCGTCGAGGTCGCCGACCAGAAGGTCGGGCTCGATTGGCTGAAGAGCCAGCCCTTCGTCGATCCGCAGAAGATCGCGGTCTACGGCTGGTCCTATGGGGGCTACATGGCGCTCAGGTTGCTGGAGGACCTGCCCGGCCAGTACGCCGCCGGCATCGCCGGCGCGCCGGTGACGCGCTGGGAGTTGTACGACACCCATTATACCGAGCGCTATCTCGGCAACCCGAAGACTGACCCAAAACCGTACCAGACCTCCGACGCGCTGCCGTTTGCGACGCAGATCCGCGACCCGCTGCTGATGCTGCATGGTATGGCGGACGATAACGTCACCTTCGACAACACCACCGCCTTCATCTCGAAGCTGCAGGACAGTGCGATTCCGTTCGAGATGATGGCATATCCGGGCAAGACCCATGCGGTGGCGGGTGAGAAGACCAACGTCCATTTATGGCGCACGATCGAGAATTTCCTGAACGACCGGGTGCTGCGGCGCTGAGCCGCAGCGCATCGCGATGCCGCGATGGCGGGCGCGAAGCGCTGATCCCCGCGACGATGCTGCGGTGCAAGAAAGATGCTTTCGTAACGCAACTTTAACGCATTCTGTAGGGTGTCTTCGACACTACTACGCATGGTGGCGACCCTGCCGAACCGCCGCAAAATGAAGCCGAATTATTCGTTACGGACGTAAGTCGATCGCCGTTTCGATTGATTCTCGCGCTTGCGAGAGGAGGGGGAGTGGGCTAGCTTCGCTGCATCAGCACAGTGAGGATGCAACCGTGCGACTCTGTTTGATGACAGTTGTGAGCGATCCGTTCGTCTACGGCGCGCTTGTGATGCTGAAGAGCTTCAAGGCGACCAATCCTTGGTTCAAGGGCGACATCGTCGTCCTGTGGAATCCGGAAAACGCGCCGCTCAGCGACTCCTCTCGGGAAATCCTCGATGGCGAATTGTCGGGCATCACCTATGTCGAAGTCGACAATGATCGCTACGGCGAGGTGTTTCATTTCGCGGAGACGGTCGTCCAGACCCCGCAGCGGCTGCGCGCGGCCTTCTACATCTTGGAGGCGTTCCACGCCAAGCAGTACGACCGCATCCTGACGCTTGACAGCGACATGCTGATCCTGGGCGATCTTAGTCGCTTGTTCGAGATCGACGAGCCGTTCGGCGTCGTGCGCGCGTTCGACCACGTCAAGGCGCTGCCGCTGCCATATTTCAACACGGGTACGATGGTGGTGCGCCACGATACGCCTGAGGCGCTCGGTTTCGAGGATCTGCGCGCGGCGATCCGGATCGACAAGATCGACAAGAGCCACGGCAAGGCGGACCAGGCGGTGTTGAACGTCGCCCTCCGCGGCAGCCGCAAGCACTTCTACGATCACCGCTACAATTTCAGCAAGCGGCTCTGCCCCTACGACCGGAACCGGATTGAGCCGTTCCTCAAGGACAAGGATGTCCGCGTTCTCCACTTCCTCGGCGAAAAGCCTTGGAACGTGAAGGCGAAGGCGTCCGAAGCGGAGTATCAGCACCTCGAGATGCTGTGGGTCCGCCACCTCACCAAATATTGCAGCCGCGGCACGATGTTCCGCTACTTCCGCTCGGTGATCCGCCAGGTGGAAACGATGCGCGCAGCACTCGTGCCGAACAACATTCCGCCCAACAAGCGGCGCCAGGCCGAATCTGCGATCATGATGAAGTTGCAGTCGGAAATGTACAGCAAAGGGGAGGGTGTAGAGCTTCAGGCGGCAGGTTGACGGCCGGCGATCGGCCTGACGGGCAAGGTTATCATCTCGGTGCGGGGGAAGTACATGGCGAGTGGGTCGGACGTTAGTAGCGAGTTGGCTTACCAGCAGAAGCGCTGCCAGGAGCTGGAGCATCAGCTCGACAAGATTCTCTTCAAACTTTACGAGAGCGAGGCGCAGAACGCCAAGCTGTGGGCGGCGCTCAATCTGCTGACGCCTTCTACAGCGCGCGACGGGGAAGTGCCCGTGCCGGCGCCGCTCAGCGATTTCGCGACGCCCGATCCCTATCGTGTCCTGGGTGACGTCACCCGCGTGCTCGAAAGCGTCGTCGGGCTGGCCGGCGGCGCATCAGCGGCAGCGGTGGTCGCGCCGACTCCGGTTGCGCCCGAACCATCCGCAGAGCCGGAAGCGGCAGTGCCTGTCGCATCCGCGCCGGTCGCGCCCGAACTGCCCGCCGAGCCCGAGCCGCTGATGGAAGAGGCGATCGCCGTGGATGAGGGGCCGGTGGTAATCGAGCCGGCGACCCCGGCGCTGCCGCAGATGCAACCTTTGCCCGTGCGCGCGCGGATCATCGAGATCGAGCCGCCCAAGGCCGAAACCTGCCTGCCGCATCTGGTTCTCGAAGGCGCGATCCAGGCGATTCCGACCCCGGTGCTCGGCGCGCATGCCGTCGCCTTTCTCGGCCTCGCCGTGGAGGGTTCCGACGCCCAGCGAGGCGAACTCCACGTTCGCGCCTATGTCCGCTCGGCGGCGGCGCGCTTCATCCGGCTCGCGGTCAAGTTCGGCAGCCACCCGCAGGCGCTGATCCTGATGGCCGACATCCGGGAGAAGGCGCTCGTCACCAGCCGCGACGGCATCGCCGCGCTCAAGGGGATCACCTTCGCGGAGGTCGAGGACGACTGGCTGAGGATCGATCTCGACATCCTGGTAAGTGCCAGCGACGTCATTTCGCTGGAAATCGGCGCGTCGCCGTCGGGCGATATCAAGTCGTTCCGCTTCAAGGGGCTGCCGAGCCAGAGCCTCGACATCGGTCTGATCAGCTACGGGCTGGGCAAAAAGCGCGAGGCGACGTTTCCCGGCAAGCGCGATGACGGCACCTCGGAGACTGGCGAGCCATCGTCTGGCGTCTCCGCCGCGTTCACCGGACCGATCGCCTTCGGCGGCGGCGCCACCGATTTCGCCCTGCGCCAGCCGCGCCTGACGATGAAGGGCAAACTGCTTTCCGAGCAGAAGAGTGACGAGATCCGGGCGCAGCGCAAGGCGCTGATCGACGCATTCGAAGGCTCGGGCGAACTCGCCCGGATCGACGAGTTGCGCAACCGCCATCGCGGCGGGCGCGCCTTCATCGTCGGCAATGGCCCGTCGATCATGAAGCAGGATCTGACCCTGCTCGCCGACGAACTGACGTTCACGACGAATTGGTTCGTCAACCATGCCCAGTTCAACGAGATCAAGCCGAAATTCCATGTCGTGTCGTCGCATGAGATGTTCGGCGGCTGGGGCGCGAAGGAGCCGAAGCTCAACGAGCGCTTCGTCGAGCAGCTTGCCGAGCACAAGCACGCGCCCGAGACAATCTTCAGCCACCGGTTCCGCGACGCGATCAGGAAAGATGCGCGGCTGGCCCGCAACAATTCGCGCTTTCTGATCTTCGATCGGCCGAAGTTCCAGATAGACGAGATCGACGAAATCGGCCTCGATCTCTCGCATCCGATGCACGACGGCTATACCGGCCTCATCACCTTCGCGATCCCGCTCGTACTGCACATGGGGGTCGAGGAAATCTACATGGTCGGCTGCGATTGCGATTACGGGATCAAGAAGCCGGACGACCCCAAGAGCTATTTCTACCGCCCCGACCAGCACCCGACCTCGACCACCAAGTTCGAGAGTCTCGACCGGATCTGGGCGGATGACGGCCCTGTCTTCAAGACGTACGACATCGTCCGCAACGCAGTGGAAGCGAGCGGCGTGGCGATCTACAACGCGACGCATGGCGGCCGACTGGAACGCCTGCCGCGCGTTTCGTTCGAATCGCTGTTCGGGAAACCGAGCGCCAAGAAAGCGGCCAAGCTGGAACTCGTCGCCTGAAGGGAAAGTCGCTCTCCGCGCCGTCATTCGGCTTCCACCGCGATGGCGACGGGCGTCATTGGTCCGTGACGTTGTTCTTCGGTCGAAGTCTCGAACCGTTCGCCAAGCATACGCGATCGGCCGAAGAAGCGGTGTGTAGAGCAGATACAGTATGGGGTTGTGCATGACGACGAAGAGCACGGTCGAAGTTCGTGCGTGGCCGCAGACGGGAACCGTCGAGGAACGCTGGTCCTCTCCGCAGATGCAGGCGGCGCTTGCCGACCTCCGGAATATCGGCTTCGCCGTGTTCAGCGGCTACTGGCCCGCCGATCGCTGCGCGGCGATGATCGACACGGTCGACGGCCTGCTGAACGCGCGTGCCGAAAGCGTCAGGCGCGGATCCGACCTGCGTCTCTTCGCGCTGGAGACTGCAAGCGAGGCAGCGCGCGAGTTCAAGCACGATCCGCTCTTGGAACGGCTGGGCGACGGACTGACCGGGCAAGAGCAGAAGGTGCTGTTCGTGCTTGCCAACCGTCTGGCCCAGGTCAACGGACAGGCGCGCCGGTCGGGCGGCGAATGGCACCGCGACCGGGTGAAGACGCAGTACAAGGCGCTGGTCTATCTCTCCGACGTCGGGCCGGAGAACGGCCCCTTCTCGATCTTTGAGCGCTCCGACCGTCGTGATGCCTATGAGGGCGAGGTGACGGAAACCGGCTTCGATTTCGCCGGACAGCGCTGGCGTGACGACGATTTCGCGGCCTTTCTCGAGCGGGCCGGCGACCGGCTTCACATCCTCACCGGCGCGCCGGGCACGCTGGTCGTGTTCAACAGTTCGCTGATCCACTCCGGTCAGCCGATCCGTGCGGGCGAACGCTACGCTATCACCAACTACTACTACGCGCATGATGAGATCGACCTGAACAAGGTCGCGAAGAAGTTCGTGCCCTCGCTCGCGCCGATCGGGATGCCGGTTTACGCCGGCGGCAGTCCCGTCATGGCGATTGCATCCGCTCATGCGGATTGATGACATTTCCTGAAATCATGGTTTTATTGTAAGTTTCCTGAACCTTGTATTTCTGATGTGAACCTTTGAGTGAAGGAGATTGTTATGCCGACCAATCGTGAAGTTGCCCGGGCTGAAAAGCGCGCAACCTATACGCCGGAGCAGGTCGAGGCGGCTCGCGCCGCGCGGACGCCGGAGGAGAACGCGGTGATCCTCGGCGCGCGGCGCGCCGCGATCCGCGCGCAGCGGAAGAGCGCCAGCTGAACCGGGTGGCACAATAGCTGATTCGGCGGCCGGTTCGCGCTCGACGCAACCGGCCGTTGTTTTGTTCGGGGTCCGCGGTCGCGGGCGGTGTCACGAGCGTGGCGCCATGTCGGATTGGGTGAGGGCGATGGTGTCTTTCAGCGAAGGGGCTGGGATCCGGCCGCGCGTTCTCGTTGTTGGAACCTCCAACGGCATACGAAAGGGCGGCTATGCCGAATATCTGTCCGACATAGTCGATGTGACTAACGTGTCGCTGGGGGCGAGCACCAGTATACATTCGATCCATTCCACCCACGATGTCGATTTCGCGAACTATGATTTCTGCGTGCTCGACTTCTGCGTAAACGAAGAGGCACCGCTGCGAAACGGCATGATGTCGTGGGACGACATCGACTCCATCCTGAAGAACCTGATCTGCCGGGCGACCGCGTCGCGATGCCTGCCGGTCGTCCTGATCCTGCCGCGCCTGCTGCAGGTCGAGCCGGTGATCCGCGATCCCTATGTCCGGCTGGCCGAACGCCACCGGATTCCGTATCTTGACGGCTATGCGCTGGTCGCCAGGCTTGAGGCGCTCGGCGTCGTCAAGCAGGCGATGTTCGCCGATAGCGCGCATAATCGGGCATGGGTGTCGGCGATGATCGCCGAGATCCTGGTCGCCGGCATGAAGGCGCTCCGTCCCGGGTGGCGGAAAGCGCGATGGAAGGCCGGCCGTTTCACGGCGATCGCCCTTCCTGCCCAGACCGAGGATGTGGAGATCGTGCAGCGCGCGACGTCCCGCTTCTCGGGTGAGTTCATCCGCCTCGATGGGCCGGGAAAGATGACGATTCGGAACCTGCCTGGGGTCGCGGTGGTCGGGCTGCGCCTCAATCTTGCGCGCACCAACGGTTTCCTGCGTATCAACGATACGGTGCTGGATCTGCGCAACGAGTACTGGGTCCAGAAGACAAAGCCCGGCCTGAAGAAGAAATCGGTCGTCATATCGGTGCTGCCCCTGCCTCGCGCCCTCGACTGCCGGGATGGGGAGATCATGCTGGAGATGATGGCTGCCCCCGATTCCTCGGGATCGTTCGCCGTCGTCGATGGTGAGCGCATCGTCGATGCGGGTGCGGCCGGCGAGGCCCAGGTGGAGGTGGAGATCGCCGAGTTCGTCGTTCGCCTCGCCGAAGAGACCACATCCGCATATCGGCCGGACGCCGCCCGCGCCCTCGTCGACGAGAAGGCGGGAAATCTGATCCGGCTGGGCCTGTCGGTCTATCGGGCGGGCCAGCCGGAGGAGGCTCTCACCGATGCGGAGGAGATCCGCCGGTACGGCGAAAGGCTGAACAATCGTTGGGCGGATCGGCTCGGGTCGCGTCCGCGGAACGACGGCAAGCGGGCGATAAGCAAGGCCTCCGATACCGGTCCTCGGCCGGAGGCGACGGCCGCAACAGCACGGGAAGCCGCCCGGGCCCGGCAGCGTTCCGCCTATACGCCCGATCAGGTTGAGGCGCTGCGCGCCGCGCTGACGCCGGAGGCCAAAGCGGCGCTGCGCGGGCAGTGGAAGGGCGCCGCCCCGCTATGAGGTGGTAGGGCGATGTCTGGCGGATGGCGTGCGGCGTTGCCGGACGATGTTGTTGATGTGCTGATCTGTTCGCCGTGTCGCGGCGGTATGCGAAAGGAGTTGCTGTGACGTCTTCAGAGCGGCGGTGTCGTGTTCTCGTGGTTGGCACCTCTAACGCCGTCCGCAAGGGTGGCTTTGCCGACTTTCTGTCTAGAATCGTCGACATGACCAACGCCTCGATCGGGGCGAGCACCAGCGTACACTCGATCCATTCCACGCGGGACATCGATTTCAGCGATTATGATTACTGCATCCTCGACTTCTGCGCCAACGAGGAGGTCAGGCTACGGGCCGGTGTCGCGACCTGGGATTCGATCAGTCCCATCGTCGAGAGTCTGATCTGCCGCGCGACCGCGGCGAAATGCCTGCCGGTAATCCTTATCCTGCCGCGCCTGATCCACGATCAGCCGAAGACGCGTGATCTCTATGTCGAACTCGCCGAACGGCACGGCCTGCCCTATTTCGACGGCTACGAACTCCTCGCAAAACTTGAGGCGCGGGGCGTCATCAAACAGGCGATGTTCGCGGACAGCGCGCATAATCAGGATTGGGTGGCGGCGATCATTGCAGAGATCCTGGCCGCCGGCCTTCAGACACTCGAGCCGCACTGGCGCGAGGCGCCGTGGCGCGCTGGCCGGTTCGCGACCGTGGCACTGCCGGCGCAGGGTGGCGATTTCGAGATCGTGCAGCGCGCGACGTCCCGCTTCTCGGGAGAGTTCATCCGTCTCAATGGACCACAGACGATCGCGATCCCGAACCTCTCAGGGGAGGCCATCATCGGCCTTCGCCTCAATCTTGCGCAAACCAACTGCTTCCTGCGGATCAACGACGCCGTCGTGGATCTCCGCACGGAGTTCTGGAATGTTCCAAAGAAGCCGGTTGTGATCGCGGCGCTTCTGCTGTCGCCGGCGATCGGTTGGAAAGACGGCGAGGACGGGGTGATGACGCTGGAGACGATGACCGCGCCGGATCCGTCGCGACCGGTGCTCATCGCCAGCGAGGGCGGACATCCGCATAGCGGCCCGGTGACGGGCGAAGTGGAAATCGCCGAGATCTTCGTGCGTCTCGCCGAAGACGTCGAATCCTTGTATAAGGCAGACGCCCTCGTGCCGCTTCTTCACGAAGGCGTGGAGAACCTGATCAGGCTCGGGGTGTCGGTGTACCGAGCCGTTCGGCCGGAGGAGGCCGATGCCGAAGAGGCTCGCAAATATGCCGAAACCATGCGCGAGCGGCGGGCACTGCGGGACGAGAGACGGCGGCGCGCGGCGCCCGCTTTGGCCGAGAGCCTGAGCCAGGAACAGCAATAGGCATCGTCGCGGCCTCGGGGCGGAGCAGGGATTGGGGGGCTGGAACGGCCCTCAGGCCGTGCCCGCCCAGAAGCTGTCGAGGCGCTCCTTCTCGCTGCCGAGGCGGACGAACTCGCCGACCGTTTTCTGGATATCCTTGTTAAGCCGCAGTGAGGCCACATCGGCATCCGCCTTCTCGCGCGTGATGTAGCGGAGCAGCGTTTCCTCGATCTGATCGCGGTCGCGGATGTCGACTATGAACGGCAGGGCACTGAGATGGCTCGAAGTGTCGAGCGGCACCATCTCGACACAGTCGAACGGCGCGAGCCGATCCGCCTCGCGCTGGTCGGCCTGATTGCCGGTCCCGAACGCGACCTTGATCTTCAGGTTGCTGACCGATGAGAAGCGCCGGGTAGGATCGCCGAACCGGATGAGGTTCGCCTGAATTGCCGTGTCGGCCTCTGCGCCCCGGATCAGGCGGTGATAGGACGGGAAGGGCAGGACGTCGTTGAACGGCCAGAGCGTCACCTGTGGGCTGAACACCCGGACTTCGATGCTGTGCTGCGGAAAATACTGCGATAGCAAGGTACCGAACATCAACGCGGCGAACCCGCCCTTGCTGGATCCGACGAGAACGATCTTGTCCAACTCGCGCTCGGCGATGTTGCGAAACAGGCGCAGCATCCTGTCGGCGTCGCGAATGAAATACTCGGAAAGGCGGTCGACGAGGTGGATGGTGACGCCTGGAAACTCGTGCCGCTTCAGCAGGGTGAAGTTTGCCGAGGGCGAAAAGACGAGGTTCAACTGCGGCTCGTCGGTGACATGCGGACCGATGCTGAACCGATAGGTGCGCCTCAGCCGCGGCAGGACCGGGTCATGCGCCAGCGCATGTTGGACCGCGGCCACCAACGTCTCACTCATCGTCTTCCCCCGCTAACCGCGGTCTAGATAGAGTCGCCCGATACCGTCGGTCCAGAACTATGTTGCGCCTGCGAGACGATCGTGGGCTGATTGACCGTATCGGCGCGTCGCTGATAACTGCTGTCGCCCGACGGATTTTTTGTCGGGACCGGCGGTGCCGTTGCGGGATCGTGCGGCCCGCGCCGGATATTTGAGTGGGGTTGCCAGTTTGAAAGATGCTCTCGATCCGATCGATAAGGCCGAGGCGCCTCAGGTCTTTTCGCGCCGCGCCGCTGTCGCCTTCTTGCGTGAGGCGGGGACTCGGATCGAGGACTCGTTCAGCCTGCCGCGCATTCTGAGCGTCGAGATTCCGACCAGCTTCGCCCGCTGCCGTGTCGAGCGCAGCCTGGCGATTGGAGCGTACAGCTATCTTGGCGTCGACTGCGATCTGCGCACCGCCACGATCGGCCGCTACTGCTCGATCGCCCGCCGCGTGTCGATCGCTCAAGCTGAGCATCCCGTCGACAGTGTCACCAGCCACCCGATCGCGTTCAACCCGGCCTCCGCCTTCTCCGACGATCCGCATTTCGCGGCGGTGGCGCGCAAGCGGCCGGTCCCGATCGAGCCGCAGGTGACGATCGGCAACGATGTATGGATCGGCGACGGCGCCTTCATCCGGAGCGGCGTTACCATCGGCACTGGCGCGATCGTTGCCGCAGGTGCCGTCGTCGTCCGCGACGTGCCGCCCTATGCGATCGTCGGCGGAGTCGCGGCGAAGGTCATCCGCTACCGCTTCCCGCCGGAGATCGTCGCCCGCCTGCTGGCGAGCGCGTGGTGGACTCGCGACCTGACGAGCCTCGCCGAACTGATGGCCGAACCCGAGCGCTTCCTCGACGCTTTCGAGGCGGCACCGCCGCCGCCGCTGACGGTTGGGCGGGTGATCTGCACAAAGGTCGGAGGGAACGAGTTCACGATCGTGCGCGAGTAATACTTGATATCCAACTCGGCGAAGGCAGAGGCGCTGGCCGCCGCCGGCGACGTGACGCGAAGGTATTGCCGCTCCCCCTTCTTGTGTACCAAGCCGCCACCCATGACGGATCTCCGCCTGTCCCTCCCGGTCCTCCTCGCCGCGCTTCATGCACCGCCCGCGTTGGGGCAGAGGGTGCTGACCGTCGAGGTGCACAACGTGCGGGTCGCGCGCGGTCTGGTGCGGGTCGATGTCTGTCCGGAGGCGAAATTCCTCGCCGATGGCTGCCCTTGGGCGGCGAGCGCGCCGGCGCGGGTGGGGACGACGAAGGTAACGATCGCCGGGCTCCCGGCCGGCCGCTACGCCGCCCAGGTGTTTCTCGACGAGAACGCCAACGGCAAGGTCGATCGCGCGATTTTCGGCATCCCGAAGGAAGGCGTCGGCTTCTCCAACGATGCGCGGATCACCCTCGGCCCGCCGAAATTCGCCGACGCCGCTTTCGCATTCGATGGCGGTGCCGCGACGATCGGACTGAACCTGCGCTACTTCATCGGCGCGCGCGGGCCGGGGGCGGCGCGCTGAGCCGATGCGCCGGCCGGTCACGACCATTGTCGCTGCGAGCATCCGCCGGCCCTGGCTGACCCTGCTGATCGGCCTGATCGTGGCGCTGATCTCGGGCGTGGTTGCCGCCGATCGCTTCACGATGACCACCGACACCGCGCAGTTGATCTCGCCCGATGTTGACTGGCGGCGGCAGGAGCGGGCGATGGAGACCGCGTTCCCGCAGTTCCGCGACGCGCTGCTGGTCGTGGTCGATGGCGCGACTCCCGAACTGGCCGAGGCGGCGTCGGCGCGGCTGGCGGCGCGGCTCGCCGCCGATCACGCCCGCTTCCGGCTTGTGCGCCGGCCCGATGGCGGCGACTTTCTCGCTCGCGAGGGACTGCTGTTCGGATCCCGACACGAAGTCGAGGCGGCAATGGCCGGGCTGGTCGCCGCCCAGCCGCTGCTCGGGCCGCTCGCCGCCGATCCCAGCCTGCGCGGGGTTTCCGGTGCGCTCTCGACGATGCTCGACGGGGTGGCGCGCGGCGAGGTGCCGCGGTCGCGGATCGACCCGGCGCTGCGTGCGCTGGCCGACGCGACGGAGGCGTCGCTGGCCGGCAAGCCGGCCTTCTTCTCCTGGCAGGACCTGTTCGCTGGGGAGGGCGGGGGCGCCGCCGCGCCGCGCCGCCGGCTGATCCTCGCGCAGCCGGTACTCGACCACGCCGCGCTGATGCCCGGCGAGGCGGCCAGCGCGGCGGTCGCCGCCGCCGCCCGCGCGCTGACGCTCGACCCCGCGCACGGCGTCACCGTGCGGCTGACCGGCGAGGTGCCGCTTGCCGACGAGGAATTCGCGACGATCCAGGAGAATATCGGGGTCATCGGGGTGGTCATGGCGGCGGCGATGCTGGCGACGCTGTGGTTGGCGGTACGGTCCTGGCGACTCGTCGCCGCGATCGTGGTGACGATCCTCTTCGGCCTGGTGGCGACCAGCGCGCTCGG
>Ga0207668_10000938_pt1 | contig 17544 bp, 14 predicted proteins | sample KBSS43metaG_FD_184323 | JGI IMG/M metagenome (GOLD analysis project Ga0207668, IMG submission 184323) | Switchgrass rhizosphere microbial communities from Kellogg Biological Station, Michigan, USA - KBS S4-3 metaG (SPAdes) (version 2) | ecosystem: Host-associated > Plants > Roots > Rhizosphere... | reverse complement strand
GATGTTCAGCATGCACATGGCGGCCCACATGCTGCTGTCGATGCTCGCGCCGGTGCTGCTGGTGCTCGGCGCCCCGGTCACGTTGGCGTTGCGGGCACTGCCCGCGGCGGGCCGCGACGACCCGCCGGGGCTGCGGGAGTGGCTGCTGGCCGCGCTGCATAGCCGCGTCTCACGCTTCTTGACGAACCCCATCGTGGCGACGGTGTTGTTCGTCGAGGGGTTCTACGGCCTCTACTTCGGTGGCCTCTTCGACGCAGCGGCGGGCAACCACGCGGCGCACGTCGCGATGAACCTGCACTTCCTGCTGTCCGGATACCTCTTCTATTGGGTGGTCATCGGCGTCGACCCCACACCGCGCCCCATCCCGCCGCTGGGCAAGTTGGCGATGGTGTTCGCATCGCTGCCTCTGCACGCCTTCTTCGGAGTGGTGCTGATGGGCACCAAGACCGTGCTCGCGGGTGACTTCTACGAATCGCTGAAGCTGTATTGGCACACCGACCTGCTTGGCGATCAGCAACTCGGCGGCGGAATCGCTTGGTCGGCAGGCGAAGTGCCGCTCGTCCTGGTGCTGATCGCGTTGCTCCTGCAATGGCGGCGCACCGACCAACGCACGGCGACGCGGCTGGATCGGGCGGCCGACCGCGACGAGGACGCCGACCTCGCGGCCTACAACAGGATGCTCGCCCAACTGGCGCAGCGTGAATCTGAGCGGTAGCCGCTACCCGACGCCGAGCGTGCGGCCGTGGCGGAAAATCGGCCGATTCTTTGCCCTAGCGGCACGTTCGACGAGATGAGGCCCCGGTCCTTGTGCGAGATTGAACTGAGTCAACACCTCACTCGTACTTCTCTTCACTCCAGTGCAGCTGCTGTTCCTCGGGTGTACCGAAGATGCCGATGGACTGCTGCATTCCCGGCTCGTTGAGCAGCTCGTAGGGCGGGGCGAACTCAGGCAGGCCGTCGACACCCATCTCGAGTGGTCGGCGGAGGCACTTGCCGAGCGCCCCGCGTCCGAGCCGTTGTTCGATGCCGTGCTGGCCAGCGTGACGAGCTTTCCGCACGACCTGGAAGTCGTTCGGCAGGCCGCGATTCTGCGCGCCACGCTAATCGACGGGGAGCGGGCGGCGGGTCACCTGAGGGTAGTGCAAGCGTCCTTTGCCCGGGTGCTAACCGACTTCGTCAGGTCCCGGCACCCCGCACCCCGGACATCGACCTGCTCGCCGAGGTCGCAGGCGCCACGCTGGCTGCGGCACTGGTGGTCGCAGTCGAGGCGTGAGGCAGGGGCGGATGTACCGGCGACATCGGAGCGATCGTGGTCGCGAGCGTGATCGTGGTGCGCTCGGGGCTGGCTCCCGTTGCGTGAATGCCCTTGTCAGCCAAGGGAAACGAACTCGGCTTCGGCGCCGAGCGTGCGATGGTGGCGGAGAATCGGCCGATTCTTCGCCATGGCCGCACGCTCGACGTCGATTCGGCGGACCTAGCCGACGGCGCCCGCGGCGACGGCCGCAGCCCAGCCGCCGTAATGGCTGATGTCGGCGCCCGCCGCGGCGGCCGCGCCGTCGCACCCGAACGACGTGCGCCATGTGCCGTCGTCGAACTCGACCTTGCCCAGTTGCATCGGGGCGGGCAGCCCGGCGAGGAACCGGCCGAGCGCGGCGGGGGAGAGCAGCCACCGGTGCGCCTTCAACGCGGTGCCCGCGCCGTCGGGGAGCCGCGTGATCGCCGGCTTGGGCGGCACCGACGGCAGCAGCGCCATGCGGTAGTGCGCCGACGTCGTCAATTCACCCGCCCAACGCGCCCCGAGGTCGGTCAACTGATGGACCAGTGGGCCACCGCGCAGGTGCGCACCAAACACCACCAACTCGGTGCTGTCGGCCACCGCTAGCGGCCAAACATCCTGCGGTGCTTCGACTCCGGACACCAAGGCCGCGACGTCCAAGGCCACCGCATCGTCGAACGCACGGGCCAACACGGTGACCCCGAACTGGGCGTCACCCGCCGTCCCCGTGGGCACGGACACGGCACACATGTCGAACAGGTTGCAGAAGTTGGTGTAGGTGCCCATGCGGGAGTTCACGCCGACGGGATCGGCGGCCACTTCGTCGAGGCGCGGATGGAACGGAGCCGTTGGCACCATCAGGGCGTCGACGCCGCCGAGGGCTGCCATCGCCTCGTCGCGAAGTCGGTTGACCTCGTGCCGGTCGGCAACCAGGCGGTGTGCAGGCACGTCACGGGCGGCGGTCACGATCCGGCCGACCGTGGGGTCGATGGCCGCGTCGGGGTGCGCGTCGATGAATTCGCCCACCGCCGCATATCTTTCGCTGACCAGCGCGCCATCGTAGAGCAGCTTCGCCGCGGCCAGAAAGGGCGCCGTGTCGACCGTGACGATGCGTGCCCCCGCCGCCGCCAATGCGGTGACCGCAGCGCCGAACGCCGCCCGCCAGACGTCGTCGAGTTCCGGGAGCTCGGCCGGGATCGCGACGACGGGCTCTGGCGGCGCCGCGAGCCGCGTGTCGGACGGCCATGGACGGTTCGGCGCGCCTGCGGCCATCACGCCCATCGCGCGGTTCGCCAGGTTCAGGTCGCGGGCGAAAATCGTTACACAGTCGTAGGATTCGCAGGCCGGGACGACGCCGTCGGTGCTGACGACACCGACCGTGGGTTTGATGCCGACGATGCCCTGCAGCCCGGCGGGCACCCGCCCCGATCCGGCCGTGTCGGTGCCGATGGCGATGTCGGCTTGTCCGGTCGCGACCGCGACCGCGGACCCCGAACTGGACCCACCGCTGATGAAATCGTGGCGGCGGCTGTCCGGCACGGCACCGTACGGCGACCTCGTGCCGACGAGTCCGGTGGCGAACTGGTCGAGGTTGGTCTTGCCGACGACGACCGCGCCTGCCGCCCGCAGTGCCGCGACCGCCGCGGCGTCGTGCTCGGGTGCATATTCGAACTCTGGGCACGCCGCGGTGGTCGGAAGGCCGGCGACGTCGACGTTGTCCTTGACGGCGAGGGTGATCCCGGCGAGGAGCTCACCGGCCATCCGACTCCGGGCTACGTCGGCGTCGATGTCGGCGTCGCTGCGGCGGCTGATCCAGACCGTCATGGGACAAAACTAGCGGCCGACAGGTATTCCCGCATGTTCACAGTCCGCGATTCATCCACAGCTCGGCGTCGATACCGATCGACCGTCGGCCCTGACGTCGGCCTGCCCGCGGTGAATGGGCACGTAGGCGGCGCAAGCGCGTCGTGCCATCGAGGAAGGAAGCACCATGTTCGAGACACCGTTCACGATCGTCGGCAACATCGTCAACCACCCCGTTCACAAGAGCGTCGGCGATCAGGAGTTGGTCAAGTTCCGCGTCGCGAGCAACTCGCGCCGCAGGAACACCGACGGAACGTGGGAGGCGGGCGACTCGTTGTTCGTCACGGTGAACTGCTGGGGGCGGTTGGTCGCCGGGACCAGCGCCGCATTGGTGAAGGGCGATCCGGTCATCGTCGTCGGTCACGTCTACACCAGCGAGTACGAGGACCGTGAGGGCAATCGGCGTTCGTCGACCGAGGTGCGGGCGACGTCGGTGGGGCCGGACCTCGCCAGAACCCTCGCGCGCATCGACCGGACCAAGCAGCAGTCCGAGCAGCCAGCCGTCGACGACGAACACGACGGGCAGGCCGCCACCGACGACGACGTTGCGGATCAGTCCGTCGAGGGACTGCCACTGACCGCTTAGCCCCAGAAGGCCACGCATAGGATGGTTCGCGGCGTTAACCCAGTCCACGAAAGGCATCCAACGGCATGGCCGAATTCATCTACACGATGCGGAAGGTCCGCAAGGCGCACGGCGACAAGGTCATCCTTGACGACGTCACGCTGAACTTCCTTCCGGGCGCGAAGATCGGCGTCGTCGGGCCCAACGGTGCCGGCAAGTCGAGCGTCTTGCGGATCATGGCGGGCCTGGACCAGGCCAACAACGGCGACGCGTTCATCGCGCCCGGAGCCTCGGTCGGCATCCTGATGCAGGAGCCGACGCTCGACGAGGACAAGACCGTCCGCGAGAACGTCGAAGCCGGCGTGGCCATCAAGGCCAAGCTCAACCGGTATAACGAGGTCGCCGAGCTGATGGCCACCGACTACACCGATGAGCTCATGGAAGAGATGGGCCATCTGCAGGAGGAGCTCGACGCTGCCGACGCGTGGGACATCGACTCCCAGCTGGAGCAGGCGATGGACGCGCTGCGCTGCCCGCCACCCGACGAGCCCGTCACCCACCTGTCCGGTGGCGAGCGCCGCCGCGTGGCGCTGTGCAGGCTGCTGCTGTCCAAGCCCGACCTGCTGCTGCTCGACGAGCCCACCAACCACCTCGACGCCGAGAGCGTGCAGTGGCTCGAACAGCACCTCGCCGAGTACAAGGGCGCCATCCTGGCCGTCACCCACGACCGGTACTTCCTGGACAACGTCGCGGAGTGGATCCTCGAACTCGACCGGGGCCGCGCCTACCCGTACGAGGGCAACTACTCGACGTACCTCGAGAAGAAGGCCGAGCGCGTCGCCATTCAGGGCCGCAAGGACGCCAAGTTGCACAAGCGGCTGCAGGAGGAACTCGCCTGGGTCCGGTCGGGCGCCAAGGCCCGCCAAGCCAAGAACAAGGCTCGGCTGGGTCGCTATGAGGAGATGGCGGCCGAAGCGGAGAAGACGCGCAAGCTCGACTTCGAGGAGATCCAGATCCCGGTCGGCCCGCGACTCGGCAGCGTCGTTGTCGAGGTCGACCACCTCGACAAGGGCTTCGAGGGCCGCACCCTGATCAAGGACCTGTCGTTCACGCTGCCCCGCAACGGCATCGTTGGCGTCATCGGGCCCAACGGTGTCGGCAAGACCACGCTGTTCAAGACCATCGTCGGCCTCGAGCAGCCGGACAGCGGCACGGTCAAGGTCGGCGAGACGGTCAAGCTGAGCTACGTCGACCAGAGCCGCGCAGGCATCGACCCCAAGAAGAACGTCTGGCAGGTCGTCTCCGACGGACTCGACTACATCGAGGTCGGGCAGAACGAGATCCCGTCGCGGGCGTACGTGTCGGCATTCGGCTTCAAGGGCCCGGATCAGCAGAAGCCCGCCGGCGTGCTGTCTGGCGGCGAGCGCAACCGGCTCAACTTGGCGTTGACGCTCAAGGAGGGCGGCAACCTCATCCTGCTCGACGAGCCGACCAACGACCTCGACGTCGAGACGCTGGGCTCACTGGAGCATGCGTTGGAGGCCTTCCCCGGGTGTGCGGTGGTGATCTCGCACGACCGCTGGTTCCTCGACCGCACCTGCACGCACATCCTCGCGTGGGAGGGCGACGACGACAACGAGGCCAAGTGGTTCTGGTTCGAGGGCAACTTCGGTGCCTACGAGGAGAACAAGGTCGAGCGGTTGGGCGCCGACGCGGCGCGTCCGCACCGAGTGACCCACCGACGGCTCACGCGGGACTGATCCGGCGGGGCAGGAGCGAAGGAGCCCGGGGGGCTACTACTCTCGCTCCTGCGTGCCAGCGTCGGTACGCGCGGTGAGTCAGGAGCGATGGGACATGACGGTGATTCCCGGGAACGGCCAAGGCTTCGACGGACCGGCTGACACGACGGTGCTCAACACGGGCCAGGACCTCACTACCGGAATGGCCAGGGCGTACCTACTCACTTATCAGGGCCCCCACGGCGATGCGCCGGCAGCCGATTCCGCCGTGACCGCCCCGATCGACCAATCCGTCGTCGGCCGGATGGTGTCGCCCGCGCTGCTCGCCGCACATGGGCGGCTGGGCAAGCACCGCTCGATGGGGGAGACGAAGGTCGCCGTGCTCGGGGCGGACGACCCCGTCGGCCCCGCGCTACAGGTGATCACCGACCAGAGCGCCATGCTGATGGACTCCGTGACGGTGCTGCTGCACCGGTTCGGCGTCGCGTACACGGCCATCATGAACCCGGTGTTCCGGGTCCGGCGCAATCCCGGCGGTGAACTGCTCGAGTTGGTTCCTGCCGCCGATCCCAGAGCTCCCCACGACGGTATCGAGGAGAGCTGGATCCACGTCGCCTTGTCACCGTCGGCGAATACCAGGGCGGTCGCGGAGGCGGCGGCCCTGCTGCCCAACGTGCTCGCCGACGCACGGCAGGTGGCGATGGACTCCGCCGCGCTGAACGCAACGCTGGTCGGGCTCGCGAACGCCCTCGACGCCGACCACGCCGGACGGTTTCCAAGCTATGACCGCCGCGACGTCGCCGCGTTGTTGCGCTGGCTCGCCGACGGGCACTTCATCCTGCTGGGGTATCAACGGTGCGCCGTGAACGACGGTCAGGCTTCGGTCGACCCGGCTAGCAGGCTCGGTGTGCTTCGGTTGCGGACCGATGTGCTGCCACAACTCACCGGCCCCGACGACCTGCTGGTGCTGGCGCAGGCGACCATGCCGAGCTTCCTGCGCTATGGCGCCTACCCGTTCATCGTTGTGGTGCGGGAAGCGGACTTCGGCGGGCCCGGGGGCCGGGCCATCGAGCACCGCTTCGTGGGCCTGTTCACCGTCGCCGCGACCAACGCCAACGTGCTGGAGATCCCGCTCATCTCCCGGCGCGTCAACGAGGCACTCGCGCTGTCGCAGGGCGACCCCGGCCACCCCGGGCAGCTGATGCTCGACATCATCCAGACGATTCCGCGTTCGGAACTCTTTGCCCTCAGCGCACGCGAACTGCTCGAGATGGCCAAGGCCGTGGTCGACCTGGGTTCCCGCCGTCGCACGCTGCTGTTCCTGCGGGCGGATCAACTCGCCCACTTCGTATCGTGCCTGGTGTACCTGCCGCGCGATCGCTACACCACCGCCGTCCGACTGGCGATGCAGGACATCCTGGTGCGCGAACTCGGCGGCATCAGCATCGAGTACACGGCGCGTGTCAGCGAATCACCTTGGGCCGTAGTGCATTTCACCGTTCGACTGCGCGATGGTTCCCGCCCCAGCGACCTCGACACGTCGCTCGACAACGAGACCAGGATTCAGAACCTGTTGACCGAGGCTGCCAGGACCTGGGGCGACCGACTCATCGGTTCGGTCAAGGCGGGTCTGATCGACCGTGGCCTCGCCGAGCACTACGCGACCGCGTTCCCCGAGGTGTACAAGCAAGCCTTCACCCCGCACGCGGCCATCGCCGACATCGCAATCATCGAAGAGCTGCAGGGCGATTCAGTCAAGCTGGTGTTCTCCGACGGCAGCGGGGACGAGAACGCGAAACTCACCTGGTATCTGGCCGGACGGTCGGCGTCGCTGAGCGAGCTGCTTCCGATGCTGCAGTCGATGGGCGTCGAGGTGCTCGAGGAACGTCCGTTCACCGTGACGCGAGCCGACGGCATGCCGGTGTGGATCTATCAGTTCAAAGTCGCGCTGCACCAGTCGATTCCGGAGGCGAAGGACGCAGCGGAAAGCGACGCCAACGCCACCCGATTCGCCGACGCCGTGACGGCGATCTGGCAGGGCCGCGTCGAAATCGACCGCTTCAACGAACTCGTGTTGCGCGCGGGCCTGACGTGGCAGCAGGTCGCCGTGCTGCGGAGCTACGCAAAGTATTTGCGGCAGGCTGGTTTTCCGTACAGCCAGTCGCACATCGAGTCCGTCGTCAACGGCAATGCCCGCACTGCGCGCTCGCTCATCGAGCTCTTCGAGGCCGTCTTCGATCCGGCGGTCGCTGTGCCCAGTACCGGCACGCGCCCCGGCGCTCAGGCGGCGGCCGCCGCGGTCGCCGCCGACATCGACGCGCTCACCAGCCTCGACACCGACCGCGTGCTACGGGCGTTCGCGTCGATGATCCAAGCCACGCTGCGCACCAACTACTTCGTCACCAGGGCGGAGTCGGCGCGCACGCAGAACGTGTTGTCGTTCAAGCTCAATCCAGGGCTGATCGACGAACTACCGTTGCCCCGCCCGCGTTACGAGATCTTCGTGTACTCGCCGCGGGTCGAGGGCGTGCACCTGAGGTTCGGCAACGTCGCCCGCGGCGGGTTGCGCTGGTCGGACCGCCGCGAAGACTTCCGCACCGAGATCCTCGGCCTGGTCAAGGCGCAGGCCGTCAAGAACGCGGTCATCGTGCCCGTCGGCGCCAAGGGCGGCTTCGTGCTCAAGAACCCGCCCGCGCCCATCGGTGACGCCGCGGCCGACCGCGACGCACAGCGCAATGAGGGCGTCGCCTGCTATCGGTTGTTCATCGCGGGCCTGCTCGACGTCACCGACAACGTCGACACCGCCACCGGCGCCGTCATCCCGCCTGCCGACGTGGTGCGTCGCGACGGCGACGACGCGTACCTCGTGGTCGCTGCTGACAAGGGCACCGCCACGTTCTCCGACATCGCCAACGAGGTCGCGAAGTCGTACGGGTTCTGGCTCGGCGACGCCTTCGCCTCCGGCGGCTCGGTCGGCTACGACCACAAGGCCATGGGCATCACGGCCAAGGGCGCGTGGGAGTCCGTCAAACGGCACTTCCGTGAGCTGGGCGTCGACACCCAGAGCCAAGACTTCACGGTCGTCGGCGTCGGAGACATGAGCGGCGACGTCTTCGGCAACGGCATGTTGTTGTCCAAGCACATTCGGCTGATCGCGGCGTTCGACCACCGCCACGTCTTCCTGGATCCCAACCCCGACGCGGCGATTTCCTGGGTGGAACGCGAGCGGATGTTCGCCCTCCCGCGCTCGAGTTGGGACGACTACGACCGCGCGCTGATCAGCGAGGGCGGCGGCATCTACGCGCGGGACTTGAAGTCGATCCCGATCAGCCCACAGGTACGTGCCGCGCTGGGCCTGCCGGACGACGTCGTCGACATGACCCCGCCCGCCTTGATGAAGGCGATCCTGCTGGCGCCGGCCGACCTATTCTGGAACGGCGGCATCGGTACCTACATCAAGGCCGAGACAGAATCGGATGCCGACGTCGGCGACCGGGCCAACGACGCCCTGCGGGTCAACGGAAACCAGTTGCGCGTCAAGGTGATCGGTGAGGGCGGCAACCTCGGTGTGACGCAGCGTGGGCGCATCGAGTTCGACCTCGCGGGCGGTCACGTCAACACCGATGCGATGGACAACTCCGCGGGTGTCGACTGCTCCGACCACGAGGTGAACATCAAGATCCTCGTCGACTCGCTCGTCACCGCGGGCAAGGTCAAGGCCGACGAACGCACCGACCTGCTCGCGTCGATGACCGACGAGGTCGGCGAGCTGGTGCTGGCCGACAACTCGAGTCAGAACGATCTGATGGGCACCAGCCGCGCCAACGCTGCCAGCCTGCTTCCCGTGCACGCCAGCCAGATTCGCGACTTGATCGCCAAGCGCGGGCTCAACCGCGAGTTGGAGGCGCTGCCGTCGGAGAAGGAACTCGCCCGACGAACCGAGGTCGGCCTCGGCTTGACGTCGCCCGAGCTCGCGACGTTGATGGCGCACGTCAAGCTCGGACTCAAGGACGATTTGCTCGCCACCGACGTGCCCGACCAGGAGGTGTTCGCCGCCCGGCTGCCCGACTACTTCCCGGCCCAGCTGCGCGAGCACTTCGGCACGGACATCCGCAGCCACCAGCTGCGCCGGGAGATCGTCACCACGATGCTCGTCAACGACCTGGTGGACACCGGCGGCATCACGTATGCCTTCCGGGTCACCGAAGATGTCGGCGTCGGGCCGGTGGACGCCGTCCGCGCGTACGTCGCGACCGACGCCATTTTCGGAGTAGGTGACGTCCGGCGCCAGATCCGGGCCGCCGGTGACGCGGGCGTGTCCGTCGCCGTCACCGACCGCTTGACGCTGGACCTGCGCAGGCTCATCGACCGGGCCGGACGCTGGCTGCTCAACTACCGACCGCAACCGCTCGCCGTCGGTGCGGAGGTCAATCGCTTCGCCGCCAAGATGGCCGCGCTGACGCCGCGGATGTCGGAGTGGTTGCGCGGCGACGACCGCGAGATCGTGGACAAGCAGTCGGCCGAACTCGAGGCGCACGGAGTGCCCAAGGAGCTCGCGACGATGGCGGCCACCGGGCTCTACCAGTACAGCCTGCTCGACGTCATCGACGTGTCCGACATCATCGAGCGCGACGCGGCCGAGGTGGCCGACGCCTACTTCGCGTTGATGGACCACCTTGGCACCGACGGGCTGCTGACCGCGGTGAGTGGCTTGCCTCGCGATGACCGCTGGCATGCGTTGGCGCGCTTGGCAATCCGCGACGACATCTACGGTTCACTGCGCGGACTGTGCTTCGACGTGATGGCCGCGGGCGAACCCGACGAGACCGGCGAGCAGAAGATCGAGGAGTGGGAGCTGACGAACAGTTCCCGGGTGGCGCGGGCCAGGCGAACGCTCACCGAGATCTATGAGGACGGCGAACGCGACCTGGCGACGCTGTCGGTGGCCGCACGCCAGATCCGCAGCATGACGCGGACCAGTGGAACCGGAACCACGGCGTGACGGAGCGGTTCACCACGCCGGTGCCGGTGCGCTGGTCGGACATCGACATGTACCAGCACGTCAACCACGGCACCATGGTGACCATCCTGGAAGAGGCCCGCGTGCCGTTCCTGGCGAAGCCGTTCGCCGACGACTTCGCCACCATCGGGTTGTTGATCGCGGAGGTCCGTGTCTCGTACAAGGGCCAGCTTCGGCTCGCGGATTCGCCACTGCAGGTGACGATCTGGGTGAACCGGCTGCGCGCCGTCGACTTCACGCTCGGTTATGAGGTGCGCTCGGCGCTCGCGGATCCCGACTCCAAGCCTGCCGTCATCGGCGAGTCGCAGCTGGCCGCGTTCCACATCGAGGAGCAACGGCTGGTTCGGCTACTCCCGCACCATCGGGAGTACCTCCAGCGGTACATGCGATGAGCGCTCCGGAGGCCGAGCGCGGGCTGTGGCTCGACGACGCCGCGCACCGCGAAGACCTCATCACGTTCGTCGATCGTGCGCTGCGGCTCGACGACTCGGCGGTGATCCGGTTGAAGGAACGCGACGGCGGTCACGTCGTCGCCTGGGTACCAACGGGTTTCGAGGTGCTGGCCAGTCGAGTGGTGGGAGGCCGGGTACGGCCGGCCGACCTGTTCGCCGGTGCCGACGCGCTGGCGCGGGCGCTACCCGAGATGGACCGTTCGGGGTTCGTCGAACCCGGGTTCGCGATGGACTCCGCATGGCGCGGCGTGTTGCCGCCCGCCACGGGTTTCGTCCACCTCGACGACGTACCCGCGCGGGCGGTGCTCGACCTCGCCCAGCGCGGGGTGGCCCTGGCCAAGGAGCACAGCAGTGCACACGGCCCGCCGGCGTCGCTGCTCGACCAGGAGGTCGTCGCCGTCACGTCCGGCGATGAAACGGTCGGCATCCCGATGCGGTGCGTGTTCGCCTTGACCGCAATGGGTTTCCTACCGCAGTCGATCAACCGGACCGACGCGTTCGCGCCGGAGTCAGTGGCTGCCGACGAGGTGGTGCGGGTGCGCGTGGTGCCGAGTTGGCTGCGCATCGACGCCAGGTTCGGCAGCGTGTACCGTCGCCGCGATCGCACCGCCCTCACGGTGCGTTAACGCAGCCAGGCGGCGGCATTCGGCGGGAGCTTGCCGCCGACGAGGTCGCTGGCAATGACTAGCTCACCGTCGGGCAGCGCCACCGGCTCGGCGCCGGTGTTCAAGACGCACACCAGCCCGTCGCCGCAGCGGAACGCCATCACGTCGGGTGCGACGTCGAGGAACTCCAACGCGAGCTCACTGAAATCGCTTCTCCCATGGCGCAACTCGATGGCGCGGCGATAGAACGTCAACGTCGAGTCCGGGTCACCGTCCTGCGCCTCGACCGTCAACGTGGCCCAGTCGGCGGGCGTCGGAAGCCAGGTATCGGGGTTGGTGGAGAAGTCGAACGGTGGCCGCTCACCCGCCCATGGCATGGGCACCCGGCAGCCGTCGCGGCCGCGCTCCGCGTGGGCGGACCGCTCCCACGTGGGGTCCTGCAGCACGTCGTCGGGCAGCTCCACATTCGGCAGCCCGAGTTCCTCGCCGTTGTAGACGAACACCGTTCCCGGCAAGGCCAGCATCACCAATGCCATTGCGTTCGCCCGATCCAGCCCGATGGCGTCGCCGCCGTACCGGCTGACCTCCCGCTCGACGTCGTGATTGGACAGGCACCACGTCGGCGTCGACTGCGCAAGCTCCGCCGCGGCCAAGGAGTTCTCGATCGCCTCGCGCACCCCGTCGGCGTCGAACTCGGCTCGCACCAACCGGAAGTTGAACCCGAGGTGCAGTTCGTCCGGCCGCAGGTACTTCGCGAAGTCCTCGTTGTCGAATACCCAGATCTCGCCGATGGTGACCGCGTGCGGGTAGTCGTCGAGCACCGTCCGGATGCCGCGGTGGATGTCGTGCACGCCATCGTGGTTGAACCGCGGGTCGTCGTCGTCGAGCGTGAGCATCGGCAGGTTCGGGTTCTTCATGTCGGGCAGGCCCGGAGGCTTCGCCATGCCGTGCGCGACGTCGATGCGGAACCCGTCGACCCCACGGTCCAGCCAGAACCGCAGCGTCTTCTCCAGGTCCTCGAACACCTCGGGGTTGTCCCAGTTCAAGTCGGGCTGCTCGGCGTCGAACAGGTGCAGGTACCACTGACCAGGGTTGCCGTCCGGCTCGACGACTCGCGTCCAGGCCGGCCCGCCGAACACCGACACCCAGTTGTTGGGCGGATGAAGGCCGCCGGGCTCCGCGCCGTCGGGTCCCGAGCCGTCGAGGAAGACGTACCGCTCGCGCTGCGTGCTGCCAGGGCCCGCGGCCAGCGCCGCCTGGAACCACGGGTGCTGCGAACTGGTGTGGTTGGGGACCAGGTCCATGGTGACCTTGATGCCGCGGGCGTGTGCGGCCGCCACGAGCCGGTCCAGCGCGTCGATCCCGCCGAACAAGGGGTCGACGTCACGGGGGTCGGCGACGTCGTAGCCGTGGTCCACCATCGGGGAGACCATGACGGGGTTCAGCCAGATCGCGTCGACACCGAGGTCCACCAGGTAGTCGAGCTCGGACGTCACACCCTCGAGGTCACCGACGCCGTCGCCGTTGCTGTCGCGAAACGAGCGCGGATACACCTGATAGAACACGGCATTCGACCACCAGGGTCCGGGTTCGGTCACGTTGCGCCATTGTGCCTCAGGACGGTGAATGACACCTGAAGGTGGCTGGGCACTAGGCGTTAGAGCCGATTGCGTAGGGCGTCATCGAGATCGCGAAGCAGCTGCCCGACGCGCCCTCCACCGGGTGGTGCCGGAGGGTAGCGGCTGAGCACGTCAACGACGACTGGTGTCGCGCGCAGACGAGTTCGCTCAATGTGTTCGGAGCCAACGTCTCGATCATCGCCTGCCAACAGCTCGGCCGCTCGTGCCGCATGGGCTGCGGCCCCAAGGATGTGCTTCACCTGGTGAGCGTCGGCTAGTGGATGAAGGTAAGCAGCGGACGCCGCGCACATCGCTGCTCGTGCCGCCTGACCTGCGGCCGCGGTGTCGGCCTCTCGGGCCGCCTTGAGCGCCGCCAACGCGGTGTCGCGTAGTGCCTGTCCGCGTCTGCCACCACGGGCGAACGTCCACGCGGAGTCGACCGCGTCTCGAGGGCGCGTGTCGGCGGGGTATGCCTTCTCGAAGATCTGCAGGACTTCATCCGCGCTCTCTGCGGCATATCTGGTGATCTCCCGAAGGTCCTGCACGCCCAGCACGAGCTCGCTGGTTTCGTCGCCCACGGCGCATGTCCTTAGAACGTCGCGTTCACCATCGACTGCGCGGCCATCTCGAGATAGTCGAGCAACGCCTGCCGGTGCGCGTCATCGAGGGTCTGTGAGTTGATCTCCGCGACGGCGGTGTGCATGCACCGCAGCCAGGCGTCGCGTTCGAGGAAACCGATCCGGAAGGGTGCGTGACGCATCCGTAGCCGGGGGTGGCCACGCTGATCGGAGTAGGTGCGAGGTCCGCCCCAGTACTGCTCGAGGAACATCCGCAACCGTTCCTCGGCGGCGTCGAGCTCGTCCTCCGGATACAGCGGGCGAAGGATCTCGTCCTCGCGGACCAGTTGGTAGAACGTCGACACGATCTTCCGAAAGGTCTGGTCACCACCGACTTCGTCGTAGAACGACGGAGCAGCCTCAGGCACGTTTCCAGTCACCGCTCCATTGTCTCCCGGCCTGCGTCGGGGCCGTCGGGCGGCGGCGACCCCGCAGGCCGTCATCGGATGTTCACCGGACTGACCTGCGGACACGCCAAAAATTGTCGTGCGGACGGCGGAAATCCGTGGTGGACTGTCTGGCGGAGGACGTATGTCGCAGCGAAGAAAGAGTCGCAGCCACCGAAGTCTCGGGACCGCGACCGCCCTAACCGGTGTCTCGACCAGTGCTGCGCACCCGCTCCCGCTTCACAGCGTCGACACCCACGGCCCCGGTAATGACGGCACCGTGTGGACGCGTCGCCGCGTGCTGTTGCTCAACTCCACCTTCGAACCGCTGACCGCACTTTCCGTGCGGCGTGCCGTCGTGATGGTGTTGTGCGGCAAGGCCGACGTCGTGCACGAGGACCCCTCCGGTCCTGAACTCTGCTCGGCGACGCGCGTACTCGTCGTGCCCACGGTGATCCGGCTGCGGTCCTACGTACGGGTGCCCTACCGGGCCCGCATCCCCATGACGCGGGCCGCCCTGATGCACCGCGACCGGTTCCGCTGTGCGTACTGCGGCGCGAAGGCCGATACCGTCGACCACGTGGTGCCTCGCAGCCGCGGCGGCGACCACTCCTGGGAGAACTGCGTGGCGGCGTGCGCCACCTGCAACCACCGCAAGGCCGACAAGATGCTCGCCGAACTGGGCTGGACGCTGCGCTCGACGCCGCTGCCGCCCAAGGGGCAGCACTGGCGGCTGCTGTCGTCGGTCAAGGAACTCGACCCGGCGTGGGCGCGATATCTGGGTGAAGGCGCGGCCTGAGTGGCCATTGAGATACGGTTTGCGTCGTGAGCGAGATCGCCGTTGCCCACTCCCTGTTGGGTGGGGTTCCGTTGCTGGTGCTGCTGGTACTTGCCGTGATGATCTTCATCCGCAAGGGCCCGCACCCCGCGACTTACAAGATGACCGACGAGTGGACGCATGACCCGATCCTGTGGGCGGCCGACGAGCCTGCCGAGCACGGTCACGGCGGGCATGGTTCGCACCTGACCGTGGGAGGTGGCGCAAGTGGCAAGTGGTGAGCTCGTCGAGATCTCCGATGCGGAGGTGCTGCCCTACGGGTACGCCGTCACGACGAGCGGCCGCATCTCCGGCGTCACCGAGCCAGGTGAGTTGTCGGTGCACTACCCGTTTCCGGTCAAGGATCTCGTCGTTCTCGACGACGCCCTGAAGTACGGGTCGCGTGCCGCCAAGGCGCGCTTCGCCGTGTACCTGGGCGACCTCGGCGACGACACCGCCGCCCGCGCGCGCGAAATCCTCGCGAAGGTGCCGACCCCCGACAACGCGGTGCTGCTCGCCGTTTCGCCGAACCAGAAGGCCATCGAGGTGGTCTACGGCAACGAGGTGAACGGCCGCGGCATCGAGGAGGCCGCTCCGCTTGGCGTGTCCGCTGCGGCGGCGTCGTTCAAGGAGGGCAACCTCATGGACGGGCTCATCAGCGCCGTGCGTGTACTCAGCGCCGGCGTGTCGCCTGCCTAACCACCCCCAGCGCGAGCCACCCCCTGCGCGAGCAGACGTAAAAGGCCCTCATTTAGGCCAAATGAGGGCCTTTTGCGTCTGCTCGCGCGGGAAAGGCGAGCCGCGTCACTCGGCTGCGTCGTACCGCTGGGCAATCGCCAGCAGCTCTTCGCGAACCGTCGAATCGGGAAGGGCGTTGATCTTCGCATAGAGGCGACGCCGGTTCATGGCGCGCGTCATGTCTGCGCGAAACTGCGTGAAACGCATTGTTCTCACTCCTACGTTGTGCTCTGGATCACAGAGCGTTGGTTGCTGTATGCCTGCTCGCATGGGGATCGCCCATTCGGCATACTTTTCAATAGTCCATGTTAACGCTGTGTAAATCAAGCTCTGACGTGGTGATTGCGCTCACCCCGGACGTGTTGATCCAGCCGTTTGAGGTCGGACGTCACCGCGATGGTGCCGCCAGCTTCGCGTCACAAGTGTTTGCTAGAGGCACTCAGGCTTCGACGGCCTGCGCCAACAGTTCCGCGCGGATGCGCACGTACCGCTCGAGGAACGCGCGTTCGTCGAGGCGCTTCCTGCGCAGCCACCCGGTGACCTCGTCATTGCACTTGCTGGCGTTGCACGCCGCGCAGGCCGGCACCACGTTGTCGATGGTGTAGCGGCCACCGCGCGAGATGGCCATGACACAGTCCCGCTGCAGCGGGCCGTCAGTCGCTCCGCAGTACGCGCAGCCGTTCCAGGCCGCCTTGATGGTTTCCCATTCCGCGGGTGTCAGGTCGTTGACGACGTTTGCGAGGCGGCGCTTGCGCCTTCGCGCGGCCCGCGCCCTGCGACTGTTGGTGGCAGCCATGGCGCGAGCCTAAGCGACGAGACCCGCAAAACCGGTTAGCCGACGTCGAATGCGCGCGCCTTGAGTGCGCGCTCGACACCTGCGCGTCCTTCGAGCACCAGCCGGCGAAGCGCAGGCGGCAGCTCGGGGTCGGCGAGGAACGCGTCCGCCGCGTCGAGCCCGGCCTGGCTGACGTCCCACGACGGGTACAGCCCGATGACAACCGTCTGCGCGACCTCGCTGGAGCGGCGCTCCCACACCCCGGCGATGGCCCCGAAGTACTTCTCGCGGAAGGGTGCCAGCAGCGCCGCCTGCCCCGGCTGCACGAAGCCGGTCACGATCGCGCGAGTGGTGATGTTGGCCATGGTGTCGTCCTCGATCACCTGCTGCCATGCGGCGTCCTTCACGGCGGATTGCGGCCTGGCCGCCGATGCCGCGGCCGCGTTGCGCTTGCCCGCCGCCGTCGGATCGCGCTGCGCCTCGGCGTCGATGAACGGCGTCGCCGGGCCGTCCTCGTCGACGTCGCCGCCCGCGGCCAACGCCGTCACGATGCGCCACCGCAGATCGGTGTCGACGGTCAGCCCGGCCAGGCCGAGCTCGGACGGGTCGGTGTCGAGCAGGGCCGCCAACACCGCGGTGTGCCGCAACGACAACGCCGACGTGCACAATGCGTTGACGAACGCCAACTGGTGATCCGAGCCGCCCTCGGCGGCGCGGGCCAGTTCCAGCAAGCGGTCGGCGAACGCGGGCCAGCCCTCCGCGCATGCCCAGTCCTGATCGGCGTAGGAGTTCAACGCGGTCTGTGCCTGCAGCAGAAGGCGTTGGGCCACACCCACTTCGGACTCGGCATGGACGCCGTCCTTGACGAGCTCGACGAAGTCGCGAGCCTTGAGCTCCGCGTCGCGGGTCATCTCCCATGCGGCGGACCAGGCCAGCGTGCGGGGGAGCGGATCGGCGATGTCGGCGATGCGGGTCAGCACTGTCTGCAGCGAGTCGGGATCCAGCCGCAACGAGCAGTACGTCAGGTCGTCGTCGTTGACCAGAATCAGCTTGCCGCGGGTAACGACCTGCA
>Ga0207668_10000935_pt1 | contig 17554 bp, 14 predicted proteins | sample KBSS43metaG_FD_184323 | JGI IMG/M metagenome (GOLD analysis project Ga0207668, IMG submission 184323) | Switchgrass rhizosphere microbial communities from Kellogg Biological Station, Michigan, USA - KBS S4-3 metaG (SPAdes) (version 2) | ecosystem: Host-associated > Plants > Roots > Rhizosphere... | reverse complement strand
GGGTCGACCGAGGCGCCCAGGGTGAGGAACATCGGCGCGAAGTGCTCGATCGTCGGGTGCGCGTACGGCATACCGGGGGCCCGGGTGCGGAACTCGGCCAGCTCGTCGACGGCGCCCCGGGCCAGGATCTCGGCGGCCCACGCGTCGAACTCGCGGGACCAGCCGGGCGCCGGCGCGTCGGTGCGGAAGTCGCGCAGGAAGGGCAGGCCGTGGGTGGTGAAGCCGGAGCCGACGATCAGCACACCCTCGTCGCGCAGCGGGGCCAGCCGGCGGCCGATCTCCAGCAGCCGGTCCGGTTCGAGGGTGGGCAGCGACATCTGCAGCACCGGGACGTCGGCGTCCGGGTACATGACGGTCAACGGCACATACGCCCCGTGGTCGAGCCCGCGGCCGGTGCGGGCGACCGGCTCGTGGTCGGGCATCAGCTTCTCGATCCGGGTGGCGAGGCCGGGCGCGCCGGGCGCCGGGTAGGTCACCTCGTAGAAGCGCCGCTCGAAGCCGCCGAAGTCGTAGACCAGCGGCACGGTCTCGGTGGCGCCGAGCATCAGCGGCGCCGACTCCCAGTGCGCCGACGCCATCAGGATCGCCCTGGGCCGGGGCAGGCCGGCGGCCAGCTCCTGCAGCTGGGCCACCCAGTGCGCGTCGTCGACCAGCGGCGGGGCGCCGTGGCTGAGGAAGAGGGCGGGCATACGGGTCATCGGTGCCTCCGTTGAAACTTCAACTACCTAACGCCATGGTACGCCGATTTACTTGCACCGTCAAATAAACCCCGCATCGTCACGTCGCGTGATGGCCGCGAGGGGCTGCGACGGTCCGTCATGGCGCCGATACTCGATCGCGCGGCCCGGACGCGCTTCTCGCCGGCGGCGTACCGGACGAATCCGCTGCGTTAAATCACTGTGAACCAATCTCGGCAATGGTCGTGAAGTCCCAGTTCACGGTGTTCTTCCAAAATGTAGGCCGGCGCCCGCCACATCGGATGGCGGGCGAGTCCGCAAAGGACATTGCGCACGGCGTCGGGCGCTGGCAAGCTACGCGATGTTGCGCAGGGGGGCGCGCACCGTGACTGGGGTCCCATCTCCGCCTAAGTCACTCCGAGTGATTATCACTCGGAGTTGCTGTGTGAGAGGAGTACGGCGTGGCGTCGCCGCAGCAGCTTCCCATCGCCGACGATCTCTTCCTGACCGCGCACGACTCGGTCAAGGGCAAAAGCCTCCTCACCCCGGCCACGCTCGGCCTCGGTCTGGCCGGGGCGCTGCTCGCCGAGCTCATCCTGTGGCGCCGGGTGGACGTGGTCGACGGCAAGATCCTCATCATCGACGACCGCCCCACCGGCGACCCGGCCACCACCGCGGTCCTCGACCAGTTGCTGCGCGAGGGACACCACCGGGCGGTCCGCGAGTGGATCTCCTTCCTCGCCACCGGCGTCGCCTCCGACCTGGTCGAGCGCCGGTTGGCCCGGGCCGGCCTGGTGCAGCGGCAGGAGAAACGCGGCCTGCTCGGCACCAAAGTGTCCTTCGTCCCGGCCGACTCGATGGTCGCCGGCTGGCCCGCCACCCGCATCCGGACCTATCTCGGGCGCGGCGAAATGCTCGACGTCCCCGACCTCGTCCTCGCCGGCCTCATCCTCGCGACCGGCCTCGACCAGCACGTCTTCATCACCCTCGGCACCCGCGGCCGAGCGCAGCTGTCCGACCAGTTCCGGCGCCGGCTCCCGGCGATGCTGCAGGAACTCGTCGGCCACGCCGAGGCCGCGGTCGGCGACGCCGTGATGGCCCGCCGCGCCTGACGAAACCCACCCCCAACCCACCCCTCTCCTGGAGAAACGCGTGGCCACCACCGCAACGCAACCGCCACAGAGTCAGCTCTCGACCGCCTTGGCCCGCGACCGGCTCGGCGTCGCGGCCGTGGTCTTCTTCGTGATGTCCGCCGCCGCGCCGCTCACCGTGGTGGCCGGCGTCGTGCCCACCGGTCTCGCGGTCACCGGGCTCACCGCCATCTCCATCGCGTACATCGCGGTGGCCATCTCACTGGCGATCTTCGCGGTCGGCTATGTCGCGATGGCCCGGCACATCGCCAACGCGGGCGCCTTCTACGCGTACATCTCGCGCGGCATCGGCCGGCCGGTCGGGGTCGGCGCGTCCTGGGTGGCCCTGGCGGCGTACAGCATGTTCCAGGTCGCGTCGTACGGCGCCTTCGGCTTCTTCGCGAAGCCGCTGTTCGCGGACTGGTTCGGCTTCGACGCGCCGTGGTGGGCCCTGTCGTTGGTGGTGTGGGCGCTGACCGCGGTGCTCGGCGTGCGCGACGTGGCGGTCAACGGCAAGGTGCTGGCCACCCTGCTGGTCGCCGAGATCGTGGTGGTCTTCGCGTTCAGTTTCGCCGACATCTTCTCGCCCAACTTCTCCGCGTCGTCCGCTCCGCTCGACCTGGGCAGCCTGTTCGGCCCCGGCGCCGGCGCGCTGCTGGCCCTGGCGCTGACCGGCTTCGTCGGCTTCGAACAGTCGGTGGTGTTCAGCGAGGAGTCCCGCGACCCGCGCCGTACGGTGCCCCGCGCCACCTACATCTCGATCGCGCTGATCGCCCTGCTGTACGGTTTCGCCGCCTGGTCGATGATCTCGGCGGCCGGCGGTGACGTGGTCGGCCGGGCCGGTGCCGAACAGGGCGAACTGTTCTTCAACGTGGCCTCGGACCAACTGGGCAGCGCCGCCCTGCACGTCGGCCACGCGTTGTTCCTGACCTCCCTGATCGCCGCGATGATCTCGTTCCACAACATCATTTCCCGGTACATGTTCTCGCTCGGCCGCGAGGGCGTGTTGTTCCGCGCGTTCGGCCGCACGGTGCCCGGCACCGGCGCGCCGAAGAACGGCTCGCTCGCCCAGTCCGTCTTCGGCCTGATCGTCATCGTGCTGTACGCGGTGGCCGGCTGGGATCCGCTGGTGCAGCTGTTCTTCTGGGGCGGCGCGGGCGGCGGCGTCGGCGTGCTGCTGCTCATCACGCTCACCTCGATCGCCGTGATCGGCTACTTCGCCCGCAACCCCGCGGGCGAGGACGTCTGGCACCGCATCGGCGCGCCGGTCCTCGGCTCGATCATGTTGCTGGGCATGACCTTCCTGGCGTTCAGCAACATCGACGTCCTGTTCGGCGTCGCGCCGGGCAGCACGGTCGCCTGGGCCGTACCGCTCGCCTTCGGCGTGCTCACCGTCGCCGGCGTCGGGTGGGGGCTGATCCTGCGCGCCGGCCGCCCGGATGTCTACGCCGGCATCGGACTCGGTGCCCGCAGCGCCACCACCGGCGGCTTCTCGGCCGCCCTCGCCGCCGACCCGGAGGACGCCCGGTGACCTTTCCCGACATCCGCCCCGCCCGCGAGGACGAACTCGCCGCCGTCGGCCACCTGATCAGCTACGCGTTCCGCGAGCTGGCCGCGTGCGCCTACCTGGTGCCGGCGCCGGACGAACTGGTACCGGTGATGGCCGGCTACTTCGGCCTGCTCACCGAGCACGCCCACAAGTACGGCCGGGTGGACGTGATCGACCACCCGGACGGCGCCGGGCCGGTCGCCGCCGCGGTCTGGTTCGACCTCACCAGCGAGGCGCCGGCCCCGGAGCGGTATGACGAGCGCCTGAGCGCGCTGGCCGGGGACTTCCTCGACCGGTTCCAAGCCCTCGACGAGCTCTTCGAGAAGCACCATCCGACCGACCCGCACTGGCACCTGGCCTTCCTCGCGGTCCACCCGGACCACCAGGATCACGGCCTGGGCAGCAGGCTGATGAAGCGGACGCACGACGAGCTCGACCAGGCGGGCGTGCCGGCCTACCTGGAGGCGACCAACCAGAACAACGTGCGCCTCTACCGCCGGCACGGCTACGTCGACATGGACCCGTTCGAGATGCCGCTCCCGGACGGCACCCCGTTCTTCCGGATGTGGCGCACCGCCCGATAGCGCGATCCCGGGTGGGTGCGGCCGGCCGGTGGCCGCACCCACCCGGAAGACGTGAACGCCGTCACTTCCAGTCGAAGGCCGGGCCACGTGCGACGCCGCCCGGCAGCAGCGACCGCTCGGTGTATTCCCAGCTCTCGGTCACCAGGAAGCGGCCGCTCCGGGGCGGCCGCAGGTCCACCGGGCCGCAGGTGTGCTTCAGCGCGAAGTCCGTGAACATCAGGGCCTTGCAGGTGAAGGGCCCGGCCACCACCTCGTCGGTCTCGGCGTCGCGCACCGACAGCGACACGTCGGCCTGCACGCCCGGCACCGCCTCGATCTGTCCCACGGCCCGCACCGACGGGCCGATCGCATGGCACGGCCGGGCCAGCACCGGGTGGCCGATGTCCCAGCTGTACTCCTCGCCGCACCGCCACGGTCCGAACACGACCCGGGCCCGGCCGCCGCCCGGCCCCACCGAGCCGCCCACCCGCACCGGCCCGGCCGAGGCCTGCACGGCCGCGCCGCCGGCCCCGGAGGAGACGGCCGAGGAGAGCCCGGGCGACAGCGGGCCGCCCGTTCCCGCCGTCCCGGCAAGCGGCGGCACCGCCCCGGCCGAGGCCGAGATCGAGGCCGAGCCGGTCGGCGCTCCCGCGGCCGGCCCGGCGCCGGCGCCCGCGCCGATCACCGTGGGCCGGCTCGCGGCACCCGACCGGTTCGGCGCGTCGAGCAGGTGCCACGCGTTGAAGCCGCCCAGCCCGGAGACCGACGCCGCCGCGGCGATCAGCGCCACCATCAGGCCCGGGCGGCGCCACTTCCACGAGCGGGGGCCGTTGCCCGGCGGCCGCTTGCGGGCTGGCGAGCGGCGGACGGAGGGGTGTGCCACCCCGGCCGGCACGAGGTCCTGGGCGACGCCCTCGGTCGCCGCGGCCTCGTCGGGTGGCGGCGCCATCGCCGGCACGCCGGCCATCCGCCGGCTCAGGTCGCGCAGCGCGTCGCCCAGCTCGGCGGCGGTGGGCCGGTCGCCCGGGTCCTTCGCGAGGCACCAGCGGATCAGTTCCCACACCGGGTTCGGCAGGCCGGGCGGGTGCTCCGGCGTCTCGTCGAGGTGGCCGCGCAGCACGGCGAGCGGCTCCCCGGCGTACGGCGGCCGGCCGGTCACCAGCTCGTACAGGGCGATCCCGACGGCGTACACGTCGGAGGCCGGCTCCGCCTCGCCGCGGATCGCCTCGGGGGCCATGTAGTGCGGCGTCCCGATGATCGCCTGCGGCGTGGTGAGACCGGCGGTGTCCAGCACCCGGGCGATCCCGAAATCGGTGAGCCGGACCTCGAGCCGGCCGGCGGCCTCCTGCAGCAGGATGTTGTCCGGCTTCACGTCCCGGTGCACCACGCCGAGCTCGTGCGCCTGGCAGAGCGCGGAGGCGACCTGGCCGAGCAGATCGGCGGCCTCGGCCGGCGGGAGCGTGCCGAGCGAGCGCAGCCGCCCCCGCAGGCTGCCGCCGGCCACGTAGTCCATCACCAGCGCGAGCGAGCCGCCGACGCTGAACAGGTCCCGGACGCCGACGATGTTCTCGTGCCGCATCATCATCAGGATCGTGCGTTCCTGGACGAACCGGATGACCAGCTTCGGTTGCCGGAGCAGCCCCTCGTGCAGCAGCTTCACCGCGACGTACTCGCCGGACGAGCGGTCTATCCCGCGCCACACCGTGCCGGTGGCGCCGTGCCCGACCGGGCAGACGAGGACGTACGAGTTGCCCACGCAACGGCCGCTGAGGTCGGCGGTGGCGGGCTCAGCGGGGACACTGCCAGTCAGAGACGGGGATGACTGCACGTGACGTCGCGCCTTCCATGCTCGGGGGATGTAGCCGGATAGCGACGCCGATAGTCCTGATCGGTACCGATATAGGCAACCTCCGAGCGCCCGATCTGTCATGCACGGGCAGTCACGCGCTTTGCCCGTCACCCACGCATCGGTAACTCGTTCGTCCTCCTCAGTGCGCGGAGAGATTCAACTCGAAGCTGTACCGGCTGGCCCGGTAGAGATGGCTGCCGTACTCCAGGGCGCGGCCGCTCGCGTCCCACGCCGTACGGGTCATGGTGAGCAACGAGGCGCCGCGTTTCTCCTCCAGCGTGCGGGCCTCCACGGCGGACGCCGAGCGGGCACCGATGATCTGCGTGGCGATCCGCGGCACGTGGCCGGCCCGGCGCAGCAACTCGTACAGGCCGCGCTCGGCGAGATCCTCCCGGGTGGGGGTCAGCACGGTGAGCGGGATGGCGTTGTGCATCAGCGCGAGCGGCTCGCCGCCCGCGTACCGGAGCCGTTCGATCCAGGTGACCTCGGTGCCGGCGGGGATCTCCAGGGCCGCGGCGACCTCGTCCGGCGCCGGGACGACCTTGAGTTCGAGGACCTCGGTGCGCGGTGCGCGGTCGCCGGCGACCAGGTCGTCGTACAGGCTGGAGAGCTCGACCGGGCGGCGGACCTTGGGGTGCACCACCTGCGTGCCGACCCCGCGCTTGCGGACCAGCATGCCGCGCTCCACCAGGTACTGAATCGCGCGGCGGGTGGTCGGGCGCGAGACGCCGAGACGTTCGGCCAGGTCGACCTCGTTCTCGATGCGGGCGCCGACGCCGATCTCGCCCTGCTCGATCAGCTCCTGCAGCCGGGTGGCCACCTGGAAATACAACGGCACCGGGCTGCTCCGGTCGACCTCGACCGGACGAACCTGGCCTCGTGACGCGGACAGATCCGACGACACGGCACCCCCTCTTGGCGAAACCAGCTCTGTCTCTTGGTGAAATCAGCTCTGTGAGTTTGTCATGACAAAGTATTGACGTCAGAGCACTCACGTTATTACATCGAATCCAGCAAACATAGCGTCGCCGGGAAACTACCGGCGGCGAGGATCTCGCCAACACCGCGCCGTAGGAAGCACGGCACATGGCACGCTGAGGCGTGCCCGATTTCGGACGATTCTGCCGCTGCCGGAGGTACCCGCATGCCCGCCGACGAGGTGTTGACGATGGGACGCATCGGCGTCGACCTGTACCCACAACAGGTCGGCGCCTCCCTACGCGAGGTGCGGACCTTCGCCAAGTTCCTCGGCGGCAGCCCGTCGAACGTCGCGGTGGCGGCGGCCCGCTACGGCCGGCGGGCGGCCGTGATCACCCGGACCGGCGCCGACCCGTTCGGTGCCTTCCTGCACGACGCGCTGCGGGGATTCGGGGTGGACGACCGCTTCGTCACCCCGGTACAGGGGCTGCCGACGCCGATCACGTTCTGCGAGATCTTCCCGCCCGACGACTTCCCGCTCTACTTCTACCGCTACCCGAAGGCGCCCGACCTGGAGATCCACGAGTCGGAACTGGACCTCGACGCGATCCGGTCGGCGAGCATCTTCTGGGTCACCGGCACCGGGCTGTCCCAGGAACCGTCCCGCAGCGCCACGCTGGCCGCCCTGCGCGCCCGCGACAAGGCCGGGATCACGATCTTCGACCTCGACTACCGGCCGATGTTCTGGGAGTCGCGGGAGGAGGCCCGCCGCTGGTATCGCGAGGCCCTGCCGTACGCGACCGTCGCGGTCGGCAACCTCGACGAGGCGGACACCGCGGTCGGCCTGCGCGAGCCGGGCAAGGCCGCGGCCGCGCTGCACGAGGCGGGCATCGAGCTGGCAGTGATCAAACAGGGGCCGGCCGGCGTGCTGGCGTCCGACGGCAGCACCGAGGTCGAGGTCCCGCCGGTGCCGGTCGACGTGCTCAACGGGCTCGGCGCCGGCGACGCCTTCGGCGGTGCGCTGTGCCACGGGCTGCTGGCCGGCTGGGACGTCGAGGCGACGATGCGCTTCGCCAACGCCGCCGGCGCGATCGTCGCGTCCCGGCTGTCCTGCGCCGACGCGATGCCCACCGAACAGGAAGTCCGTGCACTGCTGGACGGGAGCGGAGACGCCCGGTGAGTGATCTCGACGCACTTCTCGACGTACGGACCCGGCGGCCGGACGCGATCGCCGCCGCGGCGGCCGCCCGGCGCAAGCCCACCAGCCTCTTCGGCTCGCACGGCAAGCTGATGATCATCGCGGCCGACCATCCGGCCCGCGGCGCGCTGCGCGCCGGCGACGACCCCCTCGCGATGGCCAACCGGGTCGACCTGCTCGACCGGATCAGCACGGCGCTGGCCCGGCCGGGCGTGAACGGCGTGCTCGGCACCCCGGACGTCCTGGAGGACCTGCTGCTGCTCGGCGCGCTCGAGGACAAGGTGGTGATCGGCTCGATGAACCGCGGCGGGCTGGCCGGCACGTCGTTCGAGATCGACGACCGGTTCACCGCGTACGACGCGGGCAGCATCGCGGCGGCCGGCTTCGAGGGCGGCAAGATGCTGCTGCGCATCGACCCCGACGACCCCGGCACGGTGGCCACCCTGCAGGCCTGCGGCAACGCCGTCGGGGCCCTCGCCGCCCGCCGCCGGATGGCGATGGTGGAGCCGTTCATCTCGCACCGGGTCGACGGCCGGGTTCGCAACGAACTGACCCCCGAGGCGATGATCCGGGCCATGACGGTGGCGGCCGGGCTCGGCACGACCTCGGCGTACACGTGGTTGAAGGTGCCGGTGGTGCGCGACATGGAACGGGTGATGGCGGCGACCACCTTGCCGGCATTGATTCTCGGCGGCGAGGCGGAGGCGGCGTACGGCGAGTGGAGCAAGGCCCTCGACCTGCCGACCGTGCAGGGCCTGGTGATCGGCCGCTCGCTGCTCTATCCGGCGAGCGGCGGCGTGGCCGACGCGGTGGACCGGGCGGTGGAGCTGCTATGACACGGGTCAATCCGGTGATGCCCAAGGGCAGTACGGCGCAGCGCCCGTTCGAGATGGTGGTCACGCCGGAGAACGCCGGCTGGCGGTACAGCGGGCTGCGCGTGCTCGACCTGCCGATCGGCGCCCGGGCCCGGTTCGAGACCGGGCCGGACGAGATGCTCGTCCTGCCGCTGTCCGGCGGCTGCGACGTGACCTGCGACGACGAGCGGATGACGCTGACCGGCCGGCGGTCGGTGTTCTCCCGGGTCACCGACTTCTGTTACGTGCCGCGCGACTCGACGGTCACCGTGCGGGCGCCGAACGGCGGGCGGTTCGCGTTGCCGGCCGCCCGCGCCGAGCGCAAGCTGCCGTTCCGGTACGGGCCGGCCGAGGACGTCCCGGTGGAGTTGCGCGGGGCCGGGCAGGCGAGCCGGCAGGTCAACAACTTCTGCACGCCCGGCGCGTTCGAGACCGACCGGCTGATCGCCTGCGAGGTGCTCACCCCGGGCGGGAACTGGTCGTCGTACCCGCCGCACAAGCACGACGAGGCCGGTGCCGGCGAGTCCTGCCTCGAGGAGATCTACTACTACGAGGTGGCGCCGTCGCCGTCCGGCGGTGCCGGCAGCGGCTTCCAGCGGGTGTACGGGCATCCCGACCGCCCGATCGACGTGTGCACCGAGGTGCGCTCCGGCGACGTGGTGCTCATCCCGTACGGCTGGCACGGCCCGTCGATGGCCGCGCCCGGCTACCACCTCTACTACCTCAACGTGATGGCCGGGCCGGGCGAACGCGAGTGGCTGGTGCGCGACGACCCGGCGCACGGCTGGATCCGCGACTCCTGGTCGGGTGTCCCGGTGGATCCGCGGCTGCCGTTGACGACCTCGGTGGAACGACCCATGACGTACAAGGAAAGGACGGGCCCGTGAGGCTGACCGTCGGGCAGGCCGTGGTGCGATTCCTGGCCAACCAGTGGACCGAACGGGACGGTGTCGAGCAGCGCACGATCGCGGGCTGCTTCGGGATCTTCGGGCACGGCAACGTGGCCGGCATCGGGCAGGCGCTGCTGCAGGCGCAACGGACCTTGCTCGATGGAACGGACACTGTGGATCTTCCTTATCATCTTGCCCGCAACGAGCAGGCGATGGTGCACGCCGCGGTCGGCTACGCCCGGATGAAGAACCGCCTGTCGGCGATGGCGTGTACGGCCTCGATCGGCCCCGGCTCGACCAACATGCTCACCGGCGCCGCGCTGGCGACGGTCAACCGGATCCCGGTGCTGCTGCTGCCGTCCGACGTGTTCGCCACCCGGGTGGCCACGCCGGTGCTGCAGGAACTGGAGGACCCGCGGGCCGGCGACGTGTCGGTCAACGACGCGTTCCGGCCGCTGTCGAAGTTCTTCGACCGGGTCTGGCGGCCCGAGCAACTGCCGGCGGCGCTGCTCGGCGCGATGCGGACGCTCACCGACCCGGCGGAGACCGGTGCGGTGACCATCTGCCTGCCGCAGGACGTGCAGGCCGAGGCGTACGACTTCCCGGACGACCTGTTCGCCAAGCGCGTGTGGCACGTCGCCCGGCCGGTCGCCGAGCCGGCCTTCGTCCGGCGGGCCGCCGAGGTGATCCGCGCGGCGAAGCGCCCGCTGCTCATCGCCGGCGGGGGCGCCATCTACGCCGAGGCGTCCGCCGAACTGGACGAGTTCGCCCGCCGCACCGGCATCCCGGTGGCCGACACCCAGGCCGGCAAGGGCGCGCTCAGCTGGGACCACCCGAACGCGGTGGGCGGGGTCGGCTCGACCGGCACCCCGGTGGCCAACCGGCTGGCCCGCGAGGCCGACGTGATCATCGGCGTCGGCACCCGGTACAGCGACTTCACCACCGCCTCCCGCACCGCGTTCCAGCACCCGGGCGTGCGCTTCGTCAACCTCAACGTGGCGGCGTTCGACGCGGCGAAGGAATCGGCCCTGCCGATCGTCGCGGACGCCCGGCAGGGTCTGCCGGCCCTGCTCGCCGCGCTCGACGGCCACACGTTTCCGACGGACTACCGCGCCGACGTGGCCGCATGGCAGGCCACGGTCGACTCGGCGTACCGGATGGGACATGGGCCCCTGCCCGCCCAGGCCGAGGTGATCGGCGCGGTGAACGAGGCGTGCGGAGCACGCGACGTCGTGGTGCAGGCGGCCGGCAGCATGCCCGGCGACCTGCAGCTGCTGTGGCGGTCGCGGGATCCGAAGCAGTACCACGTCGAGTACGGCTACTCCTGCATGGGCTTCGAGATCGCCGGGGCGCTCGGCATCAAGATGGCCGACCCGAGCCGTGAGGTGTTCGCGCTGGTCGGCGACGGGTCGTACCTGATGATGGCGCAAGAGATCGTCACCGCCGTCGCCGAGGGCATCAAGCTGGTCGTGGTCATCGTGCAGAACCACGGCTTCGCCTCGATCGGCGCGCTGTCCGAGTCGCTCGGCTCGCAGCGATTCGGCACGAGCTATCGCTACCGGGACAACGACAAGGGCGACTACGACGGCGGACACCTGCCGGTCGACCTGGCGGCCAACGCGGAGAGCCTGGGCGCCGCGGTGATCCGCTGCCGCACCATCGCCGACCTGACCGACGGCCTCAAGAAGGCCCGCGAGGCGGACCGCCTCACCGTCGTGCACATCGAGACCGACCCGCTGTCCCCGGTGCCGTCGTCGGAGTCCTGGTGGGACGTTCCGGTGGCCGAGGTGTCCGGGCTCGACAGCACCTCCTCCGCCCGCGCCGCATACGACGCGGCCAAGCGCAACCAACGGCTCTACCTCTAAGGATCTGGGTAAATGACAACCATCGAGCACTGGATCGGCGGCGAGTTCACCGCCGGGTCCGGCGGACGCCGCGGACCAGTCTTCAACCCGGCCACCGGACAGCAGCAGCACGAGGTGGTCCTCGCCTCGGAGGCGGACGTCGACGCGGCGGTCTCGGCCGCCCGGATCGCCTTCCAGACCTGGAGCCAGGCGTCGCTCTCGCGGCGTACGAAGGTCCTGTTCAACTTCCGCGAACTGGTCAACGCCAACGTCGCGGCGCTCGCCGAGATGATCTCCGACGAGCACGGCAAGGTGCTCTCCGACGCGGCCGGCGAGGTGCAGCGCGGCCTCGAAGTGATCGAGTTCGCCTGCGGGATCCCGCACCTGCTCAAGGGCGAATACTCCGACCAGGCGTCGACCGGGGTCGACGTGTTCAGCTTCCGCGAGCCGCTCGGCGTCTGCGCCGGGATCACCCCGTTCAACTTCCCGGCCATGGTGCCGATGTGGATGTACCCGGTGGCGATCGCCTGCGGCAACACGTTCGTGCTCAAGCCCAGCGAGCGCGACCCGTCGGCGTCCAACTTCATCGCCGGGCTGTGGCGCGAGGCGGGCCTGCCGGACGGCGTGTTCAACGTGGTGCACGGCGACAAGGTGGCCGTCGACGCGCTGCTGCGGCACCCGGACGTGGCCGCGGTGTCGTTCGTCGGCTCCACCCCGATCGCCCGCTACATCCACCAGCAGGCCTCCGCGACCGGCAAGCGGGTGCAGGCGCTCGGCGGCGCCAAGAACCACGCCATCATCCTGCCCGACGCGGACCTGGAGTTCGCCGCGAACCACCTGTCCGCGGCGGCGTTCGGATCGGCCGGCGAGCGGTGCATGGCGATCTCCGCGGCGGTGGCCGTCGGTGCCGCCGCCGACCCGCTGATGGACCTGGTCTCGCGCAAGGCCGCCGACGTGGTGGTGGGCGCCGGCCGCGACCCGCGCAGCGAGATGGGCCCGGTGGTCACCGCGGCCGCGAAGCAGCGGATCGAGAGCCTGATCGGCAGCGGCGAGACCCAGGGCGCCAAGCTGCTGGTCGACGGGCGCGGGCTGACCGTGCCCGGGTACGAGAACGGGTTCTTCGTCGGCCCGACCGTGCTCGACCACGTGCAACCCACGATGGACGTGTACACCGAGGAGATCTTCGGCCCGGTGCTCTCGGTCGTGCGCGCCGACGACGTGGACTCCGCGATCGACCTGATCAACAGCAATCCGTACGGCAACGGCACGGCCATCTTCACCAGCAGCGGGGAAGCCGCGCGCCGGTTCCAGCGCGGCGTCCGGGTCGGGATGATCGGCATCAACGTCCCGATCCCGGTGCCGATGGCCTACTACTCCTTCGGTGGCTGGAAGGACTCCCTCTTCGGCGACAAGCACATCCACGGCCCCGAGGGCGTCTCCTTCTACACCCGCGCCAAGGTCGTCACCTCCCGGTGGCCGCACGTCACCACGACGGCCGACGCGTCACTGCACTTCCCGACGTCGTCCTGACGCCGAGTTCCCTCTACACGTCGTCGGCTGACAAGGAAGTCGGCCTTCAAGACCGGAGGAAAACATGTCCACTCACGTGAAACGGATGGCCGCGGCCGTCCTGGCCATAGGCCTTGCCGTCAGCGCGGGCGCCTGCAGCAGCTCCGGCGGCAAGAAGGCCGAGGAGAACCCGGCAGGCGTCGGCGCGGGCAAGGCCAACACCCCGGCGATGACCGTCGCCATGGTCACCCACGCGGCGCCCGGCGACACCTTCTGGGACATCATCCGCAAGGGCGCCGAGAGCGCCGCGGCCAAGGACAACGTCACCCTCAAGTACTCGTCCGACCCGACGTCGGCCAACCAGGCCAACCTGATCCAGAGCGCGATCGACAGCAAGGTCGACGGCATCGCGCTCACCCTGCCCGACCCGCCGGCGCTGATGCCGGTGGTGAAGAAGGCCATCGCGGCCGGCATCCCGGTGATCGCCTTCAACGCCGGCATCACCTCGTTCGAGGACTCCGGGGCCCTGGCCTACTTCGGCTCGGACGAGTCGGTGGCCGGGCAGACCGCCGGCGAGCGGGCCACCACGGACGGCGCCAAGCACGTGCTGTGCGTGATCCAGGCGCAGGGGCAGGTGCAGCTCGAGGCCCGGTGCGACGGCGTCCAGCGGGGGTTCAAGGGCGGCAAGTACGACAAGATCTACGTCAACGGGCAGGACCTGCCGTCGGTGCAGACCACGATCGGCGCGAAGCTCCAGCAGGACAAGTCCATCGACCTCGTGGTCACGCTCGGCGCCCCGATCGCGCTGGCCTCCATCCAGTCGATCAAGAGCGCGAACAGCCAGGCCAAGGTCGGTACGTTCGACTTCAACCCGCAGATCCCGCCGCAGATCGAGTCCGGCGCCCTGCAGTGGGCCATCGACCAGCAGCCGTTCCTGCAGGGCTACTCGGCGGTCGACGGGCTGTGGCTGTACAAGACCAACGGCAACGTGCTCGGCGGTGGCAAGGCGACGCTCACCGGGCCGTACCTGGTCGACAAGAACAACGTGAAGTTCGTCGGCCAGTTCGCGGCGGCCGGTACCCGGTAAGTCGTTCCGGCCGGGGCACCGCCCCGGCCGGAATCCCGCAGACCCGGAGGTCCTCATGAGTTCCACCATCGAGACCAGGCCGGCCAAACGACACGCGGCCGACGAGCGGTACGCCCGACGCTCGCTGACCTCGCGCCTGCTGACCCGACCCGAGATCGGCGCGCTGATCGGCGCGATCGTCATCTACGTCATCTTCTTCGCGGTCGCGCCGCCGTTCCGGCAGCTCGAATCGCTGTCCTCGGTCCTCTACGTCAGCTCCACCTTCGGCATCCCCGCGGTGGCCGTCGCACTGCTGATGATCGGCGGCGAGTTCGACCTGTCCGCCGGCGTGGCGGTCACCACGTCGGCGCTGTTCGCCTCGATGTTCAGCTACCAGCTGACCGCCAACATGTGGGTCGGCATCGTCGTCTCGCTGGTGGTGGCGCTGGCCGTCGGCTTCATCAACGGCTACCTCGTGGTGAAGACCGGGATACCCAGCTTCCTGGTCACGCTCGGCACCTTCTTCATGATTCGCGGCCTCAACCTGGCCATCACCAAGCAGGTCACCAGCAACGTCGCGACCAACGACGTGTCCACCATGGACGGCTTCGGCTCGGCCCAGAAGGTGTTCGCGTCGTCGTTCTCGATCGGCGGCGTCTCCATCCGGATCACCCTGCTCTGGTGGATCCTGTTCGTGGTCGTCGCCACCTGGGTGCTGCTGCGCACCCACGTCGGCAACTGGATCTTCGCGGTCGGCGGCTCGGCGCCCAGCTCCCGCGCGGTCGGGGTGCCGGTCGCCAAGGTGAAGATCGGGCTGTTCATGGCGGTCGGCTTCCTGGCCTGGTTCACCGGCATGCACATCCTGTTCGCCTTCAACACCGTGCAGTCCGGCGTCGGCATCGGCAACGAGTTCATCTACATCGTCGCCGCGGTGGTCGGTGGATGCCTGCTGACCGGCGGGTACGGCTCGGTGATCGGGGCCGCCATCGGTGCGTTCATCTTCGGCATGACCAACCAGGGCATCGTCTACGCCGGCTGGAACCCCGACTGGTTCTACTTCTTCCTGGGCGCGCTGCTGCTCGGCGCGATCCTGCTGAACTCCTTTGTCCGCAGGCGAGCGGAGGCAATGCGATGACCGCGGTCGTTTCGGAGAAGGCGGCGCCGCTGGTGCGGCTCACCGACGCCGGCAAGAACTACGGCAACATCATCGCCCTTCGCGGGGTGAACCTGGAGGTCAGCGGCGGCGAGGTGACCTGCGTCCTGGGCGACAACGGGGCCGGCAAATCCACCCTCATCAAGATCATTGCCGGCCTGCATCAACACACCACCGGATCGTACGAGGTGGAAGGCACCGAAGTGCGCTTCGGCTCGCCGCGCGAGGCGCTCGACCACGGCATCGCCACCGTCTACCAGGACCTGGCCGTGGTGTCGCTGATGCCGGTGTGGCGCAACTTCTTCCTCGGCAACGAGGTGCGGAAAGGTCCGCGGATGGACATCCCGTTCATGCGCCGGACCGCCAAGAAAGAACTGCTCGACATGGGGATCGACCTGCGCGACGTCGACCAGCCGATCGGCACGTTGTCCGGCGGCGAGCGGCAGTGCGTGGCGATCTCCCGAGCGGTCTATTTCGGGGCGAAGGTGCTGATCCTGGACGAGCCGACCGCGGCCCTCGGCGTCAAGCAGTCCGGCGTCGTGCTGCGATACATCATCCAGGCGCGGGAACGCGGGCTCGGGGTCATCTTCATCACCCACAACCCGCACCACGCCTACCCGGTGGGCGACCGGTTCCTGCTGCTCAAGCGCGGACAAAGTCTCGGCTACTACCGCAAGAACGAGATCACCCGGGACGAGCTGACCGCGCTCATGGCCGGCGGCGCCGAGCTGGAGGAACTCAGCCACGAACTGGAACAGGCCGGCGCGGGATCGGCGGCCGCCGCGAGGCTGCTCGGCGAAGAGGTCCACGACCTCGGCATCGACCGCATCGCCTCCGGAGAGACGTCGTGACCGCCCACCCGGGCGGCACTCGGTAACACCTACGAACGCCCTCACCAACGAGGGTCAGAAGGACATGACAATGGAGGCACAGCGGTGAGTACCCCGGAGCTGCGGCTCGGCAGCTGCCCCGACTCGTGGGGCGTCTGGTACGCCGACGACCCCCGCCAGACGCCCTGGCAGCGGTTCCTCGACGAGCTGGCCGGTGTCGGCTACGAATGGCTCGAGCTCGGACCGTACGGGTATCTGCCCACCGACCACGGCCGGCTCGCCGACGAGCTGGCCAGCCGGAACCTCCGGGTTTCGGGCGGCACCATGCACGGCTACAGCGGCCTGCACCGCAGTGGCGACTTCGCCGAGATCCTGGAGAAGACCCGGCCGGTGGCCGCCCTGACCGCGGCCCTCGGCGCCAAGGACCTGGTGTTCGTGCCGGTGCCCGGCTATCGCGACGACGTCACCGGCGCCTACCTGGAGCCGGGGCAGCTCGACGACGACGGATGGAAGACGCTGGTCCGCAGCACCAACGACCTCGGCAAGGCCCTCGCCGAGGAGTACGGGCTGCGGATGCAGTTCCACCACCACGCCGACAGCTACGTGGAGACCCGGCCGCAGGTCGACCGGCTGCTCGCCGAGACCGACCCGCGGTTCGTCTCGCTCTGCCTGGACACCGGGCACCTCGCGTACGGCGGCGGGGACGCGGCCGAGCTCATCGCCGACCACCCGGACCGCATCGGATACCTGCACATCAAGCAGATGGACCCGGCGATCGTGCAGAAGGCCCGCGCCGAGGACCTGGCCTTCGGGCAGGCCGTGGCGATGGGTGCCAGCTGCGAGCCGCCGGCCGGCATCCCGGACATCCCCAGCGTCGTCCGGGCGCTGAACGAACGCGGTACGGACACGTTCGTGATCGTCGAGCAGGACATGTACCCGGTCGAGTTCGACAAGCCCGCGCCGATCGCCCGGCGCACCAAGGCCTACCTGCAGGAATGCGGCATCGGCGGCGCGCCGTGATCCGGGTCGGGGTGATCGGCACCGGGATGATCGGGCAGGACCACATCCGGCGGATGACCACAGTGCTGCACGGCGTGCGGGTCACCGCGGTCAGCGACGTGGACGCGTCGCTGGCCGCGACGGTCGGCGCGGGCGTCGGCGCGACGGTGCACGCCACCGGCGAGGAAGTGGTGCACGACCCGCAGGTCGACGCCGTGGTGGTCTGCTCCTGGGGGCCCACCCACGAGCAGTACGTGCTGGCCGCCATCGCGGCGGGCAAGCAGGTCTTCTGCGAGAAGCCGCTGGCCACCACCCAGGAAGCCTGCCTGCGGATCGTCGAGGCGGAGGTCGCGTACGGCAGCCGGCTCGTCCAGGTGGGCTACATGCGGCGGTACGACGAGGCGTACCGGGCCCTGAAGGCAGTGCTCGCCACCGGCGAGATAGGTGAGCCGCTGATGATGCACTGCGCACACCGCAACGCGAGCGTGCCATCCTTCTACGAGAAGGAGATGGCGATCACCGACA
>Ga0207668_10000934_pt1 | contig 17557 bp, 9 predicted proteins | sample KBSS43metaG_FD_184323 | JGI IMG/M metagenome (GOLD analysis project Ga0207668, IMG submission 184323) | Switchgrass rhizosphere microbial communities from Kellogg Biological Station, Michigan, USA - KBS S4-3 metaG (SPAdes) (version 2) | ecosystem: Host-associated > Plants > Roots > Rhizosphere >... | reverse complement strand
GCCCGATCAGCAACGCCAGCAACACCCGGGGCAGCCGCCACTCGACCACCACGAGCCGGTACGCCTGGCTGCCCTCCCCCGCCAGCGCACGCAGCACGTCGCCCGGCGGGACCGCCACCTCCCCGGCGGACAACGCCAGCACCCCGACCGCGAGCGCGGCGGCGGCCAGCGCGAGGCACACCACGGCCGGCCGCACCGGTAGCCGCCCCACCGGCTTGGCGACCACCACCCGCCGGCCGAAATCGATGGTCACCAGTTACCACCGGCCTTGGCCCGGCGCACCCACCAGATCAGCACTGGCGCACCCAGGAAGGCGGTGACCACGCCCACCCGCAGTTCGCCGGGGCGCACCACGAGCCGGCCCACGACGTCGGCGGCGAGCACCAGGATCGGCCCGCAGACCACCGTGTAGGCGAAGATCCAGCGCTGGTCGGGGCCGACGATCCAGCGCACCACGTGCGGGATCATCAGGCCGACGAAGCCGATCGGGCCGGCCGCCGCGGTGGCCGAGCCGGCCAGCAGCATGACCGCCACGAGGGCCAGCAGCCGGGTGCGGGTGGTGCGCGCGCCGAGCGTACGGGCCAGGTCGTCGCCGAGCGCCACGGCGTTCATCTCGCGCGCCACCGCGAGGGCGATCAGCGTGCCCACCGCGACGAACGGAAGGATGGTGAGCGCCACATCCATCGGCCGGCCCGCGAGCGTGCCGATGTCCCAGAACCGCAGGTAGTCGAAGGCCCGCGGGTTGACCAGCCGGACGCCCGAGGAGAGGCCGTCGAGCACGGCGCCGAGCGCCACCCCGGCGAGGGTGAGTCGGATCGGGGTGGCGCCGGCCCGGCCCACCGAGCCCAGCAGGTAGACCAGGACCAGGGCGACCGCGACGCCCGCGAACGCGAACCAGAGGTACTGGCTGAGCTGGGTGCGGCCGAACACCCCGACCGCGACGACCACGAACAGCGCGGCGCCGGAGTTGACGCCGAGGATCTGGGTGTCCGCGAGCGGGTTGCGGGTGACCGCCTGGATCACCGCGCCGGACAGCCCGAAGGCGACCCCGGCGAGCAGGCCCAGCACGGTACGCGGCACCCGCAGGTCGCGCACGATGCTCTGGTCCTCGGTGCCGGTGTAGTGGGTGAACGCCTCCCAGACCGTGCCGGGCGCGATGTTCCGCGCGCCGATCGCGATGCTCAGCAGGCAGACCACGGCGAGCAGGGCAACGGCGATCAGCAGGCCGGTGGTGCGGCGCGGCAGCCGGGCGGCGGCCGGGCGTACGACCTCGGGCGTACGCGTCGCAAGCACGAGGCAAGGCTAGCCTAACCTTCCGCGCCGCGCCTCGCCGGTGCCACTCGGGCTCAGTTCGGGCGCCGGACGACCGATTATCCGGGCGAAGTTCCCGTCAAGACCTGGATCGACGCCGTCGGCGTCCGTTCGCTCACCCGAGAAAGGCGATCATGTCGGTTAGCCCAACCCCAGTCCTGGCCTCCGCTGACGTCGCACCTACCGCCGGCGCCGACATCGACAAGCCGAAGCCGGGCACGAACATCAGCGACAGCACCGCTGCCGAGGCGTTCCGCGCCGCGGTCATGGACCACATGGCCGAAGGCCTCTACACCACCGACGCCGAGGGCCGGGTGAACTCCGTCAACCGGGCGGCGGCCGCGATGCTGGGCTGGTCGCCCGAGGAACTGATGGGCCGTTCGATGCACGACGTGGTGCACGCGGCGGCGGACGGAAACGGGCATTCCGCGCAGGACTGCCCGTTCACGCCGTCCGGGAAGCGGGCCGAGCAGGCCGGCGACAGCGACGACCGGTACGTCCGCAAGGACGGCAGCGTCCTGGAGGTGTCCCATTCGGTGTCCCCGCTGCAGGTCGGGACGCTGGTGGCCGGGGTCGTCGTGGTGTTCCGCGACGTCACCGAGCTGAGGGAGCAGCAGCGCCGCCAGGTCGAGGGCAGCCACGACCAGAAGCTGGAGGCGCTCGGCCGCCTCTCCGCCGGGTTGGCGCACGAGATCAACACGCCGATCCAGTTCGTCGGCGACAACACCCGGTTCCTGGCCGAGGCCTACCAGACGATGCTCGAACTCCTGCTGGTCTACCGCGAGTGCCTCGGGCCCACGTCGGGCCAGCTGCCGTGGGAGGAACGCAAGAAGCTGGCCGAGGACGCCGAGGAGAAGGCCGACATCGACTACCTCGCCGAGGAGGTGCCCGGCGCCGTCGAGCAGAGCCTGGAGGGCATCGACCGGGTCGCCTCCCTGGTGCGGGCGATGAAGGCGTTCAGCTACAAGGACACCAAGGAGCACTCGTACGCCGACCTCAACGAGGGCATCCGCACCACCGTCATCGTGGCCCGCAACGAGGTCAAGTACGTCGCCGACGTGGTCCTCGACCTCGGCGAGATCCCGGACGTGCTGTGCAGCCTCGGCGACCTCAACCAGGTCTTCCTCAACCTGCTGGTCAACGCCGCGGATGCGATGCCGGAGGGCGGCGAGCGCGGCGAGATCAAGATCACCACCCGGGTCGAGGGCACGAACGTGGTGCTCAGCTTCGCCGACAACGGCACCGGCATCCCGGAGGAGATCCGCAAGACCATCTTCGACCCGTTCTTCACCACCAAGGAGGTCGGCAAGGGCACCGGACAGGGCCTGGCGCTGGCCCGCGCGGTCTGCGAGAAGCACGGCGGCACCATCGAGGTGAACTCCGAGCTCGGCGCCGGCACCGAGTTCGTCCTGACCCTGCCGGTCTCCGGCAAGCGCGGCGGGTCCTCATGACCAAGCCGAAGGTGCTGTTCGTCGACGACGAGCCGCGCATTCTCGACGGGCTGCGGCGATCGCTGCGGGCCAAGCGCGGCGAGTGGGAGATGTCCTTCGCGCCCGGCGGCGTACCCGCGCTCGAAGTGCTGGCCGCGGCGGCGCACGACGTCATCGTGTCGGACATGCGGATGCCCGGCATGGACGGCGCCGAGCTGCTCACCCGGGTCAGCACGCAGTATCCGGGGGTGGCCCGGGTCGTGCTCTCCGGGCAGGCCGAGGCGGACGCCGCGATCCGGGTGGCGATCTGCGGGCACCGCTTCCTCACCAAGCCGACCGAGACCGAGACGCTGACCGGCGTCATCGACCAGTTGATCATGAAGACGTCCCGGGCACACGGCGCCCTGGCCCGCCGCATCGCGGGCACCGCCCGGGCCCTGCCGACCCTGCCCGAACAGGTCGCGGAGCTCAACGCCGCCCTCACCGAGCAGGACTCGAACGCCGCCCGGCTGCCGAACGCGGTGGCCCACGACATCGGCCTCACGGCGAAGCTGCTGCAGCTGTCCAACTCCATGTTCTTCGGCGCCCGGCCGAAGAACGCGGGGATCGCGGCGGTGGTCTCGGCGATGGGGGTGCCCACCATCCAGGCCCTCGTGGCCGCGACCGACGACCACTGGTCGCCGACCACCTGGGATCCGCGGACCGAGGAGTACCTGCGGAGCACGTGGCGGCACGCGGTGGCCACGGCCGCCCTGGTGGAGTCGGTGGCGTCGCCCGCGCACCGGCCGTACGCGCATGCCGCGGCCCTGCTGCAGGACATCGGCGCGCTGGCCGCGCTGGCCGGCGTCGCCGCCGGCATGCCGCACCACATCGACCTCGACGCACGCGAGTGCGACGGTGTCCCGTTCCGGGAGGTCGGCGTCGAGCTCATGCACCTGTGGGGGCTGCCGGCACCGGTGGCGGCCGCGGTCGCCGAACGGGACACGCCGCACGAGGCGGCCGAGGCGGGCCTCGGCGTGACCGGCGCGGTGCGCATCGCCCACCTGCTCGTCCAGGGCACCGAGGCGCGCGACCCCGCGGACGGCACGCACGAGGAGGAGCTCAAGGCGCTCCTCGCCCACCCGCAGATGGCGGCCCGGTCGTGCGACTGGGCGGCCGCCGCCGACACCGCATCCGATCGAGCCGGCCTGTTGCCGGCGGCCTGACCAGCGAGGGGAATTCCATGGCCAAGATCCTGGTCGTCGACGACGACCCGTCCATCCGCCAGCTGCTCACCGACGTGCTGGAGATGGACGGCCACGATGTCCACCTGGCGGTGGACGGCAACGACGGGCTGCGGCTCCTCGAGCTGACCCGGCCCGACTTCGTCGTGCTGGACGTGATGATGCCCGGCATCGACGGATACGACGTGCTCAAGGTGATCCGCTCGCAGGAGGGCGATCCCACGCCGGTGCTCATGCTGACCGCCTCGGCGGACCCGGGCTCGGCCGCCCGCGGCTGGGTCGACGGCGTCGACTACTACCTCGCCAAGCCGTTCACGCCGGACGTGGTGCTCGACATCGTGGAAAGCGTGTGCGGCCAGCAGATCGCGACGTCCGACAGCGCCTGAGCAGGACGGAGCCGGGCCGGAAAACTTCCGGTCCGGCCCGGCGAAATCGTTCAGCCGCGGGTCCGGCTGCCGATACATAACACAACGTAAGGCCCCGGTTACCGAAATCCCCGGTAATGCGATTCCCCCGCACCCCCATCCCCCAAGGTACGAAAGAACGGCAGAGGTGATCGGATCATGAAGCTCAGCAGGAGCGCACGGGGCTCCTCCCGGACGGCCGGCAGCTGGCGCAAGACGCTGGCGGGTGCGGCGGCAGCCGCCGTCGCCGCCACCGCGGTTCCCGACGTCGCGTGGGCCGGACCGGCCGCGCAGGGCGGGGCCGGCGAATGGCGCGACGTGGTGGTCACCGGCGTGAGCGCCGACGCCGCCGCCCGCGCGGTGGCCGCGGCCGGCGGACAGGTCCTGGTGGCCCTGCCGGTGACCAACGGCGTGGCCGCCCGGCTGCCGGGCGGCGCCGAGCTGGGCCCGCAGTGGGTCGTCGCCCCGCAGCGGGAGGCGAAGGTCGCCGGCGAGACGACCCAGCCCGGCGCGGCGCCGACGTCCACGATCCGGCAGACGCTCGGGCTTCCGGCCAAGGGCAACGAGGGCCGCGGGGTCACCGTCGCGGTGATCGACACCGGCGTCGCGGACGTTCCGGACCTGGCCGGCAAGATCACCGACCGGGTGGACCTCACCGGCACCGGCGGCGGCGACGGATTCGGCCACGGCACCTTCATGGCCGGCTTGATCGCCGCGTCCGGGGCCGCGTCCGGCGGCGCCTACCGGGGCGTCGCGCCCGGCGCCGACATCGTCGACGTGAAGGTCGCCGACGCCGGCGGCCACACCGACCTGGTCACCGTCCTGCGCGGTCTGCAGTGGGTGAGCGACCACGCGTCCGAGGTCGACGTCGTCAGCCTGTCGCTGTCCTCCGGCAGCCCCCTGCCGTACCAGATCGACCCGCTCAACCAGGCGCTGCGCGGGCTGTGGCAGCGCGGCGTGATGGTGGTCGTGCCGACCGGCAACGACGGCCCGGGCGCCGGCACGGTGACCGCGCCGGGCAACGACCCGCTGCTGCTCAGCGTCGGCGGGATCGACGAGGCCGGCACCGCAGCGCACGCCGACGACGTGGTGGGCACCTGGTCCGGCCGCGGGCCGACCTGGCAGGGCGTGTCGAAGCCCGACCTGGTCGCCCCGGGCGGCCACGTGGTGAGCCTGCGTTCGCCCGGCAGCGTGGTCGACACGTCGTACCCGCAGGCCCGGGTCGGCAGCGACTACGTGCGCGGCTCCGGCACCTCGATGGCCACCGCCGTCACCTCCGGCGTCGTCGCGGCGGCGCTGGCCGAGAACCCCAAGCTGCGGCCGGACACCATCAAGGACCTGTTCGTCGGCACGACCTACGACGCTCCCGGCCTGAGCCGGGAGGCCGGCGGCGGATCGGGCGGTCTCGACGCGGCCACCATCCTGGCGAAGGCGGACCGCTGGAAGTCGAGCCAGTCCGCGAAGCAGAGCGCGGCGGACGCCGCGGCGGTCGGCAAGGACGCACGGCGCTGGGCGGCCTTCGAGAATGCCATGGTCGACGGCGACCAGGCCACCGCGGAGGCCCGCTGGAACAAGCTCAGCCAGGCCTCGAAGGACTGGGCCGCGCGCGCCTGGGCGGGTCTCGACCCGGCCGCCCGCGCGTGGGCCGACGCCGACTGGGCCGCGCGGGCCTGGGCCGGCGCGAGCACCGAGTGGGCGGCGCGTGCCTGGGCGGCACGAGCGTGGGCCGCACGGGCCTGGGCGGACGCCGAATGGTCGGCCCGCGCGTGGGCGGACGCCGACTGGGCGGCCCGCGCCTGGGCGGCCCGAGCCTGGGCCGACGCCGACTGGGCGGCCCGCGCCTGGGCGTCGGACAGCTGGCAAGCCCGAGCCTGGGCCTGGTACCTCTAATCGTGAAAACCGCGGTGACACCCACCGACCGTCCGGGTCCGACGACCCGGGCGGTCGGTGTGGTGCGTGCCGCGGCAGGGGATCCGATCCTGCGCCGCGTCGCCGCGGTCGTCGCCCTGGGCGCCGGTCTGATCATCCTGACCACCTGGCAGCTGGGCGACCGCACCAGTGTCCTCGACGGGCCCGACCTGCCCGGCCCCTGGCTGGCGATCTGCCTGACGGTGGCGACCTGCGTCGCCGAGCTCGTCGTCGTCCGCGTGCGGCACGGCAACGCGGTCGAGGAACTCACCATGTACGAGGCGGCGCTCATCCTCGACGTGCTGCTGCTGCCGCCGCACGAGGCCATCCTGGCGGCGACCGCCGGCCTGGTCGCGGCCAGCGTGTTGCAGCGCCGCCCGCTGATCAAGGCGTTGTTCAACCTCGGCTCGTACTCGGCCGCGGTGTCCGCCCTCATCCTCGCGGTCTACCTGGTCGGCGGCACGCCGGGCGAGTTCGACGTGCCGGTACTGGTCGGCGTGGGCGGCGGCACGCTGTTGTTCACCGCGATCAACCTGTGTTGCCTGGCCCAGATCCTCGGCGTCATGACCGGGAAGCCGCCCCTCAAGATCATCCTGGCGGAGAGCCGGCTGTCGGCGTTCATGGCGATCGGCACCACCGCCTCCGGCCTGACCGTCGTCGAGATGCTGCTGAACGAGCCGCTGCTGCTGCCGGCCGCCGCGATGCCGTCGCTGGCGCTGACCTACGCCTACCGCACCGCGGCCCACGAGGCCGACCAGCGCGCCCGCTCGGCCGTCCTGCTGCGGCTTTCCCAGGCCCTCGCCGAACGGGCCGACCTGGTCCGCCGCTTCCTGCTGCTCGCCCGCGAGGCGTTCGACGCCGATCTCGCCGTGGTGGTGCTCGAGGACGACGACACGGCCCTGACGGTGGACTCGGCGGCGCCGGAGACGGTGACCACCGGGCCGGTGCCCGCCTGCCTGAAGTCGCTCAACCACCTGCAGGAGCCGGCGTTCGTCTCGACCGGCCTGCCGGCGGACGTCCGGCTGTTGCTGGCCGTGCCGGTCCGCACCGGCGACGCCGCGCTCGGGGTGGCCGCCCTGGCCGTCCGCCACCGCCGCGGTGCCCGCCTGACCACCGCCGACGCGGCCCTGTTCGCGCCGCTCGCGAGCGCGCTCGCGGCCGCCATGCGCGGCGCGCAGCACCTGGACCGGCTGACCGCGGAGACCAGCAAGCTGCACGCGATCGTCGACCAGTCGACCGAAGGCATCGTCGTGATCGACGGCGCCGGCACCACCCAGCTGCACAACAAGGCCTTCACCGAGGTGATCGGGCGGCCCGCGGCGGACATCACCGGCCGGAGCCTGGCCGAGCTGCTCGACGTGGGCGACAGCGAGGCCGAGCTGCTGATGCCGGTCACGCCGGAGCAGCCGAAGGTACCGGTGGAGCTCACCATCACCCGGCACGACGGGCAGCAGCGGCACCTGCGCCTGGCCCACTCCGCCGTCTTCGACGGCGACGACCTGGTCCGGGACGTCGTCGTGGTCACCGACCTGACCCGCGAGTACCGGGCCGAACGACTGAAGTCCGACTTCATCGCGACGGTGTCGCACGAGCTGCGTACGCCGCTGACGCCGATCATCGGCTATCTCGACCTGCTGCGCAGCCGCGGCGACAAGATGCCGCCGGCGAAACGCGCGTCCGCCCTCGACCTCATCGCCGACCGCGCCACCCACATGTCCCGGCTGGTCGAGGACCTGCTGCTGGCCTCGCGGGTCGGCGACCACGGCACCGAGTTCGCGTTGCAGGTCTTCCTCGGCACCCACGACATGGTGACCATCGTGCGGCAGGTGACCAGCGACCTCGGCTCGGCCCGCATCGTCACCGACCTGCCGGACGAGCCGATCCCGGTCAACTGCGATCCGGGCCGCACCGTGCAGGTGGCGGCCAACCTGGTCGGCAACGCGCTGAAGTACTCCCCGGAGACCGAGCAGGTCGAGGTGAGCCTGCGCCGCGACGGCGAGATGGCGGTCCTGTCCGTCGTCGACCACGGGCCCGGCATCCCGGCCGACCACCTGGAGAAGGTCTTCGAGAAGTTCCACCGCGTCGAGGACCCGATGACCATGAAGACCGGCGGCACCGGCCTGGGGCTGTTCATCGCTCAGCGCCTGGCCCGGGCGATGGGCGGCGACATCACGCTCGATTCGACCGTGGGTGCCGGATGCACCTTCACCTTCACCCTGCCGATCGAGACCTAAGCCCGCCGCGTTTCACGCCGATGGGTAGTAAGCCTGATGAAACAGACGATTCCGGCGCACAGAGGACACGAGAACCATGACGGACCGGCCACGCATCCTGTGTCTCGACGACGAGTCCTCCGTCCTGGACGGACTCCGGCGCACCCTGCGCACCAGCTATGACGTCGCCACCACCACGGATCCGCGCGAGGCCCTGGCCATGCTCGCCGAGAAGCCGGACGACCCGTACGCTGTCGTCATCTCCGACATGCGCATGCCGGGCATGACCGGCATCGCCGTCCTGGAACAGGCCCAGCAGGTGGCGCCGGACACGACCCGGGTGCTGCTGACCGGCGACGCCGACATCCAGGGGGCGATCGGCGCCATCAACCGGGGCAACGTCTTCCGCTTCATCCTCAAGCCCTGCCCGCCGGACCCGCTGAAGATGGCCATCGCCGCCGCCGAGGGGCAACACAAGCTGGTCCGCGCCGAGAAGGAACTGTTGCAGGACACCCTGAAGGGCTGCGTCGACGCCCTGATGGACACCCTGGCCATGGCGCAGCCGGCGCTGTTCAGCCGGGCCGGCCGGCTGCGCCGCATCGTGCAGGACATCTGCGGCCGGCTCGGCATGCCCGATTCGTGGCAGGTCGAGATGGCCGCCCAACTGGGCGAGATCGGCGCCATCACGCTGCCGCCCGAGGCGCTGGACGCGCTGGAGAGCGGCACCCCGGCCGACAACACCCAGGCGGAGATGCTGGCCGCCCTGCCGAGGCTCGCCGACAACGTGCTGGCCAACATCCCCCGGCTGGACGCGGTCCGCGAGATCATCCGCCAGCAGCTGCCGACCGACCGCAACCCGATCACCCCGATGCGTCCCGACGCGTCCACCGGGGCGCGGCTGCTGCAGGCGGTGCGGGAGTACGACGCCCTGGTCCACCGGGGCACCGACCCCAACGTGGCGATCGGGATGCTGACCTTCCGCAAGATCCACGTGCCCGACGTCGTCGCCGCCCTCGCCGGCGTCGCCGACATGCGCCAGGGCACCGAGCGGGTGCGCGAGATCTCGGTCGACGAGCTGCTCATCGGCCACGAACTCGCCGCCGACCTGCACACCGCCAAGGGCCTGCTGCTGGTCTCGCGCGGTCAGGTGATCACCGAGCAACTGCTGGTCCGGGTGCGCAACTTCCACGCGTCCACCGGCCTGCAGGGCCGGATCCTGGTCGCCGACGAGATCCACATCGACGCCTGATCACCCGGCGTGGGTCACCACCCGGTTGCGCCCGCCCTGCTTGGCCGCGTACAGCGCCTCGTCGGCGCGGGCGAGCAGGGAGCCGGGCTCGGTGTCGGTGATGTCGTACGCCGCGAGCCCGATGCTCGTGGTCACCGCCAGCGGCCCCGCGTCGGTGTCGATCGGCCGGTCCCCGATCGCGACGCGGATCCGCTCGGCCAGGATGTTCGCGCCCTCTGCGCCGGTGTCGGGCAGGAAGACGACGAACTCCTCGCCGCCGTACCGGCCGACCAGATCGGTCTTGCGGACGGCCGCGTTCAGCCGGTCCGCCACCGCGGCGATGACCTGGTCGCCGACCGGGTGGCCGTAGCCGTCGTTGACCTGCTTGAAGTGGTCGATGTCGAGCATCATCGCGGTCAGCGGGCTGGACCGGCGGCGGGTGGCGGCGATCTCCCGGTCGGCCAGGTGGAAGAAGTGCCGGCGGTTGAACAGGCCGGTGAGCCCGTCGGTCAGGGCTAGTTGCTCGACCGTCTTGAACAGCGTGGCGTTCTCGTACGCGGCCATCCCCTGGCCGGCCAGGGCCGCGGCGATCTCGCGGTGGGTCTCGCCGTACGCCTCGGCCCGCTCGGTGGTGACGAAGACGGCACCGGCCGGCCGGTCCCGGGTCCGCAGCGGGACGGCCAGCCACGACCGGAGCGCGGCCTCCGCGAACATCGCCGGCACCGGCCCGCCGGGGTCCCGCGACGAGACCGGGCCGGCCTCGGCGAGCAGCCGCTCGAACGCCTCGTCGGAGTCCGCCACCACCTGATCGGCCAGCAGCACCTTGCCGCCCTCGCAGACGGCGAGCAGCGAGCGGTCGGCGTGCAGCGCGCGGGCGATCACCTCGCGGATCCGGTCCAGCACCTCGGCCGGGTCGAGGGTGCCCGACACCCGCTCCATGGCCGTCCGCAGCGTCTCGGCGACGTCCCGCTGCTGTTGTGCCGCACGGACGTCCACGGTGAGCTGAGCGGCCCGGGCGGTCTCCAGCGCGGCCGCGACGTGCGTGGTGATCGCGGTGAGCACCCCGGCGTCGGCCGTGGTGAACATGCCCTTCGCGACGCGGCTGTCCAGGTACAGCACGCCGAGCAGCCGGCCGTCGTGCAGCAGCGGCGAGACCATGATGCTGCGCAGCCCGTGCGCGACCGTGCTCTGCGAGCCGAGGGCGGCGCCCTGGTCGGTGCCGGTGACGACCAGCGGTTCGCGGCTCTGCCGGGTCCGCTCGACCAGCGTCGAACCGTAGCCGACCAGCTCGGTCAGGTCGTTGCCGCCGGCGTCGCGGCCGAGGTGCGGGGTGAGCTTGCCGTGCTCGTCGGCCAGGAACAGGTACGCGCGCTCCGCGGACAGCAGCCGGATCGTCTCGTCCAGCGCGACCCGGGTGAGCTCCGCCGGGTCGACGATCCGGGCCGACGCGACGCTCATCGCGGCCAGGGCGTCGAGCCGCAGCCGGTACGCCGCGGAGGTGAGGTCGGTGTCGGTGACCCGGGAGCCGCGGCTCGCGGTGTCCGCCGGGCCGCCGACGCCGAACTCGTCGCGGATCCACTGCGCCCGGTGCGGCCACTCGTACCGGATCGCCAGTGCGTGCGCCCCGGCCGCCGCGACGGTCGACTCGGCCTCGTGGCCGAGGGCGAGCAGCAGGTGCGCCCGCAGGCGGGCCGCGGTGAAGCCGGCCAGCGGCGCGTCGGCGGCCTGCAGGAGCGGGCCGGCGGCGGTCAGCGCCGCGAGGGCGCCCTTCGCGTCACCGTCGAGATGCCGCAGCCACGCGTCGGCCACCCGGCTGTGCACCTTGATCAGGGTGGACGAGGAGGCCACGCCGCGCAGCGCCGCGACGGCCTCCCGGGCGGCCGCGAGGGCCCGGCCGTGCTGCTCCGGCGTCGCGGTGCGGAGCTGTTCCAGGCGGCCGTGGGCCAGGTACACAAAGATGCCGCGCAACGGGATCAGCAACGTCTTGGGGCCGAGCCCCAGCTCGGCGAAGTCGGCGGCCACCCGGTCGAAGGCCTCGCCGAGGTCGCGCTGCTCGACCGCGACCTGGGCCCGGGCCAGCAGCAGGCTGGCCCGGCGGCTGGGGTTGCGGAACGCCTCGGGGGTCTCGGCGATGCGGCGCAGGGCGGCGTCCGCCTCGGCGACCCGGCCCGCGGCCGCGGCCACCGACGCGCCGGCCAGGATCAGCGAGCTCGCCGGCAGGTCGGCGGCGTCCAGCCGGGTCACGCCCTCGGCGTACAACGTCTCGGCGTCGCGGGTGAGCCCGGCCAGCAGCAGCACCCACAGGGTCCCGCCGAGCTGGGTGACGAACCGGCCGGCGCTGACCAGCCGCTCCGGGTCGGCCGAGTCGGCGAGGATGTCGCGGGGGGCGCCGCGCCCGGCGATGTACCGGATCAGCTTGCGCTGCTGGGCCACGAAGGCGGCCCCGGCCCGGTCGCCGATCTCGACGGCGGCGCCGGCGGCCCGGGCGAATCCGCCGCGGCTCAGCCGTTCCCCGCCGACCATCTCGAGGACGGCCGACAGGTCCGTACGGACCTGCACGTACTCCGCGCAGGCGCCGAGCCGGGCCACCGGGTACAGCGAGCGCAGCAGCAACGACAACCCGAGCATCGGGTTCATGCCGAGCTGGGCGGCGGCCCCGCCGGCGCTGTAGAGCTGCGCCAGGAGCCGGAATCGGGCGGCGTCCGCGCCGGTGGCGGTGCCGAAGCCGAAGCCGGTGCGCTCGACCGCGAGCCCGGCGGCGAAGCTGCCCAGCGTGCCGGCGAGCAGCCGGAGCGGGTTGTCCGGCAGTTCGCTGTCCAGCTCGGCCAGGGCCTGGTGCATGGTCGCGAGGCCCTCGTCGAGATCCCACGCGTCGGCGTGCAGCATGCTGATCGCCAGCAGGAGGCGGGCCCGCGTGAGCCGGTCGCCGGCGTTCGCGAGCGCCGCGGTCAGCGTGTCGACCGCCTCGCCGATCCGTCCCGCCCGGTGGTACGCGGCGCCCAGCAGCTCACCGATCTCGACCGCCCCGCCGGCCAGCCGGTGCGCCGGCTCCAGCAGGGCGACCGCCTCGCCGGGGGCGTGCTCGGCGAGCGCGAGCGCCCCGGCGGCCCGGCACGCGTCCACCACCCGGGCCGGGTTGCGGTCGGGATGCCCGTGCAGATAATGCCGGGCCAGCGTGTAGGTGTGCGCGGGACCGTCGCCGCCGGCGGCGTCCAGCAGCTCCGCGACCCGCTGATGCAGATCCCGCAGCCGTCCGGGGTCGGCGCGGTCGAGCAGCGCCTGCCGGAGTTGGTCGTGCGCGAACGCATACCCGTCGGCGCGCCGGCGCAGCGTCCCCCGGGTGGCGGCCTCGGCGAGCAGGCCCGCCGCCTTGGCCGGGTCCACCCGGGCGACGTCGGCGGCCAGCCCGGCCGGGAACACCGGGCCGATCACGGCGGCGGCGGTGAGCAGGGCCCGGCACCGCTGGCCGAGGCCGTCCAGGCGGCGCAGGACCAGCGTGTGCAGGTCGCCGTGCAGGGCGATCCGGTCCAGCCGGTCGCCCTCCAGCCGCCATCGCCCCCAGGACGGGATCAGCACCCCAGCGTCCACCACCGCGGCCAGGTACTCCCGGATCTCGAACGGGGTGGTCCCGCCGCGGGCCGCGAGCCGGCGCAGGACGACGCCGTCCAGGTCTCGGCCGCGAGCCATGGCGGCGATCAGATTCGCCGCCTCGGCCGCGTCCAGCGGGCCGAGCGTGATGGCCGGCTCGGCGTGCCGGAGCAGGCCGGGCGGAAGGGCGTGGTCCTCGGCGACGGTCAGCACGACCAGCAGCGGCAGGTCGGCCACGCCGGCGGCGAGCAGCCGCAGCACGGCGAGGGTGGCCTCGTCGGCGCGGTGCGCGTCGTCGAGGCTGAGCAGCGCGCCGCCCGCGGACCGGGCCGCCTGCTCGACCCGGGCGGCGACCGACCTGGTGAATCCCTCCGGGTCGGCGCCGCCGGGCCGCAGGGTTTCACCAGGTCGGCCGAAAAGCTCGCCGAGCGCGGCACGCAGCGGGGCCAGCGGCACCGGCTCCGCCGGGCATCCGGCGGCGAAGACCTGCGCCCCGTCCTCCCGTACCTGCCGGGCGAGTTCCTCGGTCAGCCGGGTCTTGCCGCTGCCGGGAGCGCCGGCCACCACCGCGAACCCGCCCCGGCCGGCCCGCGCCCGCCGCCAGCGCTCGGTGAGCCGGCCCAGCTCCCGGCCGCGGCCGGTGAGGGGCACCGGATCGGGCGGCGCGACGGCGGCGCGGTCGAGGGGGAAGGTGGCGAGCGGGTCGTCGGCGAGGCGGCGCAGATCGGCGGCCAGCCCGGCGCCGGTCTGGTAACGGTCGTCGGGATCCTTGGCGAGGAGCTTGGCGATCACGGCGGCGAGCGGGTCCGGGACCTCCGGGTGGGTGTCGCGCGGGTCCGGCGGGTTCGCGGCGGCGTGCAGGCGCAGCAGCTCACCGGCGTCGGCCGAGGCGAACGGCGGCGCGCCGGTGAGGCATTCGTGCAGCACCGCGCCCAGCGCGTACAGGTCGCTGCGGGCGTCGACCGGGCGGTTGAGCGTGCCGCCCTGCTCCGGCGAGCTGTACTGCAGCGTGCCGACCGCCGTCTCGGCCGGCTTGCCGGTGGTGCGGCCGGCCATCCCGAGGTCGATGAGCCGGGCCGTGCCGTCCGGTTCGATCATGATGTTCGGCGGCTTGACGTCGCGGTGCACCAGCCCGACGTCGTGCAGCGCCGCGAGGGCGCCGGCGAGTTCGCCGGCCAGCCGCACGGTGCGGTCGACGGTGAGCGGGCGGACCCGGAGGATCTCGCCGAGGCTCCGCCCCTCGATCAACTCCATGATCAGGTACGGCCGCCGGGCGGCCTCGCCGACCTCGTACACCCGCGGCAGGCCCGGATGATTCGTCCAGGCCAGCAGTGCGGCCTCGCGCCGCAGGGCCGGCGTGGCCGACGCGTCGGAGCTGTCCAGGAACACCTTCATGGCCCAGTCGCGGCCATCCCTGCGGACCCGGTAGACGACCGTCTGCGCACCACGGCCCAGCTCGGCAAGAACGGTGACGCCGGGCGGCATCTCGAGGCTCACAGTCCTACCGTTCGGCACGGGCCGCCGAGACCGTAGCGGACTGGTGCCAGAGCGGTCAGGGAGACGCGCGAGGTTTCTCGGTCTCCGGCCGGGCCGCCCCGTACGCGGTCACCAGGTCGGTCCAGGGTGCCGGCTTGGCGTACAGGTAGCCCTGGGCGAGGTCGCAGCCGGCCCGGGTCAGCCAGTCGGCCTCGTACGCGTTCTCCACGCCCTCGGCCGTGACCCGGGCGCCGATGCCGTGCGCGAGTTCGATGATCGAGCGGACGATGGCCCGGTCCTGGCCGTCGCGCTCCAGGTCCTTGACAAAGGTGCGGTCCACCTTGACCTCGGCGATCGGCAGGTGCCGCAACTGCGAGATGCTCGTGTACCCGGTGCCGAAGTCGTCGATCGACACCTCGACCCCCAGCTCCGCCAAGGCCCGCACGGAGGCGGTGGCCGTGTTCGCGTCGGCCGCCACGGCGGTCTCGGTAATCTCGATGTGCAGGCTGCCCGCCGCCGCGTTGTGCTCCGCCAGGAACGCCGCGACGGAGGCCGGGAAGTCCGGCGATTCCAGGTTGCGGGCGGACACGTTGACCGCGACCGGCCAGGCCACCCCGACCGCCGACCAGGCCGCGTGGTCGGCCAGCGCGCGGTGCAGCACCCGGTCGGTGAGCGGGCCGATCAGGCCGGACTGCTCGACGGTCGGCAGGAACTGCCCGGGCCCGAGCAGGCCCCGGGTGGGGTGCGCCCAGCGGACCAGGGCCTCCACCCCGCAGATCCGCCCGTCGGCCAGGTCGATCTTCGGCTGGTAATGCAGGATCAGCTCGTCGCGTTCCAGCGCGTGCCGCAGCTCGCTCTGCAGCACCAGCCGGTGACTGATCTGCGGGGCGTCGTCCGCCGCGTAGATCGCGATGTTCGAGCGGCCGCGCTTGGCCTGGTACATGGCCGCGTCGGCGTGCTGGAGCAGGCTCTCGACGGTGTCGCCGTGCGCCGGGTACAGGGACACCCCGAAACTCGCCTCGACGGCAATCGGCGCGGTGCCGAGCAGGAACTCCTCCCCCAGGTGCGTGGACACGTTGGTGAGCAGTTCGCGGACCACGGCGGGATCGGTGACCCGGGGCAGCACGAGGCCGAACTCGTCGCCGCCGAGCCGGGCGATGGTGTCGTCGGTGCGCAGCGCCGCGGTGAGCCGCTTGGCCACCATGCGCAGCAGCTCGTCGCCGGCGTGGTGGCCGAGCGAGTCGTTGACCTCCTTGAAGTGGTCGAGGTCGATCAGCACGACGGCGCCGGACTCCCCGCGCCGGGCGCGGGCGGTCGCCTCGGTCGCGCGGACCCGGAACAGCTTGCGGTTGGCCAGGCCGGTCAGCGGGTCGTGCTGGGCCTCGTACTCGCGGCGGGCGGCGTGCCGGCGCAGCGCCCGGGTGGTGTACCAGGCGATCAGCGCGAGCACGGCGTACAGGCCGGCGAGACACGCGGCGAGCCACCAGAACGTCGTCTCGGCCCGGTGCCGGACCGAGACGTCGATCGCGTAATACGGCAGGTCCAGCTCCAGCACCCCGGTGATCGCACCGTTCGGGCCCGCGGTGAGCGGTTCGAGCACGTGCACCACGCGCCCCGGCCCGCCGCGCGGATCCGCCACGACCGACACCTCGGCCCGGCCCTGGGCCGCCTGCCGGAACGCGGCATCGGACGCCTGCGCGGCCGAGCCGTCGGCGGCGAACACGAGCGCGCCGTCCGGGCGGTAGAGCCGCAGCCCCAGCACCGAGCCGCCGGCCACGGCCGGGGCGGTCGCGCTGCGCAGCCGTTCCTGCTCGGCCGGGGACAAGCCGTCGCTCGGGCGGACCTCGCCGAGGAACATTTCCTTGATCACCGCAGCCTGCGCGGTGCCCTGCCGCAGCCCCTCCGCGACGGCCTCCTGCCGGTAGCCGTGCACCAGGACGGCACCCAGCGCGAAGACCGGCAACAGGCTGGCCAGTGCATAGATCAGGAACAGGCACCAGGCCTTCGTACGGGACTCGCCGCGGAACAGGAACACAGGGAAGTTATCGGCCGGTTGTTCGCCGGCCTTAGCCCCTGTCCACGTGTTGAGCTGGGGTTTCGCCCGCGGCCGGCGGATCAGGCCAGCGCGCTGTCGGCGCCGGCCAGGAACGAGTCGACCGCCGCGGCGACGGTCTTGCGGCCGAACGCCACCGCCAGGTTGTTCTGGAAGAGGAGTTCCTTCACCTGGCCGGCGCCCTGCGGCGGGTTCGGCGGGACGGGGGCCTTGGCGGCCGCGACGCGCGTGGCGACCAGGTCGGTGGCGGCGAGGGCGCGCTGCTGGGCCGGCGCGAGACTGGCCGCCGCGATCTGGCGTGCCTTCTCGGTGGGCGGGATCCCGCGGGTGAGGCCCATGATCTTGATAGCCTCGTCGTCGTTGGCGAAGTATCCGATCAGCCCGGCCGCCGCGTCGGCCCACTCGCTGCGGTCGTAGACGCTCAACAGCACGCCGCCGCTGAGGTACTGGCCCTCCGCCGAGCCGGCCGGGCCGGCCGGCGCCGGGAGGAAGTCCAGCTCGTGGCCGGTGAGCGGGGGCAGCGAGATCTCCAGGCCGGAGCCGAAGGTCAGGGCGACCCGGCCGGTGATCAGCGGGTTCTTCTTCGAGTCGTTGTGCGCGGCCGAGGTGACCTCGCCGGGGGCCGCGGCCCGGCGCTTGCGCATGCCGTCCCAGTAGGTCAGCCACTCCTCCAGATCCGCCGCGCCGTACCCGAGCTTGCCGTCGGCGGTGTACAGGTCCTTG
>Ga0207668_10000931_pt1 | contig 17575 bp, 16 predicted proteins | sample KBSS43metaG_FD_184323 | JGI IMG/M metagenome (GOLD analysis project Ga0207668, IMG submission 184323) | Switchgrass rhizosphere microbial communities from Kellogg Biological Station, Michigan, USA - KBS S4-3 metaG (SPAdes) (version 2) | ecosystem: Host-associated > Plants > Roots > Rhizosphere... | reverse complement strand
CCTGACCGACCGCGAACAGGCCCGACCGCTGGAGTGGGACGTCCGAAACGGAGTCATCGCCCGCAAGGCCGCCGACCATCGGCTGTCCACCCCGATCAGCGACGTCCTGGTGTCATTGCTGGCCGCGGCCAGCGACGGCCCCGGGTAGACACAACGCCTACAGTGTCTACCCATGGCCAAGACCTACGAGTGCGAGCGAGTCGAACTGGACTTCATCGACTCCGCGCCGTTCCGATTCGTCAGCAAGGTCGACCTCGCGATCACGCCCGAGCAGCTGTTCGAGGTGCTGGCCGATGCCGAGTCGTGGCCGCACTGGGCGAGCGTGATCACCCGTGTCGAGTGGACCAGCCCCGAGCCGCGCTGTGTCGGAACCACCCGAACGGTGAGCATGCGCGGCGGCATCGTCGGCGACGAGGAATTCCTCGCGTGGGAGCCGTTCTCCCACATGGCCTTCCGGTTCAACCAGAGCACGTCGAACGCCATCTCGGCCTTCGCCGAGGGCTACCGGGTGGTGGAGACGGCCGACGGCTGCCACCTGACCTGGGTGATGGCCATGAAGCCCAACGGGCTGGCGGGCAAGCTCGGCCTGACGCTGGGACAACCCGTCATGGCCTGGCTGTTCCAGCGGTTCCTGCACAATCTGCGCCGCTACACCGACGCGCGGTTCACCAATCCGGTCAGTACAGACCCTCCCACGCCGACCGCCTGACGCCGTCGGGGTCGGCGACGGTGTCGTCGCGAGTCGACCGAATGACGCGCGTGCTCCTGCGTTCGGTGTCGTAGCGCGGCCACTCGCTACCCAACTCCCCCGAAGCGAACGCCAGCCACGTGCGTTGCATGCGCCTACCGACCGACGGTTGCACGCGACGCCCGAGTGGGTGCAGCTTGCGCCCAAGGTACGACGCGTAACTGTGTTGAATGTGCACGATCTCGCTGCCGTGGGTGGCGCCGAGGCCGAGCACACGCAGCGTCCAGGTGGTGTGGTCGAAGCGGTAGGCGAAGGTCGGGGCGTGCTCGCTGTAGGCGTCGGCGAACGCCCATGCCGGCGCGCAGAACATCGCGTCCGAGCCGACGGCCACCAGCGCGCGCCTGCGTGGATATGCCGGATACGCCGCCAGCACCCGGGTCTTGGCTTCGGGTGCCGTGCGTTCGAAGTAGGCGTCGACGGTCGGTGGGGTGGTCGGCAGCATCGGTGGCTTGACCCAGGCGAACATCGACGCCTCGTGGCTGTTGGTTCCGATGATGAGCGGCACGCGTGACACCGCCCCGATCCGGGCGGCCTCGATCGGGTGGTGCGGCAGCAGGTCCACACCGTAGGTGAGCCCGAACGCCAGCATGGGAGTGTTTGCCGCGCTCTCGGCCTGAAGCTCGCCCGCGGCGCGGCGCAACGTCTTCTGCGGCAGCGTCTTCACCTCGTCGACGCCGACGCCGAGTCGGTCGAGGAACCGGCGCGCCTGACGCGCCCGCGTTTCCCGGTCGGCGATCAGCGGCAGCGCGGGGCTCTGCGCGATCGCCCGGCCGAAAAGTCCCTCGGCGGCCGGGCTGGCCAGCAACGCCAGCACCGACGTCGCACCCGCCGACTCGCCGAACACCGTCACCGCTTCGGGGTCACCGCCGAAGGCGGCGATGTTCTCGCGCACCCACGCCAGCGCGGCGAGTTGGTCGCGCAGGCACAGGTTGTCGTCGAATCCCGCTCCAAGGTCGCCGAGCTCGAATCCGCCGAAGACCCCGAGCCGATACGTGACGTTGACGACCACGACGTTTCCGTTGGCCGCTAGCTTCGAGCCGTTGTACAGCTGCAACTGACCGGCCCCGTAGACGAACGCACCGCCAGGAATCCACACCATGACCGGCAGTGGGCTGGAGGGCTCGTGGGCAGGAGACCACACCGTGACGGTCAGACATGCCTCATCGCGGATCTTGGGATCGTCGCGCCCGCCTCCGACGAAGGAACGGCCCTGCGGCGGTAGCGGACCGTGCTCGACGGCATCGCGGACACCCGTCCACGGCTCCAGCGGCGCGGGCGCCAAGAACCGACGCTCCCCAATGGGCTGCTCGGCGTAGGCGACCCCGCGCCAGACGTTGACCCCGCCGTCCGTCGCGCCGCGGAGCCGTCCGGCCGCGGTCTGGACCACGGTCGAAAGTTCCGCAGTATCATTCCGGGCGGCCACGCCTGAATCGTAGTGTGGGAAGCTGAACACGGCTGGCGCCCAGCCTTCCCGGACGAGTGTCGTTAGGCGGCGGATCGCCGCGAAAGGACTTCGCGCGATGACCTTCAACGAGGGAATGCAGATCGACACCAGCACCACGTCGTCGAGCGGCGGACGTGGCGGCGGTGGCGGCCGCATGGCAATCGGCGGCGGGATCGGCGGGCTGATCTTGGTGGTGGTGGCGCTGTTCCTGGGCGTCGACCCCGGCTCGGTACTCCCGCAGGGCGGCGTCAACCAGTACGACACCCAGGGCGTCGACGCGGCGGGGTTCGACCTCAGCCAGTGCAAGACGGGCAAGGACGCCAACGAGATCGTCGAGTGCCGAGTCGTTGCGACGGGCAACTCCGTCGACGGCGTGTGGGCGGAGCTCTTGAAGGGCTACAAGCGCCCGAACGTGCGCCTGTTCAGCCAATCGGTCGACACCGGCTGCGGACCCGCGACGACGGACGTCGGCCCGTTCTACTGCCCGGTTGACCAGACCGCCTACTTCGACACGTCGTTCTTCCAGGTGCTCGTCGATCAATTCGGTTCCAGCGGTGGACCGTTCGCCCAGGAATACGTCGTCGCGCACGAGTTCGGCCACCACGTTCAGAACCTGCTCGGCACGCTCGGCCGCGCACAACAGGGCGCGACGGGCGCGGAGGGCAACGGCGTGCGCACCGAGCTGCAGGCCGACTGCTTCGCCGGGGTGTGGGCGCACTACGCGTCGAAGACTCGCCAGGAAAGCACCGGCGCGCCGTTCCTGGAACCGTTGAGCGACAACGACATCAACGACGCGCTGTCGGCCGCCTCGTCCGTAGGCGACGACCGAATCCAGAAGGCCTCGACCGGCCGGGTCAACCCCGAGTCGTGGACACACGGATCGTCCGAACAGCGTCAGAAGTGGTTCACCGTCGGCTATCAGACCGGTGATCCGAACAAGTGCGACACGTTCAAGGCGACGGACCTCAACTGAGTTGGCAGGCTCCGCGATGACGCCGGGTGAGGGCATCGCGCCCGACGCCAAGGACTGGACGTGGGTGCTCGACCGCCCGTGCCCGCAGTGCGGATTCGACGCCGCGCTAGTGCATCCCACCGACGTCGGCGCTCACATCCGCCGCGATGCGAACGAGTGGATCGCCCGACTCGCCGAGCCCGGCGCGACGAACCGACCCGCCCCCGGCGTCTGGTCACGCCTGGAATACGGCTGCCACGTTCGCGACGTGCACCGCATCTTCGACCACCGCGTCCGATTGATGCTCAACGAGGACGAGCCACGGTTTCCCAACTGGGATCAGGACGAGACGGCGGTGGCCGAGAACTACGGCGCGCAGGACCCCGCCGTCGTCGCGCGTGAACTGGTCGAGGCCGCCACCACCGTCGCCGATACCTACGGTTCGGTGCCAGCAGATGCGTGGTCACGGCGTGGGCTGCGCAGCAACGGAAGCGAATTCACCATCGCGTCGATTGCGCGCTACCACATGCACGACATCGTCCACCACGCCTGGGACGTCACGCCACTGAAGATCTAATCCCCGCCGAACGCCGATTACCGTCACGCAAAATCGCGGGTAGGCGTGGCGGTAATCGGCGTTCGGCGGAACTGCTAGAGCCGGGAATTCGCACCGATCGACGTGTCGGTGGTCCGCAGCGGGCGGATCAACGCGTCCTGCGCGAACGAGGCGATGAGCTCGCCCTCTTCGGTGTGCACCGTGCCGCGCACGTACGACATGCCCGCGCCCACCTGAGTGCTCTCATGCGTGTACAGGAGCCAGCCGCCCCAGCCGAACGGCTCGTGAAAGCTCACCGAGATCGTCATCGGCGCCGTGGACACCGTCAGGTGCGCCTGCGCGGTACCGATACCCTCGTGGGCGCGCATCGTCGTCGAGATGCCAAGGTGGCCAGTGAAATACGCCAGGAGGGCCTTCGCGAGGTCGTCACGCGTCGGGATCGGGTCGTAGTGCAGCCACGCGAAGAGTTCCGGGGGCCCGACTTCATCGGGGCTGTTGACGTCGACGACGTCGACGAGCTTCAACTGACGTCCGACCATCGGCATCTCGGATACGTTCGAGTCTGCGGGCGCCGCCACGTCCGGGCGGGGCAGCTGGTGGCGGATGACGTCACCCGATGGCACGTCGGTGAACGCCGTCACCGTGATGCAGCGCTTGCCGTTCTGGGTCACGTTGACCACGGCCGTCGCCGTCGAACGACCCTCGGCGACAACGTCGATGGCGAGTTCGACGGGCGGGCCGACGACCACGGCGCGCGCGAACACCGCGTACACCGACCGCACCGACTTCTCCGGGAAGCGCTTGGCCACGGCGACGATCGCCTGAGCGAGCACCTGGGTGCCCTCGACCACCTGCCGCTCGTCGACGCCTGCGATGCCGGTCTGTCCGACGTACGCGTCGTCGCCGTCGGCGTGGACGTCGAACAGGTCAAGCAGACCCTCGACGGTCCACTCGCCCTGGGCAGCTTCTGTGGTCATGGTCAATCCCTCTCGTGTCGGCGTTCCGGTCACCTTCGGCGCAACTGCACCGGAGCCTACATAGAACCGGTAACGTCATTCTCATGGCCAAGTCGAGCACACGACCGTCGACCGGCACCACAGCGGCCGGCGCAGGTGAAGAAGAGTCCCGGGCGAACCGATTCATGCGGTCTGCGCTGGCCATTCTCGGCGAGACCGGCAAGACCGACTTCACCGTGCTCGAGGTCGTCGAACGTTCGAAGACGTCGCTACGGTCCTTCTACCAGCACTTCTCCACCAAGGACGAGCTACTTCTCGCGCTCATCGACCGGATCATGACCGAGTCGACGCTGAAATGGCGCCAGGAGACCGATGGCCTCGCCGCCAGTACGGCGCTGCGCAAGCTAATCGAGCGGATCAGCGCCCCGGCGCCGTCAACCACCCAGGACAGCATCAACCGGGGACTGACGTTCTACAACGACCACCTCGCGGAAACCTTGCCGCGCGAGTACGCCCGGGTGCTCTCGCCGGTGTACTTCCTCATCAAGGACATCGTCGACCGCGGCATCGCCGAGGGCGTCTTCGATCCCGACCTCGACGTCGACCCGACCGTCACGCTGATCATGCAATCGGCCATGGGCGCGATGCGGCTTCGCGTGCTTGGGGCCGAACTCAACGACGCGCCACTCGAGGCTCGCCACATTTACGACTTCTGCATACGCGTCCTGCGCAAGTGACCTCGCAACCGGTTGACTCCACCGGTGACCTGCAGCGAAGGCAATTTCAACTCGGATCTTTCAGAGGTGGTTTTGCTCGTGCTCCAGAAGTGGTAACGTCATTACCACCTAAGCACAACGAGCCTTTCAGGAGGCGGAAATGCCCAGCCGCGAGCTTCCCTTTCCGGTGTTCGACGCCGACAACCACTTCTACGAGCCCAAGGAAGCGCTGACCCAGTTCCTGCCGGAGCACCGCAAGGGCGTCATCGACTACATCGACGTCCGCGGGCGCACCAAGATCATGGTTCGCAACGTCGTCAGCGACTACATCCCCAACCCCACGTTCGAGGTGGTCGCCCGGCCCGGCGCGCAGGAGGAGTACTTCCGGCACGGCAGCGGCGGCAAGACCTTCCGCGAGGTGATGGGCAAGCCGATGAAGGCGATCCCCGCCTTCCGCAACCCCGAAGCACGCCTGGAGGTGATGGACAGCCTCGCGCTCGACTACACCCTGATGTTTCCGACGCTGGCCAGCCTGGTCGAGGAGCGGCTCAAGGACGATCCCGATCTGATCCTCGACATCGTCCACGCGCTGAACCAGTGGATGTACGAGACCTGGCAGTTCAACTACGAGGATCGCATCTTCTCCACCCCGGTCATCAACCTGGGCAACGTCGACCGTGCGCTCGAGGAACTCGAGTGGTGTCTGGAGCGCGGCGCGAAGACCGTCCTGGTCCGGCCCGCGCCGGTGCCTGGTTACCGCGGGACCCGTTCACTGGGCCTGGAAGAGTTCGACCCGTTCTGGGACGCATGCGTCAAGGCCGGCATCCCCGTCTCGATGCACGCGTCGGACAGCGGATACTCCGAGTACCTCAACGACTGGGAGCCGGGCGACGAGTTCAAACCGTTCGCCCCCACATCCTTCCGCATGGTCGCGATGGGCAAGCGGCCCATCGAGGACACCATGGCGGCGTTGGTCTGCCACGGTGCGTTGACCCGCAACCCGGACCTGCGAATCCTGTCGATCGAGAACGGCGCGGACTGGGTGCCCTACCTGTTCAAGCAGTTCAAGAGTGTGTACTCGAAGATGCCGCAGGGCTTCCTGGAGGATCCGATCCAGGCGTTCAAGCGCTGCGTGTACGTCGCGCCGTTCTGGGAGGACGACTTCGCCCAGATGGCCGACCTGTGCGGCGTCGACCGCGTGATCTTCGGTTCCGACTGGCCGCATCCCGAGGGCATGGCGCAACCGACGCATCTGATCGACGACCTTCAGGGCCTCGATGAAGAGGGCCAGCGGAAGGTGATGGGCGGCAACATGATCGACCTGTTCAAGATCCCGAGCAAGATCGTCCACAAACCCGGCGTGCCCGTCATGGAATTCGCCTGATCCCAGGCTCATCGCGAACGTGCGTGTCGGCCCCCGCCGGCACGCACGTTCGCGGGCTATGGAAAGGAAGTTGGCGCCGTGAGTGAAGTCGCCTCCCCCGAACGACTGCTGTTCGTGTCCACCGCTGCGGCCTTCCTCGAGAAGGAGGCCTCGCTAAGCCGAGTCCGCGAACTGCACGCGGCCGGAACGTCATTCGATAGAGGCTGGTGGCAGCGGGCCGCCAAACTCGGCTGGGCCAGCATGCTGGTGCCGGAGGAACTCGGCGGCGGCAGCGTCTCGGGTGACGGCGTCGCGGATCTCGCGCTCGTCGCCGAACAGGTCGGGCACACCGTCGCGCCCGGACCCCTTCATCCCGTCAACACCGTGCTTGCCGGGCTCATCGACGCCGAGAACGCCGAGGCGCATGCGACGACCATCGAAGCCTTGGTTGCGGGCGAACTCATCGCGTCGTGGGCTGTCTACGAGCCGCGCCGGGGTTGGGCGCCGTTGGAGACGACGGTGACGGCCACGGCGACCCCCGACGGCTTTCGCATCGACGGGGTCAAGGACCGTGTCGAGGCCGGGACCGACGCTGACGTCATCCTCCTGGTCGCCCGTGTCGGTGACGCCCTGCAGCAGTTCCTGGTTCCTGCCGACGCGGCGGGCGTCACGATCGAGCCGCAGGAGTCGCTCGACCTGGTAAAGCGTTACGCGCTGGTGACTTTCGACGGTGTCAGCGTCAGTGCGGACGCCGTGGTCGGCTCGCCTGGCCAGTCCGAGGCGCTCATCCGGCGGCAGGCTCAGGTCGCCCAGGTGCTGCAGTGCGCAGAGGTGGTCGGCATTCTCGACACCGTGTTCGGCTTCACCACCCAGTGGGCGTTGGACCGTCACTCGTTCGGTCGGCCGTTGGCGTCGTATCAGGCGCTCAAGCACCGCTTCGCCGACATGAAGATCTGGCTGGAGGCCTGCCGGGCCACTACTCGCGCCGCGATCGCTGCCGTCGGCGCCCGCGCGGACGACGCGGACGTGTCGGCCAGCGTGGCGAAGTCGTACGTCGGTGAGCACGCCGCGCCCATGTTGCAGCACTGCGTTCAGTTGCACGGCGGCATCGGCGTGACGTGGGAGCACGACCTGCATCTGTTCCTGCGCCGAGTCACGTTGTACCGCTCCATGTTCGGCACTCCCGAGGACCACAACTTGCGCGTATACGCGCACGCCGAGGCTCAGAAGGAGGCATCATGACCGAGACCACGTCGGTGCAAGCCACCACGGAGACAGTCGAGGAGTTCGCGCAGCGCGCCAAGGCTTGGTTGGCGGCGAACATGCCCACGTGCGATCCGCAGGACCCCCCGAGTGCCGATCGCGGCGAGCAGCAACCCTGGCTGCGCGCCCGCGAGCTCCAAAAGATGCTCTACGAGGGCGGTTTCGCCGGCATCTGCTTTCCACGCGAGTACGGCGGCCTCGGGCTGCCGATCTCGTACCAGCGGGCGTTCGACGAGGTGTCCCGCGGCTACGAGTTGCCGATCATCCTCAACATGCCGACCTTCGCGATCTGCGCCGCGACCATTCTCGACACGGGCTCCGAAGCGCAGAAGCGCGAACGCATCTCGGCGGCCATTCGCGGTGAGGAGGTACTCGTCCAGCTGTTGTCGGAGCCCAGCGGCGGGTCGGACCTCGCCAGCGTCATCACCCGAGCCGACCGCAAGGGCGACAAGTGGGTGATCAATGGCGCCAAGACGTGGAGCACCAGCGCGTTCGCGGCCGACTACGGCCTGCTGCTCGCCCGCACCGCGTGGGACTTGCCGAAGCACGAGGGCCTGACGATGTTCCTCGTCAAGCTCGACAGCCCGGGCATCGACATGCGCCGCATTAAGCAGGTGAACGGGTCGGAGGAGTTCTGCGAGGAGTTCTTCGACAATCTCGAGCTCGATGACGACGCCGTCGTCGGGGAGGTCAACGACGGCTGGAGCGTCGCGTCCCGGCAGCTCTATCACGAACGCCGCGCGGTCGGCGGTGGCTCCGAGTTCTCCAGCGGCATCGGCGCCGAGGGCAAGACCGACCAACCCGTCGACTACGTAGAACTGGTCGAGGAGCTCGGCCAAGCCGACAACGAGCGCGTCCGCGAGATGGCAGGCCGCGCCCTGGTTCGTCGCGCCGTCCACGAACAGCTGATCCATCACGTCTACGACGGCGTGCTGGACGGATCCCTGCCTCCCGCAGCGGGTTCCATCATTCGCATCTCGCATGCCGAGAACGTGCAGTTCGAGATGGACACCGCGCTGGCGATGACCGGCAGCCCCGGCGTCGTCGACGACGGAAGGGGGTTGTTCCGCATCGGCAACAGGTTCCTGTCGCGTCAGGCGGCCTCCCTTGGCGGCGGCACCACCGAGATCGCACGCAACATCATCGGCGAACGCGTGCTTGGCTTCTCCCGCGAATACGCCGCCGACCGCGGCGTCCCGTTCAACCAGGTGAAGCGCAAGCGCGACTGATCACGTTGAGGTAGCGCTCACGGCGACGGCTACTCACGCTTTCGTCACGCCAGTGCTACCTCAGCGAGAGCGACCTACTATGCCCGCGCGCCTTGCCGCGCAGCCGCGACTCGAACCTGCTGAGGATGTCGTAGTAGTGGGTCGGCGCCAGCCGCGCCAGGGTGTCGAACAGATAGGCGTCGGGACCGACCAGGATGCGCGCCTTGCCCTGCTCGACGCCGCGGTGGATGACTTCGGCGGCCTTGGCCGGCTGCGTCATGGTCATGGCCGCGAACTCCTGCACCATCTGATCCTGACTGCGGCCCAACCCATTCGGATCCGTGCGGAAGCGAGCGTTGCGCACGATGTTGGTGTTGATCCCGCCCGGGTGCACGTTCACCGCACGAACGCCGGTGCCGCGCAACTCCTGACGCAGCGAGTCGGTGAAGCCGCGCACCGCGAACTTGGCCGAGCAGTAGGCGCTTTGGTTCGGCATGCCGACGAGACCGAACACGCTCGACGTGTTGACGATGGACCCGAAGTCCTGCGCGACGAGGATCGGAAGGAACGCCCGACTGCCGTTGACGACGCCGTGGAAGTTGATGTCCCACAGCCACTGATCGTCTTCCGGGACGGCGTCGAGCACGCGGGACGACACCGCGACGCCCGCATTGTTGAACACCGCGCCCAACGGCGTCGGCGCCCAACCGGCCACCTCGCCGGCGAAGTCCTGCTGAGCATCCGCGTCGCGTACGTCGAGCACCCGGGTCAACGTCGGCCCACCTAGCGTGGCTTCGGTCTCCTTCAGGCCTCGCTCGTCGACGTCGGCAATGGCGACGGCGCATCCGTGCGCGGAAAGCCGTTGCGCCAGTGCACGTCCAATCCCGGACGCAGCGCCGGTGATGACGACGGTTCGGCCGCTGATGACGTTTCGGGCGGATCTGCTCATGCTCGCTCCTCGGTCGTGGATGGTAGGACGGACGCCCGCGCGGCGTGGTCGGCGATCAGGTCGAGTAGTCGCCCCCAGGCTCCGAACGGCAGGTCGTGGCCCATGCCGGTGATGGTGACCAGCCGCGCGCCCGGGATCGCGCGGGCGGTGGCCGCGCCGCCCGTCGGATGGACCATGCGGTCGCGGTCGCCGTGGATCACCAACGTCGGTACGTCGATCTCGCCGAGCTCGGCGGTCCGGTCGCCGGAGGCGAAGATCCCGGCGAGCTGCCGCGTCACGCCGTCGGACGTCGGATCGCGATCCCACGCCACCCCGGCGCGCTCGCGCACCCACTCCTCGTCGAAGGGGAAGCCATGAGATCCGATGTGCCGAAACGTCTTCAGCGCGCCGTCGATCGCCTCGACGCGGGTGCGCGCCGGGCGCGTCGTTGCCATCCGCCGCCACGTCGAGGCCGCCGGGCGACCGATTCGCGGGGCGCCGGTGTTCGACATGATCGACGTGAGCGTGCGTACCCGGCCCGGATGGTGCGCGGCGACGGTCTGGGCGATCATCCCGCCCATCGAGACACCGACGAGGTGCGCGTCGCGGTATCCGAGCGCATCGAGCAGACCGACGGTGTCACGTGCCATGTCGCCGAGGTGGTACTGCCGCGGATGGTTGCCGCCGCGCAGCACCGCGATCGGGTTGGGCGCGCGGTAGTCCATGTGCGTCGACCGCCCGACGTCCCGGTTGTCGAACCGAATGACCCGGAACCCGCGGGCGGCCAGCGCGGCGGCGAAGTCCGCCGGCCAAGAGTGCAGCTGCTGACCGAGGCCCGCGACGAGCACGATCGGTGGATCCGCAGGGTCACCGAAACCATCGTGGCACAGCGTGATTCCGCGTCCAACGCTTGCGAACGACTCATCCGGCGTCACGCCGACACCTGGGCGGCCTCGTCACGCACGCCGTCCACGACGCGCGCGCGACGGTGCACGACGGCCAGGCCGCCGCGCCCTGGGGCGGTGGCCACCCCGCGGGAGTGCGTCGGCTCGCCAGGGGCGTACGTAGTGCCGAACTCGAACTCGCGCAACAGAGTACGCAGCGTGACCATCATCTCCATGTTGGCGAATGCCGCCCCGATACAGCGTCGAATGCCGCCCCCGAAGGGGACCCAGGCATGCGTGTCCGGCGGGTTGCCGACGAATCGGTCGGGGTTGAACGCTGCGGCGTCGGGAAAGCTCCGCTCGGATGCGTGCGCGAGCGAGATGCTGACCAGCACGGCGTGGTGTTCGGGAATGACCCACTCCCCCAGCCTGATCCGCTCCTTGGTTATGCGCGCGGTGGCATTGATGACCGACCTGCTGCGCTGCACCTCGAAGATGGTCGCCTGAAGCAGCTCGGACTCGCCGGCGTCGAGCTCGGCGGTCAGCCGGCTGAGCAGGCGAGGATGCCTGCGCAACCGTTCCACCGCCCATGCCAGCGTCGTCGCCGTGGTCTCGTGACCGGCCGCGAGCAGCGTCAACAGTTCGTCGGCGACGTGATCGTCGGCGATCGGTGAGCCGTCCTCGTAACGCGCCTGCAGCATCAACGCCAGCACGTCGTTGCGTTCCTCGAAGCCTGGGTCGCTGCGCGCATCGGCGATCAGCTGCGCGATGATCGCGTCGTAACGGCGGCGCATTCTGTCCACTCGCCCCCACGGGCTCCACCGACCGTAGTCGCGGCGGGCGAACGGGGGCATCAGCGTCAGGCGGGATGCGCGCAAGACCATGGGCGGCAGCAAGTCCCGCAGCTCGTCGAAGGCGGCACCCTCGGCGCCGAACACAGTGCGCAGGATCGCGTTGAGCGTGATCCGCATCATCGACGGCAGCGTGGCGAACTCCTCGCCTTCGGGCCACGTCGCGATCTCGCGCATCACCTCTTGCTCGACGATGTCCTCGTAGCCGGCCATCCGCTTGCCGTGAAACGGCGGTACCAGCAACTTGCGGCGTTGCCGATGCGCGGTGCCTTCGAGGCTGAAGGTCGACCCGGGGCCCAGCACCTCCCCGAGCGGGCCACCGCGGGCGATCAGATCGCTACTCGTCGTGAAGAGGTCCTTGACGAGGGCCGGATCGCTGACGACGACGGCGTGTCCGAAGAGCGGCAGGTTGAGCGTGAACGCCGAACCGTAGCGCCTGCCCACCATGGCGACGGCCTTGTCGCGATTCACGGCGAAGCCGAGGCCCTGCAGCGCCTTCGGGAGGCGCGGCCCAGGTGGCAGTCGCACCGGGTCGGTCGTGGCCTCGCCCATGTCGTCTCCTCGCTGTGGCACTGTTGGCAACGGTTACGGTACGCCGCAGTACCGAACGAGGCAAGACCTCTTTCCACACACGTTCAATAATGGTACGGTCATGTACCGATGCTGGTACCCGCGTGTACCGGCCGCTTCCCGACGAGAGGTATGCCCCATGTCGACGAACGAAGCCATCGAGTACGCCGACGTACTCATCGTCGGCGCCGGCTTGTCCGGCGTGGGCGCCGCATGCCAGTTACGCCAGGACCGACCGGAGAAGTCGGTCGTCGTACTCGAGGCCAGGGACTCGATCGGGGGCACCTGGGACCTGTTCCGCTACCCCGGCATTCGATCGGACTCGGACATGTTCACGCTCGGCTATCGATTCCGGCCGTGGACCGAGGCCAAGTCCATCGCCGACGGCCCGAGCATCCTGCGCTACATCCACGACACGGCCCGCGAGTTCGACGTGCAACGGCTGATCCGCGTCAACCACCGCGTGACGACCGCGAGTTGGAGTAGTGCCGACGCGCGGTGGACGGTCGACATTGCGCGCACCGATACCGGCGAGACCGTCACGATGCAGTGCGCGTTCCTCTACGTCTGCTCGGGCTATTACCGCTACGACGAGGGATTCAGCCCGACGTTCCCCGGCGTCGAGCGCTTCAGGGGTCCCGTGATCCACCCACAGCACTGGCCCGAGGCGCTGGACTATCGGGACAAGCGGGTGGTCGTGATCGGCAGTGGCGCAACGGCGGTGACCCTGGTGCCGACGTTGGCCGACTCCGCTGCCCACGTCACGATGCTGCAGCGCTCGCCGACGTACGTCGCTTCCCGGCCCGCTCGGGATCCGTTGGCCGACCAGTTGCGCTCCCGGCTACCCCAGAGACTGGCGTACGCGATCGTGCGGTGGAAGAACACGCTGCAGGGGATGGCGATCTTCCAACTCAGTCGCCGCCGCCCCGCGTACATGAAGTCCATGCTGCGCAAGGCCGCCGTCGCACAACTGCCCGACGGCTACGACGTGGACACTCACTTTGCCCCGTCCTACAACCCGTGGGATCAACGGATGTGCCTGGTGCCCGACGGCGACTTGTTCACCGCGATCCGCGAGGGCCGCGCCTCCGTGGTGACCGACCACGTCGAGGAGTTCACCGAGACCGGCATCAGGCTGGCCTCCGGCGCCGAACTGCCCGCCGACATCGTGGTCAGCGCCACCGGGCTGAACATGCTCGCGATAGGCGGTATGGAACTCGTCGTCGACGGCCGTCCGGTGGATCTCTCGAAGACGGTGTCCTACAAGGGAATGATGCTGTCCGACGTCCCGAACTTCGCGTGGACCATCGGATACACCAACGCCTCTTGGACACTCAAGGCCGACCTGGTGGCGCAATACGTCTGCCGCCTGCTCGCGCACATGGATCGCCACGGGTACGCCGCGGTGACGCCTGACGCGAGTCGGGTGGCGGCACAACATGCGTTCCTCGATCTGACGTCCGGCTACGTGCGGCGCAGCATGGAGCTGATGCCGAAGCAGGGCGACCGCCTGCCGTGGCGACTTCACCAGAACTACGTGCGCGACGTCGCCCTGTTGCGCCGCGGCCCGATCGACGACGACGTGACCTTCACGGCACTACCCGTCGAGCAGATCGGGTCGCAGCAGCAGGTGCGGCAGCGCGTGAGCTAGCCACGCCTGAAGCCTTAGAACAACGTTGGTTGCAGCAACGCCCCGGCGGATTGAACCGCCGGGGCGCCACGCATCGCAAATGGACGATTGTCGGGTTCGAGGCCGTGCCTGGCGACCAACGGCGCGACCCGGGTGCGGAGCATGTCGCGGTAGCTCTCGGGCAGATACGCACTGCGCCGGTACAACTCTCGGTACTCCCCCACCAACTCCGGACGCTCGCGTGTCAGCCACCCCATGAACCAGCCCCGCGTCGAGCCGCGCAGATGCAGCCCGAACACCGTCACGCCCGTCGCTCCGGCTTCGGCGATTCGACCAAGCAACTCGTCGAGGTGCGCTACCGAGTCCGTCAGCAGCGGCAGCACCGGCGCCACCATGACGTGGCAGTCCAGTCCCGCGTCGCGGATCGAACGGATCAGTGCGAGCCGGGCTTCCGGCGTCGGGGTGCCCGGCTCGACGAGGCGATGAAGTTCGGCGTCTCCGATGGCCAGTGATACCGCAACGCTGACGTCGACCCGTTCTGCGACCGCCACGATGAGCGGCAGGTCCCGACGGAGCAGTGTGCCCTTGGTTAGGATCGAGAACGGGGTATCCGAATCGGCCAGCGCCCCAATGATTCCCGGCATCAACGCATAGCGCCCCTCGGCACGTTGATACGGATCGGTGTTGGTCCCGAGCGCCACCGTCTCGTGCGTCCACGACCGACGGGCCAACTCTCGCCGCAGTACGTCGGCGACGTTGATCTTGACCACGACCTGGGTGTCGAAGTCGTTGCCGCAATCGAAGTCGAGGTACTCGTGCGTGGGTCTGGCGAAGCAATACCGGCATGCGTGACTGCATCCGCGGAAACCGTTGACGGTGAAGCGGAATGGCAGCTTGGATGCCTCAGGCACCTTGTTGAGTGCGGACTTGCACAAGACCTCGTGGAACGTGATGCCGTCGAACTGCGGTGTGCGCACCGACCGCACCAGCCCGAGCCGCTGCAGCCCCGGCAACGCGCCATCGTCGACGCCTACGCCTTGACCGTCCCACCGCATGCGTTCATTCGAACGCATGTTCGATCAGATGTCAATCGACCACCGCTAGTGCGGCCTCAGTTCCACGAACGCAGCTGGCACTGTGTCGTGAACGGACCCGTCTGGTCCGCGACCACCTGACCGTCGACCGTGATCACGCAGCGCACGTTGGGATCGGCCTGCATGGCGTGTGCGGCACCGCTCGCGGACAGGAACGCCCATTGCGGGTCCGTCAGCGTGGCGTCGAACTCCCACGGCACACCCGGCGCGAGGTCGACCTTCTCGCTCCTGACGTACGCGGCCGAGTTGGCGTGGTACGCCTCCAAGCTCGGAGGGGACGCGAACGAATAGTAGAGGTTGAAGTCGCCAGGACCAGCCGACGTCAGCGTGTAGTGGACCTGATGTGTGGCCGGCTCAGCGTTTGCCGTCGGCTGTCCCATCGCAATCGATGCGGCCGCCAGCACGAACGCGGCCCCGACCACGGCTGTTCTCTTTCGCATGACCGTCACATCGCCGGACGGTATCGGATCGTTACATCGCGCACCAGCCGTCACCCGGCGGTGGCCCAGGATACCCACGAAACGTCGAGCCAACACTGCGCGAACGCGGCGTTAATTCATTCGTGACGTACAGAAATCCACCAGAAACAAAGCGTCTCTAACGTCCCGGTTCGACGCTCATCGAGCGTCGGAAACCCCTGCGCTCCGCGCCGATTCCGCCGGCGCTCGGGCATCTGCTGGCACGACGAAAGGCTGTCCATGCAACGTCCCCCTCGCTCACTGATGAGCAGATCGGCTCTGGTGGCAGGAAGTCTGATCGCTACGACGAGCCTGCTGCTGGCCGGATGTGGCAGCAAGGCAAGTGACACCGAGGGCGCCGCCGCAGAATCGTGCGTCGACACCTCCGGGTCGACCGTCAAGGTCGGGTCGCTGAACTCACTGTCGGGCACCATGGCCATCTCCGAGGTGACGGTGCGTGACGCCATCAAGCTGGCCGTCGACGAGATCAACGCGGCCGGTGGCGTGCTGGACAAGCAGATTCAGATCGTCGGTGAGGACGGCGCATCGGAGCCCACCGTGTTCGCCGAAAAGGCCGAGAAGCTGATCAGCAGCGACTGCGTGGCCGCGGTATTCGGCGGTTGGACGTCGTCGAGCCGCAAGGCGATGCTCCCGGTGTTCGAGAGCAACAACTCGTTGCTCTACTACCCGGTGCAGTACGAGGGACTCGAGTCGAGCAAGAACATCTTCTACACCGGCGCCACCACCAACCAGCAGATCGTCCCCGCGCTGGACTACCTCAAGGAGAAGGGCGTCAAGTCGCTCTACCTGGTCGGTAGCGACTACGTCTTCCCGCAGACCGCCAACCGGATCATCAAGGCCTACGCCGGTGCCAACGGTATCGAGATCAAGGGTGAGGACTACACGCCGTTGGGCTCGACGGACTTCTCGACCATCGTCAACAAGGTCCGCACCGCCGACGCCGACGCCGTCTTCAACACCCTCAACGGTGACTCCAACGTCGCGTTCTTCCGCGAGTACAAGAACGTCGGCCTCACTCCACAGGCGATGCCGGTCGTCTCGGTGTCGATCGCCGAGGAAGAGGTCGGTGGCATCGGTGTGCAGAACATCACCGATCAGCTCACCGCATGGAACTACTACCAGACGATCGACACCCCGGTGAACAAGAAGTTCGTCGAGGCCTACAAGAAGGCCTACGGCGCCAACAAGCCGACGTCGGACCCGATGGAGGCCGCCTACGTCTCGGTGTATCTGTGGAAGAACACCGTCGAGAAGGCGAAGTCGTTCGACGTCAAGGCCGTTCAGGACAACGCGGGCGGCGTCACGTTCGACGCCCCTGAGGGCCTGGTCACCATCGATGGGGAGAACCACCACATCACCAAGACCGCGCGGATCGGTGAGATCCATCCCGACGGCTTGATCTACACCGTTTGGGAGTCCCCCGGCCCGATCAAGCCGGACCCATACCTGAAGTCCTACCCATGGGCAGCCGGGCTCTCCGGCTGACGAACACGTGGATGTCCTGATCGGACAGCTGGCAACAGGATTGAGCCTCGGCTCAATCCTGTTGCTGGCTGCACTGGGCCTATCGCTGACCTTCGGTCAGATGGGCGTCATCAACATGGCGCACGGCGAGTTCATCATGGCCGGGTGCTACACCGCCTACCTGGTGCAGCAGGTCGTCTCGAGCGCCGGTACCTCGCTGCTAATCTCGCTCGTCCTCGGTTTCCTGGTCGGCGGCGCCATGGGCGCACTGCTCGAGATCACGCTGATCCAACGGATGTACGACCGTCCCTTGGACACCCTGTTGGTGACGTTCGGCGTGGGATTGATCCTGCAGCAGATCGCCCGCGATCTATTTGGCGCGCCTGCCGTCAACGTCGTTGCGCCGGCCTGGCTCTCCGGCGGAGTCGAACTCTTCGGCGCCGTAGTTCCGAAGACGCGCATCTTCATC
>Ga0207668_10000930_pt1 | contig 17582 bp, 16 predicted proteins | sample KBSS43metaG_FD_184323 | JGI IMG/M metagenome (GOLD analysis project Ga0207668, IMG submission 184323) | Switchgrass rhizosphere microbial communities from Kellogg Biological Station, Michigan, USA - KBS S4-3 metaG (SPAdes) (version 2) | ecosystem: Host-associated > Plants > Roots > Rhizosphere... | reverse complement strand
CCGGCGCCCGGGCCGCAGGCCGCGCCCGCCGCCGTCCGCGACGCCGGCCGCCGGCGGGTCTCCGCCGGCCGGTAGGCCGGCCACCCACAACGAGACCACCCACAACGAGACCACCCACAACGAGACGCTGCGGGACTGGGGCCCGGATTCGGGACCGGACGGGACCTTCGGCCCTGATCGACAACCGGAAAGATCCGCAGACTCTGGGGGAAATCCTTGGAGAGGATCCGCCCATGGACGCGCTCGATCTGGCCCGATGGCAGTTCGGTATCACCACCGTTTACCACTTCCTGTTCGTGCCGATCACCATCGGGATGTCGGCGCTGGTCGCCGGCCTGCAGACAGCGTGGGTGCGGACCGGCAAGGAGCGGTACCTGCGGGCCACCAAGTTCTGGGGCAAGCTGTTCCTGATCAACTTCGCGATGGGGGTGGTCACCGGCATCGTGCAGGAGTTCCAGTTCGGAATGAACTGGAGCGACTACTCCCGGTTCGTCGGCGACATCTTCGGCGCGCCGCTGGCCATCGAGGGCCTGCTCGCCTTCTTCCTCGAGTCGACCTTCCTCGGCCTGTGGATCTTCGGCTGGGACCGGCTGCCCAAGAAGCTGCACCTGGCGACCATCTGGCTCGCGTCGATCGGCACGCTGCTGTCGGCGTACTTCATTCTCGCCGCCAACTCGTGGATGCAACACCCGGTCGGGTACGAGGTCAACACCGTCACCGGCCGCGCCGAACTGAACAGCATCGGGGCCGTGCTGACCAACTCCACCACCCTGGTCACCTTCCCGCACACCATCACCGCCTGCTTCCTGACGGCCGGCGCGGTGCTGCTCGCGGTCAGCGCCTGGCACCTCAAGCGCGGCAATCAGGAAGAGGTGTTCCGGCCGAGTCTCAAACTCGGTGCCGTCGTCGTGCTGGTCGCCGGGATCGGCGTGCTGATCACCGGCGACCTGCAGGCCCGGATCATGACCGAGCAGCAGCCGATGAAGATGGCGGCCGCCGAGGCGCTCTACGACACCGCGAAGCCGGCCGGCTTCTCGATCTTCACGATCGGCTCGCTGGACGGCCGGGAGGAGGTGGCCAGCGTCCGGATCCCGTCGCTGCTGTCGTTCATGGCCACCGGCAGCCCGAGCGGCGAGGTCGAGGGGATCAACAACCTCCAGAGCGAGTACGAACAGACGTACGGCCCCGGTGACTACCGCCCCAACGTTCCCGTCACGTACTGGTCGTTCCGCCTCATGATCGGCTTCGGTGCGCTGGCCATGCTGGTCGCCCTCGCCGCCCTCTGGTTCACCCGGCAGGGCCGCACGCCACGCAACCGGTGGCTGTGGCTCGCCGCGATCACCACCGTCGGCATGCCCCTCGCGGCCAACTCGGTTGGCTGGATCTTCACCGAGATGGGTCGTCAGCCGTGGACCGTCTTCGGTGTCTTCAAGACTTCGCAGAGCGTGTCCCCGACCGTCAGCGCGGGCGAGGCCGCCACCTCGCTGATCGTGCTGACCGCCCTCTACGGAGTGCTCGCCGTGATCGAAGTGGGCCTGTTCCTCAAGTACGCCCGGGCCGGCGCGCCGGAGATCGAACCGCCGGTCGACGACGACGCCGACCGTCCGCTCGCCTTCGCCTACTGAGCCCTCCGACCACCCCTGAACGGACTGAAGGCTGATTCGACATGGAACTCACTACCGTTTGGTTCGGCCTGATCGCTGTGCTGTGGGCCGGCTACTTCCTGCTCGAGGGCTTCGACTTCGGCGTCGGCATCCTGCTGCCGGTGCTCGGCCGCACGAATCGCGAGCGGCGCCTGCTGATCAACACGATCGGCCCGGTCTGGGACGGCAACGAGGTGTGGCTGCTGGTCGCGGGCGGCGCCACCTTCGCCGCCTTCCCGGAGTGGTACGCCACCCTGTTCTCGGGCTTCTACCTACCGCTGCTGCTGATCCTGGTGGCGCTGATCCTGCGCGGGGTCGCGTTCGAGTATCGCGGCAAGCGCGACGACGACGCCTGGCGGCGGCGCTGGGATCTCTGCATCATCGGCGGCAGCCTCGTACCGGCGCTGCTGTGGGGCGTCGCCTTCGGCAACCTCGTCCGCGGGGTACGCCTGGACGCGAACCATGAGTACGTCGGCGGCTTCGTCGACCTGCTCAACCCGTACGCGCTGCTCGGCGGCCTGACCACGCTGACCCTGTTCACCCTGCACGGTGCGGTGTTCCTGGCCCTGCGGACCAACGGTGAGATGCGTGACCGGGCCGGGCGCCTCGCCGCTCGCCTCGGCCTGCCGGCCGTGGCGGTCGCCGGTGGGTTCGTGCTGTGGACCGTGCTGGCCCACCCCGACGTGACCGGTGGGATTCTGCTCGCCGTGGCCGCGCTGGCCCTCGTCGGCGCCGTGGTGGCGACCCGCCTCCGGCGCGAGGGCTGGGCGTTCCTGGCCACCGGCGCCACCCTGGTGCTGGCCGTCTTCGGCCTGTTCGGGACGCTCTTCCCGGACGTCATGCCGTCCAGCATCGCCGCCGCCAACAGCCTCACCGTCGACAACGCGTCGTCCACGCCGTACACGCTGAAGGTGATGACCTGGGTGGCGGTCGCCTTCACCCCGATCGTCCTGCTGTACCAGGGCTGGACGTACTGGGTGTTCCGCAAGCGGCTGACGGTCGACCGGATCCCCACGTGAAACCGCTGGACCCGCGGCTGCTGCGGTACGCCCGCAGCAGCCGCACCTACCTGACAGTCACCGTGGGCCTGGGCGGCGTCCTCGCCGTCCTGATCGTCGCCCAGGCCACCCTGCTCGCCCACGGCATCACCGCTGTCTTCCTGCACGGAGCCGACCTGCCCGAGCTGATGCCGACTCTCGGCTGGTTGGCCGCGGTGATCGCCGGGCGGTCCGTGGTCGCCTGGGGTCAGGAGGTGGCCGCGGTCCGCTCGTCGGCCGCGGTGAAGAGCGAACTGCGCGGCCGGCTGCTCGCCCGTCTGACGACGCCGGGGCCCGGCCGCGACACCGGAGCGATGGTCACCCTGGTCACCCGCGGGCTGGACGCCCTGGACGCCTACTTCGCCCGTTACCTGCCACAGCTGGTGCTCGCCGCCCTGGTGCCCGCGGTCGTGCTGGCCCGCCTGCTGCCGGCCGACCTCGTCGCGACCGCCACCATCGCGCTCACCCTGCCGCTCATCCCGATCTTCATGGCCCTGGTGGGGCTGCAGACCGAGGCCGCGAACCGCCGCCAGTTCCGGCTGCTCGCCCGGCTTTCACACCACTTCCTCGACGTGGTGTCCGGGCTACCGACGCTCAAGCTGTTCGGCCGGGCCCGGGCGCAGGCGGCGACGATCCGCCGGATCAGCGACGAGCAGCGCCGGCTCACGATGCGCACGCTACGCATCGCCTTCCTCTCCTCGCTGGTCCTGGAACTGCTGGCCACGCTGTCGGTCGCGCTGGTCGCCGTCGGCATCGGGCTGCGCCTGGTCGACGGGCATCTCGACCTGGCCACCGCGCTGCTCGTGCTGATCCTCGCCCCGGAGGCCTATCTGCCGCTGCGGCAGGTCGGCGCGCATTACCACGCCAGCGCCGAGGGCCTGGCCGCGGCCGAGGAGGCATTCGCGATCCTCGAGACGCCGGCCACTGCGGCGGGCACCGCCGCGGCGCCGTCCGGGACCATCGCCTTCGCCGACGTGGTGGTCCGTTACCGGGACCGCGACGCGCTGCGGCTGACCTGCACGATCGAGCCCGGCGAGATCGTCGCGCTGACCGGGCCGAGCGGCTGCGGCAAGTCGACCGCCCTGCACGTGCTGCTCGGCTTCGCGGCGCCGGACGGCGGCCGGGTCACGGTCGGCGGGACCGACCTGACCACCGTGGACCCGGCCGCCTGGCGGGCGAGGATCGCGTGGGTGCCGCAGCGGCCGTACCTGTTCGCCGGGACTGTCCGCGACAACATCGCCCTCGGCCGGGAGCCGGTCGTCCTGCCGCCGCCACCCACCGCCTTCACCGCCTGCTTCACCGCGGCGCCGGCGGCCGTCGACGCGCCGGCCGGGGACGTGGTCGCGGCGGCCCGCGCGGCCGGGGCCGACGGCTTCGTCGCCGCCATGCCCGACGGCTACGACACCGTCCTGGGCGACGACGGCGCCGGACTGTCGGCCGGCCAGCGCCAACGGATCGCGCTGGCCCGCGCCTTCCTGCGGGACGCGCCGATCCTTCTGCTCGACGAGCCGACCGCCAACCTCGACGCGGACACCGCGGCAGACGTCATGACGGCCATCCGGCGGCTGGCCCGCGGCCGTACGGTCATCCTGGCCGCGCACCGCCCGGAACTGATCGTCCTTGCCGACCGGGTCGTCGACCTCACTCCGGTGGGTGTGGCATGACGTGGCTCCGGCTGCTTCGCGCCGCCTCGCGGCCCGGCCGTGCCGGGCTCGTGCTGGCTGTCGCCGCAGGGGTCGGCGCGGCGGGGGCGAGCGTCTGTTTGATGGCCGTGTCCGCCTGGCTGATCTCCCGCGCCGCCCTGCACCCACCCGTGCTGCACCTGATGGTCGCCATCGTCGCCGTGCGGGCCTTCGGCCTCAGCCGCGGCGTGCTGCGCTACGCCGAGCGCCTCGCCGGACACGACGCCGCGCTGCGCGTGCTCGGCCGGCTCCGCGTGCGGGTCTTCACCCGGCTGGCGGCAGTCGCCCCGGCCGGCCTCGCCGACGTCCGTCGCGCCGACCTGGCCCACCGGTTGTCCGCCGACGTGGACGCCGTGCTCGACCTGCTCACCCGCGTCGTCCTGCCCTACGCGGTCGCCCTGCTGGTCGGTGCCGGAGCGGTGCTGCTCGTCGGGGCGTTCTCGGTGCCCGCCGGCCTCACCCTGGCCGGCGGGCTGCTGCTGGTCGCCGTGGTCGTGCCCGTCCTGCAGGCCCGGGCCGCCCGGCGCGCGGACGGCCGCCTCGCGCCGCTGCGCGCCGGGCTCGCCACCGCGACGGTCGACCTGATGCACGGTTTGCCCGACCTGACCGCGTACGACGCGGTCGGCACCCGCCTCGCCCGGCTCGCCGCCACCGACGCCCGGCTGCGCCACGCCGAACAGCGCTCCAGCATGGTGGCCGGCCTGGCCGCCGCCGTCGCCACCGCAGCCGGTGGACTGAGCCTGCTGGTCGGCCTCGCCGCGGGCGCGGCCGCCGTGCGGTCCGGCAGCCTGCCGGGCGAACTTCTGGCCGTCATTGTGCTGACCCCCCTCGCCGTTTTCGAGACCGCGGCCGGGCTGCCCGCCGCGGCGCAACGCCTCACCGCCGCGCGGGAGTCGCTGCGCCGCCTCGCCGGCGTTCTGTCCACACCAGACCCGATCGTCACGCCCGCCGACCCGGTCGACGTGCCCGACGGCCCGCACACCCTGCGCCTCGAAGCGGTCACCGCGGCCTGGACGCCCGGCCGCCCCGTACTGCACGACGTCGACCTCGAACTGGCCCCCGGCGACCGGGTGGCGCTCGTCGGCCCGAGCGGCAGCGGCAAAAGCACCATCGCGGCCCTCCTGGTCCGCTTCCTCGACCCGAGCGCCGGACGGATCACCCTGGACGGGACAGACCTGCGCCGGATCGCACCCGACCGGGTCCGGCAGATCGTCGGCTACCTACCCGAGGACGCCTACCTGTTCGACACCACGATCGCCGCGAACCTGCGCGTCGCCCGCCGCGACGCCACCGAGAAAGACCTGCGCGCCGCGCTCGCCCAGGCCCGCCTGCTCGACTGGCTCGACACCCTGCCCGACGGCTTGGAGACGCTGGTCGGCGAGCACGGCACGGCGTTGTCCGGCGGCCAGCGCCGCCGTCTCGCCCTGGCCCGGGCGCTGCTCGCCGGCTTCCGGGTGCTGATCCTCGACGAGCCCACCGAGCACCTCGACGACGACACGGCTGCCGCGCTGACCCGCGACCTGCTGGCGGCCGCCGGCGACCGGACCGTCCTGCTGATCACCCACCGTGCCGACGTCGCGCCCCACGTCGATCGAGTGCTCGACCTGTCCGCCCGGCCGGCGATCGTGGCGGGGTGACCATGCCCCTGCACGCCTCTGATGCACCACGGCGACACGATCGGCAGCGGTCGCTGACCGGGAACCCGTAAGCCGCAGTCGCGGACGGCTTGGGTCCCGAGACGACAGGTACAAGGTCCCTACCGGGGGACGGCTCGGGCGCCGAATCTTGTTCCAGGCGCCCCGTCCACCGATCGGGGAGCATTCTGAGCCCGGCCGAGCCGCGGGCAGACGCCGGCCAACCGGTCGTGCCCGCTGCGGCGGCAACGCCGGCCGCGGTTACGCCCACCCGTGACCCGATCAGTGAGCCCGAGGAGGCCCGCGCATGAACACCAAACTCTCCGGACCGCCACGCCCCGCCCGTCCCGGCGGTGAATGGCTGGAGTCCTGGGATCCCGAGAACGCCGAGACCTGGGACCACGGCCTGGCCTGGCGGACCCTGTGGATCAGCACGTTCACGTTGACCCTGTGCTTCGCGTCGTGGTTCCTCGCCTCGGCGATCGCCCCTAAGCTGACGAACCTCGGCTTCGTCCTCAGCACCAGCCAGCTCTACTGGCTGACCGCGATGCCCGGCCTGGCCGGCGGCCTGATGCGCCTGATCTGGATGGTGCTGCCGCCGATCATGGGCACCCGCAAGATGGTCGCTCTGACCACCGCGCTGCTGCTGATCCCGGTGGTGGGCTGGGGCGTGCAGGTGCAGGACCCGACGACGCCGTTCTGGGTGTTGCTGTCGCTGTCGTTCCTGTCCGGCATCGGCGGCGGCGCGTTCTCCGGCTTCATGCCCAGCACCTCGTACTTCTTCCCGCGCCGCATGCAGGGCACCGCGCTCGGGTTGCAGGCCGGGATCGGCAACTTCGGGGTGTCGCTGGTTCAGCTGGCCACCCCGTGGATCATCGGTTTCTCGATGATCGGTTTCCTCGGCGGGTCCGCGTCGATGGCCGGTGTGCCCGGCAAGCCGGCGCAGCAGGTGTGGTATCAGAACGCCGCGTTCATCTACATCCCGTTCATCGTGGTCGGCGCTGTGCTCGCCTGGACCCTGCTGAAATCGGTCCCGATCACGGCGAACATCCGGCAGCAGTTCGACATCTTCCGCAACCCCGACACCTGGTGGATGACCCTGCTGTACATCATGACCTTCGGTACCTTCGCGGGCCTGTCCGCCCAGTTCGGCCTGCTGATGAAGAACCTGTACGGGGCCGGCAACCCGGACATCGTGGCGGGTGCCGGCGCGGCGGCGAAGCTGCTCGTCGCGGGCTACGCGGTGCCCGACCCGGTCAAGTTCGTCTTCCTCGGCCCGCTGGTGGGCGCGGCCGCCCGGGTCCTGTTCAGCCCGCTGACCGACCGGTTCGGCGGTGCGAAGTGGACACTCGTGTCCGGCGTCGGCCTCATCGCATCCATCGCCTTCACGATTACGGCCCTGCGGCCCGACACCAGCTCGGCCGCGACCCTGGACGCCGGCTTCGACCGGTTCCTCTGGGGGATGCTCGCGATCTTCCTGTTCAGCGGCATCGGTAACGCGTCGACCTTCAAGCAGATGCCGATGATCTTCGAGCGCCGGCAGGCCGGCGGCGTCATCGGCTGGACGGCCGCGCTCGCCGCGTTCGGCCCGTTCTTCTTCGGCTTCGGCCTGACCATCATGTCGCCGACCGCGTTCTACCTCATCGGGCTGGCCTTCGCGGTCCTCTGCGTCGGCATCACGTGGCTGCGCTACGCCCGGCCCGGCGCCCCGAAACCCAGCTGACCGGGAAGCACCGAGCAGGTGCGAGTACTGCGGGCTCCTGGCCGTCACCGCGGGATAGCTCCGGTCGCTGGTCTGCCTCCATATTCGCTGCTCGGGCGTGTCGGTTCAGCGAAAGTCCTGTGTTACCCGGTCAGCGGACCCGCCAGGTCACGATCGTGCCGGTGCCGCCCGGTGTGGGCCGGATCTCGCAGCTACCGCCGAGGTCGCGGGCGCGTTCGCCCATGTTGACGATTCCGCTGCGGGCCAGCGCGGACGCCGTCGTCCTCGACCTGAAGGACGGCTTCGCCGTCCGCGGCCCGCACCGACACCCGCGTGCTGGTGGCCTGTGCGTGCCGGGCGACGTTGGACAGGGCCTCGCGGAGCACGGCGAGCAGTTCGGGGACGATGTCGTCGGGGATGGCGCTGTCCACCGGGCCGGAGGTGTCCAGGGCCGGCCGGAAGCCGAGCGTATCGGCGGCCGCGTCGACGGCGTCGCGTAGCTCGGCGCGCAGGGACGGGCCGGCGGGGGCGCGGAGCTCGAAGATGGAACGGCGGATGTCGCGGATGGTGGTGTCCAGGTCGTCGACGGCGGCGTTGATCCGTTTGACCGCCTCGGCCTTCGCGGCGTGCGGGACGGCGCCCTGCAGCTGCACGCAGGTGGCGAACAGCCGTTGGATGACGACGTCGTGCAGGTCGCGGGCGATGCGTTCGCGGTCCTCGAGCACGACCAGTTGCTCGCGTTCCTCCTGGGCGCGGGCGCGTTCCAGGGCGAGGGCGCCTGCCCGGCGAAGGTCGACAGCTGCACCGGAACCGGGAACGCGTCATCCCCATGTCGGCCGAGCTGTTCCACATCATCGCCGTGCTCATCCGGCGCCTGACCGCGCACGGGCCGGTCCCGATGCTGCCGCGCTACGACGGCCACGAACGATCCACATTGGCGCCGCACTGCTCGGACACCTCAATCTGCAAGTCGCCCGCGGCTACGGGGAGGTCTTCGACGAGGGGCGTTGCCCCCACTACCAGGCGTTTCTTGCCCTCCGGCGCGAGCATCGACCGCCGGAGGAATATCGGCCCGCCACCGGTGAAGAAATGGCCGAGTTTGAAGAGCATCTCGATAAGCGTAAGGTTGGAACTCGGTCTGCCAACCCTGCGGCCGCCGGTCAGCTCCGAGGGGCATACATGATGACGGCCACCCCAACGAGGCAGACGGCGGCGCCGATGACGTCGTAGCGGTCGGGCCGGAACTTGTCGACCAGCATCGCCCAGCCCAGCGACCCGGCGACGAAGATCCCGCCGTAGGCGGCGAGGATCCGGCCGAAGTTCGCATCAGCCTGCAGGGTGGCGACGAAGCCGTAGGCGCCGAGCGCGGCGATGCCGGCGCCGATCCACCACACGCCCTTGTGTTCGCGGACGCCCTGCCAGATCAGCCAGGCACCGCCGATCTCCGCGAGCGCGGCCAAGGCGAACAGCAGGACGGAACGGATGATCGTCACCGGCGTATGCCACCACATCGCCCGGGTGCGGCACCGTGCGGGTGCCGCACCCGAGCGCCGGTCAGCAGCCGCATCCGCTGCCGCCGCACCCGCAACCAGCCCCGGCCGCTGCCGCGCGTTGGGCGGCTCGGCGGCGGTGCAGCCACCACATGCCCAGCGCCAGGGCGGCCAGGCCGGCGGCGACGGCGAGCAAGGTCTTCTCCAGGATCGCCGCGCCGGCACCGGAGAGCACCCCGGCGGCGATCAGCAGCGGCAGGGCGCAGCAGGCGGCGCAGGCCAGCGCGGCGAGCCCGCCGGTGACCTTGCTGCGCCGCGGTGGCGCGTTGTCGATCCCCGGCGCCGGGTGCCCGGTCGGGGTGGGTGACGGCAAGGGCTGGCTCACGCTGGGTCTCCGGAGGGTCGTGTGGTGCCGATGGTCAGGTACGGGATCGGGCAGTCGGCGCAGGTGCAGTTGGTGAGGCTGTCGCAGCGGGCGTCGACGACCTCGGTGAGCGAGGTGCGGATCGTGGTGAGGTCGGCGATCTTCTGGTCGATCTCGGCGATCTTGGCGAGGGCTCGCTCGCGCAGGTCCGGGCTCGGGTGCCGGCGGCGGCCGGCGTCGAGCAGGTCGGCGACCTCGTCGAGGGTGAAGCCGAGCCGCTGCGCCGCCTTGATCACCTGAAGGAGGGCGACGGTGTCGGGTGGGTAGAGCCGGTGCCCGCCGTTCGACCGGTGCGGTTCGGCCAGCAGGCCGCGGCGTTCGTAGTAGCGCAGGGTTTGGATGTTGACGCCGGCCTGTTCGGCGACCTCGCTGGTGCGCAGCCCGGCCTGCTTCGCTGCGCTCACCGGGTCACCCCGGGAGCGGTCCGGCTGCCCTCGAAGGGCAGCCCCGCCGCGGCCCAGTCCGTCTTGCCGCCCTCGTAGACCCGGACATCACGGTAGCCGAGCCGGCCGAACGCGGCGGCGGCGACCTTGGACCGGCCGCACGACGGGCCGGAGCAGTAGGTGACCACGGTCCCGACCGGGTCCGGAGCCAGTTGGGCGGCCAATTCGGCGGTGAGGTCACCGGGCAGGTTCACCGAGCCCGGCAGGTGGTCGGCGGCGTACTGCGGCTCGGGTAGCGCCTCGACGAGGCTGACGCTGCCGGTGTCGAGCAGGACGCGCAGGTCGTCACGGCTGATGCGCTGCACCACTGACCTCCTTGTCGGGCAGGCCGACGACCGCGGCGAGCATGCCGGCGGCCTCGCCCGGCATACGGACCTCCAGGCGCAGGCCGGTACCGTCGATGGCGAGGGTGTAGCTGCCGAACGAGCAGCACCGGTACTCCGCAGCGGCCAGCCGGCCCAGGGTGCCGGCGAGGTCGACGTCGAACGGGAACCGCAACGCCACCCCGTCGGGGGTATCCGGTAGCGGGTCGCGGCGTTCGACGCGGGCCGGCGCCTGCTGCCACACGCCGATCCGGTGGTGCGCGTCGCCGCCGTCAGCGGCGAGGTCACAGGCCAGCGCAGCCTCCCCGGAGGCCGGGTCGTGCGGGAAGTGGTAGGTCGTGCCCGCCGCGGCCAGCGCGGTGGTGCAGCCGCAGTCATCCCCGCACGGCCCGTCATGCGCCGCGGTCGTCAAGGCGGCCGACACGGCCTGCAGCCGGGCCGCGTCCTGGGACAGCGACGCGCTACCGCCGATCTCCGTCGCCCAGGCGGCGGTTCCCGGACCGGCCGCGACGGCCTGCCGGTTCCGATCGGCGAGTTCCGCCTGCACCCGGTCGAGCCGGGCAGTGACCGCGGCGGCCAGGCGCTGCTGCGTAGTGGAGCAGTCGCCCCCGCGCCAGGTGGCAGCGAGCACGGTGAGCGTGTCGGCGTCCAGGCCGAGGTCTTCCGCGCCGGCCAGCATTCGCACCGTGCTCACTTCGGCAGGCGGGTAGCCGAGCCGGTTGCCGTCGCGGCGGGCGGCCGGCAACCATCCGGCCTCGGCGTACAGCCGCAGCCGCGGCGTAGGCACCCCGGACTCGGCGGCGAGGTCGGCGAAGTCGAGCAGCCCGGCGGTCATGACATCGCCCCGGCGGAGACGGTGCTGGCCCGCCGGGCCAGGGAGGCGAGCACGTCCGCGTGCGCGTCCGGGACCTCGATGTCGAGCACCACGGCCTCGCCGTCGGTCGCCGGTTCTTCGGTGGTGGTGAAGGTGAAGAACGAGCAGCACTCGGTCTCCCGCGCGGCCAGATCCCGCACCCGGTCCGCCAACCCGGCCGGGCCGGTCAGGTGCAGCCGGGCGTGGGTGGCGTCGATCGGTTCGACTTGGCGCACGGCCGTGGCGAACAGGTCGTCGAACTCGGCCAGCCGCAGCGGCCGCTCGGCCGTGGGCAGCGTGCACGCGTCGGGAACGTCGAACGACATCACAGGCTCCTTCGAGCAGTGGGTCGGGCGCCGGTGCGGCGCCGTCCACTCGACGGTAAACCTGTACCTAGGTACCGGATGCAACCCCACGGCCCGCATGAATTCCAGGGACTTGCCGAGGTTGGTGCAGTCAACTATGCAGCGGCGGCGCGACCCGGGCAGTGTCCTGGTCGAAGCCTCCGGATCGGCGCTGCGCTCCACGGTGCCAGCTCCCGAGATCCCGGGGTCCTCGACGCCCGCCTGCGGGACGGCAACGGCATCGACGTCTGCCGCGACATCCGCGCCGTCGACTCGGCTCAGTGCACGACCAGCCCGTGGTCGCGGAACTGGTTGCGCACCCGCTCCAGCAACTGCGGCGTCGGCGTCGGGGTGCCGCCGAGCGGGAAAGGAAGGCCGAGAGCTGCGTACTTCGGGACGGCAAGGCGGTGGAACGGCAGCACCTCGACGCGTTCGACCGTCGGCACGCTCGCCGCGATCGTGGCGACGGCATCGACGTCGGCAGGGTCGTCGGTGAGGCCGGGGACGAGGACGAAGCGGACCCAGATCGGTGTGCCGCTGTCGGCGAGCCGGTGCGCGAAGCGCACTGTGGGCGCGAGCCGCCCGGTGCGGGTCACTCTCCGGTACGTGGCCGGGTCGCCCGATTTGATGTCGAGCAGGACCAGGTCGGTGGCGGCGAGCAGTGCGTCGTCGGCGCGGTCGCCGAGGAAGCCGCTGGTGTCCAGGGCGGTGTGCAGGCGCTGGTCTTTGCAGCGGCGCAGCAGCTCGCGGGTGAACGCGGGCTGCTGCAGGGGTTCGCCGCCGCTGATCGTCACCCCGCCGTGGGCGACCTTGATGAAGCGTTCGTAGCGGCGGATCTCGGTGAGCAGGTCGTCGGCGGTGGTGGGTTGTCCGCTGCGCCGCTGCCAGGTGTCGGGGCTGTGGCAGTAGAGGCAGCGCAGTGGGCAGCCGGCCAGGAACGCGACGAACCGGGTGCCCGGCCCGTCCACCCCGGTGGAGATGTCGAAGGAGTGGACGGAGCCGGTCACCGGTAGGGAGGCGGTGGTGGTCATATCGAGCCGTGGAAGGTGCGGGAGATGACGTCGCGCTGCTGTTCGGTGGTGAGCTTGACGAAGTTCACGGCGTAGCCGGAGACCCGGATGGTCAGCTGCGGGTACCTTTCCGGGTGGGCCATGGCGTCTTCGAGGGTGGCCCGGTCGAGGACGTTGACGTTGAGGTGGAAGCCGCCGGCGTCGGTGTAGCCGTCGAGCACCCCGGCCAGGTTCGCGATCCGCTCGTCCCGGGTGTGGCCGAGGCCGTCCGGGGTGACGGTGGCGGTCAGCGAGATGCCGTCCCGGGCGCAGCGGTACGGCAGCTTAGCCACCGACAACGCGGCGGCGACCAGGCCGTGTTTGTCCCGGCCGTTCATCGGGTTGGCGCCGGGCGCGAACGGCTCGCCGGCTCGCCGGCCGTCCGGCGTGTTGCCGGTGTTGCGACCGTAGACCACGTTCGAGGTGATGGTCAGCACCGACAGGGTCGGCTCGGCGCCGCGATACGTCGGCTGCCGGCGGATCTTACGCATGAACCGCTCGACCAGGTCCACGGCGATGGCGTCGGCACGGTCGTCGTTGTTGCCGAACACCGGGAAGTCGCCGTCCACCGCGTAGTCGACCACCAGCCCGGTCTCGTCGCGCAGCGCCTTGACCTGGGCGTACCGGATGGCCGACAGGCTGTCGGCGGCGACCGACAGGCCGGCGATGCCGGTTGCCAGGAACCGGTGGACCGGGTGGTCGTGCAACGCCATCTCGATCCGCTCGTACGCGTATTTGTCGTGCATGTAGTGGATGACGTTGAGCGCGTCCACGTACGTCTCGGCGAGCCAGTCCAGCGTACGGTCGTAGGCCGCGAGGACCGTCTCGTAGTCGAGCACATCGTCGGTGACCCGGGTGGTGGCCGGGGCGATCTGCTCGCCGGTCATCTCGTCGCGGCCGCCGTTGATCGCGTACAGCAGTGCCTTGGCCAGGTTGGCGCGGGCGCCGAAGAATTGCATGTCCTTGCCCACCCGCATCGCGGACACGCAGCAGGCGATCGCGGTGTCGTCGCTGTACGCCGGCCGGATCAGGTCGTCGTTCTCGTACTGGATGGCGCTCGTGTCCAGCGACACCTGGGCGCAGAACCGCTTGAAGCCGTCCGGCAAGGCGGGAGACCAGAGCACGGTGAGGTTCGGCTCGGGCGCCGGGCCGAGGTTGTAGAGCGTCTGCAGGTAGCGGAAGCTGGTGCGGGTCACCAGCGGCCGGCCGTCACAGCCGACCCCGCCGAGCGCCTCGGTCACCCATGTCGGGTCGCCGGAGAACAGCTGGTCGTACTCCGGGGTGCGCAGGAACCGGATGATCCGCAGCTTGATCACAAAGTCGTCGACGAGCTCCTGCGCGGCCTGTTCGGTCAACGTCCCCTCGGCGAGGTCGCGCTGCAGATAGACGTCGATGAACGACGAGGTGCGCCCAAGCGACATCGCCGCGCCGTTCTGCTCCTTGGTCGCCGCGAGATAGGCGAAGTAGAGCCACTGGATCGCCTCCCGCCCGGTCGTCGCCGGCCCGGAGATGTCATGCCCGTAGCGGCCGGCCATGTACTTCAGATCCTCCAGGGCGCGAATCTGTTCGGCGAGTTCCTCGCGATCGCGCACCACGTCCTCGGCGGACAGCTTGTCGTCGAGCGCGGCCTTGAGCGCGCGGCGCTCAGCGATGAGCTGGTCAACGCCGTAGAGGGCAACCCGGCGGTAGTCGCCGATGATCCGGCCGCGGCCGTACGCGTCGGGCAGCCCGGTGATGAGGTGCGAGCGGCGGGCGGCCAGCACGTCGGCCGGGTAGGCGTCGAAGACCCCGTCGTTGTGTGTCTTGCGGTACTGGCTGAAGATCGTCCGTACGGCCGGATCGAGGCTGTAGCCGTACGCCGCCAGGCCGGCCTGGACCATCCGCAGCCCACCGGCCGGCATGATCGCCCGGCGCAGCGGCGCGCTGGTCTGCAACCCGACGATCAGCTCGTGATCCTTGTCGAGATAGCCAGGCTCGTGCGCGGTGATCGTGGATGGGGTGTGGGTGTCCACGTCGTAGATCCCGCGCCGCCGCTCCTCCACGAACATCCGCTGCAACTGCCGCCAGATCCGCTCGGTGCGGTGCGTCGGCCCGGCCAGGAACTGCGGCCCGCCGGCGTACGGCTGCACGTTGTCGTGGATGAACGCGCCGACGTCGACCGTCGAGCGCCATCCGGTCCCGTGGAATCCGCGCCACGCTTCTCGCGTCATCATCGACATGGCTCCTCCCTGTGTCGCCTCAAGCCTTGTCGATGGCGAGTCGACCGGTCAGGGCCGAAGGTCCCGGCGGGACGATCCGGTCGGCTCCCGGCCGGTCGTGACCGCGTACGGCCGGAAGTCCCGGCCGAATCGGCCGGGACTTCCGGGTGCGGGCGCGATCTCTCGTCGGCCCAGTGGGGGAGGGCGCTACGGCAGCAGTACGAGGCGGGCGGGCACGCGGCTGGCGAGGACGTCGTCGATGGCCTGGTTGATGTCTTCGAGGCGGCGGGGTTCGTAGAAGACGCGGGTGCGGCCGGCGGCGTGCAGCCGGAACACCTCGGCGAGGTCGGCGCGGGTGCCGACGATGGAGCCGATGACCCGGATTCCCTTGAGGACGGTCTGGAAGATGGGCAGGGACATGGCGTTGTCCTTGGGCAGTGAGACCAGGATCAGCCGGCCGCCGCGGCGCAGCGATGCGTGCGCCTGCTCCAGGACCTTGGGGCTCGCGGCGAGGACGATGGCGACGTCGGCGCCGCCGAGCGCCTCGATGGCGGCGACCGGGTCGGTGGTGGCGGCGTTGACCGTGTGGGCGGCGCCGAGCTGTTTGGCGAGGGCAAGTTTTTCTTCGGTGACGTCGACGGCGATGGTTTCGCCGCCGAAGATCTGGGCGTACTGCTGAGCGAGATGTCCGAGCCCGCCGATGCCGAAGATGGCCACCCGGTCGCCCGGGGTGACGCCGCCGACCTTGACGGCCTTGTACGTGGTGACACCGGCGCAGGTCAGTGGCGCCGCCTCGGCCGGGTCGATGCCGGCCGGCACCGCGACCACGTAGCGAGCGTCGGCGACGAGGTATTCGGCGTGCCCGCCGTCGATCGCGTAGCCGGTGTTGAGCTGCGATTCGCACAGCGTCTCCCAGCCGCTGACGCAGTAGTCGCAGGTTCCGCAGGCGTGCCCGAGCCAGGGGATGGCGACCCGGTCACCGGCCGCGTGCTCGGTCACCCCCGGCCCCACGTGGTCGACGATGCCGACGCCCTCATGTCCGGGGATGAACGGGGGCGTGGGCTTGACCGGCCAGTCGCCGCGGGCGGCGTGGATGTCGGTGTGGCACAGACCGCTGGCCTCGACGCGTACCCGGATCTGACCGGGCCCCGCCTCTGGGAGATCGACCTCCTTGACCTCCAGCGGCTTGTCGAAGCCGGTGACCACCGCTGCGCGCATGACGTCCTCCTTCGCTCGTGATGGCCTCATCCTGATCTCGCGGATCGCCGACCGGCAGGGCCGACCGGCCTGTCGGACCCGGGACCTCCGCCACTGCCCGGCCGTCTCCGGAGCAGCTGGCATCTCGCCGCGTTGGCGAGCCGGGGAACGCGGGCCCTTGGTCCCGGCGGTACCGACGTCCGGCCCTGACGACCATGACCCTGGCAGGGTTGTGCTGGAACCCTTCCCGACAAAGGAGGGGCCGTGCTCACCACCACGATCGAGATGCTCGCCGAGCAGCCGTTCCTGACCGGCCTCACCGAACACCAGCTCAGCCTGCTGGCACCGCTGACCAACCGCTCGATGTTCCACGCCAACAACCGGATCTTCAGCCAGGGCACACCGGCCGAACAGTTCTGGCTGATCACCGACGGCCAGGTATATCTCGACGCCGAGGTACCCGGCTACCACAACGTTGTCCTGGAAACCCTCAAACCGGGTACGGCACTCGGCTGGTCGTGGTTGTTCCCGCCGTACCGCTGGCACTTCGGCGCCGTCGCGATCACCACCACCCACACGCTCACCTTCAACGGCCCCCTGGTCCGTGCCCTGTGCCAACGTGACCCCGCGCTGGGCTACGAACTGACCACCCGCTTCCTGCAGGTCATGGGCAACCGGCTGCAATCGGCACGCCGTGGGCTGCCCGTGTTGCTCGGCGAGGCCCCGGCCACGCTGGCGGAACGCTTCGTCGAACTCACCACGGACGCCTGACAGCCGGGCCAGACGACACGGTTGACGCCTGGTGTCCGGGCCCAGGGCGTGGCCGGCGGCGAAGCAGGCCGGCACGGCGAGGCGCATCCCGATGCCGAAGGTGACGGCGGTCCCCGATGGCGGGCCGGCCCGGCGAGTGGGGTCTTAAGTCCCTGTTGGCCGGGTCGCCGAAGGCGCAGCGTGGACGGAGAGGCATCGATCCACGGAGGGCACCATGCCGAAGAACTGGACAGTTGACGATGTGATGACAAAGGCGGTCGTCTCCGTTTCGGAGTCGGCGGGTTACCGGTCGCTGGTGGATCTGTTGATCGGCCGGCGGTTCAGCGCGGTCCCGGTGGTGGACGACTTCCGGCGGGTGACCGGTGTGGTGTCCGAGGCGGACCTCCTTCGCAAGGTCGAGTACGCCGGCGACGAGGAGCCCCGGCTGTTCGACGGGCGCCGGCGGCGTGGCGAGCGCGCGAAGGCACGCGCGGGCACGGCGGCCGAGTTGATGAGCAGCCCGCCGGTGGTGACGGTCCCGGCGACGCCGATCGCGGCCGCGGCGCGGCTGATGGATGCCGAGGGCGTCAAGCGGATGCCGGTGGTGGACGACCTGGGCCGGCTGGTCGGTGTCGTCACCCGTGGTGACCTGCTGAAAGTGCACCTGCGCCCGGACGACGAGATCCGCGCCGACGTGGTCGGCGACGTTCTCGGCGCGGTCCTGGGCAGCCTGGACGGGCCGGTGGAGGTCGAGGTGGCCGAGGGCGTGGTGACCCTGACCGGCCGGGTCGAACGTTGGTCGGTCGCGGACGC
>Ga0207668_10000928_pt1 | contig 17586 bp, 13 predicted proteins | sample KBSS43metaG_FD_184323 | JGI IMG/M metagenome (GOLD analysis project Ga0207668, IMG submission 184323) | Switchgrass rhizosphere microbial communities from Kellogg Biological Station, Michigan, USA - KBS S4-3 metaG (SPAdes) (version 2) | ecosystem: Host-associated > Plants > Roots > Rhizosphere... | reverse complement strand
CGCGCGGTGTTGCGCGGGGGCTCGGTGACGCGCTGCGCGGGGATCGCGCCGGTATCGAGCATTCCTGCGCCATCTCTGTGGGGCTGCTCGCCACCGCAGCAGGTTACGCACGCGGCGGTGCGCCTCTGCGCCGGCGACACGCGATGAGCGGGTCGAGATGACCGAGTCGGTTCCGATCCTCATGTACCACGCCGTTGCGGAGCGCCCCCCACCCGCGACGCGACGCCTGTCCGTGACTCCAGAGTCATTCGAGGAGCAGGTCGCCTTCTTGGTGGATCACGGCTTCACCGGGATGACCTTCTCGGACCTGGCCGATGCCTTTGAGACCGGTAAGGCCTTGCCGAAGCGGCCGGTGGTGCTCACGTTCGACGACGGCTATGCGGACTTTGCGTCCGATGCATGGCCAATCCTTCGGCGCCATGACTTTCCGGCGACGGTTTTCGTTACGACCGGCTGGATGGCGGACGCTGGCCCAAATGCTGCACGCGGGTCGTTGGACAAGATGCTGACCCGGGCGCAGGTCCGGGCGCTCGCGGCGGCGGGCGTCGAAATCGGTGCCCACACTCATAGCCATCCAAAGCTCGACCAACTCCCCGACGCCCTGCTTCGCCGAGAGCTCGGGGACAGCCGGGCGTTGCTCCAGGATTGCATCGGAGAACCCGTCACAGCCCTTGCCTATCCCTTCGGCTACTCGACTCCGCGGGTACGGCTCGTCGCTCGCGCAGCGGGATACCGTCGCGCAGCGGCCGTGCGGAATGTCCGAGCGACCTCATCCGACAACCTCTTCATGCTCCCGCGGCTCACTATCCGGCGCAGTACCAACCGGACCATCTTCGCCGCAATCATGGCGGGCGCCGACGGTCGGATCTTCTGGCGGGATCGCCTGCTGACGGCCGGATGGGCGTCGGTACGCGGCGTCCGACGGGCCGGAAAGTGGGTGCTGGACCATGCGTGAGTATGCGGCCACGTCCCTAGCCGGTGACGCGATTGCCGTCTCGGCACAGCCTGAAGCCCGTCGGCGACTTCTGGGCGACCAGCCGTTCTCCCGGAACGCCCACGCACTCGTCCTGAACACCGGGATCTCGGGCGCCCTGGGGCTGGTGTACTGGATCCTCGCGGCGCGCTACTACGCCGATTCCGACGTCGGTCGCGGATCGGCCGCCATTTCGGCGTTGATGCTGTTGACCGGCTTGGTGTCGGTCAACTTCGCCGGCACGCTGAACCGCTTCATCCCCAAGAGCGGAAGGCATACGGTCGCCGTCGTCGCCTTCACCTACCTCGTCACGTCCGCCATAATTGCCGTCCTTGCCGTGGCCTTACTCGTCGCGCTCCACTGGTTGGGAGGGCCGGCATATGACCTCCTCCGCGAGCCGCACACGCGAATGTGGTTCGTCGCTGCAGCGGTTGCCGCGAGTGTGGTCACGGTGCAGGACAGCGTATTGACAGGACTGAGGGCGGCTGTCTGGGTGCCTGTCTGGAACGCCGCATTCGCCGTTTCCAAGATCGTCCTTCTGGTGGTGCTGGCCCATTCCATGCCCCGGTCCGGAGTGTTCTTCTCCTGGATCGTGCCCATGATCGTCGTCATGTTCCCGGTGAACCTGTTGATCTTCGGAAGGCTCTTGCCGCGGCATGTACGCACGTCGACGCACAAGGTCGAGCTGACGGGTGCAGAGATCGGCCGGTTCTTTGCCGCCGACTATCTGGGCGCGCTGTTTCTGTACGGAACCATGTTCCTCGTCCCGGTGCTCGTGGCATTACGCGTCTCGCCTTCGACCTACGCGTACTTCTTCTTGGCGTGGGCCATCGCCAGCATGATGAATCTTGTGGCCGTCAACATGGCCGTGCCCATGGCGGTGGAGGGTGTGCATGACCCTTCGAACCTGGCCGGCTATTGCCGTTCTGCGCTTGCTCGAGCCCTGGGTCTGCTCTGTGTCGGAGTTGTCGTGATCGGCCTTGCGGCTCCGTACACGATGGGGCTGCTCCGTGTCGGATACCTCGACGCCGTGCCGTTGCTCCAGCTGTTGGCCTTCGCCAGCTTGCCCAGCGCGGTGGTGGACATCTACCTCGGCACGTTGCGGGCCCGGACCATGCGTGTGCGGATCATCGCGGTGCAATCCCTGCGGGCAGTAGCCGTGTTGGGACTGGTTGTCGTCTTGCAGCACTACCACAATTTGTTCCTGCACTTCGGTGACCCGAGGCTCACCGCAGTGGGAGCGGCGGTTCTGCTCGGCCAGCTCGTCGTGATGGTGGTTGTGCTTCCGGAGCTTGGAAGGCTTCTCGGGTGGCGCCGGCGACCTGCCTTGCCGATCACCGCACACGAGGAGACTGAATGTCTCCAGTGATGTATGCGGAAGAGCGCCAACTCATCCCAGCCGCGCTCGCCCCTCGGCCCACCGAGGAGGCGGCGCAGCCTGAATGGCCTCGACCGGGTGGCAGCCAGGGCGTCCGCGTGGCGATTCTGTGCGTCCTGACCGTAGGGGCAGTCGCGTTGTACCTCGACGAGTTGCATGGCGTCGATCTTGACGCCATGACCGGTCTTGGGCTGATCTCAGTCCTGCCGGTGTCGACATTGCTTGGGCTGGCACTCCTTACCGTCGGCTTCATTGGGGCGCTATCACTGCCGCGGCGCTGCGTCTGGCTGCTCTCCGCCCAACTGGTGCTACTCGTCCTGATGCTGCATGGCATCACGATGCTGCTCGAGTCCGAGCCGCGCTTCGCGATCACTTGGGTCCATGCTGGCTTCGTCGAGTTCATCGATCGCACCGGGACCACGGCGCCGGCCCTCGACACTCGATGGTCCTGGCCCGGCTTCTTCGCGCTCGCCGCGTTCTGGGTCGGTTCGGGCAAGTTCGAGGCGCTGCACACCATCCTCATCGTGACGCCGGTGGTGCAGAATCTGCTGTACCTGGTCGCGCTCGGGCTGCTGATGAGCAACTTCCGGATGTCTTGGCAGGCAAGGTGGTTGGCGGCGTTGTTCTTTTGCCTCCTTAACTGGGTTGGGCAGGACTATTTCGCCCCTCAGGGCTGGACATTGCTGATGTACCTGCTCTTCGTGAGCTTCCTCGTCACGTGGTTCCGCACGCCCCGCAGAATCTTGGGGGACGCTCCGAGGCTCCTCCGTTGGGCAAGCAGGCGGTGGCGGTGGTTCTGGGGCAATACATCACCAGGCGAGCTGCCCCCGCGGAAGGTCGCGCCGGCGGAAAGCATTGTTGTGCTTGCAGTCGTGGTGGGCCTGTTCGCCACGGCCACCGTCGACCACCAGCTGACTCCCTTCGCCATGTTGATGAGCGCCACCGGGTTGGTCGTCGCGCGCCGGTGCGCGCTCACCGGGCTTCCCGTGCTGCTCGTCGTGATCCTTCTGGCGTGGATCAGCTTTATGACCCAGGCGTACTGGGGGGCAAACATCGACGACGTAATGAGCGGCGTCGGGGATGTCGGTGGGGCAGTGGGGGACCGAGTCAGCCTTGGCAACGCCGATCACCTGTTCGTCGTTCACGCCCGGATGCTGACGACTGTGCTGGTCTTCCTGATCGCCGGTTGGGGACTGCTCCGCCGGAGGCGGCGAGGGATCGAGGACCGCGTCCTCCTAGTACTGACCGCCGCTCCGATCGGCCTCGCGCTCATGCAGAGCTACGGCGGCGAGATCGCCTTGCGCGTATACTTATTCGCACTTGCGCCCGCATGCGTGCTTGCCGCATTGGCCGTGTTCCCCCGCCCGGCATCGCGCCCCTCGATCCTTTCGCGATGCGTCGCCGGCGTAGCTGCTCTGGTTCTGTTGTGCTCCTTCTTCGTCACCCGATATGGCAACGAGGCGTTCGAACGGATCCCTGAGGGAGCGGTCAGTGCGGTAGGGACGGTCTACGAGAATACGTCCGACAGCGTGAAGTTCCTTTACGTCACCGCTGTGCCCGAGCTCAACTCCACCCCCTTCATGCCGCTCGGCTACCGCGACGCGGAAAGGGTCCATTGGATGAACACGATGGCGCCGCTCGATCCGGCCGACGTGACCGAGGTGCTGCAGACGCTGAGGAATCAAGGGCCGGGGACATACCTGATCACCACGCGAAGTCAGGAGGCGTATGTGGTATTCGGCCAGGGATACCCCTTGGATTGGGGCGAGCGATTCCGCAGCGCGCTAGCCGCTGCCCCCGGGCTTCGGGCGGTTGCCGAGAACCCGGACGCGACCATCTATACTCTCGACTGGCCCCCAGGGGCGGTAGCCAACCGTTACCCGCCACTGTCCACCGGATTGCAGGTGTGGCGTACGCCTTGGACCCCGGTTGGCGCGGCCTTTCTGGTCATGCTGTTGGGCATTCTGGGCGTGCGTGAGGCGTGGCGAGTTCGCCTTGCACCTCAGCAGATCAGGCGGCTTCGCCCACTTACGTTCGCCGCGGTGCCGTTTCTGGTCGGGTTTGTCCTCGTCGTCCTCGAGCGGTTCATGTTGCTGACGTCATGAGGAACTTCGCGGACCGGGTCGAACCGGCAACTAACCCCTGCTAAACGACTAGGAAGCCATGTCTCACACCATCTTTCCCGACACCGGTGTCACCCTTCCCGACACCGATGTGGTCGGCGACGTGATTGCGGACTTCGCCGCCGCGGCCCGAGATTGGCCTCACCGCGCTGCCATCGTGCACAACGGGACCGCGATCAATTATCGAGACTTCGCAGAGCGGGTTCGACTCACCGGATTACGCTACCGGGCACGCCGATTCGGCGCCGATGGACCATCCGGTCTGATCGGCGTCTTGGTCTCGCACGCACCCGCTGTGGTAGAGCACCTGCTTGGGATACTGCAAGCCAGTGCCACCTACTGTCCGATCGACGCCGCTCTTCCGGCCGCCCGCATGCAGGCGCTCGCCGCGGTACTCGGCCTGGATTGCTTGGTTGCATTAGCCGCTGGCCCGCACGAACCAACGAACCTGCGGATCGAAACGCTCGACGAGGACCCATTGGCTGCGGATATAGACCTGCCCCAGCCTCTTTGGCACTGGAGCGATCCAGCGTATGTGCTGTGCACCTCCGGTTCTACTGGGGCACCGAAGCCGGTAGTGGTCTCGCGGCATGCCCTGACCGTCACGGTGCGCGCACTTCGCGACCTTTTCGCGCTCACCCACGAGGACCGCGTGCTCCAATTCGCCTCGCTCGGCTGGGACACCTGCTTGGAGGAGATCTTGCCTGCGTTGACAGCCGGCGCGACACTGGTTTTCGACGACGCGGCCCATTCCGGCTCCTTCCCGCCCTTCGTACGCATGCTGGCGGAGCGGGAAGTCACCGTGCTCGACCTGCCGACGGCGTTCTGGCACGAACTCGTGCTTTTCCTGCACGAGGAGCGAGCGGCACTGCCAGACAGCGTCCGGCTGGTGGTCATCGGCGGTGAGCGGGTTGATCCAACCCGATTGCGGCAGTGGCGCGATCTCGAGGTCGGGCACGTCGAGTTGCTCAACACCTACGGGTGCACCGAGACGACGATGATCACCCATGCGGTGCAGTTGAGCGGCCCTGGCGCCGAACCAGACGTCGCGGCCCACGATGTCGAGGCGCCACTCGGGCGCCCGCTGGCCCATGTGGGCGATCACGTCACCGATGAGGGTGAACTGCTGGTGTCGGGCCCCGCTTTGGCCACCGGCTACCTCGGGTTGCCGGAGATCACCGCCACCGGATTCCCGGTAGCCGATCACGGATCGGGACCCACCAGGTGGTTCCATACCGGAGATTTGGTCACCCGCGGTGAACACGGTCTGCTGTATTCGCGCGGCCGCGCTGATGAACAGGTGAAAGTCCTTGGTGTGCGGGTACATCCGGCCGAGGTCGAGGCACAGTTGAACACGCATCCCGCGGTCGCGGGCGCCGTCGTGGTCGGCGAACGGCTACTCGGACGCACGTCGCTGACGGCGTACGTTGTTGCGGCTGAGGCGACTACGCCAGCTGAGCTGAAGCGCTACCTGCGTCAGCGCCTACCCAGCCAATTTGTGCCCACTCGCGTGAAATTCGTTGCTGCGCTGGCCTACACCGCCACCGGCAAAGTTGATCGTCCAGCAACGCAGCGTGTTGCGGCGGACTACCACAGCAAAGGAGCAGGCCAATGAGCCCCGACCACATCGTCCACATATTCCGTAGAGTCCTCAACACCCCTGAGGTGAATGCGAGCTCCGACTTCTTCGAACTCGGCGGCGATTCGCTGCTGGCCACCCGGGTGCTCAGTGCGATCGCACGGGACTTCGGGACGGAGTTGTCGTACGACGACTTCGTTGAAAATCCCTCGCCGGAGGGGTTATTCGCCAAAGTTGCCGTCGTAGTGCCATGAACGGAACAGGCATGCGCGTCGTCGTCGTCGGTGCCGGCCTGGCCGGACTGACCACCGCTGTCGACTTGGTGGCGGAGGGTGCAGAGGTCACAGTACTGGAGGCACGTGATCGGGTAGGCGGCCGGATGCACGGCATCCCGATGTCCGCGAGTGTCGTCGCCGACGGGGGTGCTGCCTATCTGGGCGTGCAGCACACCGAACTGCTCGCACTGCTACGGGAGCACGGACTTGGCGTGGCCTCCACAGCGATGGCCGGGGACAGCACATTCCTGGTGTCGGATCGGCGGACGACGACTGCGAGTCGGGTGCCCCCGCTGGACGCGGTCGCGCTCGGCGATCTGTTCGATCGGCTTGAGGACGTCGTCGCGCAGGTCCGGCCGGACGCGCCCTGGGAGAGCCCACAGGCGGAACGTCTCGACCGGCTGACGGCCGCGCAGTGGCTCGCCGACGAGGTCAAGCATCCGGACGCACAGACCTTCTTTCCGCTCTTCATCGGCGAGCTGATGGCGGCTGATCCCGCGGCGATCTCCGTTCTGCACATGGCCTTCTATCTGCACTCTGGCGGAGGGATCCGCTACCTCAACGCGTTCGAGGGCGGGGCCCAGCAGTGGCGGATCGATGGCGGCGCGCATCTGCTATGCGAGGCGCTCGCTGAACGGCTCGGCGACCGGGTGCGGCTGCGCCATCCGGTATGTGCGATCGATCAGGACGCCGACGAGGTTGTCGTGCAATGCGTTCCGAACGTCCAGACCGCACGGTCGGAGTATCGAGCCGATCGGGTGGTCGTCGCCGTACCGCCGCTGTTGGCACAGGGGATCGAGTTCCGCCCTGCTCTGCGCGCGCCGCGGGCGACGGCGGCCACCGGCCGCGGCTGCGCGGTCAAGGTACACCTGGCCTATCCGGCTCCGATCTGGCGTGAGCAGGGCTTGTCCGGATGGTCGGTGAGCGCGCACGGACCGCTGCTGTCCACGGTCGATGATTCTCCGCCGGATCAATCGGCAGGTGTGCTCACGGGATTCGTCACCGGCGCAGCAGCATCGGCTTTCAGCGCGCTGTCCTCGGACGAGCAGCGAGACGCGGCGCTGGCCCACACCCGCCGGCTCTTTCCGCAGTTACCGCCACCGACGCAATGCTCGGTGACCGACTGGCTGGCTGAGAAATACAGCAGGGGATGCTATGCCGCCCTGTTCGGCCCCGGTGACTGGTTGCGGCTCGGGCCGACACTGACCGAACCTCATGGCCGAGTCCACTGGGCAGGCACCGAAACCAGCTTGGAGTTCTTCGGGCTGATGGAGGGTGCGATCAGGTCGGGCCAGCGCGTCGCGACCGAATTGATCCACGGCGCCGAGCCGGCGGCCGCTTCTCGAAAGGTTATGGCGCGATGACATTACTCATTGAACCCGTGCAAACCGGCTTCACCGCCGCCGCCGACCAACCGTATCGCTATGTGCGCAAGGAGTTGTCCGAACCGGATTGGCGTCGTTACCCAGGCTGGGCGACGGTCACCGAGCCCGAGTGGCGGGACCCGCAATGGCAGCGGGCGCATTCGGTTAAGAACATCGGGCAGCTGCGCACGGTGGTGGGGGATCTGCTCGATGAGCGGTTCTATGTCGACCTGGCCGCCGATCAGCAGCAGCGGGCAACCATGTCGATGCTGTTGCCGCCGCAGACGTTGAACACCATGGCAACCAACTGCGCACCGGAACGTGGTGGCCTCACAGAGGCATTCTATGCCGACCCGATCCGACGATACATGCTGCCGGTGCTCAGCGATCGCGAGCCGGAGTGGTGCTCACATCCCTACGCTGAGCGAGATTCGTTGCACGAGAGCGACATGTGGGTGGTGGAAGGGCTGACCCATCGATACCCGACAAAGGTACTCGCCGAAATGCTATCGACCTGTCCGCAATATTGCGGCCACTGCACGCGGATGGATCTGGTCGGCAATTCCACACCGACGACCATCAAGACCAGGCTGACCCTGCAGCCGACCGACCGGCAGGAGCGAATGCTGGATTACCTGCGAGCCACACCGGCGGTGCGTGATGTCGTGGTGTCCGGCGGCGATGTGGCCAACGTGCCCTGGCCGCGGCTGGAATCGTTTGTCATGCAGTTGCTCGAGATTGACACCATCCGCGATATCCGCTTGGCGACAAAGGCGCTGGCCGCGCTACCACAGCACTGGTTGCAAGCGAAGGTGGTCGACGGAGTTCATCGCGTGGCGCACCTTGCCGCCGCCCGCGGCGTCAACCTGGCTCTGCACACCCACATCAACCATGTGCAGTCGGTGACTCCGCTGGTCGCGGAGGCGGCGCGGGCGCTGCTCGAGGCAGGGCTGCGAGACGTGCGCAACCAGGGTGTGTTGATGCGCGGGGTGAACGCCACCGCCGACGACCTGCTCGACCTTTGCTTCGCGCTGCAGGGCGAAGCAAACATCCTGCCGTACTACTTCTATATGTGCGACATGATCCCCAACGCCGAACACTGGCGGACCGCACTCTGGGAAGCCCAAGAGTTGCAAGTGTCGATGATGGGCTATCTGCCCGGCTTCGCGACGCCGCGAATCGTTTGCGATGTCCCCTATGTCGGCAAACGGTGGGTCCATCAGGTGGCGCGTTACGACCGAACCCGTGGCATCTCGTACTGGACCAAGAACTACCGAACCGGTTTGGATGCAACGGATGTCGATGCCCTGAACCGCGTCTACCCATTCTACGACCCGATCGATAGTCTACCGGCCGCCGGCCAGGCATGGTGGCGGAAGAATTGCGACCGTCCATGTGGCACAGCACTTTCGATCGAATGCGGGTCAGCCACGCTCGCCTCGGACAGACCTTCAGGGATCCTGTCCTCGACCGGTCTCGCCACCAACTTCTCCGGATCACTCCGGAACAGCCATGGATGCGCCGAAACATGATTAAGCGGACAGCAATTCGCGATCTGCGCCGAGACGGTCGCTCGCTGCCCGTCGGACGTAGGCCCTGAACAACATGCAGAGCGCGATGACCGTCGAGCTGGCTCCTATCACGGACACTGACGTGGCTGCGGTGGCGGACTTCCTGCACGCCAACCACAATGGCCGAGTTCCCTGGGCGCTAGCCTGCTCGGCGGTGCCATGGAAGGTGGAGGCGCCTAATCACGGATTCATGCTCCGGGACGGGCAGCGCATCGTCGGCACATTGTTGGCGCTCTACTCCGAGCGGCTGCTGGCAGGACGGGTGGAGCGGTTCTGCAACATGGGATCGTGGTGCGTGCTGCCCGACTACCGGTCCCGGAGCATGTCGCTGCTCGAGGCCCTGCTGGCGCAGGAGGGCTACCACTTCACAGTCCTGTCGCCCGACGATGGGCCGCAGGAGATCCTCGCCTGGCACGGATTCCGTTTCCTTGACACGTCTGCGGCGCTCGTTCCCACTCTGCCGTGGCCTACCGTGCCGGGCCGAACGAGGGTCAGTGCCGAACCAGACGTCATCGAAAGAACGCTCGCCGGGACGGAGCTAGAGCTCTACCACGACCACGCACGAGCGCTCGCAGCGCATCACCTCGTGCTGATCCGTGGCCAGGACTCCTGCTACGTCATGTACCGGGAGTTTCGATACCACGATGTGCCGGTGTTCGCCATGGTTCTGCACGTCAGCAACCCCGACCTGTTCCACCGTGCCTTGATCCCGCTGACCCGCCATCTGTTGGTTCGTCGTCGGCTAGTGGCGACCCTGGCTGAACTGCGGATCATCGAGCACGAGCCACGTCTATCGTTCAAGCTGAACAACTGGCCCACGATGTACCGCAGTGCCAACTTGGAACCCGGACAGATCGACTACCTCTACAGCGAGCTTGAGTGTGTGCCCTGGAGCCGCGGCGGTTTCCCAGGGCCAAGCCTGACTACCGCGCGCACTCTGATTCGCAACGTGCTTGGTGGAAGCGGCCGGAATGCGCGAAGACCGTGATCGCCTCAATCAGCTGGCGCAGCCGGGCCCAGCAGCAGACGAGCCTCGAAATTTCTCGCTGGGCGCACATTCAACGTGAGGAGCGTGCAACCGTTGGTTTGAGCATACGACCAAGCCGGGAATTCAACGATGAGAAAGGAATTGGATCAAAATGATGGAAATGGTGATAGGCACAGTAATCGCGCTCATCATGGCAGTCATAGCCATATTTCTGATTCTCGTAGCTATCAATATTGTGCTTTTCCTTCAACTCCGATCACATATCCCGCAAACGCCCTTCCAAATTCCGAGCACGTAATAAAGCATGCGTACACCCGGGATGGCAGGTGAAGAACGGATCGCCGACCAACGCCGGATGATGATGCGACGCGCACACTCGGTCGGTGATCGTTCCCTGTCCGCGACGGGAACGATGGCCATGGCGCGCCACTTCCGGGCAGGGCAGGGCGCCCTAAAGAGGACCCGCCGGTGGGTCGCCGTGGGAGTGCTCGTCGCGGCGGCCGTGGTGGCATCAGCTTTTGCTGTCTGCCTGTGGTCCCCTGGGCTTCCCGCTTCCGACGGGCACGGCGACACGAAATGGCCCGGCTGGGGATTCACTCACACACAGTTCAGCGCTGACGACGGTGAGCCCGCAGCCGTTGCGACCGCCGAGGGAGCGATCAAGTCCGTACCAATGGTGCAGGCCCAGCACATCATGGGCTTTGGCGCGGATAACCCTGAGCCCTCGCCCGGACTGTACGACTTCGACAGCCTCGACCGTCGAATGGATTTCATTCGCCGTACTGGTGGCATTCCGGTGATCACATTGTGCTGCGCCCCCGACTGGATGAAGGGCGGTGTGCCCGGAGAGACTGACTGGGACCGATTGGAGGCTGCGCCGCTCCCCGAACACTTCGCCGATTTCGCCGCGCTGAGCGCCTCAGTCGCCAAGCGCTATCCCTACGTTCGCCATTTCATCGTCTGGAACGAGTTCAAGGGGTTCTTCGACGACGAGCACAAGCGCTGGGAGGCAAAGGAATACACCGACCTCTACAACGCCGTCTACGACGCGCTAAAGGTTGTGAATCCGGCCAATCAGGTCGGCGGGCCCTACCTCGACTTCGCTCAACCCTACGATGCGTCCCACAGTTCGCCCGACCTGCGCGGCTCCTGGGGAGCGGTGGACCAACGTGTCCTCGATGCGTTCGCCTATTGGAATCGACACCGAAAGGGCGCTGACTTCGTCGCGGTGGACGGGCACGCCACCACTGATGATGGCGCCGCGGACGAGTTCGCCGCGTTGGAGAAGTTCGCCGCGGTCGACGCGTGGCTCCGAAAACAGGTCAACCTGCCCATCTGGTGGGCCGAATGGTACGTCGAGCCGGCCAGTGCCGACTGGTCGCCGGAGCACGAGATTGCGTTGCGCGTCGCCGCGATGATCGAGCTCGCGATTAGCGGAACAGACACGGTTCTGTACTGGAACCCGCGTCGGGACGGCGCGGACTGTGCGACCTGTCTGTGGACCGACACCCGGATGGCCGACGGAGGCCAGCCGCTGCCTTTCCTCACCGACTTCCTCCAGCGCTTCGTCCGCTCGTTCCCACCGGGAGTCGACCGGCGGAAGGTGCGCATAGCGGATGGGCTACTTGCGCTGGCATCCGAGCGCGCGCTCGTGGTCGTCAACACCACCGATAGGACGATCAGTGCCGCCGTCAACGGTCGGCGGATCGAGTTGTCGGGCTACGAGACGCGGTGGATAGCGTCGCGGCCGTAGGTGCCGCAGGTGCCGAGACAAAGAGAAACGAAAAGCCTTCCACTGCAATAGATTCCGATCTGAACGCGGCGGATTTCGGTCACTGTACGGCTGAAGGGTTGCGGCGGGATGGCAATGGCACCTCGAGACCGGGTCGTCAGCAACCGAAGCGTCCGCCGTCGCGAAATTAGCTTGAACATCGGTACAGTTTCTTGACATGTAGGTGAACCTCCGGCGGCGACGGTTGTCGGCACTAGCTTTCGCGGCGGCAAGCGGCGGTGAAGGAACTAGTTCTTACGGCGCGTGGGACCTAGTCCTTTGACGATGGTGGAAGTGGGTCCCGTCGAGTCGGGATGCGCAACGTAGCTGTGTATCGCGATCAATGCGGGCAAGAACCACCTGCACAGTGTTTCGACCCAGTACTGCAACAGCACTCGCGCGCATTCGCCCGACGTCATTCGACAGCGCGGGGTGAGCGCAGGAACTAGTCCGGGATCTGTCTGAAATTCGCTCCGATGGTTCATATACGGGTGGCTTGCAGGCACCGATAGTGAATGTGGTGTTCGGCTACTGCGGACCGTCATTCGGGACGCATAGCCACGGATTTGTAAAAGGTCTGAGTCAGCAAACGCCATGTCTGCCGGACGCCGACAGGCATTACTCCGAGGAGGTTTCTACCTTGCCCAAGCACTGCATGCGCGTGCCGCGGATGTCGGCTCGCCAATACGTCACCACAGGATTCACGGGAGCAGCGATGGTCGGGATCGGCGTCCTGCTGGCCGCTCCACCTGGCGCACCAGCGCCGAACACTGCGGAAGTGCAGCTGGCATCGACCGGTTACGCGCTGAGTCCGCCAGATCTCGATTGTCTCCCGCTTACGGGTTGCGGCCTGTTCGGGGCCGCCGGATCGCCGACGCCCATCGCGCTGGCCGCGGCGACTGTGACCCCCTTGCAACTGCCACCGATCATCGGTCCTGGTGGCTGGCTGATCGGCGACGGCCTCGACGCCGATGCCTCCACGTGCACCGCCCCCTGCAACGGAGGTAACGGCGGATTGCTGTTCGGCAATGGTGGCAACGGCGCCCTTGGCGGGAGCGGCGGCAGCGCCGGTCTGCTGTTCGGCAACGGCGGTGACGGTGCGAACGGCGTCGACGCGGTTTACGACGAGACGACGGGAGCAGTGGTCTCTGCCGCTACCGCCGGCGGTAGCGGCGGCAACGCCGGTCTGTTCGGCAGAGGTGGCAATGGTGGCAAGGGCGGCAGTGACATCCAGTCAGTACTCCCGCTAGATTCTCAACCGCTTAACGCCATTGGCGCCGCCGCCGGTAATGGTGGAAGGGGAGGCCTCATCGGTGGCAACGCCGGGACCGGCGGCCAGGGTGGCGAGGCGATTTCACTCAACGGGAACGCCACCGGTGGCGCCGCCGGTGACGGCGGCGGGGCAGTCGTGGGTGACGCCGGTGACGGGGGGCTGGGCGGGTTCGCCGAGGCTCGCGGCCTCGGCGCAACCGCTACCGGTGGCAACGGTGGGGCGGGCGGCCAAACAGTCGTCGGTAACGGCGGCGACGGCGGCATGGCCGGATACGCGAGTGCCAATGGGGGTGTCGGCACCGGTGGTGTTCCCGGCAACGGCGGCAGCGCACTCCTCGCGGGCAATGGCGGCGACGGCGGCCAAGGTGGCGACAGCTACAACCGTCTGCCCGCCGACCCACAAGGTTCCGCCGACATCACCGGCGTCACCGGTGGGACAGGCGGCCAGGGCGGCCTGTTGGCCGGTGACGGCGGCACCGGCGGCAACGGCGGCTTCGCGCACTCCCAAAATGGGAATTCCACCGGCGGCGCCGGTGGGGCCGGTGGTGGGGCAACCAATGGCACCGGCGGCGGTGGTGGTCTCGGCGGCTTCGGGAGCTCTGAGGGCACTGGAACTACCGCCACCGGCGGCGCCGGTGGGGCCGGTGCGGGAACGGCCAGCGGCACTGGTGGCGCAGGCGGTGACGGCGGCAACGCGACCGGCAATGCGACCAATACTGGTGGCACCGGCGGTGCAGGCGGCGCAGGCGGGCCGGTGGCCGGCAACGGTGGTAACGGCGGTAACGGCGGCGATGCTTCCGGCGGTACATCCAACACCGGCGGCACCGGTGGCGCTGGTGGCGCTGGCGGTGCCGGCGGATCGCCCGGCGCAGACGGCGACAACGGCAGCGGCAGCTAGGCGTCCCCCCACGTCCAGGGCCGCTGAAACAGCGGGTACGGGTGTCGAATCCGGAGCGGTCGACACCCGTACCCGCGGCAATTTGTCCTTCGCACAACCACATCGGATCGCGATATGAATTCTTCCCAGCCGACACTTCCAACCCCATCTCGGTGGGTCGCACCAGCCGCCCTGCTCATCGCGGTGGTTGCCATCGGTGTTGCCACTTGGGCGTTGGTGCGCTCAGTGGGTGAGCCTGCCGTCACGTCGGGCGTATCTGCCGTCAACGCTCAACAGTCCGATGCTGCCAAGGGGCATGTCTGCGCCGCTTTCGACATGGTGCGTAAAGCGGTGTCGATACAAACCAATGCCGACGCGGGGCCTGATCCCGTCGCCAAGGAAGCCGTGGCGGCCAACGCCCGTTTGGCGACACTTGGAGGCGGCGATTATCTGCTTTCGCGCCTGGACCCGGCCACCCCGCCTGAGTTGGCAGATGCGGTTCGTGCGCTCGCGAACAACTTCCAGGACGTCGGGATGAACCAACTCGGCGGGGTGCCCAACGCTGATCCAGCTGTGGCTGCGCTGTTGCGACAAGCTCAAGCTGCCAGCGACCACGTTGCAGTCATGTGCAGGTAATTCTGGTGCGCGACGTCCGACTCAGGCCGGTATCAGTTCGACGCCGGCCAGCGCCACGGCGTCGTCGCGGTCGGGTGCGGTGACCACCGCATTGAAGCCGTCGCCGTTCTTCCAGATGCTCACCTTGAGCGTCTCGCCAGGAAACACCACGCCCGCGAAACGCGCGCCGTAGCTGCCGATGCGCGACGTGTCGCCGTCGAGCAGCAGGTCCGTCATGGCCTTCGCCGTCATGCCGTAGGTGCACAACCCATGCAGGATTGGTCTGGGAAACCCTGCGGCGGAAGCGAATTCGGGATCGGAGTGCAGCGGATTGCGGTCGCCGCACATCCGGTACAGCAGGGCCTGCTGCGGTGACACCGGGACGGCCAGCTCGAAGTCCGGTGCCCGGTCTGGCGGCTCCGACGAGGTCGACGGACCGCGTTCGCCTCCGAAGCCGCCCTCGCCGCGGGCGAAGATCGAACGCTTCTGGGTCCACAGCAGCGTGCCCTCGGGCGACGTGACCGTGGTCTCCGACCAGATCACGGCGGCCTTGCCCTTGTCCCAGATGTCGGTGAACCGGGTCACCGCGATACCCGCGCCCGACGCCGGGATGGGGCCGGGCACCGTCACGGCCTCACTGGCGTGCAGAACCTTGGACAGTTCGATGTCGATGCCGGGGAACTGCACCGTTGGCGGTTCGGTCATGTGGAAGGTCTGCGCGACGTTGCCGAACGTCGGCAGCACCTGCGGGGTGTCGTCGGTCAGATACCTCAGCTCGCGGGGATCCATCGGGTCGGTGCCCGCCCCGAGCCCGAGCTGATACAGCTGGACATCGCTACTGGTCCAGGAGAATTCGGCCGGGGGCAGCTCCGCGGCGAGTGCAACGTCCAGATCGATCGGCACAGCTATTCCTTCCCCGCCAAGTGCAGCGCCGCCAGGTACCCGAACGCCATCGCGGGCCCGATGGTGCCGCCGGGTCCAGGGTACGTGTGCCCCATCACGGGCGAGCTGACGTTGCCTGCGGCGTACAGCCCCTCGATGACCGAGTCGTCGTCACGCAGTGCGCGACCGTTCACGTCGGTGCGGATGCCGCCCTTGGTGCCGAGGTCGCCGGGCACCATCTTGGCCGCGTAGTAGGGCGCGTGGCTGAGCTCCCCGAGGTTCGGGTTGGGCTTGTTGGTCGGATCGCCGTAGTACCGGTCATAGGCGCTCTCGCCGCGCTTGAAGTCTTCGTCGACGCCGGAGCGGGCGAACCCGTTGAACCGCTCGACAGTGGCCTTCAACTCGTCGGCAGGCAGCCCCGTCACCTTGGCCAGTTCCTCGAGCGTGTCCGCCTTGACGATCACGCCAGACTCCAGCCACTTCTTCGGAATCCGTTGGCCTGGTTGCAGACCCGCGAAGATGAACCGATCGCGGTACTGCTGATCGAAGATCAGCCAAGCGGGGATGTTCTCGCCGGGACCCTCGCCCTGGCCGTACTTGCCGCCGTACATCCAGTGGCAGGCCTCGACGTACGGCATCGACTCGTTCATGAAGCGCTTGCCGCTCGTGTTCACGATGATCGACCCGGGGGAGTTGCGCTCCGACAACGCAAACCACGGCGCACCGACCAACGGCACCGTTGGACCCCACCAGGAATCCTCCATGAGTTCCAGTGCTGCCCCGAGCTTCTCGGCGGCCAGAATGCCGTCGCCGGTGTTGGCGACCGCGCCGACCGTCCACTCGGTGGTGATCGGGGCGCGCTGGTATTTCACGCGCATCTGCTCGTTGTGTTCGAACCCACCGCTGCCGAGGATCACCCCGCGGCGCGCCTTGATCAGCCGGGGTTCGGCGCTTTCCGGGCCCGTGGTGTCACGTACGTAAATGCCCCGCACGACGCCGTCCTCGACGTACAGGTCGGTGAGCGCGGTATTCAGCAGCACGGGGACACCGGCCTTCTGGAGGCCGATGCGCAGCGGGGCGATCAACGCGCGGCCCATGCCGACGAGGTTCTTGCCGGTGACCTTGCCCCACGTCGCACGGATGCCGACCTTGAGGCTGCGCAGCACGCCCCGCGGATGGCGCTTGAGTTGGTTCAGTCGGACGTAGTCCTGCTGCATCACGACCATGTTCATCGGAACCTTGCCGTACGGCGGCTCGAGGCCCGGCAGGTCGGCGCCGAGCTTGTTGGCGTTGAACGGCTTCGGCTCGACGGACCGACCGGTCGGCTTGCCGCCCGCGGCTTCCGGGTAGTAGTCGGAGTAGCCCGGTACCCAGCAGAGCTTGAGTGGGGAGTTCTTGAGTACGAACGACAGCATCTCGGGGCCGCGCTCGAGATACGTGTCGATCTTCTCGGCGGGGACGACGTCGCCGATGATCGTGTGCAGGTAGGTGCGGGCGGCTTCGGCCGTGTCCTTGACCCCGTCACGCTGGAGGATCTCGTTGTTCGGGATCCAAACTCCACCACCTGACCGCGCAGTGGAACCACCGTAGTGCGGGGCCTTCTCAACGACTACTGTCGAGAGTCCCTCATGCGCTGCGGTGAGGGCGGCGACCATGCCGGCAGCGCCACTGCCGACCACGACGACGTCATACTCCTGATCAGTCATGTAGAACACGTTATAGAATTGCCCGGCCGACCCACAACTGTGCCGGTCGACGAAACGAGGGGACTTCACGAATGCTGTCCTTTGAGGTGCGCGACGAGCTGGCTGCAGAGCTGGCCCAGGCCGAGCGCAGCAAAGTGCCGATCAAGCCGCTGACCGATGGGGTGCCGGGCATCGACGTCGTCGACGCCTACGAGATCCAGCTGATCAACATT
>Ga0207668_10000925_pt1 | contig 17635 bp, 15 predicted proteins | sample KBSS43metaG_FD_184323 | JGI IMG/M metagenome (GOLD analysis project Ga0207668, IMG submission 184323) | Switchgrass rhizosphere microbial communities from Kellogg Biological Station, Michigan, USA - KBS S4-3 metaG (SPAdes) (version 2) | ecosystem: Host-associated > Plants > Roots > Rhizosphere... | reverse complement strand
GGGCGCCGCCAAGATCGCCTGCCGTCAGGGCGGCGGCGACCGGCCGGACATGGTCGAACAGGCTGCGCTGGGCGAGCGCGGGAAAGGCGAACAGCGCGACCAGCGGCCAGGCGGCGGGGCCGGCGAAGCGCAGCACGATCGCCTGCACGGCCAGCCCGCCACCACCCGCCACGGCCAACAGCAGGAGCACCGTCGCCACGCCCAGCGCACGCCGCCGGTCCGCGCCACGATCCGGCCGATTCCAGCATCCTTCGCAAGACGCGATGATCCGCGCAAAGCCGCCGACGGGGTGGCCGATGCGGGCATAGAGTGCCCCCGGCCAGCCGATCCCGGCGTCAAGCGCGAGCGCCAGCACCGCGACAGGCTCAGCCACGGCCGAGCGCCGCGGCCAGGCGCGCCGCGGCATCGGCATCTGGCGGCAGGCCGATCCGCAACCGGTGCGGATCCCCGGCGAACGGCCGGGTCAGGGTCGATGCCCGCGCCAGCCGGTCGAACAGAGCAGCCGCGTCCCCGGTCTCGATCAGGCGGAACAGCGGGCAGGCGCCGCGCGGCCGGAAGCCGGCATCGCAGAGGAGCGCATCGAGCGACGCTGCCTCGACGCGCAGCCGCGTGCGCATCGCGTCGATCCAGCCACGATCGCGATAGGCAGCAGTGCCGATCGCGATCGCCGCCGCAGCGACCGGCCACGCGCCGAGCGTGCGCCGCACCTCGTCGAGCAGCGCCGGCGGGCCGATCACGAAGCCGAGGCGGATTCCGGCCAGGCCGAAGAACTTGCCGAACGAGCGGAAGACGATCAGCCGGCGATCGGCCGCGACTGCATCCGCAAGGCTGATCGCGGGATCGCAATCGGCGAACGCCTCGTCGACCAGCAGCCACCCGTCTCCCCGGCGCGCGAGCAGGTCCAGGAGATGGTCTCGACCGAAGACGTGTCCGTCCGGATTGCCGGGATTGGCGAGGATGAGGGTGGCGCCGTCGGCCTCGCCGGGCGTCGCCACCGCGCGGCTGCCAACCAGCATCTCGGCATGGGTACGGTAGCCCGGCACCAGATGGCAGGCCTGCCCCGCGAGCACCCCGCCGACCAGCCGGAGCCCGATCTCGCTGCCGGGCACCGCGCAGACATGGCCGGCCACGGCGCCGAAATGCGCGGCGGCCGCTGCCTCCAGTGCGGCAAGATCGTGCTCGTCGGGCAGACGTGCCCAGTCGATGTCCAGCGGCGGGACCGGCCAGCCATGCGGGTTGATGCCGGTCGAAAGGTCGAGCCACTCCGCCCCGCCGAAGCGCGCCTGCGCCGCGCGCAGGCCGCCGCCATGCCAGGTCCAGCGCGTGCTCACGCTGGACCTGGCGCCATCGTGACGGCGAGCAGCAGACCGCTCTCGACCAGTTCGATTCCCGCGCCATGGCCGTCGCCGGAAATGCCGCCGATGCGCCGGCGCAGCCATGCCGCCCAGAGGAGGATCAGCGCCGGTGCCGCGATCAGCCCGGGAACCCGCCATGCCGCTGCAAGCAGCAACAGCGCCCAGACGAACAGGTCGCAGCGCCGCACTGCGTGCCCGAAGCGCGAGGCCAGCCCGTTGTGCAGGTTCGGCAGCCGGGTCCAGACGAGCGGCCCGATCCGCGCCGCGAAGGGCACGAGGATCAGCGCCGCGTAGGCGCCGCGTTCGGCCGCCGCGTGGATCAGCACCAGCTTGGTGACGAACTGGAGCCCGATCACCACCGCCCCGAAGCTGCCGACATGCGGATCGGCCAGCGCCGCTAGCAGCCGATCGCGCCCCTTATGCGCGGCGCCGACCGCATCGGCGATGTCGCCGAGTCCGTCGAGGTGCAGCGCGCCGGTGACCGCCACCCAGACGAGGAGCGCGAGCAGTGCCGCCACCCAGGGGTCGACCATGAGGCCTACCCGCACCGCGGCGGCGACCAGCCCGCCGACGATCAGCCCGACGGCCGGGAACCACCGCATCGACCGGGTGAAGTCGGCATCGGAGACGCTCAGCCGGGGCACGGGCAGCCGGGTGAGAAAGCCGATCGCGACGATCAGCCCCTTCACGGCCAGAGCCCGACAATCTGCGCCGAGGGGTTCGGACCCGGCCAGAGCTTCAGCGACAGCAGGCCTGCATAGGCAAGGTCGAAGGCCCAGAGCTGCGGCTGGGCGAAGGCGCACAGATGGGCGAGCGCGGCGCGCATCGCCCCGCCATGGGTGACGACGAGCACCGGACCCGCGCCACAATCGCCGATCGCCGCCGCGACCCGAGCGACGAGCGACGACCAGCGTTCGCCGGCGGGCGGCGGGTTCGCGTCGGGATCGTCCCAGAAACGCGCCATTGCCTCTGCCGGCACCGCCGCGGGGTTAAGCCCGTTCCAGTCGCCGAAATCGAGCTCGCGCCAGCGGGGGTCGGGCGTCACCGCCAGCCCGCGGTCGCGGCCGATTGCCGCGGCCGCAAGGCGGGCGCGGGCGAGGTCGGAAGCGACGATCGCCGCGATCTCCAGACCCGCGACCTGCTCGCGGCAGGCGTCGATCCCCGCCCGCGTGGGTGCGGCATCGTCATGGCCGAGCAGCAGGCCGGCGGTCTCCGGTTCGCCGTGGCGCAGCAGGTGGAGCAGGACCGGCGTCATCCCGCTGCGGACACGCCCGCCTCGGCAAAGGTCGCCATGCCGGCATGGGCCGCGAGCGCGGCGCGGACGATCTGCGCCGCCACCGCCGCGCCGCTGCCCTCGCCAAGCCTCATGCCGAGGCGCAGCAGCGGGTCGAGCCAGAGCCGTTCGAGCAGCCGGCCATGGCCAGGCTCGGCCGAGCAATGCCCGGCGAGGCAATGCATCGTGACGTCCGGCACTGCCGCCGCGAGCGGGGCAACCGCCGCCGAGCAGATGAAGCCATCCAGCAGCACGGGCACGCGAAGCTGCCGGGCGCGCAGCACCGCGCCGGCGATCGCCGCGATTTCGCGCCCGCCGACATGGCTAAGCGTGGTGAAGGGATCGCGCGGCGCCCCGGCATGGCAGGCGAGCGCGGCATCGACGGCCGCGATCTTGCGGGCGATGCCATCATCGTCGAGCCCCGTGCCCGGCCCGACCCAGTCGGCGGCCGTGCCGCCGAAGCTGCGCGCGGCGAGCGCCGCCGCCGCCGTCGAATTGCCGATCCCCATCTCGCCGAGGACGAGGAGGTCGAGGCCGGGCTCGACCGCCGCCGCGCCGGCCTCCAGCGCGGCGAGGCAGTCGGCTTCGCTCATCGCCGGTGCGCGCGTAAAATCCGCGGTCGGCCGGTCGAGATCGAGCGGGACGATCCGGAGGTCTAGTCCCGCGGCAGCGGCGAGTGCGTTGATCGCGGCGCCGCCTGCCCTGAAATTCGCGACCATCTGTGCGGTGACCGCAGCGGGAAAGGCGCTGACGCCGTGCGCCGTCACGCCGTGATTGCCGGCGAAGACCACCGCCCGCCCGCGCACGATTGCCGGCCGTTCGCGGCCCTGCCAGCCGGCGAAAAAGATCGCGATCTCCTCCAGCCGGGCGAGCGACCCCGCCGGCTTGGTGAGCTGCGCCTGGCGCGCGCGGGCGGCGGCGACGGCGGCGGGATCGGGCGTCGACAGCGCCGCGAGAGCGGCGTCGAAGGCCGCGATCGTCGGGAAGATCATGCCGCGACGAAGCCGACGGGCGGAGAGCGGGTGATGAAATGACCCTTCACCCCCTCGGGCCAGTCGGCGAAGGGAACGCGACCATGCGCGCTGGCATGGTAATGCACCGCGTAGTCGAGGATCGCGCGCGCCGCCGCTTCGCCAGGCACGAACCGGCCGAGCACGTAGCTGACCTTGCCCGGCGCGCGGAGATGGACGGTGCAATGGTCCTTGCAGGCGAACAGGCAGGGCATGTCCTGCACGTCCACCTGATCGTAGCGCGGGTCCGCTGCCTTCGCCGCGCGCAGCGCCGCGAGCAGCAGCGCCCCGCCGCGGCGGCCGGCGCCATCCTCGCGGGCATCGGTTGCGAGACGGCAGGTGCTGCAGGCGACGACCGCGGTGCCGGCGTCGACGGGGGTCAGCATGGCAGCAGCCCCTTCCGGGCTCGCTCGCCTTCAATGGAGGGGCGAGATGAGCCCTGCACATCTCGACTGACAGACCACAACACGGGCACAACGGGCATCGGGGACGCTCCACGGCAATGGCCGCGCCCGCGAACGGACACGGTCGGGACTTGCCGCCACCCGGGTTCACCCCCGTCCGCCCGGCACACCCTGTCCGCGCGAAGGACGACCGCGACGGGCAGGTCTCCTGGCTCGCGGGTCGACGCCGGTTCTGGCCGCCTTCTCGGGATCTCGCGACCCCAATGGCATCTGGCCGATGGCTCACCGCTTACAGTTGCAGGGGCAGCCGGGGCATCGCACCCCGTTCCCTTTCAATCCCCGTCGCCGGGGAACCTGTCGCGGCACCGGCGATAATCGGGCGTCCCCGCCCCGTCAATCGCGCCGCGGCGCGCGGTCGAGCGCGACGACGATCGGCCGTTCCGCGCTCAGGTCGACATGGCCGGCGATCCCGTAGACGTCGCGCAGCCGGTCGACGGTGAGCACATCGGCCGGGGGGCCGTCGGCGACCAGCCGGCCGCCGTCGATCAGGAGCAGGCGGTCGCAATAGCGTGCCGTCATGGTGAGATCGTGCAGCACCGCGATCACCAGCGCGCCGGCACGCGCCTCCCGCGCGAGGAGGTCCATGACGTCGATCTGATGGCCGGGGTCGAGCGCCGCGAGCGGCTCGTCCACCGCCAGCCCGCCGGCCCCGACCGCGAGCGCGCGGGCGAGCATGACGCGGGCGCGCTCGCCGCCCGACAGCTCGGTGGCGATGCGGCCGGCGAGATGGATCACGTCGGCGCGGCGCATCGCCGCCTCGATCGCGGCGCGGTCGGCGGTGCCCAGCCGCGACATCGGGCCGAGATGCGGCAACCGGCCGAGCGCCACCAGCCGCTCGACCGCCAGCGGCCAGTGCAGGATCTGGCCCTGCGGCAGATAGGCGAGCGTCCGCGCCATGTCCCGCGGCGGCAGCCGGGCCACGTCGCAGCCGTTGATCGTGACGGTGCCGTGGAGCGGCGGGACGAGGCCGAGGATCGCCCGCAACAGGGTCGACTTGCCGGCCCCGTTCGGCCCGATCACGCCGATCAGCGCGCCGGGCTGCAACGTCGCGCTGATCTCGTGGAGGACGGGGGTGCGACCGAAGCCGGCCGACAGGCGGTCTATCGCAATCGTCACCACAGCCGCCGCTCCCGCAGGAGATGGACGATGAAGACCGGTACGCCCAGGAAGGCGGTGACCACGCCCAGCTTCAGCTCGTTGGCGGTCGGGATCAGACGGACGAGGATGTCGGCGGCGGTCAGCAGGATCGCGCCGCCGAGCAGCGAGGGCAGCAGCACCGCCGAGGGGCTGCGATCGGTGAACGGCCGAATGAGATGCGGCACGATCAGCCCGACGAAGCCGATCGACCCCGACACCGCGACCGCCCCGCCGACGCCGATGGCGAGGCCGAACAGCAGGCGCCGGCGGGTGCGCGCCAGGTCGACGCCCAGCGAGCGCGCGCCATCCTCGCCGAGCGACAAGGCGTCCAGCGCGCGGGCGTCGACCAGCAGCAGCGCCGCCCCGATCGCGACGCAGGGCAGCGCGATCCAGACATGGCTCATCGCCCGGTTCTCGATCGAGCCGAGCAGCCAGGCCATGATCTCCATCGCCGCGAAGGGATTGCTCGACAGGTTGAGCGCGAGGCTGATCCCGGCGCCGGCCAGCGTCGAGACGGCGATGCCGGCGAGGATCAGGGTCAGCGGGCTTTCCGCCTGCCCCGCGAGCGCGAACAGCAGCACCAGCGCGATCAGCCCGGCGGCGATGGCGAGCAGCGGCAGCAGCGCGACATGCCACTCTGCAATCCCGAAATAGATCGCCGCGACCGCGCCCAGCGCCGCGGCGTTGGACGCGCCGAGCACCGAGGGCTCGGCGAGCGGGTTGCGCAGATAGCCCTGCAGCACCGCGCCGGCGAGGCCCAGCATCGCGCCGACCAGCAGGCCGATGATCGTCCGCGGCACGCGGAGCTCGTAGAGTATGGCCCCGGCGATGCGGTCGCCATGGCCGGCGAGCGCGGCGAGGACGCGGTCGGCCGACAACGGCACCGGTCCCAGCCCCAGCGACGCGACCGCCGCGATCAGCACGCCCGCGATCAGAACCGGCAGCAGCGCCGGGTGCCGGGGCGGTAACACTCTGTCTGGCACGAAAACCTCGTCTTCGATCGGTTCCCCGCCACGCTTGTGTCGCGGGGTCGTGTTGGTAAGGGGGCGGGCGATGGCGTTATCCGATCTCCGCCGCTCCCGGCGCGTTGTCCAGTCCGGCCTGCTCGCGGCGATGGCCTGCGTCCTCGCCGGCGCGGCGCCGGCCGATCGCCCGCCCTCGCCTCCAGCCCCGAAGCGCATCGTCTCGCTGAACCTCTGCGCCGACCAGCTCGTCCTCGCGCTCGCCGATCGCAGCCAGATCGCCGGGCTGACCCGCAACGCCCGCGATCCGCAGATGTCCGCCGCCGCCGATGCTGCGCGCGGCCTGCGCCTGCTCGGCGGATCGGCCGAAGAGGTGCTCGCCGTCGACCCCGATCTGGTCATCGGCATGCCGGCGCGGCGCAGCCCGGCGATCGCGGTGCTCAAGGCGCAGAACTACCGCGCGCTCGACCTCACCAGTGCCGAAAGCTACGCCGACATCGTCGCCTCGATCCGATCGGTCGCCGCAGCGGTCGGCCATCCCGCCCGCGGCGCGGCGCTGATCGCGCGGATGAACGCCGCGCTCGCCGGCCTGCCCCGCGCGCGGCACCGGCCGGTGATCGCCTATTACCAGCGGCGCGGCTTCGTGACTGGCACCGGCACGCTGGTCGACGAGCTGATGACCCGCGCCGGCGCGGTCAACCTTGCCGGGCGGCTCGGCAAGCCCGCGCTCGCCCAGGTCAGCCTCGAGGAGATGACCGCGGCCCGCCCCGACTTCCTGCTCGTGGACAAGGCGACCGAGCGGGTGACCGACCAGGGCACCGAGATGCTCCACCACCCGGTCCTCGACGGCATCCCGCGGATCGTCCTTCCGCAGGCGTGGACGGTCTGCGGCGGCCCGGCCTATGTCGACGCGGCCCGCGCGATCTCGGCGGCGGTCGCGGGGCGGTAGCGGCCCTCCGGGAGAAGCCGTGCTCCTGCGAACGCAGGAGGCCAGGGGCGTTTCGACGCCGGTCTTCAAAACTCGATCCCCGGCTGCGCCTTCACCCCGGCGCGGAACGGGTGCTTGACCAGGGCCATCTCGGTGACGAGGTCGGCCGCCTCGATCAGCGCCTCGGGTGCGTTGCGGCCGGTGACGACGACATGCTTCATCGCCGGCCGGGCGGTCAGCACGGCGAGGACCTCGTCGACCGGCAGGTAATCGTAGCGCAGGACGATGTTGAGCTCGTCGGCCAGCACCATGTCGTATCTGGGGTCGGCGATCATCCGCACCACCTCGTCCCAGGCGAGACGCGCGGTGGCGATGTCGCGGGCGCGGTCCTGCGTGTCCCAGGTGAAGCCCTCGCCCATCGGCTTGAATTCGACATGATCGGGGAAGGCGTCGAACACCGCCTTCTCGCCGGTGGCCATCGCGCCCTTGACGAACTGGACGACGCCGACCTTCCTGCCATGGCCGATCGCGCGCACCACCATGCCGAACGCGGCGGTGGTCTTGCCCTTGCCCTTGCCGGTGTGGACGATCAGCAGTCCCTTCTCGATGGTCTTGGCGGCGACGATGCGGTCATGCGCGGCCTGCTTCCGGCGCATTTTCTCGGCGTGCTGCTCCTCGGTGCGTTCGGCCATCATGCTGCTCCTGCAAGGCGCGCGAGCACGTCGCCCGCGCTGTTGGACTTCGGTTTCCACAGGCCGCGTTCCAGCGCCTCGCCGAGCCGCGCCGCAGTCTCGCGCAGGGCCGCGGGGTTCGCCCCGGCCATGAAGGCACGGACGGAGTCGTCGGCGATGAAGGCGGCGTAGACCGCGTCGAAATGGTGGTCCTTCACCGCATCGGTGGTGGCGGCGAAGGCGAAGAGATAGTCGACCGAGGCGGCGATCTCGAACGCGCCCTTGTAGCCGTGACGCATGACGCCGGCGATCCACTTCGGGTTGGTGACGCGGGCGCGGACCACCCGGCCGATCTCATCGTCGAGGGTGCGGATCACCGGCCGCTCGGGGCGGCTATGGTCATTGTGGTAGGAGAGCGGCTTCGTGCCGCGAAGGTGCTCGACGGCAGCGGCGATGCCGCCTTCGAACTGGTAGTAATCGTCGCTGTCGAGCAGGTCGTGCTCGCGATTGTCCTGGTTCTGGACGATCGCGTCGGTGGCGGCGAGGCGACGGGCGAACAGGTCGCGCTCGGCCTCGCCCGCAATTCCAGCGCCATAGGCGAAGCCGCCCCAGCCGAGATAGATGTCGGCGAGATCGGCGCGGTCCTGCCACAGCCGCTCGTCGATCATCGCCTGCAGCCCAGCGCCATAGGCCCCCGGCTTCGATCCGAAGACGCGGGCGCCGGCCCGCCGGGCGGCATCGGCCGGCACCGCGCCGGCGGCGGCGAGTGCTGCGGTCTCGGCACGGTGGCGCGCGGCGGCAGGATTGTCGGCCGCGTCCTCGTCCAGCGCCATCACCGCGCGGGCCGCGGAATCGATCAGGTCGATCTGCTCGGGAAAGGCGTCGCGGAAGAAGCCCGAGATGCGCAGGGTCACGTCGACCCGCGGGCGCCCGAGCTCGGCAAGGGAGATCACCTCGAAGCCGATTACCCGGCCCGAACTCCATTCCCAGCGCGGCCGCACCCCCATCAGCGCCAGCGCCTGGGCGATGTCGTCGCCGCCGGTGCGCATATTGGCGGTGCCCCAGGCCGAAAGGGTGATCGCCTGCGGGTATGCGCCCTCGCGCTGGAAATAGTCGGTGACGAGCAACGCCGCCGACCGCTGGCCGAGATCCCAGGCGATCGCGGTCGGCACCGCGCGGGTATCGACCGAGTAGAAATTGCGGCCGGTGGGCAGCACGTCGGGGCGGCCCCTTGTGGGGGCGCCGGATGGCCCGGGTGTGACGAAGCGGCCGGCGAGCGCGGCGAGGAGGGCGGCCTTCTCCGCATCGCCGCAAGCGTCGACGCGCGGGGCGAGGTCGTCACGAATGGAGTCCATGACGGCGGTCGTCGCCGCCAGATCCTCCCCGGCACGGGGAGGGGGACCATCCGAAGGATGGTGGAGGGGGGCCTCCACGAGCGATTCCCCTGTGGAGTCCCCCCTCTCCCACCACTTCGCGGCGGTCCCCCTCCCCGTTCCCGGGAGCAGTTGGTGCGCCAGAGCCTCCAGCCGCTCGACGGTATCCCCGACCGTCCGCCACGGCTCCGCCGAGACCCCCGTCAGCATCACCGGACGCGGCCCCTCCCAGCGGTCGCCCATCCGGCAGTCGAGCGGATCGAAGTCCAGCCCGAGATCGTCCGCCATCGCCCGTAGCAGCGACCGCTGCCCCGGATCGTCGTGACCTCGCGGCGTCCGCGCCAGCGCCACCAGCAGGTCGTCGCGCAATCGTCCGTCGGGCGAGCGGGTGAAGACATGCAGGCCGTCGCGGATCTGCATCTCCTTCAGTTCGCACAGGTAGTTGTCGAGCGCCGCCAGCGCGTCGTCGCCATCGCCGACCATCCCGGCATCGGCATCCAGCCCGACCGACCGGGCAAGGTCGACGATCTCGACGCGCAGCCGGTCGAGGCGCCGCGGATCCATGCCGGCGGCGAGGTAATATTCGTCGACCAGCGCCTCGAGCTGCTTGAGCGGACCGTAGCTTTCGGCACGGGTCAGCGGCGGGGTGAGGTGGTCGACGATCGTGGCGCCGATCCGCCGCTTGGCCTGCGTCCCTTCGCCGGGATCGTTGACGATGAACGGATAGACCTGCGGCACCGGCCCGGCGCAGATCTCGGGCCAGCAGGCCGCGGACAAGGCGAGCGCCTTGCCGGGCAGCCATTCCAGATTGCCGTGCTTGCCGACATGGACGACGGCATCGGCGGCAAAGGCGCGGTTCAGCCAGAAGTGGAAGGCGAGGTAGCCGTGCGGCGGGACCAGAGCCGGGTCGTGATAGGTGGCTTTCGGGTCGATATTGTAGCCGCGCGCCGGCTGCACCGCGACGACGACATTGCCGAAGCGGTGAACCGGCAGGTGGAAGGCGCCACCCCGGAAGAACGGGTCGGCTTCCGGTGCGCCCCAGCGGGCGAGGAGGTCGGCGCGGGCGGATGCCGGGAGGGTGGCCCTGGCGCTTTCGTAATCTGCGAGGGAAAGCGCAACCGTCTCCCGCTCGCGGGAGGGGGCTGGGGAGCCGGCGTCCGCCATCAGCGTCCGCAAGGTCCCGGCCGGGCGCCCATCCCCGGCCCCTCCCGCAAGCGGGAGGGGAGAAGGAAGTGACCCCGGATCGTTCGTCACGCCCGACAGCATCAGCGCCATCAGCGCCGCGCCATCCTCCGGCGCTTCCCCGACATCGTACCCCGCCTCACCCAGTGCCGCCAGGATCGCCGCCGCGCTCGCCGGCGTGTCCAGTCCGACGCCATTGCCGATCCGCCCGTCACGGTTGGGATAGTTCGCCAGTACCAGTGCCACCCGGCGCGATGCGGCCGGCGTACAGCGCAGCCGCGCCCAGTTGGCGGTGAGGTCGGCGACGAAGGAGACGCGGTCGGGGACCACCTTCGGCACCACGATCCCGCATTCGGTACGCTGGTCGAAGCGCTCGGCCGCCTTGAAGGCGACGGCGCGGGTGAACAGGCGGCCGTCGACCTCGGGCAGAGCGACATTCATTGCGAGATCGCGAGGGCCGAGGCCGCGCGCCGCCTCCGCCCAGTTTTCCTGCTCTACCCCGGCAAAGGCGACCTGCAGGATCGGGCAGTCGGCGCGTTCGAGCACGCCTGGCCGGCGATCGTCGCCCGGCGTCGAGGCGGCGAAGGCGGTGGCGTTGAGGATCACATCCGGCCGCACGGTGGCGATCAATCCGCCGAGCCAGTCGATCGCGAAGGGCTCGCGCAACGCGCGGACATGGGCGGCGACCACGTTCAGCCCGCGGGCTGCGAGCGCCGCGACGATGGCGTCGACCGCATCCAGCGTGCCGGCGGCGACGAGCGCGCGGTAGAACACGAACAGGGCGACCGGCCGCCCCGGCACCCAGTTGGCGCGGACCTGATCGAGGACCGGTCGATCGACCCCGACAAGGTACAGCCCGGCATCGGCGAGCGGCAGCGGGTCGTCGGGCGCGCCGGTATCGCGACCGATCAGCCGTGCCGCGGTACGCAGGAAGGCGGTGGCATTGGCGACGCCGCCCTGCCGCAGATAGTCGCGCAGCCGCGCGCGGATGTCGGCGTCGACCGTCGAGGCCGCATCCAGCGCCGCATCGCTCTCCTGCCCGTCGGCGACCGCGGCAAAGGCGATGCCGTTGTCACGCGCAACGCGGGCGATCTCGTCGATGCCATAGGGCCAGTAGCTCTTGCCGCCGAGGAGGACCACGCAGACGAAGCGGGCGTGGGTCACGACCGTCTCGACGTAAAGGTCGACCGAATAGGGGTGGCGGAGCTGGAGGAGGTTCGCAAGCCGGATCCGCGGGGCGTCGTCCCCCAGCACTTCCGCGGCGCGGGCGAAGCAGGCGAGGTCGCTGTCCGCCACCGTCAGGATGACGATGTCGCCGGGCGACTGGGCGAGGTCGATCGCCGCCTCGCCATCGGCGATCGTACCGGGGGTGGCGGACAGCAGGTGCATCAGCGCGCGCCGAACCCCGGCACCGCCGCCAGCGCGGCGTGGATCGCGACGGCATCGAGGCCCTTCTGACCGATGACGACGAGCTGCGAGCGCCGCGTCTCCCCCGCGGTCCAGCCACGGTCGAAATACCGGGCGATCCGCGGGCCGACCGCCTGGACGACGAGGCGGCTGGGCCGGCCGGCGACCGCGACGAAGCCCTTCACGCGCAGCACGTCCTGCGCGGCGATGACCGCGGCCAGCGCGGCAATCAGCGCATCGACGCTGTCGATCTCGCCGCCGTCCACCACGAAGCTCTCGAAATCGTCATGGTCGTGGTCCGCGCCGTCGTCGACATGCGAGGGCCGGGCGTCGAGATCGTCCTCGGCGGCGGCGGTGATGCCGAGCAGCGCGGCGATGTCGACCGCGCCGTGATCCGCTCGCACGATCTTCACGCCGGGGCGGGTCCCGGCGCGGACCTGCGCCTCGACACCGGCGAGAGTGGCGGCATCGACGAGGTCGGTCTTGTTGAGGACGACCATGTCGGCGCAGCCGAGCTGCTCCTCGAACAGCTCCTCCAGCGGGCTGTCATGGTCGAGATTGGGGTCGGCGGCGCGCGCCGCGGCCAGCGCCGCCTCGTCGCTGGCGAAGCGGCCGGCGGCGACGGCGTCGGCGTCGATCAGCGCGATCACCCCGTCGACGGTCGCCCGCGTACGGATGTCGGGCCATTGGAACGCTTTCACCAGCGGCTTGGGCAGCGCCAGCCCCGAGGTCTCGATGATGATGTGTTCCGGCGGATTGGGCCGGTCGAACAGCTTCTGCATGGTCGGCAGAAAGTCGTCGGCGACGGTGCAGCAGATGCAGCCATTGGCCAGCTCGACGATGTCCTCCTCCGGGCAGGCGGCGTCGTTGCAGCCTTTGACGAGCGCGCCGTCGACGCCGACATCGCCGAACTCGTTGATGACGAGCGCGAGGCGACGGCCGCCGGCATTCTCCAGCAGGTGGCGGATCAGCGTGGTCTTCCCCGCGCCGAGGAAGCCGGTGACGACGGTGGCGGGCACCTTGCTCATGACGTTACTCCTTCGATTTACCGGGTTTTTGGGCCAGAGACCGCCAGGGCAGGACGAAGGCCTCGTCCTCATGCGCGCCGTGATGGCCGGTGACGGCGTAGTGGCGGCGCAGGCCGTCGGGCGAGAGCACCGCGGCGGGGCGGCCGTCGGCGGCGATCCGCCCGGCGCCCATCACGATCAGCCGGTCGCAGAAGCGCATCGCCAGAGCGAGATCGTGGAGGACGGCGATCACCAGCGTGCCGCGCGCCGCCTCCTCGCGCAGGAGGGCCATGATGTTGAGGCCATGATGCGGGTCGAGCGCGCCGACCGGCTCGTCGACCACCAGGATCGGCGCCTCGACCGCGAGCGCACGGGCGAGGAGGACGCGCGCGCGTTCGCCGCCCGACAGGCGGGTGACGTCGCGATCGGCCAGGGCAGCGGTGCCGGTGCGGGCGAGCGCGCGGTCGATCGCCGCCGCATCCCCGGGCGATGCGCGACCGAAGCCGGTCGCGTGCGGCGCCCGCCCGAGCGCCACCACCGATCGCGCCGCCAGCGGCCAATGGACGGTGTCGCCTTGGGCCAGATAGGCGATCCGCCGCGCCGCCTCCCGCCGCGACAGGTGAGCGAGCGGCCGATCGTCGACGAGGACATGGCCGGCCGAGGGCGCGAGCAGCCCGGCGACGGTGCGGGCGAGGGTCGACTTGCCGGCGCCGTTCGGGCCGACCAGCCCGATCAGCGCGCCTGCATCGGCCGCAAAGGCGATGTCGCGCAGGATCGTCTCGCGCCCGATCGGCACCGCGACGCGGTCGAGGACCAGACGGGTCATCGCAGCTGCCGCCGGAGATGGAGGACGAGGTAGAGGAAGAACGGAGTGCCGACCAGCGAGGTGAGCACGCCGAGCTGAAGCTCGGGCCCGACCGCGATCAGGCGCACGGCAATATCGGCGGCGAGCACCAGCGCACCCCCGCCGATGATGCTGGGCAGCACCAGCCGGCTCGGCAACTGGCCGACGATCGGCCGGACGAGATGCGGCATCATCAGCCCGACGAAGCCGACCGATCCCGACACCGCGACACCGGCGCCGACCGCCAGGCTGGTGCCGAGGATGGCGAGCACGCGGGTGCGGGTGATGTTCAGGCCGAGGCTGCGCGCGGTCTCCTCGCCCAGCGACAGGATGTCGAGCGACGGCCCGGTCGCGACCAGCATGGCAAGGCCGAGGCCGACGAAGGGTGCCGCCAGCCGCACCTCGTCGAAAGTACGGTCCCGGACCGAGCCGAGCAGCCACATCGCGATCTCGCTGACCGCCCAGGGATTGGGCGAAAGGTTCATCGCTAGCGAGGTGAGCGCGATCGAGATCCCGCCGATGCCGATGCCGACGAGGATCAGGGTGAGCGTCGCGCCGTTCTCCCGCGCCACGGCCAGCAGGATGATCGTGGCGATCCCGGCGCCGATCATCGCGCACACCGGCAGCCAGAACGGCATGATCCCGACCAGCCCGAAATAGAGCGCGATCACCGCGCCGAGGCTGGCGGCACCGGTGATGCCGAGCGTCTGCGGCTCGGCAAGCGGGTTGTGGAGCAGGCCCTGCAGCACCGCGCCCGCCCCGCCCAGCGCGGCGCCGATCAGCACCGCCAGCAGCATCCGCGGCATCCTGAGCTGCTGGACGATGGTCACCGTCGCCGGATCGGCGAGACCGAACGCGGCCCGCACCAGCGTCGGCAGCGGGATGGCGACATAACCGATCGCGAGCGAGCCCAGCATCAGCCCGGCGAGCACGAGCCCGAGTGCGCCGCAGAGGAGGCCCGCGCGCAGGGTCATTCCGCCGCCCCCCGCCGCCGCATCAGCCGCGTGCGCTGGCGTGCGAGATGCGCGACCGCGTCGACCAGCAGCGGGCTGCCGCAGTTCCAGTACCGGCCCGGCACGTCGAGCACCGGGCGGGTGCGGGCATGGCCCCAGAGCACCGGATTGCGACGCAGCACCGACAGGGCGTTGCGGCTGGTGTCGAAATAGCTGACCGCGAACAGGTCCGGCGGATGGCGCACGACCTGCTCGACCGGCACGCCGCTCCACAAGGGCGGCCCCCATTCGGCCTGGAGGTTGCGGAAGCCGGCGGTGGTCAGGCTCGCATCGACGAAGGTTCCCGCGCCCGCACCGCCGCCGTCCGGCCGATAGTAGACGACGGTCGGCCAATCGCGCCGCGGTTCGGCGGGGCGCAGGCGGGCGAGCCGGCGGTGCATGTCGGCGACCAGCGCCTCGCCGCGCGCAGTCTGGTCCAGTGCCCTGGCGACGAGGCGGGTCATCGCGTCGACCTCGACCCAGCCATTGGCGAAGGGCAGGCTGATCACGGTCACCCCGAAGCCGGCGAGCGCATCGGCGCTGCGCTTGCCGAGGCTGTCGCTGTAGATGAGGACCTTGGCGCCGGCGGCGATGACCTCCTCGGCCGAGCCGCGATTGACCGGAATGCCGCGCGCGCGGGCAGCGAACGCGGAGAGCGGGCCGCTCGCCTGATCGGACACCGAGGCGATCTGCGCCCGGTCGGCAAGCATCAGCACCATCTGGTCGGCGCACAGGCCGAAGGAAGCCACGCGCGGCAGGGGGCGTGCCGTGGCGGGCATGACGAGTGCCAGCAACGCAAAGAGGTTCAGCCAAAGGGCTGAGTTAAGGCCGGCGATCAGTGTGTCGAGCGGCTTCACCTGCGGAAACCCTTGCCCAAGGTATCCCGCCCGTCCGCCGCCTGGCCGGCATAGGTCGCGAGCACATGGTGCCACAGCGCGAGCCGGCGCCAGTCGGGGATTTCCGCCAGCCCATCCTCATCGGTCAGGAACGGGTTCGGGAAATAGATGCTGAGCGTCGACTCGCCCTTGCCGTTCTCGACCCGCAGCGACCAGGTGACCGGATGGCCGTCGCGGTCGAGGCCGCGGACCAGCTCGACCTTGCCCGGCCGGCGATGGGCGATGAGCTCGGGCGTCGCGCGGCTCTCGCCGATGCAAAGGTGGAAATGGCCACCTCGCCCCCAGTGGACGGTGAAATAGCCGCCACTGACATGGATCGCGGTCGGCGGCGCCGGACAGCGCAGCTCATAGGCGCCGCCCTGGATCATCGGGCCGAAGGTGATCTGCTGCCAGTGATTGGCGAAGAGATCGCGGAACAGAGCCTCCAGGCAGGCCTCGTCGCGCGGCAGCGGCCAGGTCTCCGCGGCCACCCGCCCCGTGGCGTCGATGTCCGGTACCATCGCGATCGTCGTCATCGCCGTCTCTCCTCCGACACGGAAGAAGCGGGGCGGCCGGGCCGCCCCGCTCTGGTTCGCTGCTTCAGAAGTTGACGCGGACGCCGCCATAGGCGCTGCGACCGAGGGTCTGCGTGCCGTAGCCGACCTGGTACCACCTATCGAACAGGTTCACGACGCGGCCGTAGACCTCGATGCGCTCGGTGATCGCATAGGCGCCGAGCAGGTCGACGATGGTATAGGCCCCGGTCGCCGGCGTGTAGGCCGAGGACGCGTCGCCGTCATGGTAGCGCATGCGTGCGGTGAGCGAGGCGCGTGCGACCGGGGTCACCGTGACCGAGGTCGTGCCGCTGTGCTTGGGCCGGCCGCTGTCGACATAGTGGTTGGCGACGAAGCGGTCGTCCTTCACCTCATGATCGGTATAGGTGTAGGTCTGGCTGATCGTCAGCCAGGCGAACGGCCGCGCACCAATGCCCACCTCGATGCCGTTGGCGCGGGTGCGGCCATATTGGGTGTAGCCGCCGAAGGGCGGGCGGCCGGCGTCGAAGTTGATCTCGTTCTTCTTCCTGCCGAAGAAATAGCTTGCCTGCATCGACAGCCCCTCGACCATCGTCAGGTCGAAGCCGACATCGCCGCCGCGGCTCTTCTGCACGCCGAGGTCGGGGTTGCCGTAGGTCGGGTCGAACAGCTGGTAGAGGCCCGGCGCCTTCGCGCCCGTGCCGTAGCTGGCGCGCAGCTTCAGCGGCCCGAAGGCATAGGCGAAGGTGCCGCGATATGTGTCGAACGATCCGAAGCGGCTGTTGTCGTCGATCCGCGCGGCGCCGGTGACGGTCATGCCGGCGACCGGCCGCAGCGCCACCTCGCCATAGGCCGATTTCGTGTTCACCTTCGCGAACAAGTCGCCCGAGAAACGGGTGCCCTGGTTGGTCTTCTCGCGCTCGTAATTGCCGCCCGCGGCCAGGCTGACCGGTCCATCGCCGCCATAGGCGAGGTTGAGGCTCAGCTCGTCCTTGGTGCCGCGGTAGAGATCGCCCTCCTTACGGTTGGAGGTGCCGAAATAGAGGCGGCGGGCGACATAACGGCTGGCGGTGAGGTCGACCTTCAGCTTCTCGTCGAGGCCCTTGTAGCTGCCCTGCCCGGCGAAGGCGTATTCCCGCTTCTTCACCGTGTTGAGGCTGTCCGACCGGGTGTTGTCGAGGTCGGAGAAGCTGTTCTGCCAGAAGCCGATTGCCTGCAAGGAAAGCGCGTCGCTCGCCTGATAGCCGGCACGACCGCTGAGGCCATAGCGCCAGTACTCGTCCTTCTCGCTGACCGAGCCCCCCGGGTTGGCGGTGCGCGGATCGGCCAGCGACGGGCCGTCATGACGGTAGCCGGTCGCCGTCACCCGGACGTCGAGCGGGCCGCTCTTGCCGAGCAGCGAGGCGCCGCCGTTCAGCGTGCCGTAGGAACCGCCCTCGGCCTCGGCATTGACCTTCAGCCCCTCCTCGGTGGCGCGCCGGGTGATGACGTTGATGACGCCGCCGATCGCGTCGGAGCCGTAGAGCGAGCTCTGGTTGCCGCGCAGCACCTCGATCCGGGCGATGTCGCGCGACGTCAGGTGATCGGCCTGGAACTGGGTGCTGGTCGAGCTCGGATCGCCA
>Ga0207668_10000923_pt1 | contig 17652 bp, 17 predicted proteins | sample KBSS43metaG_FD_184323 | JGI IMG/M metagenome (GOLD analysis project Ga0207668, IMG submission 184323) | Switchgrass rhizosphere microbial communities from Kellogg Biological Station, Michigan, USA - KBS S4-3 metaG (SPAdes) (version 2) | ecosystem: Host-associated > Plants > Roots > Rhizosphere... | reverse complement strand
GGCGTGCCTGGCCGCGCTCGCCAACTAGGGCCTGTTGCCCTAACGACGTACGACGGGTTACATGAACGAGACCGTACCGCTGGTCAGCATCATCGTGCGCAGCATGGCACGCCCCACGCTCGCCGCTGCGCTCGACTCGATCGCGCGCCAGGACCATCCCCGCATCGAGGTCGTCCTCGTCGCGGCCGCCGGATCCGCGCATCCGCCACCGCCGGCGAGCGCCGGCGTTCATCCGGTGCGCTTCGTGGCCAGCGACGCGCCGCTCAAGCGTCCGCACGCGGCCAATGCGGGACTCGACGCCGCCACCGGCGACTGGATAACGTTCCTCGACGATGACGACGTGCTCCTCGACGGCCACGTCAGCGGGCTCGTTGCCGTGGCCGCGAACGCACCCGACGCCCGAGTGGTCTACACGGTGGCCCGCGGCATTCAAGCCGACGGCACCGCGCAGCCCTTCGGACAGCCATTCGCGCTGATCCAGCTGTATGAGCGCAATTTCATTCACCTCTCTGCAGCGTTGGTTTCACGGGAGCTGGTGGCCGAGGGCTGCCGTTTCGAAGCCGGGTTCGAAATCATGCAGGACTGGGATTTCTTCCTGCAATGCGCGCAGCGAACGCGCTTTCACTTCGAGCCGCGCCAGACGTTTCAGTGGAATGCCGGTGCCGGTACGTCGGGCGCCGGCGGCGCCGGCAATCAGAACGACAGCAAGTTTGCGCGGTTCCGCGACGCGATTTATGCGAAGTGGGCGCCGCAGCGCGATGCGTTGATCGACCGAGTGGCGCCAATGGTGGAGGACGCAATGACGCGCGCGCGCGCCGGCGATTTCCATACCGCCGAAGCGCGCTGCCGCGATGTGCTGGCCGTGAGCCCGAACGATCCGTGGGCGCTCAACCTGCTGGCGATGGTCCAGCGCTCGCAAGGCCGGCTGGAGGAGGCCGACGTCACGCAATCACTGGCGGTGACCGTGCGGCCCCAGGACCCGTCGTTCGTCTACAATCTCGGCCTGCTGTGCCGCGCCCGCGGCGACGTCGCCCGCGCGCGGCGCTGCGCCGAGCGGGCGCTGCGGCTCGTGCCCGACTATGAGCCGGCGAAAAAACTGCTCGCCGAGCTCGGTCCCTGAGGTTCCGATGAGCAAGCGCAACGCGTTCTACGCCCAGTCCGGCGGTGTCACCGCCGTCATCAACGCGAGCGCCGCAGGAGTGATCGAGACCGCGCGCCGGCATCGCTCGCGGATCGGCAAGGTGTTCGCGGGCCGCAACGGAATCATCGGCGCGCTGACGGAAGACCTGATCGATACATCAAAGGAGCCGGCGCGCGCGATCGCCGCGCTGATGCACACGCCGGGGGGCGCGTTCGGAAGCTGCCGCTACAAGCTCAAAGGGCTCGAGCAATCGAAGGCGCAGTACGAGCGGCTGATCGACGTCTTTCGCGCGCACGACATCGGCTACTTCTTCTACAACGGCGGCAACGATTCGGCGGACACCTGTCTCAAGGTTTCGCAGATCAGCGGCGCGCTCGGATATCCGGTGATCGCCGTGCACGTGCCGAAGACCGTCGACAACGACCTCGCCGGCACCGACAACAGCCCGGGGTTCGGATCGGTCGCCAAATATGTTGCGACGTCGATGCGCGAGGCGGCGTTCGACGTCGCGTCGATGTCCAAGACGTCGACGAAGGTGTTCGTGCTCGAGGTCATGGGCCGCCACGCCGGCTGGATCACGGCCGCCGTGGGAATGGCCGACTCCGACGACAGCCCGATTCCGCTGGTGCTGCTGTTTCCGGAGATCCCGTTCGACGAGGCGCGGTTCCTGGCCGACGTCGACGCCAAGACGAAACGCTTCGGCTACTGCTGCGTCGGCGTCTCGGAGGGGTTGTCGGGCGCCGACGGCAAGCTGCTCGCGGAAGCCGGGACGACGGACGCGTTCGGCCACGCGCAACTCGGCGGCGTCGGTCCGCTGATCGCCGCGCTGGTCAAGCGCCGGCTCGGCCACAAGTATCACTGGGCCGTCGCCGACTACCTGCAGCGTTCGGCGCGCCATCTCGCGTCGAAAACCGACCTGGAGCAATCGTATGCGGTGGGACGCGCGGCTGTCGAACTGGCGCTGGCCGGCAAGAACGCGGTGATGGCGTCGATCGTGCGTACGTCCGACGCGCCGTATCGCTGGAAGATCGGCGTTGCACCGCTGACCGTTGTCGCCAACGCCGAGCGCAAGCTGCCGCGCGATTACATCAGCGCCGACGGATTCGCGATCACCGCCAAGGCACGCCGCTACATCGCACCGCTGATGAAGGGCGAGGCGCCGCCGCCGTTCCGCGACGGTCTGCCCCGTTACGCACGGCTGAAGAATGTCGCTGTGCCGCGCAAGCTCGAGACGTCGTTCGACGTCTGACGAGAACGCACAGGACGACAGCGGCGCACGATGTGCCCATGACGAGCTGTTGCGGATGATCTCGACGACCGGCGCGCCACCCGACGTATTGCAAAGGGCTGCTGACAGCCGCCGCATCCACTGACCAAGCGGAGCCCTCATGGCCAAGACCATTGAGTATTACTTCACGCCGGTGTCGCCGTATGCCTATCTGGGCCACGAGCGCCTGGTGGCCTTGGCGCGCAAGCACGGTGCCAGCGTCAACGTGAAGCCGGTGGACCTCGGAAAGGTGCTGGCCGTGTCGGGCGGCCTGCCGTTGGCGCAGCGCGCGCCGCAACGACAGGCGTACCGGCTGTTCGAGCTCGCACGGTGGCCGCAGCTGCTTGGGGTGCCGTTCAACGTCAAGCCGAAGTTCGGCGCGGCATCGGGCGAACCCGGCTCGAAATGGATCATTGCTGCCGCCGAGCAAGGTGCCGATGCAGCGCTGGCGCTCGCGGGCGCGATCATGCGCGGCCGATGGGCCGAGGAGCGCGACATTGCCGATCCGGCGACGCTGTCGGAATTCGCGAAGGATTCCGGTCTGGACCCGGCAGCGCTCGCTGCACGGGCCGACAGCGCGGAGGTTGCCGCCCGCTATCTGGCGTTGACGCAGGAGGCGATCGAGGCCCAGGTCTTCGGCGCGCCCTGGTACGTGTATAGCGGCGAACCGTTCTGGGGACAGGACCGGCTCGACTTTCTGGACCGGGCACTGGCAAAATAGCGTGTTTTGACCGCGAGACCGGCCATTGCGGGTCCGCGCGGTAAGGGGATCCGGCGATATTCGGTGGGGAGGCTTGGCGACAGGCCTTCCGCCACTCGTCGGGGCGAGGGCGTCACGACGCGCCCCATGCCGCCCGAGGCACCTTTTCCATTGAGGGAGTAAACAAGAATGTCACCTGCGATCATCTTCGCGCTCGTCTGCGCGCTCGCGGCCATCGCCTATGGCGTCTGGTCGATCAACTGGATCCTGGCCAAACCGGCCGGCAATCCGCGAATGCAGGAAATCGCCGCGGCGATCCAGGCCGGCGCCAAGGCCTATCTCAATCGCCAGTACCTGACGATCGGTCTCGTCGGCGTGATCCTGTTCGTCGTCATCGGCGTGTTTCTCAACTGGGCCACCGCCGGCGGTTTCGCGATCGGCGCCGTCCTGTCGGGTCTGACCGGCTATATCGGCATGAACGTCTCGGTGCGCTCCAACGTGCGCACCGCAGAGGCCGCGCGCACCGGGCTCAACGAGGCACTGGCCGTGGCGTTCCGCGGCGGCGCAATCACCGGCATGCTGGTCGTCGGTCTGGCGCTGCTCGGCGTCGCCGGCTTCTACTGGTTCCTCGTCAACAGTGCCGTGTGGACGCCGGGACCGGGGAATGAAGGATTGCACCACATCATCGAGCCGCTCGTCGGCCTCGCGTTCGGTGGCTCGCTGATCTCGATCTTCGCGCGTCTGGGCGGCGGCATCTTCACCAAGGGTGCCGACGTCGGCGCCGATCTCGTCGGCAAGGTCGAGGCCGGCATTCCGGAAGACGATCCCCGCAACCCGGCGGTTATCGCCGACAACGTCGGCGACAACGTCGGCGACTGCGCCGGCATGGCAGCCGACCTGTTCGAGACCTACGCGGTGACGATCGTCGCCACGATGCTGCTCGGCGCGCTGCTGCTGCCGTCGATCGCGGTCGCCGCGGTGACGTATCCGCTGGTGCTGGGTGGCTTCTCGATCCTGGCGTCGATCGTCGGCTGCTTTTTCGTCAAGGCGCGCGACGGCGGCAAGATCATGAACGCGCTGTACCGCGGCCTCGCGGTGGCCGGCGTGCTGTCGGCAATCGGCTTCTGGTTCATCACCGACCGGATGATGGGCGGAATCAGCGCGGTCGAGCCGGGAATGTCGGTGCTGCGGCTGTTCGGCGCGTCGCTGGTCGGCCTGGTGCTGACGGCGGCGATGGTCGTGATCACCGAGTACTACACGGGCACCGACTTCAAGCCGGTCAAGCATGTCGCGGCTGCGTCGACCACCGGCCATGCGACGAACATCATCGCCGGCCTCGGCGTGTCGATGAAATCGACGGCATGGCCGGTGCTCGCCGTGTGCGCCGCGATCCTCGCGTCGTATACGTTGGCCGGCTTGTATGGAATTGCGATCGCGGCGACCGCGATGCTGTCGATGACCGGAATCATCGTCGCGCTCGACGCCTACGGTCCGATCACCGACAACGCCGGCGGCATCGCGGAAATGAGCGATCTGCCGGACTCCGTGCGTGCGATCACCGATCCGCTCGACGCCGTCGGCAACACGACGAAGGCGGTTACCAAGGGCTATGCGATCGGGTCAGCGGGCCTCGCCGCGCTGGTGCTGTTCGCCGATTACACGCACGCGCTGGAACGCGCAGGCATCGCCATCCGCTTCGACCTGTCCGACCCGATGGTGATCGTCGGCCTGTTCATCGGCGGCCTGATCCCCTACCTGTTCGGCGCGATGGCCATGGAAGCGGTGGGCCGCGCCGCGGGCGCAGTCGTTCTTGAAGTGCGCCGCCAGTTCAAGGAGATCAAGGGCATCATGGAAGGCACGGCCAAGCCCGAATACGGCGTTGCCGTCGACATGCTGACCAAGGCGGCGATCAAGGAAATGATCGTGCCGTCGCTGCTCCCGGTGCTGGTGCCGGTGATCGTCGGACTGGTGCTCGGCCCGATTGCGCTGGGCGGGTTGCTGATGGGAACGATCGTGACCGGCATCTTCGTCGCGATCTCGATGACCACCGGCGGCGGCGCATGGGACAACGCGAAGAAGTACATCGAGGACGGGCATCACGGCGGCAAGGGCTCCGACGCGCACAAGGCGGCGGTGACCGGCGATACCGTCGGCGACCCGTACAAGGACACCGCGGGTCCGGCGGTGAATCCGCTGATCAAGATCATCAACATCGTCGCGCTGATGATCGTGCCGCTGCTCGGCACGTGGGGGTTGTCGAAGGCGGTCGTCACGCCCGCCAAGGTATCGGCACCGGCCGCGGCGCCCGCTGTCGTTGCGGTCGACGTCGTCAAGGTGTACTTCGAAACCGGCAAGGCCGAGCTGCCGGCCGATGCCAAGGCGAAGCTCGAAGCGCTGGTCGCGAAAGCTAAAGGGGAAGGCGGCAAGAAAGTCGCCGTGTCCGGCTTCCATGATGCGGCCGGCGATCTGGCCAGCAATCAGGCGCTCGCCAAGCAGCGCGCCGAAGCGGTGCGCGACCACCTGAAGGTCGTCGGCATCGTCGAGGAGCGGATCGTGCTGGAAAAGCCGGCGCAGACGCAGGGCGGCACCGCCAACGATCAGGAAGGACGGCGTGTCGAGGTCAGCCTGAAATAGCGGCAAACGAACGCCGGTAGCAAAAAAAGCCGCGGCTCGCCGCGGCTTTTTTGTTAACCCTCCCGGCAAACGCTCGCTCTCCACCCGCCGTCGGACGACACAAGTCGCGACGGTTGTGGTTCGCTCGCTGCGGTCAGCGGCTGTGCAAGAGGCGCAGCGACGCTCGGCGGCTGGCGCCGACGCGGACCATCTGCCGCCGCAGGTGACCGTTGAGCGCGTCCTGTTCGCCGGCGAAACGCATCTGCCAGTCACCGGTCACGCGGCCGCACACCTTGAGCAATGCGCCACGCGCCTGCATCCATCGGCCCGCAAATAGCCATTCCATCATGATCGTTCCTTCTGGGGTTGAGAGGGCTCTGCGCAATCGGCGGGCTCGAAGTTGCAGCGCGCCTGGCCGCGGCGTTCAGTGTCGATCTTGCCGGTGGCGACGTCGCTCGCCGCGCGCTTCATCGCCGGCCCCGGCGCCGGTGGGGTCGCGGTCGACTCGTCGCGCTCGTGCGGCAGCTTCGGCTGCGGCACGCCGGTACGTGTTTCGGTCTTTTGGGGTGCAGTCATCGCTTGGGCTCGTTACGCGAACTCGCGGGTCGCTTCCCGGATCGGTTGCGGCAGCGGCATCACGTCGGGCATTTCGGGAACGGCGCGCAAACGACGCACGTCACACACACCGCCGGCGGTGGAAACGGCCAGCGTCGTGTGTTCCGGCATCACCAGGCCCAGTTCCTCGTCGGCGATCGCACGGATGGCGACTCGCGGCGCGTGGCTCTTCACCGGACCGAACATCGTGCAGAACGAAACGTCGGCGGCGTCGCGGCCCGTGGCGAGGCGCAGCAATCCGGTCGTCGGCGAAATGCCCGTCGCATCGAACAAGTACCAGCGATCTCCGAGCCAGGTTTCGACGTACGCGTGGAAATCGACCGGGCCGAGGCTCGGATCGGCACCGTAGTCGATGCCGGTCACGAAGCGTGACGGGATGTTGAGCGCCCGGCAGAGCGCGATCATCAGATGCGCGAAGTCGCGGCACACGCCGCGCTGGTCGGTCAGCGTGTCGAGCGCCGTCGTCGACGTATTCGACGTGCCGACGGTGAATCGCGTACGCCGCTGCACCCACGCGCGGACGGCCTCCACGCGCGAGTAGCCGGGCGGCAACGAGCCGAACTCGTCGCTGGCGAACTGCGCAAGCCGATCCGACTGGCAATAGCGGCTCGCGAGCAGGAACGGCAGCGTCTCCGGCGGCAGCTCATCGACGGAGCTCTCGCGGATGTTCGCCGGATCCTCGAGCGTGTGCTGGATGTCGACGATTGCCGCGTAGGTAAGTTGCAGCGTGCCGGCATCGGACTGCAGCCGGAGCATCCGGTTGCAGAAATGCGGCTCGGTGAACATCGGCGGCACCACCGGCACATTGGCCTGGATCCGCTCCTGCTCGACGTGCTGGTGGGCGGTCCGTGCAGCACCGATGTTGAACAGGAAGTGGGACGGCGCGAACACGTCGTAGGTGAGCGCGATTTCGAAGTCGAGGCGAACCATGATTTTCCGGGCTGGGACGGCGCTTTCGGCGCGAGTGGTGCAATGGTAGGGGTCGGACCTTTCGGTCGCCATCGGGTCCCGGGGAAGACCGCTGTCGGACGGCGGCCGACAAATGCCGGCGGCGTTACTATGTAGATATGTAAACCGCTGACGCCAAGGAGAACCGCCATGCGTTCCGTTTTCCTCGTTGCACTGTTTGCGTTCTCGTCCGCACTCCCGGCCCAGATGCAGGCGCCGGAGCGGCCGTCCGGATGGACCGACAAGCAGCCGGTCGTAACGAAACGCTGGATGGTCGCGGCGGCAAATCCTCTGGCGGTGCAAGCGGGGTACGACGTGTTGCTGCGCGGCGGGACGGCAGTCGACGCCGCCGTCGCCGTGCAACTCATCCTCGGACTGGTCGAGCCCCAGTCGTCGGGGCTGGGCGGTGGTGCGTTCATGCTCGTCCACGATGCGAAGACCGGCAAGCTGATCGCCTACGACGGCCGCGAGACGGCACCGGCCGCTGCGCGTCCCGATCGTTTTCTCGGCAAGGACGGCAAGCCGCTGGCGTTCTATGACGCGGTGGTCGGCGGCAAGTCGGTTGGCGTGCCCGGCACCGTGCGCTTGCTCGAGACCGTTCACCGCAAGCACGGCAAGGTCAAGTGGCAGGAACTCTTCGCGCCGGCGATCGCGCTGGCCGACAATGGTTTCGCGGTATCGCCGCGGCTCAATACGATGGTCGCGACCGACAAGTACCTGGTGCAGGACCGCGCGAAGGCGTATTTCCTCGACGCAGACGGCAAGCCGAAGGCGGTCGGGACCATCCTGCGCAACCCGGCGTACGCATCGACGCTGCGTCAATTGAGCGCCGGCGGCGCGGACGCATTCTATTCGGGCGCCATTGCCGAGGACGTCATCCGCACGGCGAACACGCACCCCGTGAATCCGGGGGACCTCACGCGCGACGACCTGCGCAATTACAAGGTGCGCGTGCGCGAGCCGGTGTGCGATGGCTACCGCGGCTTTCGCGTATGCGGGATGCCGCTGCCTTCGTCCGGCGGGCTGACGGTCCTCGCGATGCTCAAGATGCTCGAGCCGTATAGCCTGAAGGACATGGGGCCGGCGTCATTCTGGAGCGTGCATTTCATCAGCGAAGCGGGGCGCCTCGCGTATGCCGACCGCGGCGTCTATATGGCGGACCCCGACTTCTACACGCCACCGGGTGGTCTGCTCGACCCCGCGTACCTGATGGAGCGCTCGCAACTCATCAAGACCACGGGCAGCATGGGACGCGCGAAGCCCGGCAATCCTCCAGAACGGATGGGGCGCGCGCAGCAGAAAGTCGCGTGGGGCGAGGATGCCGCGCTCGAGTTTCCCTCGACGTCGCACATCTCGGTCGTCGACCGATACGGCAACGCGGTGGCGATGACGACGACGATCGAGGATGCCTTCGGCAGCCGGCTGATGACGGAGAGTGGCTTCCTGCTCAACAACGAACTGACCGACTTCTCCTTCGTGCCGCTCGACGATGGCAAGCCCGTCGCGAATCGAGTCGAACCGGGCAAGCGCCCGCGCTCGTCGATGGCACCCACGATCGTCTACGATCGCCAGGGCCGCGTCTTCATGGTCGCGGGATCACCGGGCGGCAGCGCGATCATCAACTACGTCGCCAAGACGCTGATTGGAGTGCTCGACTGGGACCTCGACCCGCAGCGCGCGATCGACATCGGCAACTTTGGCAGTCGCAACGGTCCGACGGAGCTCGAGAAGGGAACGCCGGTCGCGTTGCTCGAAGCGCAGCTGAAAGCAATGGGGCATGAGACGCGCGTCATGGACCAAACGAGCGGTTTGCAAGCGATCGTGCGGACCAAGACAGGATGGATCGGCGGCGCCGATCCGCGACGCGAAGGCGTCGTTCGTGGCGAGTAAGGGGCTTCGTCTTGTTGTGCCGGCGCTGGTTGCCGTCGCGGGTGCCGCCGGCGCGCAGTTGACGGTGCCACCGTCTGCGCCGTATGCGCCCGATGCTCCGCGACTCGTCCTGACGCCGCGCCCGGTGGCCGCGCCGGCCTCACCTCCCCGCAGCGTCGTCGTCGACGCGGCACAGGCCGAGGCAATCGAAGCCGCGCGCATGCCCCGCTACACGGAACGCATCGACGTCGTCGGCCGCGACGCCGACGCGCGCAAGGCGCCGCCGAAGTCGCTCGAGCAGCGCTTTGCCGAGTCGCTCAACGGTCAGCAGGGCAACGGCCGCCTCGGCGGCGTGCTCGGCGCTCTCGACACGAGGCCGTGCATGGCGCTCGCGTCGATGGTGGTCGACATCGGCACTGCGTACAATCCGTTTGGATTCTGTCCGTGAGCAGCGGAGGTGTCGCCGCTCGCTGATGGCGAGTGTGTCGCCCGGCGTGACGAGGCGCATGGAGCGAAGCGCGCCCATGAGCCGCGACACGAGGGCGAGGTCAAAGGTGAGTGATGCGAGCGCCGAGACGAGATGATCCCGATACCCGTACAGCGATTGCCCGAATCGGCCCGCGACGCCTATCGCGACCATCTACTTGAGCTGCCGCCGCCGGATGTCTACCTGCGCTTCGGCAACGCGCTGCCTCCGGAGAGAATCGCCGGCTACGCCGACGGCATCAACTTCGACACCGACGTCGTGTTCGGGGTCCATGACGAAGCGCTGCAGTTGTTGGGCGCCGCGCACGTCGCATTCGCCGACGATGGCGCCGAGCTCGGATTGTCGGTGCTGCCGGCAAGCCGAGGCCGCGGCATCGGCTCTGCGCTGTTCGAGCGGTCGGCGCAGCACGTCCGCAACCGCTTCGAATACCGCCTCTACATGCACTGCCTCGCGGAGAACGCGGCGATGATGCGGATCGCGCGGCGCGCCGGCATGAAGGTCGTCGTCGACGCCGGCGATGCCGACGCCTTCCTGCAACTGGCTCCGGCCAACCCCGCGTCGATCACTAGCGAAACGCTCGCCAACCGGATGGCGGTGTTCGACTACGCGCTGAAGGCGCAGTCGGACATGGTGCGCCGAATGGGCCGCGCCTTCGGGGGAACTGACGGCGCGAGCGAATGACGCCGCTGCTCGCCGGGCTGACGTGGCTGCTGGTCTTTCAGTGCGGAGGCGAGGCGCTGGCGCGGCTCGCGGGGCTGCCGGTGCCCGGGCCCGTGCTCGGCATGGCGTTGCTGTTCGCTGCATTGCTATTTCGCCGCCGGGTCCCGGACGCGCTTGGGACCGCGGCCGATGGTCTCGCCAAGCATCTGTCACTGCTGTTCGTTCCCGCGGGTGTCGGCGTGATGCTGCACGCTGGCCGCGTGGCCGCCGAGTGGCTGCCGATAGTCGCGGCGCTCGTGGTCAGCACGGCGGTCGCGCTGGCGGCCACCGCGCTCACGTTCCGCGCACTTATCCGCTGGCAGGAAGCACGGACGTCCGGCGCAAAGTCATCGCAGTGAACGTCGACCCGCTGTTCGCGCTATGGGTGTACCTGTCGGGGACGCCGCTCGCCGGTCTGACGCTTACGCTGGTCGCCTACGCGGCCGGCTGGTGGATCTATTCGCACGCGGGCTTTCGTCCGCTCGCTAATCCGGTCCCCATCGCCGTGGCGCTGATCGTGGCCGCGCTCGCCGCCACCGGGACGCCGTACCAGACGTACTTCGACGGCGCGCAGTTCGTGCATTTCCTGCTCGGACCGGCGGTGGTAGGGCTCGCCGTGCCATTGGCGCGCGAATGGAAGAGTGTGCGCCGGCTTGCGCTGCCGATCGCCGGCGCGCTCGCTGTCGGGTCGATCGTCGCACTGGCAACCACCGTCGGCGTCGCGTGGGCGCTGGGCGCATCGCCGGCGACGCTGTTGTCGCTCGCACCCAAGTCGGTGACCGCGCCGATCGCGATGGGCATCGCGGAGCGCATCGGCGGATTGCCGGCATTGGCGGCGGTGTTCGCCGTGGCGACGGGCGTGATCGGCGCGGTGCTCGGCAAGTATGTGTTCGACGCGCTTCGCATCGACGACTGGCGCGCGCGCGGCTTCGCGCTCGGTGTGTCCGCGCACGGCATCGGTACCGCGCGCGCCTTCCAGGTGAACACGGAGGCCGGCACGTACGCCGGACTCGCGTTCGGCCTGCACGGTGTCGTGCTGGCGCTCGTTCTGCCCTTCGTCGCTGCCGTGGTCGCCCGATAGCGCTCCGGATCTGCGGGTCCGCTACGGCTTCGGCTGAAACGCCGGTAGCCCCATCTGCCAGAACAGGAACGCGAAGTAGTCGGCTCGCTCCGCATAGACCTGCGTCGTCGTCGCGCCCATGCCGTGCCCGGCGTCGTCCTCGACGCGGAACAACACGGGCTTCCCGCTCGTCGTTGCCGCCTGCATCCGCGCGACGAACTTCGCCGGCATCCACACGTCCACGCGCGGGTCCTGCACGCCGCCGGTGGCCAGCACTGCCGGGTATTTGACGCCGTCCTTCACGTTCGCGTACGAGCTCATCGACAGCAGTCCGCGGAAGCTTGCTTCCTCCTTCACCGTTCCGTAGTCCTCGGTGTTGAGCGGATTCTGGCCGAACTCCGTGCGCAGGGTGTCCGCGGACGGGACCGACATGATCGCCGCGGCGAACAGATCGGGGCGCTCGGTGATCGAGCGGCCCGCGAAAATGCCGCCGGCGCTCGTGCCCCAGATCGCGAGCTTGTCCGGCCGTGTATATCCGGCCTTGATCAGGTACTCGGCGCAGGCGATCGCGTCGCGCCACGTATTCGACTTGGTGACCCCCTTGCCTGCGTCGTGCCACGCCTTGCCGTTCTCGCCGCCGCCGCGCACGTGTGCGACCGCGTAGACGCCGCCGTGCTCGTACCACGGCAGGAACGACGGGCGGAAATACGGTGAGAACACGTAACCGTACGCGCCGTAGCCTTCGAGCAGCGTCGGGTTGCTGCCATCAAGCTTGACACCGCGCTTGTGCACGATCGACAGCGGGATCTTCGTTCCGTCGTGCGACGTCACCTCGACCTCGGTCGACACGAGATCCTTCGGCGAGTCGAACGGCCCTTGCGGCTGCAGGCCGGTGTCCGCCACCTTCGCCGCGGCCGGGTCGAAGTGGAAGATGCCGCCGAACCGCGTCCACGTCCCAAGGAAAAACGCAGTGCCCGGCACCCGAACATCGGCGACCAGCGTGCCGGCGTCGCCGGCATAGGGCAGCGGGACCGGTACCGGCCGCGCGCCTCGCGTGTACGACAGGCGCGACAGTTCCGATAACCCGCCCTTCATCCTCTTGATGTAGATGCCGTCGCGGGCGCCTGCGATTTCCATGATCACGCCGGCCGACGCCGGCACCACGACGGGTGCCTTGTCGACGTTGGGCGATGCAAGCGACACGCGCCGCACTTCGTACTGCGGCGATGCGCGATGGGTCAGCACATACGCATAGTCGCCGTGCACGGCCATCGCCGTCACCTTGTCGGACGCGTCGAACACCTTCCGCCAGGGGATCGGCTTCGCGCCCAATGTCTTCGGGCGAAGCGCGGTGGCCGGCGCGACGTGCAGCGTGAATTCGCTGGAATTGCCCTCGTTGAACCCGGCGAACAGCCACTTCGACCCCGGCACGACGAACGTGTAGGGCAGGCTCTTCGGCGTCATCGCGACCGCCGGCGCGGCTTCGCGTCCGAACAGCGGAATGTCCTTGCTCGCGTCCTCGCCGATCTTGTGCAGCATCGCCGTGCTGTCGAGGTACTGTTCTGTCTTCGGCGCGTTGTCCGGTAACTTGCGCAGCCGTGTGTACAGGATCCGATCGTCCAGCGTCCACGCCGCACCGAAGCGTGCGCGCGGCAATGCCGTGCCGGTGTCCTTGCCGGTTGCCACATCGATGACGCGCAACACGGAATCCTCGGAGCCGTCCGGTGACAGCCCGACGGCCACGTAGCGGTTGTCGTACGACGGCGCAAAGTAGTCGATTGCCATGTGCGACGCACCGGGTGTCTTGAACTGGTCGGCGTCGACCAGCAGGCGCTCGGCGCCCGACCAGCCGGTGCGCACATACAGCTTGAACTGCGTCTCGGGCGGCGTGCGCTTCTGGTAGTAGACGTGGTCGCCGCTCTGGATCACCTGGCCGATCCGTCCGGGCGTCGAGTCGCCGTAGCGCGTGACCTCCTTCAGCAGCTCGGCGCGGCCGGGGACCGCGTCCAGCGTTTTCCGCGCGTAGGCGCCCTGTGCCTTGATCCACGCGATGACCTCGGCATCCTTCGTGTTTTCGAAATAGCGGTAGGGGTCCTTGACCGGCGTGCCAAAATACGTGTCGGTGACGTCACGGACCGGTGCAACGGGCGCCTGGGCGGCGCATACCGCCGACAGCGGGATCAGCAGGAAAGCGAGCTTGCGCATGGCGCGATACTCCGGCAACCGGGAGGGCCGCATTATCGTCGATTCCGACACCGGCCGCACGCGATGACCTCCGAGGTGTTTTCGGCGGCCGTCCTGCTGCTGCTGGTCATCGACCCGTTCGGCAACGTACCGCTGGTCGTCTCCGCGCTGTCGCGGGTTCCCGAAGCCCGGCGCGCGCGGGTCATCGTGCGCGAATGCGTGTTCGCCTATCTGATCCTGCTGGCGTTCATGGCCGGCGGACGCACGTTCCTCGCGCTGCTCCACCTGTCCGATACGGCGTTGACGATCGCCGGCGGCGTCATCCTGTTCCTCATCGCATTGCGGATGGTGTTTCCGCGACCCGAAGGCGTGTTCGGCGATCCACACGGCGGCGAGCCGCTGCTGGTGCCGCTGGCGGTGCCGATGATCGCGGGCCCGTCGGCGCTGGCGACGGTGATGCTGCTCGCTTCCCGCGAGCCGGGCCACCTGGTGCCCTCGGTGATCGCGCTGACCGCCGCGATGGCGGTCGCCACCGCGGTACTGCTCGGCGCGCATCGATTGCAGGCGGCATTGGGCGAACGCGTCGTCATCGCGCTGGAGCGGCTGATGGGCCTCGTGCTGACGGCGCTCGCCGTGCAGATGCTGCTGGACGGCGTGCGCGCGTACGTTGCACAGCTCGCGCGTTGATTTCAATAACCGGACAAGCGAAGGAGAACCGGCGATGACGGTGGAAAGCGAAGGCATGCGGGTCGAAGTCCCGGTCTGGGATCCGGCGGTGCGGTTGTTCCACTGGACGATCGTCGTGCTGCTGATCGTTTCGATCACCACCGGCAAGCTGGGCGGCGAGTGGCTGGTCTGGCACATGCGCTCGGGCCAGACGATCCTCGTGCTGCTGCTGTTCCGCGTTCTCTGGGGATTCGCGGGCAGCGGCAACGCGCGGTTCGCCGCGTTCCTGCGCGGACCAGCAGCGGCACTGCGCTACGCGCGCTCGCTGGTGCGTCCGCCGCACCACGTGCACGCGACGCACAACCCGCTCGGCGGCTGGATGGTCGTGCTGCTGATCGTGGCGCTGTTCGCGCAGGCGGGAACGGGCTTGTTCACCAACGACGACATCCTGGCCGACGGTCCGCTGGTCAAGCACATCAGCAAGGACCTTTCCGACGCCATCAGCACGTGGCACCGCCGAATGTGGTGGCTGGTCGTCGCGCTGGTCGTCGTCCACATCGGCGCGGTCGTCAGCTACTACGTGATGTTCCGGGACAACTTGGTCGGGCCGATGTTCTCGGGACGCAAGCAGTTGCCGCACGGAGTCGGCGACCCGGCTGCCGCAGCCGCCTCGATACCACGCGCGCTGGTGTTGCTCGCGCTGTGCGCGTTCGCCGTCTGGTGGCTGGTGACCAAGTACTGAAACGACGCCGGCCGCACGAGGCGGCCGGCGATTTTCAAATCGTCACTGTGGCCGCATCGCGCGGCCGCGTGTTGTTACTTGGCGCGGAAGTCCTCGTGGCAGTTGCTGCACGACTTGCCCGTGGGGCCGAGTTGACCCTTCAGTGCATCGAGCCCGTTGCCGGCGACGGCCGCGAGCTTCTGAGTCTCGACCTGCATTTCCTGCGCAAGCTTGTCGAACTTCGGCTTTTCCTTCCAGATCTCCGGCTTCGCCTTCGTCGGCGCGCCGGTGTCCGAAACAGGAATGAATCCATCCCACGGCATCGCCGACAGTTCGGAGATGAACTTCGCGCTGCGCGCCGCCGTGTCCTTGTTGTACGGCTGCTCACCCTTGGCCATCGCACCCAGGACGCCGGTATGCCAGCCGATCGCTTGCATGATGCCCTGCCGGTACTTGATCGCGCGGTCGGGCTTCATTTCCTGCGCCACGACGGCAACTGAGAAGGCGCCCAGAACGGCCAGTGCGCTCACGATGGGAACGACGGTTCTCTTCAAAGGAAACCTCCAGGTTCGGTGGGAGCGGGAATCCGGCCGAGACGACCTCGGCTTGGGGCGTGCTCGCGGATTGAATCGCAACCGGGCAAAGTGCGCAAGTAGTACGCGTGCTACAGCGCGGGCGAAGCCTTTATTCCATCTGAGATTGCTCGAGGGCGACGGGTCAGGCGGGCACCAAGTCGCCGTCTTCGACCCGCGCGGCGCCGACCCGCACGAGGTCGCTGACCAGCCATCCGGCGAGTTGTGCCGGCGACAGTCGAACCGAGGCGCGGTTGAGATCACGGTAGATCCCGATCCGGTCCACGTACGCGGGCAGGTCGTCGATCGCGATCCGGCGCCGGTCGAGCAGCGTGAACGTCAGAACCACTTTCAGCGCGTGCCGCGCGGCGCGCACGTCGTCGGCCTCGAACGCCGCCAGCCGAGAAAAAGCCCTCTCCAGCGCGGCGGCAACGCCGGTGAAGGGCGTTCCGTGGCCGGGAATGACGACGCGGACGTCGAGCTCGGCCAGCATCGCCAGCGTCGCGCGCGTCGCGGGCAGCGCCGCCGGGTCGATCGCCCGCGGCATCACGAAGCCGAAGCCGTTTTCCCACAACGCGTCACCCGAGATCAGGATCCGGTGCTCGGGATTGTAGAAAACGAGCGCGCCCATGTCGTGGCCGGGCGCCGCGAGCGCGCGCCATTCGAGATCGCCCCAGATGTACATCGACCCGGCGCGCAGCGCGCGATCGATCCTGAACCGCTCGCACTGCTGGTCCGCATATGCGTACAGCAGCGCCCTCTCGTCCCAGCACTCGACCGCCGCCGCCTCGTTTTCCGGAAACGCGATCGGGCAATCATAGGCGCGCCGCAGCGCTGCGTTGCCGCCGACGTGATCGCTGTGGCCGTGCGTATTGACGATCCACGCCAGCGGGTCGGTGCCGATCCCGCGCGCCGAGCCGACTAGCGCCAGCGTCAGCGGCGCATGAGTTGCGTAGCCGGTGTCGATCAGCACATGGCCGTCGCGACTTTTCAACAGTACGTTGTTCGCCGACAGCCAGTCGCGAACGAAGACCTGCATCTGCGGAGGGAACGGAAGCACGGGATCTGCGTCGGACATCGCAGGAAGTCTAGCAAAGGGACACGAATCGGCCGGGAGGCGGCGCGACGCACACGCGCGTCGCATCAATCGCGACCTCCTGGCAGTTCGACGGTCCTAGGCGAGCCGGCCGAGGAAATCCTTGACCAGCGCGGTCCGCTCGGCGAGGGTGGGCGCCGCGCGCTCGATCCGAATCCGGTCGGGACCGGCGAAGCGCAGGCGGCCGTCTCGCTGCAGCATGACGATCAGCTTGCCGGCATCGAACGGCGGTTCCTTGATGAACTGGATCGTCGTCCGTTCGGGCCCCGCATCGAGTTTCTGCACGCCGAGCGGACGGGCGAGCAACCGCATGCGATGGCAGGCAATGAGCGCTTGCGCCGGCTCCGGCGTCGGACCAAAGCGATCGACCAGCTCTTCCTGCAGCGCGTCGAGCTCGTCGTGCGATTCGGCGCTGGCGAATCGCTTGTAGAGGACGAGACGTTCGTGCACGTCGCTGCAGTACAGCGCAGGCAGCAGCGCCGGCACGTGCAGATTGATTTCGGTGGTCACGCCGAGCGGCTGCGACAGGTCGGGCTCCTTGCCCGATTTCAGCGCGCGTACCGCGGACTTCAGCATGTCGTTGTAAAGCTGGAAACCCACTTCCGCCATCTCACCGGACTGCGACTCGCCCAGCACCTCGCCGGCGCCGCGGATCTCGAGGTCGTGCATCGCGAGGTAGAACCCCGAGCCCAGGTCCTCCATCAGCTGGATCGCCTCCAGCCGCTTCTTCGCGTTCGCCGACAACGCCTCTTCCGGCGGCGTCAGCAGGTACGCATACGCCTGATGGTGCGAGCGTCCGACACGCCCGCGCAGCTGGTGGAGCTGGGCGAGGCCGAAGTGATCGGCGCGCTCGATGATGATCGTATTGGCGGTGGGCACGTCGATGCCGGTCTCGATGATCGTCGAGCACACCAGCAGGTTGATGCGCTGCGCGTAGAAATCCCGCATCACGTGTTCGAGCTCCCGCTCGGGCATCTGCCCGTGCGCGACGGCGACGCGGGCTTCAGGCAGCAG
>Ga0207668_10000921_pt1 | contig 17714 bp, 15 predicted proteins | sample KBSS43metaG_FD_184323 | JGI IMG/M metagenome (GOLD analysis project Ga0207668, IMG submission 184323) | Switchgrass rhizosphere microbial communities from Kellogg Biological Station, Michigan, USA - KBS S4-3 metaG (SPAdes) (version 2) | ecosystem: Host-associated > Plants > Roots > Rhizosphere... | reverse complement strand
AGCACATCGACGGCGCGTCGACGGCTCGACGCGTCGGAACCGACGCCATGTCACCTTCGTTCGCCCAGCTGCTACCGATGGCTTTCCCCAACGCCGAACTCGTCGACGGCGAGGGTGCCATGAAGGCAGCGCGGCGCACCAAGACCCCCGATGAACTCCGCGTGCTTCGCGGCGCACTCGCGGTCGCCGAGCGTGGGCTCGCCGCGGCCGTGTCCGAACTGGCGGTCGGCACCACCGAGCAGGCGTTGAACGGCGTGCTCATGGAAGCGATGACGGCGGGCGGCTTCAGCACGTCGGCCACTCAGGACGGAGCGTGGGTCACCTCGCGCGAGCATTCGTGGCGGGTCGGCCGGCGCGACGTCCGCGTTCAGGACGGCGATCTGGTGGCCTTCGCCGCCGGTGCCCTGGCTGACGGATACGTGGGCGAGGTCGCCCGCACCTGGCCCGTGGGTGAGGTCGCCGGCGCCGACGCGCTGTACCGACGCTCGAATGACCTGTGGGAGCGGCTGGTTGACGCGTGCCGGCCGGGCGCGCCGGCGAGTGATCTCCTTGCCGCGTACGAAGCCGCGGGCGAGTCCCTGCCCCCGATGCCGGTGGCGCACGGGCTCGGCCTTGGCTTCGATCCACCGGTGATCTCGCCGGACCTGCCGCAGACGTCCGCGGGCGAGGTACTCGACCCGGGCACGGTGCTGGCCGTCACGGCGTACGTGTGGGAGCCAGGCGTCGGTGCGGTGTTCAGCCGCGACGCCGTACTGATCACCGACGACGGACCCGAGGTTCTGACCTCGAGTCCTGCGTTCAACAGTGCTGCCGTCGGAACCAGCTGAGAGCGTACGAATGTCGAAGAAGAAGAAGCGGCCGTCGGCTGAGGAGATCATCCGCTACGAGAAGGACCCGAAGACAAAGATCGCCACGATCACGTTCGATCGGCCCGACTTCCTCAACGCGCCGACATCGGATGCACGGTTGCGCTACGCGGACCTGATTCGCGCATCCAGCGTCGACAACGACGTCAAGGTGGTCGTGATCCGCGGCGTCGGCGACAACCTCGGCAGCGGGGCCGACCTTCCAGAGTTCATGGAGGGCAACGACGATCCGGAACTTCGGCTGCGGGAGCTCAGGGTCGAGGGCATGGGCGTCGAGTATCCGCCGAAGGGGTCGTTCCGCAACGGCGCGACGATCAGCGGGTGGTACGCCAACGCGCAGGCGGGCAACCGGCCGCTACAGGAACTCAAGAAGATCAGCATCGTCGAGGCCAAGGGCTACTGCTACGGCTGGCACTTCTATCAGTGCGCCGACGCCGACCTGGTGATCTCGTCCGACGACGCGCTGTTCGGCCACCCGTCGTTCCGTTACTACGGCTGGGGCCCGCGCATGTGGACCTGGGTGCAGATGATGGGGTTGCGCAAGTTTCAGGAGATGGTCTTCACCGGACGGCCGTTCACCGCCGAGGACATGGAGAAGTGCAACTTCCTCAACAAGGTGGTGTCACGCGACGAGCTCGAAGCCGAAACCCACAAGTACGCCTTGGCATGTGCGCGCAACCGGCCCGTCGACACCGTCTTCATGCAGAAGCTCTTCTTCGAGGTGTACAAGCAGCACCAGGGCGAGTACATGGGCAGCCTGCTGTCGGCGTTCTTCGAGTCGATGGGCAGCGGGGTCACCAACGACGGTGACGCCGACCTCGACATGTACGAGGCGATCGACAGCGGCCTGGCGGCTGCGGTGAACGACAACGACGACAAGTTTCCTCCCGACTTCAGGCTCAGCAAGAAGAACCGGGCAAAGAAGGACTAGCTGGTGAACGAGCATCCGCTCGACGGATACGTCGTCGTCGATCTATCGAGTGGGATCGCCGGGGCATACGCCACGAAGCTCCTTGCCGACGGCGGCGCGGACGTCGTGAAAGTCGAAGCACCGGAGGGTGATCCGCTGCGCCGCTGGTCGGCGTCCGGCGCGCCGATCGAACCGGACTCCGATGGAGCGCTGTTCACCTTCCTGGCGTGCTCGAAGCGCAGCGTCGTCGTCGACCCCAACGTGGCGGCGCACGTCGAGTCGCTCGAGCGGCTGTTGGCGTCGGCCGACGCGGTCGTCTGGTCACGTGGCTCGGCTGTCGCCGACCTGGCCACGTTGGCTCCTGACGAGCTTCATCGTCGATACCCGCACCTGATCGTCACCGCCATCACGCCGTTCGGCCTCGAGGGTTCCTGGCACGACCGGCCCGCGACCGAGTTCACGCTTCAAGCGTGGTCCGGCGGTGCCATCGGCATCGGGCGCGGCACGCAGGATCGTGCGCCGGTGCACGTCGGCGGCCAGGTGGGGGACTGGGTGTCCGGTGCGTACGCGTCCGCCATGACGTTGGCGTTCCGCGCCAGGGCGCTCCGCGACGGGCACGGGGAACTCATCGACCTGTCGATGCTGGAATGCCAAATTCTCTGTCTCACTTACTATCCGGTGACGTACTTCGAGACGCTGGGCCGCCCGTGGCGCACCGAACGCAAGCCCACGGTGCCGGGCGTGGCTCAGGCGGAGGACGGGCTGGTGGCGCTCGGCTGCGGCACGGCCCAGCAGTGGCACGACCTCTGCGCGATGTCGGGTCACGACGAGTGGATCGACGAGCACACCACGTTGACCATCACCGAGCAGGCGAATCTGCATGCCGAGGAGCTGTACGAGTGGCTGCGCGACCAGAAGGTCGACGACGTCCGCGAGCTCGCGTCGGCGTTCCGGATCCCGAACTCCCCAGTGGGCAACGGCGAGAACGTGACGGCCATGGATCACTTCGTCGAGCGGAAGGCGTTCGTGCGCAACCCGCGCGACGGTTTCGCCCAACCCAACCACCCCTACCGGTTGAGCGGCGCCACGCTGCGCGCCCCAGCACCCGCTCCTCGACTCGGCGAGCTCACGGCGGACGTGCGCCCCGGCTCGCCCAAGCCGCCGCCCGTCGCCCCGGCTGGCCGAGACCGGTTGCCGTTCAGCGGGCTTCGCGTGCTCGACATGACGACTTTCTGGGCGGGACCGTCCTGCACCCACGTGCTGGCGATGCTCGGCGCCGAACTGATCCACCTGGAGTCAACGCCGCGCCCGGACGGCACCCGGCTCATCGCGGGCATCCCCGCCACCGAGGAGCTGTGGTGGGAGCGCTCACCGATCTTCTCGGCGCTCAACACCAACAAGAAGAGCGTGACGCTGGACTTCCATACCGAACGCGGCCGCGAACTCCTGCGCCAGCTGATCTCCACGTGCGACGTCGTCGTCGAGAACTTCACGCCGCGGGTCATCGACCAATTGGGGTTGGACTTCGACACCGTGCGGACGCTGCGCGACGACATCGTCATGGTGCGCATGCCGGGCTTCGGCCTCGACGGGCCATGGAGGGACAATCCCGCGTTCGCCTACATCATCGAGGACGCGTCCGGATTGAGTTGGCTGACCGGTTATCCCGACCGCAGCCCATCCGAGCCGTACTCCGTCGGTGACCCCAACGCCGGCGTCCACGCGCTCAACGCGCTGCTCCTCGCCCTCGAGCACCGGCGGAAGACCGGTCAGGGCGTGTTCGTCGAGGCGGCCATGGTCGACGCGGCACTCAACATCGCCGCGGAACAGGTGATCGAGTACTCCGCCAACGGAGCTCTGCTGCAGCGCAACGGAAACCGCGGTCCGACTGCCGCACCGCAGAACGTCTACCAGTGCGCGGGTGTCGACGAGTTCGGCAGGTCCGACTGCTGGGTGGCGATCGCGGTGACGACCGACGCGCAGTGGGCCGCGCTGCGCGACGCCATCGGCGGGCCCCACTGGGCACGCGACGATCGGCTCGCACACGTCGACGGGCGACGGGCTGCGCATGATCTGATCGACGAGCGGCTCACGCAGTGGTGCGCCCAGCGCACCGGTGACGAGATCGTCGAATTGCTCTGGCCCGCAGGTGTTCCCGTGGCCAAGGTGATGCAGCCGCACCGACAGACCGAGCTGGCCCCGTTGCGCGAGCGGCGCTTCTTCGAGTACGTCGGTCACCCCGTGAACGTCGCGGCGCCGCACAGCACGCTGCCCATCCGGTTGGCCAGTGGGCCGTCGACCTTTCACCAGCAGCCCGCGCCACTGCTCGGCGAGCACAACCGCGAAGTGCTTGGCGCGCTTGGCGTCACCGACGACGAGCTCGCCGCACTGGAGGCGGACGGCGTGATCGGCACCGAGCCCGCGCTGGGCGGCCGGCGCAAGGCCGCCCGTTAGAAGACTCTGACCTGACCTTCGAGCGCGGGGACGGTATCGGGGAGCTTGTAGGTCGCGATGCCGTTGCGGAACATGATGGCCTCGCGGGCGTGCTCGGGCAGGTGCTTGACCAGCCAGCGGGGATCGTCGAACGTCCAGTGCGGGTAGTCCGACGAGAACAGCAGGATCTTCTCGCAGTCCATCCACTCGAACGCCCGCATCAGCTCGGTCTTGTCCTCCGGGTAGTCCAGCGGCTGGGTGGTGAACTTGATGTGGTCCTTGACGTACTCGCTTGGCTTGCGCTTGATGTCCATCCACGACTTGCGCTTGGCGTAGATGGCGTCCATGCGCCACATCAGCGGCAGGATCCAGGTGAACGCGTGCTCGACGAAGACGATCCGCAGCGTGGGGAAGCGGTCGAAGACCCCGTCGAAGATCAGGCTCATCACCTGGTTGGCGGCAAGGAGCGAGTAGGTGGTCATGAAGTCGTGGTTGTAGCTGGGCAACCCGACCGGCGGGATGGGCAGTTCCTCGAAGTGGCTGCGCGAGAGGTGGCAGCTGACGGTGATGTCGTGTTTCGTGGCGGCCGCCCAGACCGGGTCGTACATGGGGTCGCCCCACGACGGCCGTCGCTCCGCCTTGATGAGAATCTGCGCCATGTAGGGGTGTCCGGCCCACTTCTCGATCTCCGTGGCGGCCGCTTCTGGCGCCTCGATGGACACGCAGATGGACCCGCGCCAGCGTTGGTGCCAGTTGTTGTGACTGTCGAGCCAGTGGTTGGCCTGCCATTCGTTGAGCGCCTGGCTCATCGCATGGTCCGCCTCGGCGAGGCGTGCGGGGTAGGCGCCAGGTTCGAGGATCGCGATGTCGGACCCGGCCTCCATGATCAGCTGCCTGAAGGCCAGGTCAGGGTCGCTGCCGGGGAACTGGCCGTCGGCGGGAAAGGTGTCGGCGCGCATGGCGTAGGAGTGGGCGTAGTCGGGGGCGTCGTAGTAGATCAGGTCCCCGTACGGATGGGTGCCGAAGTACTTGCTGCGCCACGGCTCGGGGATGTACTGGCCCAACTCGCCACTTCGTGGGACGGGGTGGACGTCCGAGTCGACGCAACGGACGGCGACGTGTTCGGCGGCCGGCGTGCGTGCTGTGGTTGTGATGGTCATCGTGGGCTCCCGATCGCAGGCACTACCTATAGTTCTACGCGCGCCGCGGAGCCAGGACCAGCGATTACTTAAGGCAGCTGCCACCGTCGACCGGAAGCGCGACCCCTGTGATGTAACGGGCTTCGTCGGAGGCCAGGAATAGCACCGCGTTCGCAACGTCCTCGGGCTCGACCCAGCCGATCGGCAGGGTATGCATCAGCTGGCCGACGATCTTCATGTCGTCGGGACCCGGATTCTCCAGATCGGGGCGGAACAACTTCATCGTTGGCTCGTTCATGAACAGCGGGGTGTTCACGTTCGTGGGACACACCGAATTGACCCGGATGTTCTGCGCGCCAAGCTCAACGGCGAACGTGCGCATCAACCCGATGACGCCGTGCTTGGCAGCGACGTAGTGGCCGGTGTGCGGATAGGCCTTCAACCCGCCGACGGAGCTGGTCAGGATGATCGATCCGCCGTTGCCGCCCGCGAGGATGTGGGGGACGCCCGCCTTGACGGTCTTCCAGACCCCGCCGAGGTTGGTGTCGATCATGTCGGTCCAGTCACCCTCGCTGGTCTTGTCCAGCGTCTGGCCACCGTTTCCGATGCCGGCGTTGGCCACGATGATGTCGAGTTTGCCGAACTGCTCCACGCCCGCGTCGACGGCGGCCTTGAGCGCGTCGTAGTCGCGGACGTCGACCTCGGCGGTGTAGATGCGGCGGTCGAGATTCTTGACCAGGTCAGCGGTCTCGGCCAGGTCCTCAGGCGTCGACAGAGGGATCTGGACGCTGTCGATCTGCTTGCAGATGTCGACCGCGATGATGTCGGCGCCCTCCTGGGCGAGGCGCACCGCGTGTGCGCGACCTTGACCACGCGCCGCTCCGCTGACGAATGCGACCTTGCCTTCTACGCGACCCACTTTGCTCCTCGCTTCGCTTTGCTGCTGTGCACTTGCACAGCACTCTTACACTCAGGTGCCATTGTGTCAACGAGAGCAGGGAGACCGTGGCGTTTGTACTGTCCGCTTAGGAGCGGATTCCCCGACGCTTCAGGTCAGTTCGCGACTCGGAGCAATGCCTCCTGCGCATACGACGCGACCAGGGTGCCGTCCGCGGTGAGCAGGTCGCCCCGGCCGAATGAGCGGCCGTGAGCCAGTATCGGGCTGTGCTGGCGCAGCAGCAGCCACTGGTCGGTGGTGAACGGCCGATGGAACCAGATGGTGTGGCCAGTGACCGCCGAGGTGAACTGGGTACCGTTGCCGGTCTGGCTGAGTCCCTCCATGGGCCGCACCGCGGTGCCGATGAGCGTGAGATCGGTGGCATACGCGGCCAGCGCGGGCGCGAGTTCCGGATCGACCGCCGGGGTCTTCATCCACACCTCGCACTCGGGCGGCCCGGTGGTGGTCGCGTTCAGGTCGACGGTCGACCGGGTCTCCCACGGGATGAGGTCGAGGCCGACGACGTCGTCGGGTCCGAGTGGGACGCCGGCCGGCGCGATGCTCTGCAGCGCCGGTCCGTCCTCGGCGACGTGCATCGACACCGACGCCGTGCCGATGGGGCCCTTGCTCTGCGTGGCGGTGATCGACAGCGTGGCGAAGGAGCGGCCCTCGTGGTGCAACGTCACGTCGTACTCGACGGGCTCGTCGGCGCGGCCTTCGCGGGGAAACAGCGTGTGAAGCGACTTGACCGTCTTCTCCGGACGCACCGCGGTGGCCGCCTGAATGAACTGGGCGAGCAGCTGGCCGCCGAACACTCGGTGGTACTGAAGCCGTTGATTTCGGCCAGTGAAATGGTTTCCCGACCGCGAGTCGCTGATGTCCAAGCACGCGAGCAGGTCGGACCAGAGCTCGGACACGCGCTCAGTGTAAGCGAAGTTCTACCGTTCTGAGAATGAAGTTCTCAGGTTAGTCGGCGGCGAATCCGTGGGCACAGAACTCCCACACCTCGTCGGCCGAAATCGGCTTGATGGAGGCATCGTCGGAACCACTGGACTGTGCGACGAACATCACTGTCTGCATCGTCATGGCCGCCATGCGCTTTGGGTTGATTCCCGGGCGCAACACGCCGGCCTCGGAGGCCTGCTCCATGAGCTCGGTGAGCAGAGCGACCAGCGGCGCGTGCGCGATCTTGACCTCGGACGGATGCGAGACCAGCAGGCGCGGCGCGAAATCCGTGAAGAGCGGCCGCTTCGCGGTGGGATCTGGGCGCGACGACTCGAAGAGCAGCGAAATGGCGACCTTCACCCGCTCCAGCGGATCGGACTGACTGGCCGTCGCGGCGCGGATCTGATCGGCGGACCGGCTGAGCGCGTCCTCGAACAACGCCAACAACAGCTCGTGCTTACCGTCGAACTGCAGGTAGAAGCTGCGCAGCGACTGCCGCGAACGGTCGACCACTTCTTGGACCGTGAAGTCGGTAGTGCCCTTTTCGATGATGATGGCCTGGGCGGCGTCGAGGAACCGTTGCACGCGCTGAGCAGCGCGAAGTTTCGCGGTCTTGATCGAGCGTTCAACCGCGCGCTGCTTCCAGGCGGGCTCTTCGCTCGCGCTGGTCACCGGCTCCTCGGATGCGGGCCGTGCTGGAAGAACATGAATGAACTGTACCGGAGAATGCCTGGGCATTGCGCTCCTAGACCCCCTCGCGGCCGCCGTGTCTGAGATTGTAACTTTCTCATGGCGAGAATAATATTCTCATTCGTGGCTTTATAACAGTCTTACCTGGAAAGCCCGCGTCTCAGGAACCTAATCGAGCTTACGTTCGACGCCCACCTCCCCCACATGGCGATTTCGGCGTGGTTTCCAGCGCCCAGCGCCGATCAGCGACGCGTTGAACACCCCGTCACTGGCGAATGCCCGGGCTGCGCTGTCGAGCAGCTTGGCCTTGGTCTTCGACGCGTCGGGTGGCACGCGTCCGATACTAAGTCCGCACCCGCCGAGTTCCCTACAGCTGGGCCAGGCGCGGTACCGAGCCGCGGGCCCGCAACCCCGCGCCGGCCCTTCGAGTGAGTTCCCTTGAACTGCCGAGCAATCCGTCGAGCACCAGGGCCCGTTCCACGTGGTGGTGTAGGTCGTGCTCGGCGGTGAAGCCGATGCCGCCCAGCACCTGCTGACAGTGTTTGGCCGCGGTCAGCGCGGCCTTGCCTGCGGCTGCCTTGGCTAGTAGCGCGGTCAGATCGGGGTTGTCATCCCCGCGCAGGGTCAGCGTTGCCTCGGCGCCTTCGATGGCCACCAGGGTCTCGGCCAGCCGGTGCCGGACCGCCTGGAACGACGCTATCGGCTTGCCGAACTGGACCCGGTCCAGTGCGTGTTGACGGGCCAGGCTCAGCATCGCCTTGGCCGAGCCGACCAGCCACCAGGCCACTGCGCGGCGGGCGTCGGGCAGTCGCAAGTGCCCGCCCTCCTCGACGCGGCACAGCGGCAGCCCGCCGAGGGTCGAGCTCTCGTCCTGTCGTGCGTAGTCCCACACCACCCAGCCTCCGCCGGCGTATGGCAGCGCAGGGGTCGAGCCCTCCTCTCGGCCGGCGGTCAGAAGCACGACGTCGTTGACTACCGAAGCGTGCGAACCCGTTTCGCCCAAGAGGCGGAACACCAGCGGTATCGCCAGCTCGGACATGTCGGTCAGCATGTCGGCCCAGCCCAGTTCGGCCAGCGCTGCGTCGAGTTCGGCGCCGGAGGTCGACTGCATGGTCTTGCGCAGGGTGTCTTCGAGCATCGCGAGTGACTCGGCATCCATCGCCTGCTCTGATTGCACGGCCATCGTCACTCCTTCCCGAGTTCGAGCAAGCGGCGGGCGATGATGTTGCGCTGCACTTCGGCGGTGCCGCCGTAGATGGTGGATGCGCGTGAGTACAGGAACTCGGTGCGCCACGCGGAATCGTCGAGTTCGATTGCGCCCGGCAGCAGGTCGCGTGCGGTGTCGTAGAGCTGCTGCTCGGCGCTGGCCAGCAAGACCTTGTCGATCGACGTGTCCGCACCCAGCTTGGCGCCGTCGGCCAGCCGGAGTTGCGTGGCGCGCGAGCGGCAACGCAGCGTGTGCAGAGCCAGATACGCCGCACCCATCTCGGAGTCCATCTCGTTGTGGCTGGCCTGACCGGCGTCCCTGACCTCGTTGACCAGCGCGTCGAAGCGTGAGTACAGGTACGCGATGCGCTGCCAGAAACACGTCGAGCGTTCATACGGCAGCAGGTCCATCGCGAGTTGCCAACCGTCGCTGGGGTTTCCGAGCATGCGGTCGGCGGGCACGACGACGTCGTCGAAGTACACCTCGCAGAACTCGTCGACGCCGTGCATCGTGCGCAGTGGCCGCACGTCGATGCCAGGGCTGTCGATGTCGACGAAGAAGGCGGTGATGCCGGCATGGCCGGGTCCGGTCCTGGTCAGCAGAATGCACCGCGTCGCGTACTGGGCGAAGCTGGTCCACACCTTCTGGCCGTTGATCACCCATACGTCGCCGCGTTCTTCGGCGCGGGTGGTCAGCGATGCCAGGTCGCTGCCCGAGCCGGGCTCCGAGAAGCCCTGGCACCAGGTTTCCTTGCCGGACAACAACAGCGGCACCATGTCGGCGGCCAGTCCCGGGCGAGCGTAGTCGATCATCGTCGGGGTGAGCACCTCGAGCATCGAATACGGTCCGGGGTCGTCGAGCCTGCGTCCGACGACCTCTTCACCGACGATCGCGCGCAGGATCATCGGTCCACCGAGTCCGCCCGCGGATTCCGGCCAGCCCCAACGCATCCAGCCCGCGTCATAGAGCGCGGCGAGCACCCGGGAATGCTGTGCGTGATGCGCATCGAGCGAGTGGTCGTCGGCCGGCGGAGTCAGGTCGTGCTCGTCGAGCCACGCCACCAACTGCGACCGGAACTCCGCGACGGTCGGAACGTCGGTGAACCTGCTCATCCCGCTTCGGGCCTCCCGATCGCATGCGGGCGGCCGGAGTCGTGCTCGCCGCTGCGCCGGATGAACGTCATGGCGCGCGTCTTCAGCCGCCAGCCGTCGTCGGTCCGTACGTAGGTGTCCTTGTAGTACCCGATGCGGATGTCGTGCTTCGAGTGCTCGATGAAGCACAGCGGTTGCGTGCCGGAGGCGGTGTCGGCGCCTTCGACGAGGTCGACGAGCGCGGTCCCGGTCATGAACAGACCCTTGGGGGCAGCGTCGACGAGGACGGGAAAACGGTTGAGCGTGTAGGTGTCACCGAACGCGCTGTAGGTGCCGTCGGGCGTGAAAACCGTGACGAGTCCTTCGACGTCGCCTTGGGTGATGGTGACGGCGTATTTGGCGAGCAATTGCTGGATCTCGACGAGGTCGTCAGTTCTGCTTGGGTGAGTCATTTCGGAAGACCTTGCCCCCTTTCATTACAAAATGTACGTCTTTTGTAACGCTGATGTCCACCAGTGGATCGCCGGGCACCGCAATGACATCGGCCAGGTAGCCCTCGGCGAGTCGGCCAAGGTCGGTCCGGTTGATGAGCTCGGCCGCGACGACGGTCGCCGCACGCAGCACCGCTGCCGGCGGCATTCCCCAGTCGACCAATGTCACCAGTTCGTCGGCGTTCTTACCGTGCGGGATGGCGGGTGCGTCGGTGCCGACGGCGATCTTCACGCCGGCCTCGTAGGCGGCCTTGATGGACGTCTTGGCCTTCGGGAACATCTCGGCGGCCTTGTCCTGCAACTCCTTCGGCGCGCGCGACACGTCCATCGCCTCGGCGAGTCGCCGGGTGGTGACCAGGAACCGATCGTTGTCGACCAGCATCTGGATGGCCTCGTCGTCCATCAGGAAGCCGTGCTCGATGCAGTCGATGCCACACGCGACGGCGTGCTTGACGGCCTCGGCGCCGTGCGTGTGTGCGGCGACCCGCAGCCCGCGCCGATGCGCCTCGTCGACGATGGCCCTTAGCTCCTCGTCCGAATAGTGTTGTGCACCAGCTTCTCCGGTCAGTGACATCACGCCGCCGGAGACGCAGACCTTGATCAGCTGCGCGCCATGCTTGATCTGGTAGCGCACCGCCTTGCGGACCTCGTCGACGCCGTTGGCAATGCCCTCCTCGATCGTGAGCTCGAGGACGCCCGGCATGAAGGCGGCGAACATGGTGGGATCGAGGTGTCCGCCGGTCGGCGTAATGGCATGGCCCGCAGGGACTATCCGCGGCCCGTCGATCCAGCCCGCGTCGATCGCCTTGCCCAGCGCGACGTCCAGGAGGTATCCGCCGGTCTTGACGAACAGTCCGAGGTTGCGCACGGTCGTGAAGCCCGCGCGCAGCGTGCGGCGGGCGTTGCCAACCGCGCGCAGTACCCGGGTGGGCGGGTCGTCCTGAACCTGCGACAGGCCCGGATTTTCACCGCGCCCGCCCATCAGGAGGTTGACCTCCATGTCCATCAGACCCGGCAGCAGGATGGAGTCACCGAGATCGATGACCTCGCCCTCGGGCGAACCGCCAATGGCGACGATCCGGTCGTCTTCGATCTTGATAATTCCCGGCCGGACGAGCTCGCCGGCATCGACGTCGAGTAGACCCGCGGCTTTGAGGGTCAGCATCGATGAGCCGCTTGCGCGAAGAGCGACAGCACCGTTAGACCACCGGCTCCTTGATGAGTTGGATGTAGGCGGCGCCGCTGTCCAGCACGCGGGGCTGCTTCCACACCTCGATCGGGAAGCTCACCATCACGATCGACTGCCCCAGATGCACCAGCGCCTTGGCGTCCTCCGGCATCCCCGCGAGCGGGAAACGGGCGTCGACGTAGACCATGATGTCCTCGAGACGTTTCATGCCTGCGTCGTACAGTTCCTGCATCTCCGCCATCGTAGTGTTCAGGCGCTTGGCGTAGCGCTCTTCTTCGGTGGGCAGGCACCAGTCGGAGAACCGCTCCAGGTCGGCGAATTCTTCTGGCAACTTAGACATGCGCGGCATCCTTCGCTGAGCTGGTTTCGGCGGCGTGCTTGCCATTGGCGGAGCCGTCTCCGTTGGCCAGGCTGGCCTTGTACCTGTCCACGTACTGATGGGCGGTCATGTGCAGATGGCGTAGCAAGATCTCCTGATCACACAGCGGGAAGTCCTTGACGACCCTGGTGCCGAGCTGAGTCTGGGTGGCCTCCAACGTGTTCGCGTCCTGGAACGCGTACTCCTTGAACGTCACGGCGGCCAGTTCCTGCGACAGCCGCTCGCGCAGGTTCTTCGGCGGCACGAAGTACAGATCGGCCTCGAAGATGTGCTTGTTCACCGCGGTCGGCCAATAGTTGTAGGTGAGGTACCAGCCCGGCGCCCAGAACAGCAGCGTGAAGTTGGGGAAGAACTCGAAAGAGTCGGTGCCCCAGGTCGTGTGGCGGCCGGGGTTGATGGCCGGCGGGAGTTCGTCAGGCAGGATGCCCTTGATGTCCGGCCGGTCCCACGGTCCGAACAGCCCGCTGTGCAGGATCTGCTCGATGGGCTTGACCATGTTGATGTCCTTGGGCGGGCTCATCCCGCCCCAGGACGACACCATGGAGTGGTCACCCTTGATGTCGTATGCCAGCGCCTCGAAGCCGAACTTGGCCAGCTTCTCGGCCTCCTCCTTCTCCGCCTGCTTCATGTGCAGGATCGGCGCATGATAGAACTCCGTGAACGCGTCGATGAACAGCTTCCAGTTGGCGTTGACCTTCGAGCGGTAGCTGTAGTGCTCGGTCATCTCGTGAAATGGATAGCCCTCGAGGCCCTTCGCGAAATCACCGAGGTACTCGCGCAGCGGCTCCGCATCGTCGTCGAAGTTGACGAAGATGAAGCCCTCCCACACCTCGCAGCGCACCGGTACCAACCCGTAGTCGGCCTTGTCGACGTCGAAGAACTCACCCTCCTGCTGGATGAAGGTCAGATCACCCTTGAGCGAGTAGCGCCACGCGTGGTACTTGCAGGTGAACTGCCGGCAGGTGCCCGACACCTCCTCGCCGGGGTAATCGGCCCACACCAGCTTGTTGCCGCGGTGGCGGCAGAAGTTGTAGAAGGAGCGAATCTGCTCACCGTCGTTGACGATGATGATCGACACCCCCGGTCCGACCGACGGCATCTCGCGCGTGACGTAATTGCCCTTCTTGGGGATCAGCTCGATCCGCCCCATCTGGAGCCAGGTCTTCTTGAAGATCGCCTGCTGCTCGAGTAGCCACTGCTCGGGGTCGACCGAATCCGTGTAGTCGACGGGGGCGGTGCCGAGCTCGGGCCAGTGTTCGGTCCAGCTGCCCTCATCGGGCTTGGGGAAAAAGGCCACTTCAGTTCTCCTTCTTGGGTTCTACGCCGAATGTGTTGAGGGCCATCGCCAGCATGTGATAGCCGCCGATGGTGAAGACGAAGTCCATGAGCTCGCGCTTGTTCATACGCTCGCCGAGCGCGGCCCAGGTGGAGTCCGAGATGCGGGTCTGCTCGACGAGCTCGTCCACCGCGGTGAGCACGATGCGGTCGAACTCGTCGGCGGCTTCGCCACGCTGGAGTGCGACGATGTCGTGCTCGGTCAGTCCCGCCTCCTTGCCGATCGCGATGTGTTCGTTCCACTCGTACGCGCACGCGGCGAGGTGGGCGACCCGCAGCACGGCCAGCTCGCGAAGCCGCGGCGCCAGCGTGGATCGCGTCAGCAGATAGAAGCTGAAGCCGAGGTAGGACCGCGTCAGCTCGGGGTGGTTCACGAACGTCGCGATCGCGTTACCTGCCTCCGTCGGATTCCTGCGTTCCTCGGGCATCAACCGCAGCGCGCCGAGGACGGCGTCGTCCCACTCGGCGGCGGGCAACGGGGCGACGCGCACGGCTTCCTCACTCTCGGGACGTCGGAGCCTCTCTGCTGTGAGAATCATATTCTCATATTCGACCAATAGATTTCCACTTCTTGCTCGAATCGTCAATGGAAGAGTGCTGATGAAGGCCGTGTTCGGGGCCTCGATGGCCGCTCGCCGTGATCAAAGATGCTGGTTCAAGCGCCTTTGACTGGCTTCCGGACGTTGATTCTCGTAGGTTGAGAGGCTAGTTTCCCTAAGTAGAGAACAAGGTCGGAACTAGGCTGGTTCCCAAGGGTGTCATGAGTTGATACGAAAGGAACGTCTGTGAACAAGGACGACATGATCTTGGTCAGCGTCGATGACCACATCGTCGAACCGCCTGACATGTTCAAGAATCATCTGCCCAAGAAGTATCTGGACGATGCGCCGCGGCTGGTGCACAACCCGGATGGTTCGGATACCTGGCAGTTCCGCGACATCGTGATCCCGAACGTGGCGTTGAATGCGGTCGCGGGCCGGCCCAAGGAGGAGTACGGCCTGGAGCCCCAAGGGCTCGACGAGATCCGGCCCGGCTGCTACAAGGTCGACGAACGCGTGAAGGACATGAACGCCGGAGGCATTCTCGGTTCGATGTGCTTCCCGTCGTTCCCGGGTTTTGCGGGCCGGTTGTTCGCCACCGAGGATCACGAGTTCTCGTTGGCGTTGGTGCAGGCCTACAACGATTGGCACGTCGAGGAGTGGTGTGGGGCCTACCCGGCCCGGTTCATCCCGATGACGCTGCCGGTGATCTGGGACGCCGAGGCGTGCGCGACGGAGGTGCGGCGCAACGCCAAGCGCGGGGTGCATTCGTTGACGTTCACCGAGAATCCGGCCGCGATGGGCTATCCGAGCTTCCACGACGACTATTGGACGCCGTTGTGGGAGGCGCTGGTCGATACCGACACGGTGCTCAACGTGCACATCGGTTCGTCGGGGCGGTTGGCGATCACCGCGGCCGATGCGCCGATGGACGTGATGATCACGCTGCAGCCGATGAACATCGTGCAGGCGGCGGCGGATCTGTTGTGGTCCAAGCCGATCAAGAAGTACAAGGATTTGAAGATCGCGCTATCCGAGGGTGGTACGGGGTGGATTCCGTACTTCCTGGAGCGCGCGGACCGGACCTATGAGATGCATTCGACGTGGACCGGTCAGGACTTCGGCGGCAAGGTGCCCTCGGAGGTGTTCCGGGAGCACTTCTTGACGTGTTTCATCGCCGACCCGGTGGGGGTGAAGCTGCGCAACGACATCGGGGTGGACAACATCTGCTGGGAGGCCGACTACCCGCACAGCGATTCGATGTGGCCGGGTGCGCCCGAGCAGCTCGACGAGGTGCTCAAGGAAAACGACGTGCCCGACGTCGAGATCAACAAGATGACCTACGAGAACGCGATGCGTTGGTATCACTGGGATCCGTTCACCCACATCACCCGTGAACAGGCCACCGTCGGCGCGCTGCGCAAGGCCGCCGAGGGTCACGACGTGACCATCCAGGCGCTCAGCAAGCACGAGCACGCCCATGGCGACCTGGCTGCCTTTGCCGCGAACGCCAAGGAACTCACGGGCAACAAGGACTAACCCGGCCTGAGCCGGTGTAGTGGTCGACAGTGCGCTGGTGCGGTGCGTCCGTCAACGCACCGGCGCACTCGGCTGTGTTTCAACGATTTTCGATGTGTAGGAGTGAGCAGTGTCCAGTGGGATGAGCTTCGAGCTGAGTGAGGATCAGGAACTTATCCGACAATCCGTCGCGGAACTGGCGGGCAAGTTCGATGACCACTACTGGATGGAGCACGACCTCAACCACGAGTTCCCGCGGGAGTTCTACGACGCCATCGCCTCCGGCGGCTGGCTGGGCATGACCATCCCCGAGCAGTACGGCGGCCACGGGCTGGGCATCACGGAGGCGACGATCCTGGCCGAGGAGGTCGCGCGGTCGGGCGGAGGGATGAACGCCGCCAGCGCCATCCATCTGTCGATCTTCGGCATGCAGCCCGTGGTGGTGTACGGCTCCGACGAGATGAAGGCCGAGACGCTGCCCCGCATCGTCAACGGCGACCTGCACGTCTGCTTCGGTGTCACCGAACCCGGTGCGGGCCTGGACACCTCGCGGATCACCACGTTCGCCAAGCGCGACGGCGACCACTACGTGGTCAACGGGCGCAAGGTGTGGATCTCCAAAGCCCTTGAGTCCGAGAAGATCCTGCTGCTGACCCGCACCACACCGTACGACGAGGTCACCAAGAAGACCGACGGGCTTTCGCTGTTCCTCACCGATCTGGACCGCGATCACGTCGACATCCGGCCGATCAAGAAGATGGGCCGCAACGCCGTCAGCTCCAACGAGTTGTTCATCGACGACTTGCGGATACCGGTCGAGCACCGAATCGGCGACGAGGGCAAGGGCTTCAGCTACATCCTGCACGGGCTCAACCCGGAACGGATGCTCATTGCCGCCGAGGCGCTGGGTATCGGCCGGGTGGCGTTGGATCGGGCGGTGAAGTACGCCAACGAGCGCGTCGTATTCGACCGACCCATCGGCATGAACCAGGGCATCCAGTTCCCGCTGGCGGACTCGCTGGCCCGCTTGGACGCCGCCGAGTTGATTTTGCGCAAGGCCACCTGGCTCTACGACAACGGCAAGCCATGCGGCCGAGAGGCGAACATGGCGAAATACCTGTGTGCGGATGCCGGATTCGCCGCCGCCGACCGCGCGCTGCAGACCCACGGCGGGATGGGCTACTCGGAGGAGTACAACATCTCCCGCTTCTTCCGCGAGTCGCGGTTGATGAAGATCGCACCGGTGAGCCAGGAGATGATCCTCAACTTCCTGGGCAGCCACGTGCTCGGACTCCCGAGGAGCTACTGATGACCGGGTATTTCGATCTCACCGGCCGCGCCGCCATGGTCACCGGTGCTGGCGCGGGTGGAGGCATCGGTGCCGCCGTGGCCTCCGCGCTCGCCCAAGCGGGCGCCGCAGTGCTCGTCACTGACATCGACGCCGACGCGGCTTCCGCAGTGGCAGAACGCATCCGCACCGAGGGCGGCAAGGCCGACAGCTGCGTGCTTGACGTCAGCGACCGTGCCGACGCGGAGGCGGCCGCCGCCCAGGCGGCCGGCCTTGGCGGGGGAGCACTGCACATCTTGGTCAACAACGCGGGCGTCACGGCGCCTGCCATGTTCCCGAAGCTGACGGACGAGACGTTCCGGCTCACCTTCGACATCCACGTCATGGGTACCTTCCACTGCACGCAGGCCGCGTTGCCGTACATGCCGACCGATGGCACCGGCCGCGTCATCAACGTGACGTCGGCGGCGGGGCTCACGGGAACGCTGGGGCAGGTCAACTACTCGGCCGCCAAGGCAGGGCTCATCGGGTTCACCAAATCGCTGGCGCGCGAGCTTGCGTCCAAGAACATCATGGTGAATGCCCTTGCGCCGCTTGCCGCGACACCGATGACGGAGACCATCCGCACCAACGAGAAGTTCGCGGCGAACATGATGCAGCGAATCCCGTTGAAGCGGTGGGCCGGACCGGAGGAGGTCGCGGGCGCGTTCGTGTTCATGGCCTCCGATGCCGCCTCGTACATCACGGGCCAGGTACT
>Ga0207668_10000918_pt1 | contig 17752 bp, 20 predicted proteins | sample KBSS43metaG_FD_184323 | JGI IMG/M metagenome (GOLD analysis project Ga0207668, IMG submission 184323) | Switchgrass rhizosphere microbial communities from Kellogg Biological Station, Michigan, USA - KBS S4-3 metaG (SPAdes) (version 2) | ecosystem: Host-associated > Plants > Roots > Rhizosphere... | reverse complement strand
GTGGCGATCCGGTCGCCCTGCGTCGCGTAGGTGAACGCCCAACGGCCCTTGTCGCAGTTCCACTCCTCGTTGACCTCGGGGTCGTCACCGGCCAAGCGGCGCAGCACCTTTCCGCGCCGGTGGTCGGTGCGTTGCGCGCACCCGGAAGCGCAGTGCTCGCACACGCTCGGCGAGGACACCAGGTCGAACGGCCGCGCCCGGAACCGGTAGGCGGTACCCGTCAGCGCCCCGACCGGACAGATCTGCACGGTGTTGCCCGAGAAGTACGAGTCGAACGGCTCGTCGGCGGCGATGCCGACCTGTTGCAGCGCACCGCGTTCGAGCAGCTCGATGAACGGGTCGCCAGCGATCTGGTTGGAGAACCGGGTGCACCGCGCGCACAGCACGCAGCGTTCGCGGTCCAGCAGCACCTGGGCGGACAGGTTGATCGGCTTGGGGAAGGTGCGCTTGACGTCGGTGAACCGGGTGTCGGCCTGGCCGTTGGACATCGCCTGGTTCTGCAGCGGGCATTCGCCGCCCTTGTCGCATACCGGGCAGTCGAGCGGGTGGTTGATGAGCAGCAGTTCCATCACGCCGCGCTGGGCCTTGTCGGCGGCTTCGGACGTCAGTTGGGTGCGCACTACCATGTCGGGAGTGACGGTGATGGTGCACGACGCCATGGGCTTTCGCTGACCCTCGACCTCGACCAGGCATTGGCGGCATGCGCCGACGGGCTCAAGTAGCGGGTGGTCGCAGAACCGGGGGATCTGGATGCCCATCAGTTCCGCGGCGCGAATCACCAAGGTGCCCTTCGGCACACTGATCTGATGGTCGTCGATGGTGAGCGACACCAGCTCGACCTCGGGCTGGCCGGTCGCCGGTGCGGCCTTGTCCTCCGCTGTCGTCACGAGCGCGTCACCTTCCTCCCGCGAGCAGACGCTCGCGCGGAAATGTCTCTCCGGTCGTCATACCCCGGCCCCCTCGGGTGCGGCGAGCATCGATGCATGTGGGTCGAATGGGCACCCACCGCCAAGGTGGGCGAGGTACTCGTCGCGGAAGTACTTGACCGACGAGATGATCGGACTGGCGGCGCCGTCGCCGAGCGCGCAGAACGACTTCCCGTTGATCGCGTCGGCGATGTCGAGCAGCTTCTCGACGTCCGACTCGCTGGCCTCGCCGGCCTCCAGGCGCTCGTAGATCTGGGCGAGCCAGTAGGTGCCCTCGCGACATGGCGTGCACTTGCCGCAGGATTCGTGGGCGTAGAACTGCGTCCACCGCCGGACCGCGCGCACCACGCACGTCGTCTCGTCGAAGATCTGTAGCGCCTTGGTGCCCAGCATCGACCCGACCTTGGCCATGTGCTCGTAATCCAGTGGTACGTCGAGGTGTTCGGCGGTCAGCAGCGGTGTCGACGATCCGCCCGGCGTCCAGAACTTCAGCTCGTGTCCAGCCCGGATGCCACCCGCCAGGTCGAGCAGTTCGCGCAGCGTGACGCCAAGCGGCGCCTCGTACTGGCCGGGCGTGCTGACGTGACCCGACAGCGAGTACAGCGTGAAGCCGGGCGACTTGTCCGAGCCCATCGACTTGAACCAGTCGACGCCCCCGCGCACGACGGCCGGCACGCTGGCGATGGACTCGACGTTGTTGACCACGGTGGGGCACGCGTATAGGCCTGCCACTGCTGGAAACGGCGGACGCAGCCGCGGCTGGCCACGCCTGCCCTCCAACGAGTCCAGCAGCGCCGTCTCCTCACCGCAGATGTATGCGCCGGCGCCCGCGTGCACCACCAGGTCGACGTCGAACCCCGAACCTCCGACGTCGGTGCCCAGGTAGCCCGCGTCGTACGCTTCCGCGACGGCGGCCTGCAGCCTGCGCAGCACCGGCACCACCTCGCCGCGCACGTAGATGAAGGCGTGCCTGGCGCGGATCGCATAGGCGGCGATGATGGCGCCCTCGACGAGCACGTGTGGCGTCGCCATCATCAGCGGAATGTCCTTGCAGGTACCGGGTTCCGATTCGTCGGCGTTGATCACCAGGTAGTGCGGCTTGGGATCGTTCTGGTTGATGAACGACCACTTCTGCCCGGTGGGGAAGCCCGCCCCGCCGCGGCCGCGTAGCCCGGAGTCCTTGACCAACGCGATCACGTCGTCGGGGTTCATGGCCAGCGCGGTCTTGAGCGCCTGATACCCGTCGTGGCGCAGGTAGGTGTCCAGCGTCCACGACTGCGGGTCGTCCCAGTACGCACTGAGCACGGGGGTCAGCGTCATGTCGCCTTCCCGTTGTTCGGCGGAACGTCGGCGGACGGCGGGGGCGCCGTCATGCCCAACTCGCGTGCGATGCGTAGCCCGGCGAGCGTGGCCGGACCCGGCACCCCGTCGTTGGCGCCCGGCCGCGTGTCCGGGAAGCCGGCGAGGATTCGCGCGGTCTCGCGGAACGTGCACAGCGGCGCACCCCTGGTGGGGGTGACGGAGCCACCGTTACGCAACTCATCGACGAGTTCGGTTGCCGAACTGGGGGTCTGGTTGTCGAAGAACTCCCAGTTGACCATCACCACCGGGGCGTAGTCGCAGGCCGCGTTGCACTCGACGTGCTCCAGAGTGACCTTGCCGTCGGGAGTGGTCTCGCCTGCATGGACGTCGAGGTGGTCCTCGAGCACCTCGAGGATGGCGTCACCGCCCATCACGGCGCACAGCGTGTTGGTGCACACCCCGACCAGATACTCACCCGTGGGCGTACGGCGATACATCGAGTAGAACGTGGCAACGGCGGTGACCTCGGCTGGACTGAGCGCCAAACGCTCTGCGCAGAAGGCGATACCGGCAGGCGTCAGGTAGCCGTCCTCGGCTTGCACCAGATGCAGCAGCGGCAGCAGCGCCGAGCGGGCTTCCGGATACTTCGCGACGATCACCGCCGCATCATCGGTCAGCCTGGCCGTAACCTCGGCCGAATACGATTGCGGCCCTTGGCTGATCGGCGGCCCCGGCTCGTCCGGTCGCGGCCCGAGCTGCAAGGGTATGACCGTCACCTGTCCACCCCGCCCATCACCGGATCGATCGACGCGACCGCCGAGATCGCGTCGGCCACCATGCCGCCCTCGCACATCGCGGCCACCGCCTGAAGATTGGTGAACGACGGGTCGCGGTAGTGCACGCGATACGGGCGGGTGCCGCCATCGCTGACCATGTGCACGCCGAGCTCACCGCGCGGGGATTCGACCGCGACGTAGACCTGCCCGGCCGGTACCCGGATGCCCTCGGTCACCAGCTTGAAGTGGTGGATGAGCGCCTCCATGGACGAGCCCATGATCTTCGCGATGTGCTCGGGGCTGTTGCCCAACCCGTCGGGTCCCAGCTTCAGGTCCGCGGGCCAGGCCAGCTTCTTGTCGGTGATCATCACCGGACCGGGCTTGAGCCGCGACATGCACTGCTCGATGATCTTGAGTGACTCGCGCATCTCCCGCACCCGGATCATGTAGCGGCCGTAGGCGTCGCAGTCGTCGGTGGTGATGACGTCGAACTCGTAGTTCTCGTAGCCGCAATATGGCTGCGCGCGGCGCAGGTCGTGCGGCAGTCCGGTGGAGCGAAGGATGGGCCCGGTGATGCCCAGCGCCATGCAGCCGGTGAGGTCCAGATAGCCGATGCCGACGGTGCGGGCCTTCCAGATGTAGTTCTCGTTGAGCAGGTTCTCCAGGTCATCGAGCTTGTCGGGCATGGTCCTCAGCAGCTCCTCGAGCTGCGGCATCGCCTCATCCGGCAGGTCGGCGGCCAGCCCACCGGGCCGGACGTAGGCGTGGTTCATGCGTAACCCGGTAATGGTCTCGAACACCGAAAGCACCTGCTCACGCCCCAGGAAGCCGAAGAACATGGCCGACATGGCACCCAGTTCCATGCCGCCGGTGGCCAGCGCGACCAGATGGCTGGAGATGCGGTTGAGCTCCATCAGCATCACCCGGATGACGCTGGCGCGTTCGGGGATGTCGTCGGTGACGTCGAGCAGCTTCTCCACGCCGAGGCAGTAGGCCGTCTCGTTGAAGAACGGGGACAGGTAGTCCATGCGCGTGACGAACGTGACGCCCTGTGTCCACGTGCGGTATTCGAGGTTCTTCTCGATTCCGGTGTGCAGGTAGCCGATTCCGCAGCGGGCCTCGGTGACGGTCTCGCCCTCGATCTCCAAGATCAGCCGCAACACGCCGTGGGTGGACGGGTGCTGAGGGCCCATGTTCACCACGATGCGCTCGCCCGCGACGGAGCTTTCCTGTGCGGCCCGGACGACCTCGTCCCAGTCCTCACCGCCCACCGTGACCACGGTCTCGGTCGGATGTTGTGAATCGGTCATCAGTTGTAGGCCCTCCGCTCGTCGGGCGGAGGGATCTCGGCGCCGTGGTAGGTCACCGGAATGCCGCCCAACGGATAGTCCTTGCGTTGCGGGTGTCCGACCCAGTCGTCGGGCATTTCGATCCGGGTCAGCGCGGGATGTCCGTCGAAGACGATGCCGAAGAAGTCGTACGTCTCGCGTTCGTGCCAATCGGTGGTCGGATACACCGCATACAGCGACGGCACATGGGGATCCGCATCCGGCGCGGCCACCTCTACCCGGATCCTGCGGTTGTGGGTGATCGACATCAACGGGTACACGGCGTGCAGTTCGCGGTCGACGTCGCTGGGGTAGTGCACCCCCGAGACGCCAAGGCACAGTTCGAATCTCAGCGCGAGGTCGTCACGGAGCACTTGAGCCACCGTGACGAGGTGCTCGCGCCGCACCTCCAGGGTGAGCTCGCCGCGGAACACCACGACGCGTTCGACCGCGGCGGTGAACGCCTGCTCGCCAAGGGCTTCGATGAGCGCATCGGCGACGTCGTCGAAGTATCCGCCGTATGGTCGCGGCGAACTGCCGGGCAGCGAGATCTCGCGGACCAGCCTGCCGTATCCGGAGGTGTCGCCGCTGCCCTCGACGCCGAACATGCCCCGCCGGGTGCCGATGACTTCGGATTCCTCCCCGAGTCGCTGCGCTCCTACCCGCCGAACGCGTGGATCGCCGTTGCTCTCGGTCATGGCCGCAGCAACCCCGTGAGCTCGATGGTGGTCGGTGCCGCGAGCGCTGCCGCCTCGGCCGCTGCGACGGCCTCGGCCCGGTTGACACCGAGCGGCATCTCCTGAATCTTGGCGTGCAGCTTGAGGATTGCGTTGAGCAGCATCTCGGGCCGCGGCGGGCAACCCGGCAGGTAGATGTCCACCGGCACGATGTGGTCGACGCCCTGGACCACCGCGTAGTTGTTGAACATCCCTCCGGAGGAGGCGCACACGCCCATCGCGAGCACCCACTTCGGTTCGGCCATCTGGTCGTAGACCTGACGCAAGACCGGCGCCATCTTCTGGCTGACCCGGCCCGCGACGATCATGAGGTCGGCCTGGCGCGGTGTCGCCGAGAACCGCTCCATGCCGAACCGCGCGATGTCGAAACGTGGTCCCGCCGTAGCCATCATCTCGATGGCGCAGCACGCCAGGCCGAACGTGGCGGGCCACAGCGACCCCTTGCGCACGTAGCCTGCCACCTTCTCTACCGTGGACAGCAGGATGCCGCCGGGCAGCTTCTCTTCGAGTCCCATTCGGATCAGTCCCAACTCAGTCCGCCGCGACGCCACACGTAGGCGTAGGCGACGAACACCGTCAACATGAAGAGCAGCATCTCGACTACGGCGAACAGGCCGAGCGAGTCGAACGTCACCGCCCACGGGTAGAGGAACACGATCTCGATGTCGAAGACGATGAACAACATCGCCGTGAGGTAGTACTTCACCGGGAAGCGTTGGCCGGTGGTCTCGTGTCCCGGCGAACCTGGGGCCATCGGTTCGATACCGCACTCGTAGGCCTCGAGCTTGGCGCGGTTGTAGCGCCGCGGTCCGATCAGCACGGCGATGCCGACCGAACCGACCGCGAACGCGGCCGCGATGGCACCGAGTACCAGGATGGGTAGATAGACGTTCATCCTGCTGTGTCGCTCCCTCGCTTGGGCTGTCGATGTGAGCTACGGCACAGCTTAGTCTTGTTAATCGTTCGCTTGGTCCATTTTGGATAGGATCAAGTTTGTTACCTGGGCGTCAGTGCCATGATGTGCGAGAATCGCGAAGCCTGAACGGCCCCAGGCTATTTCGCGTTGGTTAGGCTACGCTCGCGCGCAGCAGCGCGGCCACCGCTTCACCCAACTGGATGGGGTCGATCGGATGCGGCACGGCGGCCTCGGCCTGTGACCACTTGGCCAGCCAGGCGTCGTCCGCCCGGCCGGTGAGCACCAGGATCGGCGGGCAGTTCGCCACCTCGTCCTTGAGTTGCTTGGCCAGCCCGAGCCCGCCCGTTGGCGTCGCCTCGCCATCCAGGATCGCGAGGTCGATGCCGCCTTGGTCGATGGTCGAGACCACCACCGGAGCCGTCGCCACGTCAAGGTAACTGAGCTCCGGCAGATCGGGATGGACGCGCTTGCCGAGGGCCGAGCGCACCTTCTCCCTGGTGCGTGCGTTGTCGCTGTAGACCAGGAGCTTCAGCGGCTCGGTTCCGGGCGGGGTGGGCACGTGGCCGATGCTACGGCGAGGGCACCGCCCGCGGTGTGAATACCGCGTCAGCGCTGATCCGGGCGGTACCGCCGACCATGCCGAGCAAGTTGCCGTCGACGCCGAACTCGTGGCGGTCGAACTCGGCGTGCGTCACGATGCGCACGGCGCCGTCGTCGAGTACGGTCGCCGTCGTCGCGAGGTCGACCGAGCGCTCGACGCCCTTGACGGTCACCGTGGCGCGCAGCTCGACGGTGTGCGTGCCCTCGACCACGCCGCCGCGCACCGCCACGTCGATCAGCGGAAACTTCGCGACATCGAAGAAGTCGGCCGAGCGCAGATGATCGTCGCGCTTGCCGATGCCCGTACGCAGCGACGCCGCTCCGATGTGGAGGTGCCCGTTGACGTCGTGCGCGGCGGTGAGCTCGCCGGCCCCCTCGACGTCGCTGAACGTGCCCTTGACCGTGGCCAGCCCCCACATCGTCTTGGTCGCGAACCCGACCTTGGTGCGGGCGGCATCCAGCACCCACGACGACGGCGGACCGCACAGCAGTTCGGAAACGGTGGTCATGTGAGTCCTCCTCAGAGCAACGGTGCCATGTCGGTTGGGTCGAAGTACTCGTCGATGCGGGTGATCAGACCTGCGGGGTTCACCTTGATCACGATGCATACCCGCATTTCGATCGAAATACCGTCGGACCGGCGCGCGCGCAGGACGTGCTGCTGCACGAACCCGCCGTCGAAGAACCGCCGATCGAGGATCTCGTAGCTGCGCGTGGTGGTGACCTTCATGAACCACCTGATGACCTTGAGCGCCCGGACGCGATCGTTGTCCTCGGGATCGCCGGTGTGCCAGACGGTCACGTCGTCGGCCCACATGCCGTCGACGGTCTGGTACTCGCCGCGTTCGATGGCGCCGAACAGCCGGGTGGCCACGTCGTCGTACAACTGGGCGTTCATGGTTCTCCTTGTCGGGTTGACCTCAAGTCTGGTTCAGGTAGCACACTTGCGTCCATGACTACGCCAGCGAAGGAACGTTTCCACGATGCCTACGAAAACCGAACGGCGCCTTGGGTCATCGGCGAACCTCAACCCGCGATCGTCGCGCTGGAGCAAACCGGCATGATTCGCGGCAAGGTGCTCGACGTCGGCTGCGGGCTGGGCGAGCACACCATCCTTCTCGCCGCCCTCGACTACGACGTGCTTGGCATCGACTACGTGCCGAGCGCGGTCGAGCAGGCCCGTGCCAACGCCGCGGCGAAGGGCGTCGACGCTCGCTTCGAGGTGGCCGACGCCATGAACCTCATCCCCGACGGCCGCTACGACACGATCCTCGACAGCGCGTTGTTCCACATCTTCGGCGACGACGACCGCGCCAGCTACGTCGCGAGCCTGCGTGGCGCGGTCAAACCCGGCGGGTACGTCCACGTGCTGGCCCTGTCCGACGCGGGACGCGGTTTCGGGCCGCAGGTCAGCGAGGCGCAGGTGCGCACGGCGTTCAGCGACGGTTGGGAGCTCGAGGCGCTGGACGTGACCACGTATCGCGGCGTCGTGGGCGAGGCGCACGCCGAGGCGTTCGGCGTCGCCGTGGGTACCAAGGTCGACGAGCCGGCCTGGTTGGCCAGGGCCCGGCGGGTCTGAGCGGCTATTCGCGTTCATAGCCAGGGTGCGAGACGGCGAGCCGGCGGAGCACGAGCGTGCGAAGGGCGGCCAAGAGTTCGGGGCCGCGTTCGTCGAGCTCACCGCGCCGGATGGCACCGGCCAAGGCTTGTTCGTCGGGGAAGCCGAGCAATTCCGGCGCGGCTCCGTCGTCGAGTAGTTCGCGCTCGACCGTGCGCAGCACGTTGGCCGCGACGCGGGCGTGGAAGTTGACGGCACCAGTCGTGTGCTCGCGGACGTCGCCCTCGAGGAACTCGGCGACCGCTGCCACGAGTTCGGCTGCCGTCGGCCGGTTGTGCAAGCCCGTCACGGCGCCGTCTCCAACAAGGTGAGCAGGTCGAACTCCGTCTCGCAGACCCGGCGGCCGATGGCTGCCAGTTCGACGGACCGCGTCTTGCCCGACAGGTGACGCTCGGCCTGGTAGCGGCAGATGACGCCCCAGCGCAGCGTCGACAGGACCAGCCACCAGTGCATTGCGGCCCTGTCGAGCGCGGTTCCCGAAGACTGCTCGTAGGCGAGCAAGAAGTCCTCGACGCTGGCCAGGCCGCCCGCACCCAACGTGCGCGGAGCTCCGAACCGCCACGCCCTGATGCAGAACCAGGCCAGGTCCTCGTAGACCTCGCCGGCGTGGGTGAGCTCCCAGTCGAGCACCGCGGCGAGCCGGGCCGGTGCGACGTCGGTGTCGACGATGAGGTTGCCCATGCGGAAGTCGCCGTGCACCAACACGTTCGGGGTCGACGGCGGCCGGTGCGCGGCGAGCCAGCGGAATGCCCACTCGAATGTCGCCGTGGTATCACCCATCTCGTCGAGTTGGGCGTGCCATTCGCCGAGCGCATCCGAGGACTTCAGCCCGATCCCCTTCGGGTCGGCCCGGTGGATCGCGGCGAGGGCGTCGGCGCACTGGGTGACGAGGCTCGCGCGAGAGGCGTCGTCGAGCGCGCGTTGAATTCGGCGCACGATCGTCTCGCCGCCGATGAAGTCACAAACGAGAAATGGATTACCAAGGGCGGCAGGCGAATCGTCGGCGACGAGTACGTAGGGGACCGGCGCCCCTGCGGCGGCCGCGCGAGTGAGGGCCGCGGCTTCGAGCTCCATACTTGCGTGCACTTCGTCGGGCGGGCCGATGCGCAGGATCAGCGCCCGGGAGGTATCACCGACCGCGTCGAACGCCCATGTGGCCCGGCTCGCCCCGCCGGTGAGCACCCGCAGGTTCTCGACGCGTACGTCGCCGAGCGACGGCGCGAGCACCCCCACGAGCGCGGCGCCGTCGATCATTTCCGCGAACCGAACTTGAACATGCGCTGTGCGACGCGCCGGATCTGAATCTCCTCGGCTCCCTCGGTGATCCGGTAGCGGCGATGGTGGCGATAGATGTGCTCGAACGGCTCGTGACGGCTGTAGCCGAGGCCGCCGTGGACCTGCATGGCGCGGTCGGCCGCCTCGCAGACCAGCCGGTTGGCGCGGTAGTTCGCCATCGAGACCTTGTCCGACACCTCCATGTGGTGGTTGCGGTCGAGGTGCCAGGCCGCGTAGTAGACCAGCAGCCGCACCATCTGCGCCTCGGTCTGCAGTTCGACGAGCGGCCACTGCACGGCCTGGTTCACCGAGAGCGGCTTGCCGAACACCACTCGCTCCGAGGCGTACGCCGCGGCTCGGTCGATGCAATACTGTGCGGCGCCGAGGCTGCTGGCGGCTTGGCGAATCCTGTTCTCGTGCAGGAAGGTCTGGCCGACCTCGAGCCCGTGGTCCACCTCGCCGAGCACCGCATCGGCCGGCACCCGGACGTCTTTGAGCTCGACCTCGCCGTGGTCGGTCGGCATGTTGAACGTCCACCAGTAGAACGGCACCGTGAACCCAGGGGTGTCGCAGGGCACTAGGAATGCCGTAATGCCCGTGGCCTGCCCCGGATCGCCGGACGTGCGCGCGAACACCAGGTCGTGCGTGGCACGGTGGACGCCGGTGTTCCACCGCTTCGTCCCGTTGATCACCCAGTCGTCGCCGTCGCGGACGGCGGTGGTCTCCAGCCAGGTAGCGTCGGAACCGTGGCCGGGTTCGGACAGGCCGAACGCCATCGAGCGCTCGCCGGTGAGCAGCGCCTCGCCCCACTCCTTCTTCTGCGCATCCGTGCCGAAGCGGTCCATCATGATGACCTGGGGAAAGTTGCCGACGATCGACGACTCGTCCTGCAGGTCGTTGTGCAGCCCGAGTCCCTTGTGCGCCAGGTGTTCCCGGATGACGGCCATGTCGAGGTTGGTGCCGTCGCGGCCCCCGAACCTCGACGGCAGGCCGTAGCGCAACCAACCCGCCGCATCGGCGCGGCGACGCATCTCGTCGAGCAGGTCCTCCCACGCACGCTGCGGAATGCCGCCGTTGTCCCAGTCGGTGCGGGCGTATTCACGCCGCTGGTCGAAGTACTGCGTGTGCTCGGCTTCCAGCGGCTTGATCTCCGCCTCGATGAAGGCGTCCATTTCGGCCAGCAGTCCCGGAAGGTGTTCTGGTAGAGCGAAATCCACGTTGATTTCTCCTTAGCGGCCGTAGAGGGTCTTTTTCCAGATCGTCGTGAGCGTCGTGATGGCGTCGGCGTCGCTGATCTGCAACCCGAGCCCGGCCGGGCGCAGCAACACCGCGGTGAAGTTCTCGAACAGCAGCGCGATGGCCGCGCCGGTGTGGTCGGGGTCGAGGTCGGCGCCGTACCCCTGCTCCTGCGCACGCCGCACCGACGCGGCGACGATGTCGATGCCGAAGCGCCGGAACTCGTTCTGCACGGTGGCGAACCGGGGTTTGGCGTCGGCGAGCTGATTCACCGCGATCATGATGCCGATGTTCTGCTTGAACATGTTCCAGTAACCCGTCACCACGGCCGAGAAGAACGCGTCGTCGTCGGGCGAGGAGGGCAGGTGCACCGAGAGCCCGGACGGGATCACGACGTCGTGCAGGAATGATTCCGCCAGCGCGGCCAGCAGGTCTTCCTTGTCGTCGTAGTACCGGTAGAACACTGCGGGGGACTTTCCCGCTGCCGCGGTGATGTCGGCCAGGGTCGTCCCGTGAAAGCCGCGTTCGGCGAAGAGCTTCCGGGCCGCGAGTTCGATGGCCTCGCGAGTCTGGCGGCCCTTCGCGGTGAGCGTGTCGGCCATTAGCCCAGGATGCGATCGCCGGCGCGCAGCAAGGCGCTGGGGAGCGGGTGGCCGACGGCGCTCTCGGCGACGCCCGCTGCGTGAATGGCTGCCTGCAGGTCGACGTCGACGCCAATGCCGCTGTCGCGCAGCATGTATACCAGGTCCTCGGTGGCGATGTTGCCGCTGGCGCCTGGCGCGAACGGGCAACCGCCGAGCCCGCCCACCGACGAGTCCAGGCGCGTCACCCCTGCGCTGACGGCGGCGTACGCGCTGGCCAGCCCGGTGCCGCGGGTGTTGTGGAAGTGCGCACCGAGCGGCAGATCGCCGATCACAGGGCGCACCTGGGCGATCAGGTCGGTGACGCGCCGCGGGCTGGTGGTGCCGATGGTGTCGGCGATCGCGATGCGGTCGGCGCCGAGTTCGTAGGCGGCCGTGGCGATGTCGACGACGCGGCGCGGGTCGGTCGGCCCGTCGAACGGGCAGTCCCATGCCGTCGCGATGATCACCTCGATGGTGGCGCCGTGCTCGTGTGCGATGCGGGTGATGTCGGCGATGAGGTGCGTCGAGTCGGCCGTCGACCGACCGACGTTTGCCTGGCTGTGGCCATCGGCCGCTGAGACCACGTACTCGATGGAGCCCATTCCGGCGGCGACCGCCCGGCCCGCTCCACCCGGCCCCGCCACCAACGCGGAGAACTCGACACCGTGCGACTGCCGGAAGCGGGGCAGCTCGGCGGCCACGGCGGCGGCGTCGGCCAGCGCGGGCACCTTCGACGGCGAGACGAACGCGGTTGCCTCGATCTCGCGCACTCCGGTCGCGACGACCGCCTCCAACAGTGCCAGCTTGGCGGACAACGGAATTGGGTCCTCGATCTGCAGGCCGTCGCGCAGGCAGACCTCGCGGATCGTCACGTGACTCGGCAAGCTCACAACACGCCCTCCTCGCGCAGCTCGTCCAGTTCGGTAGCGGAGCGGCCCAACAGGCCGCGGTAGATCTCGTCGTTGTGCTGGCCAGGCGAGGCGGAACCTGCGCACCGGATGGTGCCCGGCGTCTCGGACAGCACCGGCACCACCCCGGGACCCTTGACGTTGCGCCCGATCCGCTCGTCGTAGTGGTCGACGATCATCCCGCGGGCTAGCAGCTGCGGGTCCTCGACCACCTCGGCGACGGTGTTGATCGGCCCGCTGATGACGCCTGCCGCGGACAGCGTCGCGATGACGTCGGCTGGCTGCCGTTCGGCCGCCCAGGCGCCGATGATCTTGTCCAACTCGTCTTGATTGCGGCCGCGCGCAACGTGATTGACGAACCGCTCGTCGGTGGCGAGTTCGGGTTGTCCCATTGCCCCGCAGAGCCTGCGAAACACGGTGTCCTGGTTGGCGGCGATGACCACCCAGCTGCCGTCGGCGGTCGGGTAGATGTTCGACGGCGCGATGCCCTCGAGCCTGGTGCCCGAGGGGCCGCGCACCACGCCGCCGACGTCGTAGTCGGGGATGGTCGATTCCTGCACCGCCAGACACGCTTCGGTCAGGGCGGCGTCGACGATCTGACCGTCGCCGGTGACGGTGCGCCGGTACAGCGCGGCCAACGCACCCTGTACTGCGAACATCCCGGCCAGGCTGTCGCCGAGCGAAAGGGCAAGGCGTGGCGGCGGGCCGCCGGGGAAGCCGTTCATGTACCGCAGCCCGCTGGCGGCCTCGGCCACCGAGGCGTAGCCGGCCTTGTGCGCTTCCGGTCCGGTCTGACCGTAGCCAGAGACCCGGACCAGGATGATGCCCCGATTGCGGTGGCGCAGCACGTCGTAGCCGAGGTTCCACTTCTCCAGCGTGCCGGGCCGGAAGTTCTCGACGATGATGTCGGAGCGCTCCACGAGGTCCAGGAAGAGCTCGCGGCCCTTGGCCTCGCGCAGGTTCAGCGTGACGGCCTTCTTGTTGCGGGCGTGCACGGTCCAGAAGAAGTGGTGGCCGTCGAGTTCGGCCTGACCCCAGGTGCGCAGCGGGTCCGGCGCGCCCGGCGGCTCGATCTTGACGACCTCGGCGCCCATGTCACCGAGCAGCCGGCCGGCGAACGGTCCGGAGATCAGGGTGCCGACCTCGATGACCCGGATTCCGGAAAGCGGCCCGGCACAAGGCTCAGTCACAGCGAGAACCCGTGCCGGTGCAGCCAATCGGTGACGATGCCGACGGCCTGGCGCAACGTGTCGCGCTGGTCGGGGCCCGCGTAATAGTGGTTGGCTCCTGGGATTTCGTGCATCTCCTTGTCGGGATGCCCGATGGCCTCGAACAGCCGCCGAGTGTGGCTCGGCGTGCACGCGTCGTCGGCCAGGTTGCCGATCACCAGCGTCGGTACCGCGATGTCGGGTCCGCAATCGACCGCGTCGCCGTTGGCATCGTCGTAGCTCCACTGCGAGAGCCAGCTGCGCAGCGTACAGAAGCGCGCCAGCCCGACGGGGCTGTTGTTCACCACTCGCGGGTCGCCGAGGTAGCAGGTGCCCGGCACCCGATCGTTCGGGTCGACCGTCGGATCGAGCCAGCGCGGGTCGGCCATGGTGCCGTGGACGACGAACGCGAATTCGTCCTCGGGACGTCCGGCGGCCTTGAGTTCGGCCAATTTATCCTTGACCCACTTCGTGATTCGCCGGTTCCTGGCGATCTGCGCCGCCCGGTAGCGCTCCAGGAACTCCGGCGTGTACGGCGGCTGACTCGGGTTGTTCGGGTCGTAGAGGTCGAGTTCCGGATCGCGTTTGGTCGGGTCGGACTCGTCGAGGATCGAGGCGTCCATCCACTCCGTCATGGTGCCGTGGCGGCTGACGTGTGCGGCAAGCAGCATGATCGCGTCGGCGGGGATCAGGCCGAGCTTGGTCAGGTCGGGACCGTCGCCGGACGGGCTGGAGGTGACGGTTGGGTGTTGCGCCTGCTGCTGGTAGAACACCGAAAGCGATCCGCCGCCGCTCCACCCGGCCAGCACCACCTTGGAGTAGCCCAGCCGGTTCTTGGCGTCCTTGATGCACTCACCGAGGTCCTCGACCACCTTCTCCATGAGCAGTGCGGAGTCGGTGCCGCGAAAGCGGCTGTTGCAGTAGATGACGTGGTGCCCACCGCGGGCCAGCCCGTTGATCATCGGCAGGTATGCGCCTCCGCCGATGGGGTGCATGAAGATCAGCACCGTATCGGAGGGCTTGTCCTTGGGCTTGAGCAGATAGCTCTCCAGCACGACGAGCTCGGCGACGCCGCCGTAGACGTCGCGGACACCCGAGGTGTTCTGGTAGGCAACGAGATACGGGATGCGCTCGTAGTCGTACTTGACGGGAGCTTCGGTAGTCGTCATGAGTGTTGTCCCAGATCGTTGGCGAGTACTTCGGGCGAGGGTACGAGCCTGCGGCGGGTGTCGATCGCGATCACCGACCAGTCGACCTTGTCGTAGTGGTCGAACTTGCGGCGCGCCCGTTCGCGCGCCTTCTCCGGGGCGCCGTGGTGAACCCCTTGTGGCGCATGGGAAACGAGGCCGGCCGGCATCGGGATGCCATAGAGCGTCCCACCGTGGAAGAACGCGATCTCGTCGTAGTCGACGTTGCGGTGGTACCAGGGCGTGCGCTCGGTGCCCGCCACGCCCTCGGCGGGCTTGGGCAGGAAGTTCATCACGTAGACGCCGGTGGCTTGCATGAAGAGGTGCACCGTCGGGGGCAGGTGCACGCTGTCGGACGTCACCACGTTGTAGTCGGCGATGTTGAACGTGAAGGCGAAGTTGTCACCGCGCCAACCCTCGACGTCGAGCGGATGGTGTTGGTAGAAAAGAGAAGTCGTGCCAGCGCCGTCGATCTCGGAATGGACGAGCCGCACCTCGTACTCGGCCCGCCCGTCGTCGTCGATCGGCTCGGGCTCGGGAATGACGGCCTGCGACGGGTCGAACGGGAAGTGCCTGCCGAGCGCACCGGGAGGCGGCACCCGGAACTCATCGGTGGCTTGGATCATGAGAAGAGTCGATGCTCCATCCTCGCCGCAATCGGGCACCTGACGCCACGTGCACGCCTTCGGGATGTACACCCAGTCGCCCTGGTGGTAGTCCAACGGCCCGAACTCCGTCTCCAGCCGCCCGGACCCCTGATGCACGAAGGCCAGCAGGTCTCCGTCGACGTAGCGGACGAAGAACGGCATCGGCTCGCTGCGCCGCGACAGCAGCACCTGGCAGTCGGCGTTGGAGAACATCAGGAGCGGGCCGCCGTGGGCATCGGTGGCGTCGCTCGGCTTGAGCTCGGACGACAGCACGTCGAGGGGGCGAAGCGGGCCGTCGGACCGGTACGCGGTCGGGTCGTTGCGCCGGTACATGTTGGCCGTGCGGCCCGTGAACCCGCCGCGGCCGAGCTCGTCGTCCTTGAGTCCGTCGAGATCGGCGTGCAGGCGTCGCGGTGTCTTGCCCTTGCGGAGGTGGACGAAGGATTCCATGGGCGTCACCAATCGCGTCGGGGCGGAACGGTCGAGCGGAACTGAAACTGACGTTACTTTTATTTCTGGACGGGTGTCAAGGCCCAATCAGGCGACCTCGGCCGCCGTCAGTGGTCGAGATCGACGCGAATGGTCAGCAGGTTCGTACCGAAGGTGCGCACCCCGAAGCTGTTGAACTGCGGCAGCTCTCGGAGCCGCGCCCGAGCGTCGTCGTCCGGTACCAGATGAGCCGTCCCGCCGTGCCACCGTCCGCGTAGCCGAACGCGCACACGCGGATTGGCCTTGATGTTGCGCACGTACTGGGAGTCCTCACCGAACTCGGAGACGAACCAGAAGGCGTCGCCGACGAGCTTGCCGCCCAACGGAGTACGGCGCGGCTCCCCGGACTTGCGGCCCGTCGTCTCGAGCAGAGTCTGGAAGGGATTGCGTCGCATCAACGGGTTGGCGACGCGCTTCTGGAAGAAGTTGGTGAATCCGGCTGGCGGGTTGGGCATGTCACTCAGTCTCACACCATCGCCGTGCGCGGACTCTTCAGGCCCAGCGCCAGCGCACCGGCGAGCTCGCGGCTGGTGTCGTAGTCGAACACGACGTGACCGGCGAGCACGTCGACGTCGCGCTTGAAACGTTGAAGGGGGCTGTCGAGGAAGTGCACGCTGGAACCGGAGGCCTCGAACAGTGAGCCGATCACGGTGCGGGACTCGGCGACGATGTGCGCGGCTGCCAGCCGGGCCTCGCCGCGTATCGGACGGGGTACGGAATCGCCTGTGGCGACAATGGTTTCGAGCTCATCGACCGTGTCCGCCAGCAGTCCGTGCAGCGCACGCAGCCGGACGCGCGCCTCGGCGAGCCGGGCTTGCGCGATGGGCTTGTCCTTCTGCATCACGCCCTCGTAGGCCAGCACGCGCCCGGCCAGCCGTTCGGCGTAGAGCTCCGTGACGCGCTCGGCGCTGCCCAGTGCGGGCATGGCGGCCAGCAGTGCGAGCGCAGGCACCATCGGCCAGCGGTAGGTCGCCGAATCGTGCAACGCGGCGCCGGGCGCGGTTCCGCCGTAGATGTCGGTGACGCGGACGAGGCGGTGCTCGGGCACGAACGCGTCGGTGACCACGACGTCGTTGGAGCCGGTGGCGCGCATGCCGTCGGTGTGCCACACGTCGACGACGGTGAAGTCGTCGGCCGGCAGGAGGGCCAGCGCGGGGTAGATCTCGTCGTCGGGGCCGCAGAGGGCACCGACGATCAGCCAGTTGCCGTCCATCACCCCGGTGGCCCACGACCACCGTCCGCTCAGCCGGAGGCCGCCTTCGACGGGCACTCCGCGACCCGTCGGTGCGAGCGGGGCGGGGGCCAGGAACGGCCGGGTGGCGAAGGCCTCTTCCTGGGCCTGCTCACCGAACAGCGCGAGCATCCAGTTGTGCAGGGCGTAGAAGCCGATGGTCCACGCGCTGGACGTGCAGCCGTGGGCCATGCGGCGCACGGGGTCGAGGATGGCGGGGAAGTCCGCCTGCGCGCCGCCGAAGCGTGCGGGTACCAGCAACTCGGTGAACCCCGAGGCGGCGAGTTCTGCGACGGTCGCGTCCGGCAGCCGGCGCAGGGCCTCGGCCTCGCGGGCGCGTTCGGCCAGACCCATGACGAATTGGTCAGAAATGCCATGAATCGCTGCGACTGGTGGCATGGCCAGGACGCTACCATACCATTTAGTATGTTACTTATCGGGCGAGCACGAGTTCGAGAAACCGTTCGCCACGAGCCGCCTCCCGCGTCCCCGGGGTGGGGCCCGACAGATGCAGGAACCCGATCCCGGCCGCGAAGACGACGTTTGCGCGCAAGTCGGCGTCGTCGGCGTCGAACCCGTAGTCCAGGAAGGCCTGGCGCACCGCCTGCAGCACGCGGCGATCCGACGCGCGAACGCCGGCCGCGACGGACTCGTCCAGGCGTGCCCATTCCCGCATCGCGCGCTCCAACGTCCAGTGCCGGGGGCTGACCAGCGCCGACATCATCCGGGCGAGACGTTCGCGAGG
>Ga0207668_10000914_pt1 | contig 17775 bp, 16 predicted proteins | sample KBSS43metaG_FD_184323 | JGI IMG/M metagenome (GOLD analysis project Ga0207668, IMG submission 184323) | Switchgrass rhizosphere microbial communities from Kellogg Biological Station, Michigan, USA - KBS S4-3 metaG (SPAdes) (version 2) | ecosystem: Host-associated > Plants > Roots > Rhizosphere... | reverse complement strand
CCCGAAGAAGCCGAACTCGGCGCTTCGCAAGGTGGCGCGCGTCAAGCTGACGAGCCAGGTTGAGGTCACGGCTTACATCCCGGGTGAGGGCCACAACCTGCAGGAGCACTCGATGGTGCTGGTGCGCGGCGGTCGTGTGAAGGACCTCCCGGGTGTCCGCTACAAGATCATCCGCGGCTCGCTCGACACCCAGGGTGTGAAGAACCGCAAGCAAGCGCGCAGCCGCTACGGCGCGAAGAAGGAGAAGAGCTGATGCCGCGCAAGGGGCCCGCACCCAAGCGTCCGCTGGTCAACGACCCGGTCTACGGGTCGCAGTTGGTCACCCAGCTGGTCAACAAAGTTCTCCTGCAAGGGAAGAAATCGCTGGCCGAACGCATTGTTTATGGTGCGCTCGAACAGGCTCGTGACAAGACCGGCACCGATCCGGTCGTCACCCTCAAACGCGCTCTCGACAACGTCAAGCCCGCACTCGAGGTCCGCAGCCGCCGCGTCGGTGGTGCGACCTACCAGGTTCCCGTCGAGGTGCGCGCCGATCGGTCCACCACGCTGGCACTGCGCTGGCTGGTCAGCTTCTCGCGGCAGCGCCGGGAGAAGACCATGGTCGAGCGCCTGGCGAACGAGATCCTCGACGCCAGCAACGGCCTGGGCGCCTCCGTCAAGCGGCGTGAGGACACCCACAAGATGGCCGAGGCCAACCGCGCCTTCGCGCACTACCGCTGGTGAGAGTCGCCTGCGGCAGTGTCGCCGCAGGCGCTTGAACACCGAAGCTGACAACAGCAACGAACTAAGCGAAAGAGAAGACTTCTGTGGCACAGAAGGACGTGTTGACCGACCTGACCAAGGTCCGCAACATCGGCATCATGGCGCACATCGACGCCGGCAAGACGACGACGACCGAGCGCATCCTCTACTACACCGGTATCAGCTACAAGATCGGTGAGGTGCACGACGGTGCCGCCACGATGGACTGGATGGAGCAGGAGCAGGAGCGGGGGATCACCATCACCTCCGCTGCCACCACCTGCTTCTGGAACGGCAACCAGATCAACATCATCGACACCCCCGGGCACGTCGACTTCACGGTCGAGGTAGAGCGTTCGCTCCGCGTGCTCGACGGTGCCGTGGCCGTCTTCGACGGCAAGGAGGGCGTCGAGCCCCAGTCCGAGCAGGTCTGGCGGCAGGCCGACAAGTACGACGTCCCGCGCATCTGCTTCGTCAACAAGATGGACAAGGTCGGCGCCGACTTCTACTTCACCGTGCGCACCATCGAGGAGCGGCTCGGCGCCAATGCGCTGCCCATCCAGCTGCCGGTCGGTTCCGAGGGTGACTTCGAGGGCATCATCGACCTGGTCGAGATGAAGGCCAAGGTATGGCGCGGCGAGACCAAGCTCGGCGAGACCTACGAGACCATCGACATCCCGGCCGAACTGCAAGAGAAGGCCGACGAGTACCGCACCAAGCTGCTCGAGGCCGTCGCGGAAACCGATGAGGCGCTGCTGGAGAAGTACTTCGGCGGCGAGGAGCTCACCGTCGACGAGATCAAGGGCGCGATCCGCAAGCTGACGATCAACTCCGAGGCCTACCCGGTGCTGTGTGGCAGCGCGTTCAAGAACAAGGGCGTGCAGCCCATGCTCGACGCCGTCATCGACTACCTCCCGACGCCGCTGGACGTGGCCGCCGCAATCGGCCATGCGCCCGGCAAGGAGGACGTCGAGGTCGTGCGCAAGCCGTCGACCGACGAGCCGTTCTCGGCGCTGGCGTTCAAGGTCGCCACCCACCCGTTCTTCGGCAAGCTGACCTACGTCCGGGTGTACTCGGGCAAGGTCGACTCCGGTGCGCAGGTCATCAACGCCACCAAGGGCAAGAAGGAACGGCTGGGCAAGCTGTTCCAGATGCACTCCAACAAGGAGAACCCGGTGGAGACCGCGGCGGCGGGCCACATCTACGCCGTGATCGGTCTCAAGGACACCACCACCGGTGACACCCTGAGCGATCCCAACCAGCAGGTCGTGCTGGAGTCGATGACCTTCCCCGATCCCGTGATCGAGGTGGCCATCGAGCCCAAGACCAAGAGTGACCAGGAGAAGCTGAGCCTCTCGATCCAGAAGCTCGCCGAAGAGGATCCCACCTTCAAGGTGCACCAGGACAACGAGACCGGCCAGACCGTCATCGGCGGTATGGGCGAGCTTCACCTGGACATCCTGGTGGACCGCATGCGTCGCGAGTTCAAGGTCGAGGCCAACGTCGGCAAGCCGCAGGTGGCCTACAAGGAGACCATCAGGCGCGCGGTCGAGAAGGTCGAGTTCACGCACAAGAAGCAGACCGGTGGTTCAGGTCAGTTCGCGAAGGTGCTCGTCAACCTCGAGCCGTTCCGCGGCGAGGACGGCGCGACCTACGAGTTCGAGAACAAGGTCACCGGCGGCCGCATCCCGCGCGAGTACATCCCGTCGGTCGACGCGGGTGCACAGGACGCCATGCAGTACGGCGTGCTCGCGGGCTACCCGCTGGTGAACCTGAAGCTCACCCTGATCGACGGCGCGTACCACGACGTCGACTCGTCGGAAATGGCATTCAAGATCGCCGGCTCCCAGGTGTTGAAGAAGGCTGCGGCACAAGCGCAGCCGGTCATCCTGGAACCGATCATGGCCGTCGAGGTCACGACGCCCGAGGACTACATGGGCGACGTGATCGGCGACCTGAACTCTCGCCGTGGCCAGATCCAGGCCATGGAGGAGCGCAGCGGCGCCCGTGTCGTGCGGGCGCACGTGCCGCTGTCGGAGATGTTCGGCTACGTCGGTGACCTTCGGTCGCGGACCCAGGGCCGGGCGAACTACTCCATGGTGTTCGACTCGTACGCCGAAGTCCCGGCCAACGTGTCGAAGGAGATCATCGCGAAGGCGACGGGTCAGTAAAACCGGACCCCGTCGCCCGACGGGACCACACAACTGAAAACTGAATCACTGTTTTACACATCTGCTTAACAGAAGCACCAACACAGTCCAGGAGGACACCAAAGTGGCGAAGGAGAAGTTCGAGCGGACCAAGCCGCACGTGAACATCGGGACCATCGGTCACGTTGACCACGGCAAGACCACTCTTACGGCGGCTATCACCAAGGTTCTGCACGACAAGTACCCCACTCTCAATGAGTCGCGTGCGTTCGATCAGATCGACAACGCTCCCGAGGAGCGCGAGCGCGGCATCACGATCAACATCTCGCACGTCGAGTACCAGACCGAGAAGCGTCACTACGCACACGTCGACGCCCCCGGCCACGCCGACTACATCAAGAACATGATCACCGGTGCGGCCCAGATGGACGGTGCCATCCTCGTGGTCGCCGCCACCGACGGCCCGATGCCGCAGACGCGTGAGCACGTGCTGCTCGCTCGTCAGGTCGGCGTGCCCTACATCCTGGTCGCGCTGAACAAGTCGGACGCGGTCGACGACGAGGAGCTCCTGGAGCTCGTCGAGCTCGAGGTCCGCGAACTGCTGGCCGCCCAGGAGTTCGACGAGGACGCCCCGGTCATCCAGGTGTCGGCGCTCAAGGCGCTCGAAGGCGACCCGAAGTGGGTCAAGTCCGTCGAGGACCTCATGGACGCGGTCGACGAGTCGATCCCGGACCCGGTTCGCGAGACCGACAAGCCGTTCCTCATGCCCGTCGAGGACGTCTTCACGATCACCGGCCGCGGCACCGTGGTGACCGGTCGTGTCGAGCGCGGCATCGTCAAGGTCAACGAGGACGTCGAGATCGTCGGCATCCGCCCGACCACCACCAAGACCACGGTCACCGGTGTCGAGATGTTCCGCAAGCTGCTCGACGAGGGTCAGGCGGGCGACAACGTCGGTCTGCTGATCCGCGGCGTGAAGCGTGAGGACGTCGAGCGCGGACAGGTCGTCGTGAAGCCCGGCACCACCACGCCGCACACCGAGTTCGAGGGCAGCGTCTACATCCTGTCCAAGGAAGAGGGCGGCCGTCACAAGCCGTTCTTCACGAACTACCGTCCGCAGTTCTACTTCCGCACCACGGACGTGACCGGTGTCGTGACGCTGCCGGAGGGCACCGACATGGTCATGCCCGGCGACAACGTCGACATCTCGGTGAAGCTGATCCAGCCCGTCGCCATGGACGACGGTCTGCGGTTCGCCATCCGCGAGGGCGGCAAGACCGTCGGCGCGGGTCGCGTCACCAAGATCATCAAGTAGTTTCTCTGCGCGAGCAGACACAAAATCCCCTCAATCCTCGCGATTGAGGGGATTTTGCGTCTGCTCGCGCGACGAAGCGGCGCTCACCCGAAAGATTGGGCGCCGCTTTCGTTTTCGCTCAGCCGACGATCGGGTACAGCGAGCGTCCGAAGCCGCGCAGGGACGTGCCGTGCGACTTTACCCACGCCTCCTCGGTGGCACGATTCGGCACGGGCAGGGTGAATTCCAGCCTCAGCACGCCGTTGGTGATGTTGACGAACTCGAGTGCCCCGTGGCTGAAGTGGAGATCGTCGACGAAGTACTGGCGCGAGAGCCGACCGCCGACGTTTGGGGGAAAGTCGATCACGGACGGCCGGTTGCGGCGCCCGATGAGCAGCCACCGATGTCGCGCGAAGTCCTGCGGCTCGGGTAGCTCGGTGGCGATTCTCACGACGTGGAAGGTGGATTCGCCGTGCGGTCCGGTTTCGACGCCGGTGAGCCACGGTGCGTGCGGCGTCTGCTTCGTGGCGCGCAGGTCGTAGTCGCCGACGGTGATCCGGATACCGGCGTCTGGCAGCACCGTCACGTCCGCGGCCCAGCTCTCGTCGCCGGACCGCGGCAGCTTGCGCTCGCGCGCGCTGCCGTCCTTCGCTACCTCGACGAGGTGCACGGCATGGTCGGCGATCTTGACGAGCTTCATGGTGCGGTCGACTGTGACGTCCTTCGCGGCCCGTTCGGCGGCCGCTTCGCCGCTGGTGAACTCGAACGCTTGCACTCCAGTCAGTAGGTAGCGCCATTTGTCACTGAGCGCATCGACGTCGAAGGCGTTGAACCAGAAGGGGACTATCGCCTTGCGATGCTCGACGGCTAGCGTGACCTCGCGGGTGACATGAACCGAGGCGAAGGCCGAAGGCGACAACAGCACCACCAATGCTTGGCAGTTCTTGATGGCGCGCGTGATTTCGGCAGGATAGTTCTGCCCGACGTCCTTCGCCGACAGGAAGTTCGCGATTCCCCGGCGCTCCAGCGCCTCGGACACCGCGGTGGCCGCGGCCAAGTCGTCCGAGGAGAAGCTGATGAAGATCGGCTTGCCGTCGGAAGTGCCCACCAGCAGACGATAGTTCGCTCGGCGGGCTGCGACCAGCTCAGTTCTCTGCTCGCGCGGCTAGGCCGCGAGCCGGTAGCGCCTCGCAAAGACGGCGGCCGGCACCGGCCAGCATTCGCCGGTCTGGTTGCGCACCAGCCAATCGCCGGGGGCGCCCGTGGCGACCCCTTCGAGGGTGTCGACGGCGAACGGCTCGTCGAGCTGGATTGCCGTCACCGTCGCGGTCTTGCGGAACCCCTCGGCGCCGACGGGCTCGTAGGTGGCGGCGAACACGCCCGCCGTCACCGACCACCTGTCGTCACCGTCGATGACCCACCAGTCTCCGGCGTGGGCATTGAGCTCGTCGCCTTGCTCCGTCGTCCAGCTGGAGTCCTCGGCTACCTGGACGGCCCGGACGACCAGCACCGAGCCGTAGGTCTTGCCCCCGGCGAGCAGTTCGTCGAGTTCCTCGGGGCTGAGCGGTTTCGGCATTGCTACGAACCTACTCCCACGTTCGGCTTGCACCGCGCACGCGATCGTGATCGATTCGCCGCGAAGATCTGCAACGAGCGAGGGCTACCGTACGCAAAGATGGACTGCACCAGCAGGAGGTGTCGTGACGGATGCGATGAAATGTGGCGGCCGGTGAGTCGCCTACGGGTGGTTGCCTTCACCGATGTCGGGCTGCGCAGAAAGCGCAACGAGGATGCCATTCTGGTAGCGGGCTGGCTGTGTCAGACGCACCAAGGTTCGGTCGTGACAATGGATTTCGAGCCGACGGACCCGTTCGTCTGCGTGGTCGCCGACGGCATGGGTGGCCACGCTGGAGGCAACACGGCGAGCAGGACGGCGCTGAGCGTGATCGCCGAGGGGTCGCCTGGGTGGCGCACCGTGGACGACGTGTCGGCAACGATCGCCTACGCCAACGACCAGGTCCGCGGCGTCGGTGCGCAGACCGAGCTCGCGGGACTGGGTACCACGGTCGCCGGCCTGTGTGTCACCGCCGAGGGGATCATCGTCTTCAACGTCGGCGACAGTCGGGTGTACTCGATCACCGGCGGTTGGCCGCAACAGCTTTCGCACGATGACGCGGTGCTCGACGCGGCCGGCAACCCGACCAACGTCATCACGCAGTCGCTCGGTCAACCCGCGCCCGTCCAAACCCACGTCACCACGCTGCCGTTGCAGGCGGGCACGTACTTGCTGTGCTCGGACGGCGTCAGCGGGATGCTGACCGAACCCGACCTGAGGGCCGCGTTCTCGGGCGCCGACCTGGCCGAGTGTGCGGCCAACGTCGTCACGGCCACGCGGGCCAACGGGGCCGAGGACAACTTCTCGTTCGTCATCGTCGACGTCCCGGACCTGGGCCGAATTCACTGACGGCGTGGACCTTTCCGGCGTGCGATGACGAGCACCACCGCGCCCGCGGGCAAGAGCAGTCCGGCCAACACGGCCAGGATGGCGTCGATCGCCGCGCCCTCAGCCATGCCCGTGGCCTGCAGCACCTCGAGGACCGTGCTCGACGCGGCGACGCCGACTCCCGCCATGGTGACAAGCGCCGTCAACGCGATACCCACCGCCTCGCCGGCCCGCTCGGGCCGCACGACGGCTTGAGCCAGAAGATCCAGCGCCACCCCACCGTCTCGGTGAGCAGCCCGCCGACGAGCGGCCCCGCGGCGTTGCCGAGCCCTGCGATGCCGTAGGCCTGCCCGATCGCGTGGCCGGCGCGGGCGGCGGGCAGCGCGTTGGTCAGCACGCTGACCGAGACGGGGAAGATCAACGCCGCGCCCAGGCCCTGTACGGCGCGGAAGGCGATGACTGCCTCCGCCGACGTGGCCAGCGCGCACATCGCCGAGGCGATGCCGAACAACGCGATCCCGGTGAGGAGTGCGCGCTTGCGCCCGAAGACGTCCCCGATGCGTCCGGCGGGCACCATGAACGCGCCGAGCACCAGCATGTAGACGCTGATCACCCATTGCAGGTCGGCGGCATCGCCACCGAGCTCGGCGGCGATCCTCGGCAACGCCAGGTTCATCGCGAAGTAGTCGATTTGCACGCAGAACAGGGCCGTCGAGATGGCAGTGAGGGTGCCGCGTGGATACGCGATGCTCGACGGCGCGGGCACGCAACGACGATACGCGTGTTGTCAGCCGCCACACAGCCCCACAACTCGATCAAACTGGGCGCGATGGCGCTAGTCTGACGGTCAAATCGCCGCTACGAGCCGAGGAGTCGGCAAATGTTGATGCGCTACCTCAAGTGTCAGCTGTTGGTATTTCTGTTCGGTGGCATCGTCGGTCCGATATTCCTGGTGATCGGGCTGATGGGGCTGCCCGTCGTCGGCGAGATGTTCTTCTGGATGGGTCTGGCCATCACGATCATCGACGTCATCGCTGCGGTGGTGTGGGCGAACTTCGGTGCCAAGTCGGCCGCCAAGACCCAAGCCCTCGAAGCCAGCGGCGTGCTGGCGGTGGGCCGCATCATGGGGATGGGGGAGACGGGAACCAGAATCAACGACGTGCCCCTGGTGAAGTTGAGGCTGCGCGTCGAAGGGCCTGGCATCACCCCGTTCGACACCGAGGATTCGGTACTGGCCCAGGTGACGCGGATGCCGATCCTGTCCCGTGGCACCGTCGTGGTCCTGGTCGACCCGGCCACCAACCAGTACCAAATCGACTGGACGCGTAGCGCGTTGATCAGCGGCATGGTGCCCGCGCAGTTCACGCTCGCCGAGGACAACAGGACCTACGATCTGTCCGGTCAGGTCGGGCCGTTGATGGAGATCATGCAGATCCTCAAGGCCAACGGCGTTCCGATGGACGGGACCATCGACATCCGGTCCAATCCAGTTGTGCGTCAACAGGTGATGAGCGTGGTGCGCCGGGCCGCCAGCCAGCAGGGCCAGGGCCAGGCTCCGTCCGCGCCGCCACTGTCGCAGCCCGCCCCGCCGGCAGGCTATCCCGTCGCGGCGCCCCAGCCGTCGGTATCCCAACGACTGCAGGAGTTGGAGACCTTGCGGGCCACGGGAGCGGTCTCGGAGGCGGAGTACACCGCCAAGCGCGAGCAGATCCTCGCTGGCTTGTAGTCGGCCAAACGGCTGGCCAAATCCTCAACAACGGTAGGACGACGCCGTCCGTCGGTTAGGGTTTCACTGGATTAAAGATCGCCGAATCGTTTCCTTCAGGAAGCCGGAGCCGATTGATGACCAGTACTGAGACGTCTGCCGAGCCCACTAGCGGAAAGGTCAGCCTCCCGACGCTGACCGCGATGGTCATCGGGTCGATGATCGGCTCCGGAGTGTTCCTACTGCCGAGACGGTTCGGCACCGAGACCGGCGTATTGGGTGCGATCATCGCCTGGACCATCGCCGGCGCCGGAATGTTGATGTTGGCCTTCGTCTTTCAGCGCTTGGCGACTCGCAAGCCCGACCTGGACGCTGGGATCTTCGCCTACGCCAAGGCAGGTTTCGGAGACTACGTCGGCTTCAACTCCGCCTTCGGGTTCTGGGCCTCCGCGTGTGCCGGGAACACGTCGTACTGGGTCGTGATCATGACGACGACGAGTGCGCTGTTCCCCGCGCTCGGCGCCGGGGACACGGTCATCTCGGTCATCGTCTCGTCGATCGGGGTGTGGCTCTTCGTCTACCTGGTCTTACGCGGCGTCAAGGAGGCGGCGGTCATCAACCGCATCGCCACGTTCGCCAAAGTCGTTCCGATCCTGGCGTTCATCGTGATCGCGGCCATCGCGTTCAAGGCCGACATGTTCGCGGACAACTTCTGGGGTGGTGACGACCGCACGTTCTCGTCGGTCTTCGAGCAGGCCAAGGGCACCATGCTCATCACCGTCTTCGTGTTCCTTGGCATCGAGGGCGCCAGCGTCTATTCGCGGTTCGCCCGCAAACGTGAGGACGTCGGCCGTGCCACCATCATCGGATTCCTCAGTGTGCTGAGCGTTTTCGCGCTGGTGACGTTGCTGTCCTACGGCGTCCTTCCGAAGGACGAGCTCGCAGGCGTGCAGCAGCCGTCGATGGCGTCGGTGCTCGAATCCATCGTCGGGAGTTGGGGCTCGGTGTTGATCAGGGTCGGCGTCGTGCTCTCGGTACTCGGTGCGTACCTGGCGTGGACGCTGATGGCCGCCGAGATTCTCTACATCCCCGCCAAGACGGACGACATGCCGCGTTTCCTCGCACGCACCAACGGGAATGGCGCGCCGGTCGCGGCACTGGTGATGGCCGCGGGTCTGATTCAGGTGTTGCTGGTCGTGCTGATATTCGCTTCGGAAGCGCTCGATTTCATGCTGGACCTCACGGCTGCGCTGTCGTTGATCCCGTACATGTTGGCCGCCGCCTACATGCTGAAGCTCACGGCGACGCGCGAAACCTATGAGTCAGGCAAGTCGGTGGTCCCCGACATGCTCGTCGCGGCGGTAGCGACGTTCTACACGCTGTTCCTCATCTATGCCGCGGGCCCGGACAAGCTGCTGTTGTCCTGCATCCTGTACGCCCCAGGGGCGATCCTGTACGTGGTCGCGCGCCGCGAACGCAACCTTCGGTTGTTCCGTCCTGCCGAAGCGGTGCTGTTCGCGATCATCGTGGTGGGGGCGGTCGCCGGCATCGTCTCCCTGGCGACCGGGGCCATCGAGATCTAGCGAGTGAAAGGCATGACATGACGAATCCGTCTGCCGCATACGGCGTGCACTCCGAGGTTGGAAGGCTGCGCAAGGTGCTGGTGTGTTCGCCTGGTCTCGCGCACGAGCGGCTCACGCCCACCAACTGTGACGACCTGCTGTTCGACGACGTGTTGTGGGTGCAGAACGCGCGACGCGACCACTTCGACTTCATGGACAAGATGCGCGACCGCGGGGTCGACGTCGTGGAACTGCACGACGTACTGGCCGACACCATGGCGATGCCCGAGGCCAAGGACTGGCTGTTGGACCGCAAGATCGTGGCCAATGAAGTCGGTCTTGGGCTCGTCGACGACACGCGCGCCTTCCTGGATTCGCTGGAACCGCGCAGGCTCACCGAGCTGCTGATCGGTGGAATGTCGGTGCGCGACCTGCCCAATGAACTCAGGTCGTCGTACCGGGCGCTGGCGCGCGAGGCCCGCGGCGTCACCGAATACCTGATGCCACCGCTACCGAACACCCTCTACACCCGGGACACCACCTGCTGGATCTACGGCGGGGTGACGCTCAACCCGCTGTACTGGCCCGCCCGTCACGACGAGACGCTCCTGATGAAGGCGATCTACGAGTACCACCCCGACTACGTGGGATCGAAGGTGTGGTGGGGCGATCCAGAGGAGTCCTGGGGGCTGGCTACCATCGAGGGCGGCGACGTCCTGGTACCGGGCAACGGCGTCGTCCTCATCGGGATGAGCGAACGCACGTCGCGGCAGGCCATCACTCAGGTCGCTGCCAGGCTGTTCGCCGAGGGCGCCGCGGAGAAGGTGATCGTCGCGGGGATGCCCAAACTTCGCGCGGCGATGCACCTCGACACGGTCTTCACCTTCGCCGATCGCGACGTGGTGACGCTCTACCCGGAAATCATCAACGCGGTTCAGACGTTCACCTTGCTGCCAAGCGATCGCGCGCCCGGCGTCGAGGTCGTCGAGGAGACCAAGTCGTTCGTCGAGGTGGTGGCGGCCGCACTTGACCTGGACAAGCTTCGGATCGTCGAAACTGGTGGCAATGAATACGATTCGGAGCGCCAGCAGTGGGACAGCGGCAACAACCTCGTCGCCGTGGAGCCGGGCGTGGTGTTCGCCTACGACCGCAACACCCACACCAATTCGCTGCTGCGCAAGGCCGGTATCGAGGTCATCACCATCGTCGGCGCCGAACTGGGGCGCGGCCGCGGCGGGGGACACTGCATGACCTGCCCGATCATCCGCGATGCGGTCGACTACTAGCTGTTGCGGGTCATGACGTCGATTGGCGCGTGGGACGTCGGGGCTAATTGTAGGTAGAGTTCGAGGGGCCTGTCTGGCGTGCCGGACGCCACGCCTAAGTCTCTTGGCGGCTTCGTCCACCGCTGGGAGGTTCTGTGTTTGCCGGCTTTGACAGATTTGACTGCGAAACCTCAGGTGCGACGATCCACGGCGTTCGGGCTGGTGATGGGCCTGCGGTGCTTTTGTTGCACGGGATACCTCAAACGCATCTGATGTGGCGCTTCGTGGCTCCGCAGCTGGCTCACGATTTCACGGTCGTTGCCACCGACCTGCGGGGCTACGGCAGCAGCGGCTGTGTGGGGGGTGAAGACCCTCGTCAACACGGAATGAGAGAACTCGCCCGAGAACAGCGCGAGGCGATGGCCGCGCTTGGCTATGACCGCTTCGCCGTCGTCGGCCATGATCGTGGGGCGCGGTGCGCTTACCGCATGGCGCTAGATCACCCCAACACCATCACCGCTTTGAGCGTGTTGGATATCGTGCCTACCGCTGAGGCGTTCGCTCGTGCGAATGCCGAATTCGCACTGGGCTTTTGGGTGTGGTCATTCCTGGCGGCTCAGGCCCCGATTCCTGAGACTCTGATCCACGGTGCACCGGACTTCTTCGTCGACCACATGCTCGATGGGTGGGCAGCACCGCACCACACCTTCGAGACTGAGGTCCGCACCTCGTATCGGCAACAGTTCCACGATCCAGAGCGCGTGGCCACCATCTGTCGGCAGTACCGCGCCGCAGCCACTGTGGACCGTGCCGACGACATGGCCGATCGTGACCAACACCGGAAGGTTCGGGTCCCCGCGCAGGTGTTGTGGAGTCAGCAAGGCGCTGTCGACGCGTGGTATGACCCGATCGCCATCTGGAAGCGCTGGGCCACCAACGTCGAGGGGCGATCCCTATCCTGCGGCCACTTTCTCCCCGAAGAGCAGCCGGATCTGACTGCGCGGCTGTTGCGTACGTTCTTGCTGAACCACCTCGGCGGGCGACGAGGTTTCTAGAACACGTTCCAGTTCGGCTGCTAGCCTGGGCCCTGGTTGACGAAAGGACTGGCAATGGCGGCAGGCAACGGATCGCTCGAGGGACGGGTGGCCTTCATCACCGGAGCCGCGCGCGGTCAGGGTCGTGCACACGCGGTACGGCTGGCCGCCGACGGCGCCGACATCATCGCCATCGACATCTGCGGCCCCGTCACGGACACCGTCACCTATCCGATGCCCACGCTGGAAGACCTGGCGGAAACGGTGCGACTGGTCGAGGCCACCGGGCGCAAGGTACTGGCCCGCGAGGTCGACATCCGCGACCTCGCCGCCCAGCAGCAGGTGGTGGCCGACGGCGTCGAACAGTTCGGCCGGCTCGACGTCGTGGTGGCCAACGCAGGCATCCTCAGCTGGGGCCGGATGTTCGAGATGTCAGAAGAGCAGTGGGACAGCGTCATCGACGTCAACCTCAACGGCACGTGGCGCACCATTCGCGCCGCCGTCCCCGCGATGATCGAAGCGGGCAACGGCGGATCGATCATCATCGTCAGCTCGTCGGCAGGCACCAAGGCCACCCCGGGCAACGGGCACTACTCGGCGTCCAAGCATGGCCTCGTCGCGATCACCAATGCGCTGGCAATCGAGGTCGGGGAGTTCGGGATTCGGGTCAACTCGATTCACCCGTACTCGATCGACACGCCGATGGTCGAGAAGGAAGCCATGATGGACGTATTCGGAAAGTGGCCGAGCTTCCTGCACAGCTTCGCCCCGATGCCGTACAAGCCGGTCAATCACGCGGGCAAGAAGGGGCTGCAGGAATTCATGACCCCAGAAGAGGTTTCGGACGTGGTGGCCTGGCTGGCAAGCGACGGGTCGGCGACGATATCCGGTTCACAGATCGCGGTGGACCGCGGCACCGCCAAGTACTGACGGCCCAAGCGCAGAGCGAACGGCGTATCGCAGACACACCCCGCTGGGTTCGTTCACGACATGACCTCACCGACCGTGTTGCCGTTCGTATGCAACGGGCCGGCTACGGCGTCGAGGTCCGGATCATGGAAGCCGACTTGAACCGACTACGGTACGACGATCACGGGCACTGGTGAACTCTGCACGATCTTGGTGGCGCTAGATCCCAGGAACACGTGCGCGAGCACCTTGGTGGACGACGAGCCGACCGCCAAGACATCGCCGGCGGACCATGCAACTCGATCCACGGCGTCGGACCAGGAACCGCCCTTGGCGATGACAGTGTCGGCGTCGACGTTGAGTTCCCTCAAGTGCGCTACCGCCTCGGCCTGGGCCTCCTCAGCCTGGGTGATCGCCCTATCGAAGACCAAGTCCTCATCGGCGCGGACCGGTGAAGTCACCATGACACGGTGCCTTATGACGACAGTCATGAGGCGCAATGCCAGCGAGGACTCCTTGCAAATGTCGGCAACTCGATCCAGCAATTGCCAGGCGGTGTTGTCGTCGCGGAACGCCAAGGTGACCCGATTGAACTTGGAGCCCGGTTCGGACCGATAGCCGCGGGGCGCGACCGCAACCGGAACGTGCGAGGAATGCATCAAGCGGGTGGTTTTGGAGGTCAGGCGGACACGATGAACTGCACCGTCGAGACCGGAGCCGACGACGATCATCTGTGCGCCCAGTTCTTCGGCCTGCTCCACCATGACAGCGGGGACCGAGCGGCCCGTCACCCAGGTCGCCGTGGGATTCTCAATGCCTTGTTCGGTAAGCAGCGCCAGCGCCTCGTTGGCGCTCTCCTCGCCGCTGGCCGCAGCCCAGGCGCGAAACTCGCCGTCGGTGGCGCTTCCGGCCACCGGTAGCCAACCGCGGGGAACCACGGTGAGTGCGTGAACCGGTATCCCGGTGGTCCGAGCCAACTCGCAGGCCAGGGAGATCGCGCAGGTGTCGTCCTTGTGCGAGCTGTAGCCCACTAGGTAGGTCATTCGTCCGCCTTCTTAGAAACGGGGATGGGTTCGGCGATTTCTTCCAGGGAGGTGTAGTGATTCAATGTCGCATTACGCAGGCCGTACCCGAAGTAGTAGGCGAATACCACCACCACCCATACGCCGAAGATGATCCAGGTGATCGGGCTCAGCCCGGACAGCACGTAGAGGCAGACCAGAACAGTCAAGATCGGTACGAACGCAGCGCCGAACAGGAAGGCGCACGCCAGCGCAATCGCCGTGAGCAGCACCGTCCACAGCAGTCCGCGCGTCCCGTCCTCGGCATAGCCGCCCCACATCCACATGGCACCGATGACCGCTAGCGACACGACGATCGAAGACGTGATGGCCACCGGCCGCGACCACGTCGTCGGATACAGCGGAACCTTGAACGGTCGGTCCAGTTCGGGGTGCGTGCGCCGCATCACCATGATGGCGATGGCGACGGCCGTAAAGGCCATCAACGTCCCGATCGACACCGTGTCCCAGAGGTAGCTCGAGGGCACGAATCCCGCAATGCCGGCCACCACTATCGACACCACGACGGTGTTGAACGTCGGTGTCATTGTCCGGGGATTGACCGCTTCGAATCTCCTCGGGATCAAGCCATCTCGGGACACCGAGAACAAGATGCGGGTCTGGCCGTAAAGAGTCACCAGGGTCACCGAGAAAATGGAGATCACCGCGCCCGCGGCCAGGATGGTCGGCCACACGGTGCTGCCGGTGACGTCCTGCAGGATTCGAGACAGGCCAGCCTCGCCGGCCTCTGCGGAACTGAAGTATTCCACCGGTTTGGCGGCCAAACCGGCCGCCGCCACCAGGATGTAGATCGTGGTCACGATGATCAGGGCGCCAATGATGGCTCGCGGCAACGCTTTTTGCGGGTTCTTCACTTCTTCACCTGCGGTGGCCACGGCGTCAAGACCGATGAAGGAGAAGAAGATGGTTCCCGCCGCGGCACTGATACCGGCGGCCTGGGCGAAGAAGTTGTTGAAGTGGTCGGCTTGGAAGGCACTGAAACCGATGACGCAGAACAAGACCAGCACGCCCAGCTTGATCAACACCATGATGGCGTTGACGGTGGCGGATTCGGAGGCGCCACGGAGCAGCAGGAACATGCACATCAAGATCAACAGAATGGCGGGCAGGTTGATGATTCCGCCGTTGGTGCTCTCGCACGCCCATCCGTTGTTCGGATCGCAGAAGGGCACGAAGGTTTCGCGCAACGCGTGGGGGATTTCGATGCCAATGGTGTTGTGCAACAGCTCGTTGAAGTACGAGCTCCACCCCACGGCTACTGCGGATACCGCTACGGCGTATTCCAGCAGTACGCAGGCCGCGATGAACACCGCGGGCCCCTCGCCGAGGGCATGGTAAGTGTATGAATACGTGGAACCGCTCACCGGCACGGCCGAGGACAGTTCGGCGTAGCACAATGCCGACAGCCCAGCTGCAAGTGCCGCAATGGCAAATGAAATAAGTACCGCTCCACCGGCTTTGGGAATCGCCTCGCTGAGCACGAAGAAGATGCCGGTACCCACTGTGGCGCCGACACCGAACATCATCAGCTGGAATGTCGACAACGAGCGTTCCAACTCTTCGCCCTGATGCACGGTTTGTTGCATCACCACGGGCTTGCGCCGCGACAGTTGCTGCAGCAGCGGCGGACGACCGAGACCGTTCGGTAGACTCATGGTGCCCTTCCTGGTTTCTACGTGTGACAATGAGGTGTTCAGCGACAACGTTCCGGCCGGTCACGCTACGCCCGCAGCGGCTGCAGTGACGTGCGGTTTGGTTACCAATCTGTGAAACTGGTGCTGCAGTCGGTGGGCCCAGTGAGCCCTTAGGTAGCTATTCGGCCAGTACGTCGGTGAACTGGTCCATCGCCCAATCGATCTCCTCCTTGGTGATGACGATCGGTGGGGCAAAACGCAGGGTGGAACCGTGGGTGTCCTTAACGAGAACACCGCGCTCTGCCAACCGCAAGCTGAGCTCCTTTCCTGAGCCGATGCTCGGGTCGATCTCGACACCCGCCCAGAGGCCGAGGCCGCGAACCGCGAGCACCCCGCGCCCGACCAGCTCGCCCAGTCGGGCGTGCAGGTGACGACCGAGTTCCGTTGAACGGGTTTGGTATTCGCCGCGTTGCAGCATCGCGACGACGGTGGTCCCGATGGCGGCGGCCAACGGATTGCCGCCGAACGTCGAGCCGTGCTCACCGGGGTGCAGGACCCCGAGCACGTCGCGGTTGGCCACCACTGCCGACAGCGGGACTACGCCGCCGCCTAGGGCCTTGCCGAGCAGATAGACGTCGGGCACGACGCCCCAGTGCTCGCAGGCGAACGTCCGGCCCGTGCGCGCAAGCCCGGACTGGATCTCGTCGGCGATCATAAGCACGTTGCGCTCGGTGCACAGTGCGCGAACGTGGGGGAGGAAGTCGTCGGGCGGGACGATGACGCCCGCCTCACCCTGGATGGGTTCGAGCAGCACGGCGACGGTGTGCTCGTCGATGGCCGCCGCCACGGCGTCGGCGTCCCCGAATGGCACCGAGCGGAAGCCCGGGGTGTAGGGACCGAAGCCGCGGCGTGCGGTCTCGTCGTCGGAGAAGCTGATGATCGTGGTGGTGCGACCGTGGAAGTTGTTGCGCGCCACGACGATATTGGACTGGCCCTCGGGCACGCCCTTGACGTCGGTGCCCCACTTGCGGGCGACCTTCAGCCCACTCTCGACGGCCTCGGCGCCGCTGTTCATCGGCAGCACCATGTCCTTGCCGCACAGCGCCGCCAGTGCGGCACAGAACGGACCGAGTCGGTCGGAGTGGAAGGCGCGGCTCACCAGCGTGACGGTGTCGAGTTGCGCGTGCGCCGTCGCGGCGATCTCCGGATTGCGATGCCCGAAGTTCACCGCCGAGTAGGCGGCAAGGCAGTCCAGGTAGCGGCGGCCCTCGACGTCGGTGATCCAGACGCCTTCGGCGGACGCCGCGACGACCGGCAGCGGGGAGTAGTTGTGCGCGGCGAAGCGGTCGTCCACCGCGATGGCCGCCGCAGTGGCCGACCCGACTGCTGAGCCCGAAGGAGCCGTCACGCTATCCAGAATGGTCACCTATACACCTCCAGCGTGCAGCATTTGACGGATCCGCCGCCCTTGAGCAGCTCGGACAGGTCGACCCCGATCGGTTCGAAACCGGCCTCGGTCAACTGCTTGGCAAAGCCGGCGGCCGCCGCGGGGAGCACGACGTGCATACCGTCGGACACGGCGTTGAGCCCGAGCACGTAGGCGTCGGCGGTGGCGACCTCGATGGCGTCGGGGAAGAGCTGCTGCAGCCGCGCGCGGGCGTCGGCGCTGAACGCAGGCGGGTAGTAGGCGACGGTGTCGTCGTCGAGTACCGCCAACGCGGTGTCGAGGTGATAGAAGCGCGGATCGACCAACTCGAGGCTCACCACCGGCATCCCGAGCAGCTTGGCGACTTCGTCGTGTGCGCTGAGTTCGGTGCGAAAGCCATAGCCGGCCAACACCGTTGAGCCGATCACCAACAGGTCGCCCTGGCCCTCGTTGACGTGCTTGGTGTGCAGCGGGTCGAAGCCGTGGTCGATCATCCACTCCGCGTAGGCGATTGCCTCGCCTGCCCGTTG
>Ga0207668_10000913_pt1 | contig 17779 bp, 17 predicted proteins | sample KBSS43metaG_FD_184323 | JGI IMG/M metagenome (GOLD analysis project Ga0207668, IMG submission 184323) | Switchgrass rhizosphere microbial communities from Kellogg Biological Station, Michigan, USA - KBS S4-3 metaG (SPAdes) (version 2) | ecosystem: Host-associated > Plants > Roots > Rhizosphere... | reverse complement strand
GGCGTGGCACTGTCGCCGCATGCCGCAACCGGTTCTGCGTACCCCTCGTCTGTTGTTGGTTCCGCTCGGCGACCAGCATCTCGATCTGGAGGTCGAGCTCGATTCCGATCCGGAGGTTCTGCGCTTCATCGCCGGACGGGCCCGATCGAGGGATGAGGTGGCCGAGTCACACGCGCAGCGGATGGCCCTGACGGAACGGGTGGACGGCCTGGGCTACTGGATCGCGTTCGGCCCTGGGGGCGACGACTTCGTCGGGCTCATGATGCTGCCGCCCGCGTTCGGCCCCGACCGGCCGGACGATCCGGCGGTTGCCGAGCTCGGCTATCGGCTGCTTCGCCGGCATTGGCGGAAAGGCTTCGCCACCGAGGCGTCCCGGGCGTTGCTGCGGCACGCCTTCGACACTGTCGGGCAGCAGCGGGTGATCGCGCAGACCATGGCCGTCAATACCGCATCTCGCGGGGTGATGACGGCGGTGGGCATGCGGCACGTACGGACGTTCTTCCCGGCCTGGGATGACCCGTTGCCCGATGCGGACGTGGGCGAGGTGGAATACGAGATCACCCGGGAGATGTGGGCGGAGAGCTAGTCGGCCAGCCGGATGGCCAGTTCGATGCGCCAGCGGGTCTTCATGGGCTCGGTGCGCGGGTCGGTGAGGTACGCCTCGTACCGGCAGGCGAACCGGTCGCCGGCCGGATCCTCCACACAGTCCAGCGGGAGGCCCTGCTGCCGGACCCACTCCAGCAGCGTGCGGTTTGCCCGCCGGCCGTGATTGACATACGTCAGGGTCGCGTATCGGCCCGCCGGCAGGACGCCGGCGCGGACCCGGTCGTCGCCCTCGACCGGCTTGTCGGTGACGACGCCCACCTCGACATCCATCGCTCCGGCCATGTCCACCACGTGCAGCCGGAAGAACGTGTGACCGAAGTCGACGTCCTGCTTGCCGAGCCAGGCATACAGCTCGGCCATCAGCGCGTCGCGGACCGCGAACATCCCGCGGAACGGCGTGACCACCCGGATGCCGGCGCTGTGCCGGTCGGGCCGCACGGCGACCACCGGCCCGTCGAGGATCTCCATCGCCCGCCCCCCGCGACGCTCCAAAGTGGCAAGACTAGGCCGTCGATGGATCAGGCGGCGAGCGCGCCGAGCAGGGTGGCCGCCACGATCGCGTGCCCCCGCGCGTTGATGTGCAGCCCGTCGGACCCGAGCACGCCGTCGCGCTGGTCCGGATGCTCGGCGAAGTCGACGTGCAGACCGCCGTTCCGGCGGCAGAGGCGTTTGGTCAGCATGCCGAGAGCGCGCATGCGGCGCGCCGCGTCGGGGCCCAGGGTGCCGGAGAGGTCGAAGCAGCCGAGCGTCACCACCAGCGCACCGCCCCGGCTCAGCGGTTCGATCATCCGGGCGAGGTCGGCCTCGACCAGGTCGGGCCGGAAGGTGCGCCGGGCGGCGTCGTTGGCGCCGGCCGCGACGATCGCCAGGTCCGGGCGGAACGCCAGGGCCGGGGCGAGCTGCCCGGCGCGGATCTCGGCGGCCCGGGCGCCGGAGACGCCGAGGTTGCGGTATTCGTCCGGGGCCAGGGCCAGCACGAGGCGCTCGGTCCAGGTCTGTGTCGGATAGCCGTCGACCGGGTCGCCCGGGTGGACGGCGATGCTGTCGCCCAGCACGGCGATGCGGTGCCAGGCCTTGTCTTCGGTCATGCGAGCGACCGTAGGCGGCCGGTCTGGAAGCTTTCTGGCACGTCGTACAGTCCCAGTGTGACCGAGGTCCGGCTGCGGTTGCTGGGAGCGGTGGAGCTGCGCGTCGACGACCGGGACGTGCCGCTGGGTCCGGCACGGCAGCGTACGCTCCTGGCCGCCCTCGCGATGGACGCCGGCCGGCCCGTGCAGATCGACACCCTCGTCGACCGGGTGTGGGGCGACTCGCCGCCCGACCAGGTGCGCGGCGTCATCTACAGCTATGTGAACCGGCTGCGGCGGGCGCTGGGCGTGGCCGGCGACCGGGCGGTGCTGGCCCGGCGATCGGGCGGCTACGCCCTCGACATCGATCCGCGGTGCGTCGACCTCCTGCTCTTCGACAGGCTGGCCCGCGGTGGTTCCCTCGACGAACTCGACGCGGCGCTCGCCCTGTGGCGCGGCCCGGCGCTGGCCGACCTGTCCGGCGAGTGGGTGTCGCGCACCCGGGACCTGCTCGCGCAGCGGCGGCTGGACACGACGGTCGACTGGGCGCGGGCGCACCTCGCGGCCGGCCGGGCGGATGTCGTGATCGACGTGCTCCGGCCGCTGGTCGACCGGCACCCGCTGGCCGAGCCGCCGGCCGCGCTGTTCATCGAGGCGCTGCACCGGCAGGGCCGCGGCGCCGAGGCCCTCGACCGGTGGGCGGCCGTGCGCCGGCACCTCGTCGCGGAGCTCGGCACCGAGCCCGGGCCGCAGCTGCGCGCGTTGCACCAGCGGTTGCTGCGGCCGGCCGCGGCCGCGCCGAACTCCCTGCCGGCCGACACCGCCGCGCCGAACTCCCTGCCGGCCGACACCGCCGCGCCGAACTCCCTGCCGGCCGACACCGCCGCGCCGAATTCCTTGCCGGCCGACACCGCCGCGTTCACCGGCCGGCGCCGGGAGATCGCCCGGCTCCGGCAGGCCGGGCCGGGCGTGCAGGCCCTCGCGGGCATGCCCGGGGTGGGCAAGACCGCCCTGGCGGTGCATGTGGCGCACCGGCTGCGGGACGCCTTTCCCGACGGGCAGGTCTTCGTCAACCTGCACGGCCACACCGCCGGCCGGGACGCCGCGGACCCCGCCGAGGTGCTCGCCACCCTGCTCACCGCGGACGGGCTCGACCCGCGACGGCTGCCGTCCGGAGTGGAGGCCCGCTCGGCGCTGTGGCGGTCGCGGCTGGCCGGCCGGCGCGCGCTGATCGTGCTGGACAACGCGGTCGACAGCGCCCAGGTCGCCCCGCTGCTGCCGGCGGCCGGGAGCTGTCTGGTGCTGGTCACGAGCCGGCGCTTCCTCGGCGACCTGCCCGCCGACGCGGTGCCCGTCTCGCTGGACGTGCTCGACGCCGAGGAGGCCGGCGCGATGTTCCGCCGGCTCGCGCCCGCGCCGGCGGACGACCCGGCCGAGCTGGTGGCGGCGTGCGGCCGTCTTCCGCTGGCGATCGCCCTGCTGGCCCGGTTGCTGCGCCGGCATCCGGGCTGGACCGTGGCCGATCTGCTGCGCGAGACCCGCGAGCGGCTCCTCAACGTGACGGCCGAGCACGCCAGCATCGCGGCCGCCTTCGAGCTGTCGTACCGCCATCTGCCCGCCACCAGGCAACGCTTCTTCCGCGTCCTGGCGCTGCACCCCGGCACCGAGTTCGAGCCGCACGCGGCCGCCGCCCTGGCCGGCCTGCCGGCCGCCGCGGCGCTCGCCGAGCTGGACGCGCTGCACGCCGACAACCTGCTCCTCGAGGTGGGCCGGCACCGGTACACGATGCACGACCTGATCCGCTCGTACTGCCGGACGCTGGCCGACCCCGACGATGCCGCCGTCGCCCGCCTGTTCGACTACTACACGGCGACCGCGGCCGCCGCGAACGCCCGTCTCGCCCGCCTGGCCCGCCCCGGGCCACCGCCGCCGGCCCCTCCCAACAGGTTCGAGCCCGACGGGCTCGAACCGCTGGCCTGGCTGCGGGCGGAGCGGGCCAACCTGCTCGCCTGCCTCGCGTCGACCGGCGAGCCCACCCGGATCGTGGCCCTCACCGCCGGGATCGCCGAGCTGCTCCGCCGGGACGGGCCGTGGAGCGAGGCGCTGACCCGGCACGCCGATGCGGTGCGGCACGCGACCGGTCTGGACCGGGCCGGCGCGCTCGTCGATCTCGCGACCGTGCGGCGGCTCACCGGCGACTATCCGGGCGCCGCCCGCGACGCGCGCGAGGCGCTGGCCGGCTACCGCTCGGCGGGCGACCGGCTCGGCGCGGCCAACGCGCTCACCGTCCTGGCCAAGGCGCTGTCCCGGGCGGCCGGATACACCCAGTCGATGCCGGTGATCGAGCAGGCTCTCGACGTCTACCGCTCGCTCGGCGACCGGCCCGGCGAGGCCGGCGCCCTCGTCGAGCTGGCCATCGCCCGCGGCATGACCTCCGACTTCCGCGGCGCGCAGGAGCTTCTGCGCCAGGCGCTCGCCCGTTACCGTTCGCTGGGTGACCGGCCCGGCGAGGCGTACACGCTGCGCATCCTCGGCATCGCGCACGGCCGGGTCGGCGACTTCACCGGCGCCCGGGAGCTGCTGACCGACGCGCTGGAGCTCTATCGCCGCCTGGGCGCCCGCCTCGGCGAGGCGCTCACCCACAACGACCTGGGCCGGGCGGCCGCCGGCGTCGGCGACTACCGGTCGGCGGTCAGTTCGCTGCGCGCCGCCCTGCGCAGCCACCGCCGGCTGGACCACCGGGTGGGCCAGTCGACCGCCCTGCTCTATCTGGGCTCGGCCCTGCGCCGCTCCGGCGACCTGGCCGGCGCCGCGACCGCCCTGCAGGAGGCTCTCGCGCTGGATCGCGAGATCCACAACCGAAGCGGCGAGGCCATGGTTCTCAACGAGCTCGGCGCCCTGCACCAGCTCTCCGGCGACGTCGAGCGGGCGCTGACCGCCCACCGCGCGGCCCTCGCCCTGGCCGGCCAGGTCTCCAGCCCGTTCGACCGGGCCCTCTCCCTGGCCGGCTTGGGCCGGTGCGCGGTGGCTCGGGGCCGTCCCCGCGAGGGGGCGGCTCAGCTGCGTACCGCGCTGGAGATCCTGCGCCGCATCGACGCGGCCGAGGCGACGGAGGTGGCGGCCGACCTCGCCGCGCTGTCCTGAGCGCGGCGGCCGCGCCGTGCCAGAAATCGTCAAGGTCGCTGTCGCAGGCTGGCCGGACCACGCTGAACCGCGACGGAGGATGAGATGACCGAGCTTTCGTACGCCCACGAAACATCAGCCGAACCGCTGCTCGGGGAGACCATCGGGGACGGGCTCCGGCGCACCGCCGACCGGTTCGGGGACCGGGACGCGCTGGTGGACGTGCCGAGCGACACCCGGTGGACCTATCGGGAGCTCGACGACCGGGTCGACCAGTTGGCCCGCGCGCTGCTGGGTGTGGGCGTCGGGACGGGCGACCGGGTCGGGATCTGGGCACCCAACCGGCCGGAATGGGTGCTGGTGCAATACGCGGCGGCCCGGATCGGGGCGATTCTGGTCAACATCAACCCCGCTTACCGTACGCACGAGTTGCGCTACGTCCTGCGGCAGTCGGGTGTCCGTCTGCTGGTCGCCGCCGAGGCGTTCCGGTCCGCCGACTACCGCGCGATGATCCGCGAGGTCCGGCCGGACTGTCCGGAGCTGTCCACCGTGGTCTTTCTCGGCACCGACTGGGCCGGCCTTCTCGACCGGGCCGACGGGGTGCCGGAGAGCGCCCTCGCGGCCCTGGACCTCTCCGCGGACGACCCGATCAACATTCAGTACACGTCCGGGACGACCGGCTTTCCCAAGGGCGCGACGCTTTCGCACCACAACATCCTCAACAACGCGTACTTCGTGGCGCGGCGGCAGGGATGGTCGGCGGCCGACCGGATCTGCGTGCCGGTGCCGTTCTACCACTGCTTCGGCAACGTGCTCGGCACCCTCGCGGCGATGACGCACGGCGCGTGCCTGGTGATCCCGGCGCCGGCGTTCGACGCGCGGGACACGCTCGCCGCGGTCGAGCGTGAGCGGTGCACGACCCTGTACGGCGTGCCGACGATGTTCATCGCCGAGCTCGCCGAGCCGGAGTTCGGCCGCTTCGACCTGTCCAGCCTGCGCACCGGCGTGATGGCCGGGTCGCCGTGCCCGGTGGAGGTGATGAAGCGGGTGGTCGCCGACATGGGCATGACCGAGGTGACGATCTGTTACGGGATGACCGAGACGTCGCCGGTGGCCACGCAGAGCCGCCGGGACGACGACCTGCGGCGGCGGGTGGCCACGGTGGGCACGCCGCTGCCGCACATCGAGGTGAAGATCGTCGATCCGGCGACCGGGTTGACCGTGCCGCGCGGTGAGCCCGGGGAGTTCTGCACGCGCGGCTACTCGGTGATGCTCGGCTACTGGGACATGCCCGAGCGCACCGCCGAGGTGATCGACGCGGCCCGCTGGATGCACACCGGCGACCTGGCCGTCATGGACGCGGCCGGCTACCTCAACATCGTCGGCCGGATCAAGGACGTGGTGATCCGCGGCGGGGAGAACATCTATCCCACCGAGATCGAGGAGTTCCTGCACACCCATCCCGGCATCCTCGACGTCCAGGTGATCGGCGTCCCCGACGACCGGTACGGCGAGGAGGTGATGGCCTGGGTGATCCCCCGGGCCGGTGCCGAACCCCCGACGGCCGAGACACTGCGCGCCTTCTGCACGGGACGCCTCGCCTCGTACAAGATCCCCCGCTATGTGAAGGTGGTGGACTCGTTCCCGCTCACCGTGACCGGAAAGGTGCGAAAGACCGAGATGCGGGAGCGGTCGATCCGGGAACTCGGCCTGACGGCGGCCGCGGCCGTCGCCACGGCCTGAGCGCGATGAAAGGAGCCGCGCCGGAACCGGCGACCGATCCGGCGCGTCCATATCTCCGTGCGAATGTTACCGATCTGGTTCGCCGTCCTGCTGCTCGGCGGGTGCGCCGCGTCCGGGCCGGAGTCCGCGGGCCCGGCGCCGCTTCGCGGCTTCGGGGTGGATGTCGACCAGGCCATCGCGCCGCGGGTCCCGCTGATCCGGGTACGGACGTGCGGCACCTGGGGCTGCCACGAGCAGGACGTCCCGCTGCACATTTCCGGCCCCACCAGCGCCGGCCCCTGCCCCACGGCGGCCGCGCCGGACACCGCCTGCGGCGTGGCGCAGCTGCCCGGTCCGGGGCCGGGCTTCGGCTACGCGCCGGTGCCCGAGCTGACGATGGACGAGGTCACCGTGACGGTGACGACGCCGGCCGGTGCGCCGCTGCGGATCAGTGCCGAGGTGGTGGTGCGCCCGGCCGCGGTGGACAAGGTGCCGCAGGCGCGGCTGCGCATCGCGGCGGACCGGACGGTGAGCCAGACCGGCTGACCTGGCCGGCCGGCCTGCTCGTCGGATGCCCACAGCGCGGCCGGGCCGGGCAAGTCACCCTCCCGGCCGGTTTGGCCGGCCGGGAACGGGCAAACCGCAGGGCATGACGAGCCGATTCGCGCAATGGACCCTGGACGTGCAGGACGTGCCGCGGATGGCGGCCTTCTGGTCGGCGGCCCTGGGCTACCGGATCGAGGAGGGCGACGACGGCGACGCCCACCTGCGCCCGCCCGACGGCGGGCTCAGCGTCTGGTTGCAGCCCACCGACGCGCCGAAGGCCGGCAAGAACCGCGACCACCCCGACCTCGTCGCGGCGGACCGGGACGTCGAGGCCGAGGTGGCGAGGCTGCTGGAGCTCGGCGCGACGCGGGCCGACGTCGGCCAGACCGGCGACGAGGGCTTCACCGTGCTGGCCGACCCGGAGGGCAACGAGTTCTGCCTCCTGCACCGCCGATAGCCGGGCGGCGGCCGCGGGAGGGGCGCGGCCGCCTGCCCCCGGTCATCCCGCCGTGGCCGCGCCGATGTGCACCCACACGTCGTCCAGGGTGCCGTGGAACTGGTCGTTGTCGGCGCCGACGCCCTTGCCGCCGATGCTGAACGGCTGGCTGCTCTGCACCGACAACGCCGGCGGGACCGCGACGCCGGCCTCGACGTGGTCGTCCACCGCGATGGACAGCGTCGGGCCGGTGCGGCGGCACTCCACCGCGTGCCACGATCCGTCGGCGATCGAGGTGCGGCTGCGGGCGACGTACCCGCCGGCCGCGTCGCTCATCCCGCAGCTGGGCTTGCCGGAGGTGCCGTCGACCTGGAGCTTGTACTGGCCGCCGCCGGTGGAGTAGCCCTTCTGCAGGATGTTCTCGCCGCCGCCGGTCTCGGCGGGGCTGAGCAGCACCCGGGCGCCGTACCGCAGCGGCCGGGTGCCGGGGTTGAGGTCCGGCGTGTCCGCGGCCTGCAGCACGAGGCGCGGGCAGGTGGTGCCGGCGCACTTCGCCGGGAAGGTCAGGGCCTGGCCCGAGCCGTTCGAGGTCAGGATGATCTTGCCGCCGTTGCGGGTGACCGCGCGCAGCAGGTGGCCGTGGCCGGAGCCGTCGTCGAACGTGCCGTCGGCGATGGTGGTGTCGAAGTTGTATGACGCCACGTAGTCGGTGGCCGGCAGTTCCTGGCTCTCCTCGCGCGGCGTGACGCCGGTGAAGGCCACGTAGCGTTTGCGGGTCACCGAGCTGACCATGGTGAAGTCACCGACCGCGCTGATCGAGCCGAGCGGCGCGCTGACCGCGAGCTGGCGGGTGCCGGCCACGCCGTTGGCCTGCGGCGCCCAGTCGAGCAGGTTGCCCTGGCCGTCCACGGCGGCCAGCTTGCCGCGCGGCACCGAGCCGTCGGTGCACAGGCCCTGGGCGCCGTTGTTCGTCGTGGTGCACGCTTTGTCGAAGTGACCGCCGACGTAGACGGTGCCGTCGAGCACCGCGATGGCCTGGGCGTCGCCGTCGAAGACGCGGGTCCACCGGGTTCCCCCGCCGGTGGTGTAGGCGACCGCCCGGCCACCCTGGCCGCCGAGCGCGGCGTAGACCCCGGCCGGGTCGGTGGTCAGGGCGAAGACCTGGGACACCGGCTTGGGCAGGAAGCCGCGGTCGAGGACGCCGGTGGCCGGGTCGACGGCGGACAGGCGCAGTGTCGAGCTCACGTTGTTGGTGCGGTGGAAGCGGCCGCCGAGGTAGACCCGGTTCGCGGTCACGGCGAGCGCGTTCACCGTGTCGTCGGTGGTCGGTGCCCAGGCGTCGAGGGCGCCGCTGCCGAGCGTGAAGGCGGCGAGGTTGGCGCGCGGCACGCCGTCCACCGCGGTGATCCGCCCGGCCAGGTACAGCCGGCCGCTGCCGGTGGCGAGCGCGTTGGGCTGGCCGGTGACGGTGTGCCGCATCGAGGTGAGCAGCCCGCTGGTCGCGCCGATCCCGGCCACCGCGTCCCGGGCCACGCCGTCGATCTGGTCGAAGTCGCCGGCCGCGTACACCACGTCGCCGTCGACGGCCAGGGCCCGCACATTCGCGTCGGCGGCCGGCTTCCAGTCGAGCAGGGCACCGGTCCGGGCGTGGAAGGCGGCCAGCCGGGACCGGGGGACGCTCTTACCGGCGACGATCGCGCTGGTGAAGTTGCCGCCGACGTACACGGTGTCGCCGCGATAGGCGACCGCGTACACCGGTCCGTTGAACGACGGGGAGATCACCGGTTCGGTGGTGACGACCTCGGCGAGGGCCACGCCGCCGGCCGTCACCACGGCCGTGGCGACGGCGACGGTCAGTCCTCGACGGATCGCACTTTTTCGGATGTAACGCACATTGCTCGTTAACTCCGCGTTGATCCGGAAGATGCGGCGCCGATCAGGCGGCAAATAGGACCGAAGGGACTACGCCGAACGGTGGTCCGCGGGGTTGCGCGGCAGTAACTATGCTGGTCGCCAACCCGCGATAGACAAGGGAGAATGCCCGTGCCGCTCGGTCGCCACATCGTCCTGCCGCTCGCCCTGGCCGCGACGGCGGTGCTGGCCTCAGGCTGCTCCGTCGAACTGTCCCCGGAGTCGGTGCCGGCGCCGTTCAGCGTCGCGCCCACCCCCTCCGCGTCGGCGGGCGTCCCGAAATACGTGTGCACGACGGCGTACAAGATCCTCACCGACGGCGCGCTGCGCCTGGCCGGCTATGCGGGCGGCTCCGGCGACGAGGCGAAGGAGGGGATGCGCAAGACCTTCACCGACATGGCCGCCAAGGTCGACGCCGAGGCGGCGCTCACCCACGACGCCGAGCTCCAGAAGGCGCTGCGGACGGTCTCCGCGGACCTGACCGCCGGCGCCCAGCAGAGCGACCCGAAGTCGTATGTCGACGGCGGTTTCCAGACCGTCGGGCAGAAACTCGACGCCGCCTGCTAGTAGCTTTGGTCGCATGATCGACAGGCCGGTTCGCATCGGGCTGCAACTGCAGCCGCAACACATGGACTACGCGACGATCCGCCGCACGGTGGCCGAGGCCGAGGAGCTCGGCGCGGATGTGATCTTCAACTGGGACCACTTCTATCCGCTCAGCGGCGAGCCCGACGGGCTGCACTTCGAGTGCTGGACCATGCTCGCCGCCTGGGGCGAGGCGACCTCGCACATCGAGATCGGCGCCCTGGTGACCTGCAACAGCTACCGCAACCCCGACCTGCTCGCCGACATGGCCCGCACGGTCGACCACATCAGCGACGGCCGGCTCATCCTGGGCATCGGCTCGGGCTGGTTCCAGCGCGACTACGACGAGTACGGCTACGAGTTCGGCACCGCGGGCGGGCGGCTCGACGCGCTCGGCGAGGCCCTGCCCCGGATCGAGGCGCGGTGGGGCAAGCTCAACCCGCCGCCGGTCCGGCAGATCCCGGTGCTGATCGGCGGCGGCGGCGAGAAGAAGACGCTGAAACTGGTGGCCCGGCACGCGGACATCTGGCACAGCTTCACCGAGGGCGACGCGCTCGCCGCCAAGCTCGCGGTGCTGCGCGCGCACTGCGCCGACGCGGAGCGCGACCCGGGCGAGATCGAGGTGTCGGTGGTCGCCAAGGAGGCGAGCCGGGACCAGAATTACGAGCTCGGCGCGCGGCTGTTCGTCGCGCACGCCGGCGGCCCGAAGCCCGACCTCGGCGAGCTGCGCGAGTGGATCGCCTGGCGCGACACCGTGAACGCCTGATCCCGGCCGGCGCCAAAAAGCCCCACACCGATGTCTAAGCCGGCGGAAGCGCCGCCAGCACCTTTTCCAGGGCCGCCGCGACCGTGCGGGACTCCGCCGCGCCCATCCGCTCGGTGAAGTGCCGGCGGATGCCCGCGAGGTAGACCGGCGCGGCGGCCCGCAACCGGGCGCGGCCGGCGTCGGTGATCGCGGCGAAGGCGGAGCGGCGGTCGTCCGGGTTGGCCTCGCGGGCCACCAGGCCGGCCGCCGCGAGGGCGTCGACCACCCGGCTCACCCGGGTGCGGCTCACCACCGCGACCGCGCCCAGCTCACCCATGCTGAGCCGGCGGCCGGGCGCCGAGTTCAGCTCCAGCAGCACGTCATACCAGGTCAGCGGCAGGCCGCAGGCGGACTGCAACTCGCGGTCGAGCAGCGGCACGAGGGCCGCGTGCACGCGCAGCAGCGCCGCCCAGGCGGCGGTGTCGGTGTCGCTCATCACCTCACCCTAGCCAAGTCTTGTGCGTGCGCACACACCGGAGTAGAAATGTGCGTGCGCACGCACTTCCATCTTGTCGAGGAGAAACCATGAAACTGCTGCACATCTCCGCCTCCCCGCGCGGCGAGCAGTCCGAGTCCCGGGCCCTGGCCGCCACCTTCCTCGGTGCGCTTCCCGAGGACGTCGAGATCGAGGAGTACGACCTGTGGGACGGCACCCTGCCCGCGTTCGGGCCGGCCGCGGTCGCCGCCAAGATGGCCGTCTTCGCCGGCGCGCAGCCCGAGGGCCCCGACTGGCAGGCCGCCGTCGCCACGTTCGAGCGCTTCGCCGCGGCGGACGCCTACCTGTTCAGCGTGCCGATGTGGAACGCCGGCGTGCCGTACATCCTGAAGCAGTTCATCGACGTGGTGAGCCAGCCCGGCATGGTGTTCGGCTTCGACCCGGAGCACGGCTACACGGGCCTGCTCACCGGGCGCAAGGCCGCGGTCGTCTACACCAGCGCGGTGTACGGGCCGGATCGCGGCCCCGCGTTCGGCAGCGACTTCCAGGCGCCGTACCTGGAGGACTGGCTGCGCTGGACCGGCATCACCGACATCCGTACGGTGCAGTTCCGGCCCAATCTCGCCACCGCCGACGCCGAGTCGGCCCGCCGCCGCTCCCACGAGGAGGCACGCCGCGAGGCCAAGCGCTTCCGGTGACCGCCGGGTCATACGATCGGGGGCGGACGGAAAACCGTCCGTGACCCCATGGGAGTGCGAAGACGATGGAGACGTTGGAGTTCCAGGCTGAGGCCCGGCAGCTGCTGCAGCTGATGGTCCACTCGATCTATTCGAACAAGGACATCTTCCTGCGCGAGCTGATCTCGAACGCCTCGGACGCGCTGGACAAGCTGCGTCTGGCCGTGCTGCAGGACGGCGTCGAGGCGGACACCTCGGATCTGCACATCGAGATCGAGGCGGACCCCGAGGCCCGCACGCTGACCGTCCGGGACAACGGCATCGGCATGACCCGCGACGAGGTGGTCGACCTGATCGGCACGATCGCCAAGTCCGGCACGGCGGAGCTGCTCGCCAAGATCAAGGAAGCCAAGGAGAGCCCCGAGCTGATCGGCCAGTTCGGGGTCGGCTTCTACTCGACCTTCATGGTCGCCGACAAGGTCTCGCTGACCACCCGCAAGGCCGCCACGGAGGGCCACGGCACCCGGTGGGAGTCCGGCGGCGAGGGCACGTACACGATCGACGACGCGCCGGACGCGCCGGTCGGCACGACGGTGACCGTGCACCTGCGGCCCAAGGACGAGGACGACGCGCTCTTCGACTACGCGGACGCCGGCAAGATCCGGCAGATCGTGAAGCGCTACTCCGACTTCATCTCGTTCCCGATCAAGATGGGCGACGAGACGCTCAACTCGATGAAGGCGCTCTGGGCCCGCCCCCGGTCCGAGGTCACCGACGAGGAGTATCACCAGTTCTACCGGCACATCAGCCACGACTGGACCGACCCGCTCGAGGTCGTCAACATGCGGGCGGAGGGCACCTTCGAGTACGAGGCGCTGCTGTTCATCCCGGCCCGCGCGCCGCACGACCTGTTCCAGCGCGACGCCCGGCGCGGCCTGCAGCTGTACGTGAAGCGCGTGTTCATCATGGACGACAGCAAGGAGCTGATCCCCGACTACCTGCGCTTCGTCAAGGGTGTGGTGGACGCGGCCGACCTGTCGCTGAACATCTCCCGGGAGATCCTCCAGCAGGACCGGCACATCCAGATGATCCGCCGGCGCCTGGTGAAAAAGGTGCTGTCGACCATCAAGGACCTGCGGGCCAACCAGCCGGAGAAGTACGCGACGTTCTGGCGCGAGTTCGGCAAGGCGCTCAAGGAGGGCCTGCTCAACGACCCGGACAACCAGAAGGCCATCCTGGACGTGTCCACCTTCGCCTCCACCGCGGGCACCGAGCCCACCGGCCTGGCGGAGTATGTGGAGCGGATGAAGGAGGGTCAGGAGGAGATCTACTACCTGACCGGCGAGTCGCGTTCGCAGGTGGAGAACTCGCCGCACATGGAGGCGTTCCGGGCGCAGGGCTACGAGGTGCTGATCCTCACCGATCCGGTGGACGAGATCTGGGTGGAGGCGGTGCCCGACTTCGACGGCAAGAAGCTCCAGTCGATCGCCCGCGGCTCGGTCGATCTGCCGAAGTCCGACGACGAGCCGGAGCCGGAGGGTGACTTCGCGCCGCTGCTGACCTTCCTCAAGGAAAAGCTGGACGAGCAGGTCAAGGATGTACGGCTGTCGCACCGCCTGACCACCTCGCCGGCCTGCCTGGTCAGCGACGCGGACGACATCACCCCGGCGCTGGAGAAGATGTACCGGGCGATGGGCCAGGAGGGCCCGCGGGTCAAGCGGATCCTCGAGCTCAACCCCAACCACCCGCTGGTGGCCGGCCTGCGCGCGGCCCACGAGCAGCGGGCCGACGACGCGGCGCTGCCGGAGACGGCCGAGCTGCTGTACGGGACGGCGCTGCTCGCCGAGGGTGGCGACCTGGAGGATCCGGCCCGGTTCGCGAAGCTCCTCGCCGACCGGCTCGCCCGGACCGTCTAGAGCTTCCGCAGCCAGGCCCGGGGGCCGGGGTGGGCCACGCGCACCCCGGCCACCCGGATCGCCGCCGCGACGGCGTCCGGCAGGTCGTCGCCGCGGGCGAGTGCCACCGCGACGGCACCGTGGAAGGCGTCGCCGGCGCCCGCGGTGTCCACGGCGGCGACCGGCGGCACCGGCACCACGCCGGACCGCCCGCCGCCGAACCAGCTCACCGGCCCGGGTCCGTGCGTGACGACCACCCCCGGCGCGCCGATCGCCGCCGCGGTCGCGGCGTCCGTGCCGGCACCCCCGGGGTGGCGGAAGTCGGCGGAGGCCGCGACCACCTCGGCGTACGGGAAGATCTCCGCGAAGACCGGGCGCCAGCTGCCGGCGTCCACCAGCAGCCGCCGCGCCGACCGGGCCGCCGCCACGGCGAGCGCCGGATGATGCCCGTCGACCAGCGTCAGCTCCGCCTCCGGCAGGCCCGCGTCCGGCACGGCGACCGAGCGGCCGCCCGCGTTGCGGCTCACCACGGTCCGCTCGCCGGTCTCCAGCACGGTCACCGCGGACACCGGCGGCGGCTCCGTCGACCCGGCGGCCGCGTCCACCACCCGTACGCCATGGGCCGTGAGATCCGCCCGGACCAGCTCGCCCAGCGGATGCCGGCCGACGGCCGTGACCAGCGTGACCGGCGCGCCCAGCGCGGCCGCCGTCACCGCGGCGTTGGCCGCCGGCCCGCCCGCCGCGATCTCCAGGCCGGTGGCCTGCGCCTTTTCGTCGACGCCCGGGATCCGGTCGACGCGGTAGACGAGGTCGACCGTCGCCAACCCGACACAGAGGATCACCGGTCAGGTGGCCAGTTCCTTGAAGAACGTGGCGACGTTGGTGAACACGTTCTGGATGCCGTTGCCGAGTCCGCGGGCGATGTCCGCGGCCTCTCCCGGCTGCGTGCCGATATAGAAGATGAGCAGGGCGAGCGCGATCCAGCCGACTGCCTTTTTCATCAGACCGGCTCCTCTCCTCGATCGGGCGGCTGCCTACATGATCGTGGCACGTCCGCGCATGTCAACCGGAGAGGTTCACCCATCCGGCTTGACAGCAGCTACCAAGTGGGAGCTACTGTCAAAACATGGCGACTTCCATTTCCCGTTGGTACGCGCTGGGCGCCCTCGCGTTCGGCACCCTCGCGGTCGGCCTGGACACCACGGTGCTCAGCGTCGCGCTGCCCACCCTCGCCGAGGACCTGCACGCGTCCACCGGCGACCTGCAGTGGTTCACCAGCGCCTACCTGCTGGTGCTGGCCGCCGCGCTGCTGCCGGCCGGCCTGCTCGGCGACCGGCTCGGCCGCAAGCGGATGCTGCTCGGCGCCCTGCTGCTCTTCGGCGTCGCGTCGGTCGCCTGCGCCTACGCGCAGAACGCCGGACAGCTGATCGCCGCCCGGGCTGCGCTGGGTCTCGGCGCCGCGGTGGTGATGCCACTCTCCGGGGCCGTGCTCACCGTGCTGTTCGCCCCGGCCGAGCGGGCCCGGGCCATGTCGATCTGGGTGACCGCGAGCGCGCTGGGCATCCCGCTCGGCCCGCTGCTCGGCGGCTGGCTGCTGGACAACTTCTGGTGGGGCTCGGTCTTCCTGATCAACGTGCCGGTGGTGGTCGCCGGGGTGCTCGCGATCGCGCTGTGGCTGCCCGAGTCGCGCGGCGAGCGGCACGGCCGCCTCGACGTGCCCGGCGTCCTGCTCTCCACCGCCGGGCTGGTCGCCGTCACGTACGGGATCATCGAGGCCGGCGACCGCGGCTGGACCGACGCCCGGTCGCTGGTCACCGCCGCGGCCGGGACGGTGCTGCTGGCCGGGTTCGTGCTGTGGCAGCGCCGGGCCGCGGCTCCGCTGATCGACCTCACGCTGTTCCGCTCGGCCGCCTTCACCTGGGGCGCCGTGCTCGTCACCGTGGCCGGCTTCGCGATGCTCGGGCTGTTGTTCGCGCTGCCGCAACTGTTCTCCGCGGTGGGCGGCCAGGACGCGTTCGGCTCGGGCCTGCGGCTGCTGCCGGTGATCGGCGGCCTCGTGCTCGGCGCCCGGGTGGGCGAGAAGCTGACCTCGCGGCTCGGCGTGCGCACGGTCGTGGCGGCCGGCCTCGCCCTGATCGCGGTCTCGTCCTTCGCCGGGGCGACGACCGGCCCGCGCACCGGTTACGGCTTCATCGCCGGCTGGATCACGCTGACCGGCCTCGGGCTCGGCCTCACCATGCCGCCCGCGATGAACGCCGCCCTCGGCGCCCTCGACCCGGCGCGCAGCGGCGTCGGCAACGCCCTGCTGCAGGCCGTGCGCCAGGTCGGCGGCGCGGTCGGGGTGGCCGTGCTCGGCACGGTGCTGAACAGCGCGTACCGCGACCGGCTCGACCTCGCGGGCCTGCCCGCGCCGGCCGCCGAAGCGGTGCGCGACAGCGCCTCCGCCGGGGTCGCCGTCGCCGGCCGGCTGGCCGACCCGGCGCTGCTGCGGTCGGTGCAGGCGGCGTTCACCCACGGCATGGACCGGTCGCTGGTGGTCGCCGGCGTGGTCGCGCTCGCCGGCACGGTCCTGGCACTGCTGTTCCTGCCGGGCCGGGCGGCGCCGCCGGTCGAGAGCCGGCCGGCCGTGCTGGCAGAATCGGGCGTATGACCTCGTCCGTACCGGCCGGCCTGCGGGAGCGTAAGAAGGCGAAGACGCGGGCGGCGATCCGCGCGGCCGCGATGCGGCTGTTCGAGGAGCAGGGGTGGGCGGCGACGACCGTCGAGCAGATCGCCGAGGCCGCCGAGGTCTCGCCGAGCACGTTCTTCCGCTACTTCCCCACCAAGGAGGACGTGGTCCTCACCGACGACTACGACCCGGCAATGATCGCCGCGCTGCACGCGCAGCCGGCCGGCCTGCACCCGGTCGACGCGGTCATCGCCGCCCTGGGCGAGGTGTTCGGCAACCTCACCCCCGAGGCCATCGACGCCGAGGCCCGGCGGCAGCGGCTCTTCCAGTCCGTGCCGGAGTTGCGGGCCCGGGCGCTGCAGCAGACGGCCGAGGTGGTCACGATGCTCGGCGAGGCCCTGGCCCGGCGCGCCGGCCTACCGCCGGACGACTTCTCCGCCCGGGTGCTGGCCGGCTCGATCGTCGGGGCGATGCTCGCGGTGATGCCGATCGGCGGCAGCGTCGAGTACAGCCCGGCGGACATGCAGCGGGCCGTCGACGCGCTCACCCTGCTGCGGAAGGGCCTTCCGCTGGGGTGAGCCGCCGCAGGTAGTCGTCGAGCCGGGCGGCGCCGGTCAGCATCGCCCGGGACCGGGCGGTCAGCCGCCGGCGCCAGTCGGCCAGCGAGGCGGCCAGGGGCTCGGCCCCGCCGGCCGTACGGACGTGGCGCAGCACCGTGACGATGTGCGCGAGCGGGTAACCGCCGCGCCGCAGCAGGTGGGCCAGCTCGGCGTCGCGCACGTCGGCCGCCCGGTAGACGCGGTGCCGGGCCGGCCCGTCGCGCGGCGGCTCCAGGATGCCGGCCCGCTCCCACTTCCGCAGCGTCGCCGCGGTCACGCCCAGCCGGTGCGCCACGGCACCGATCGGCAGCTGCCGGTCCGGCGCGCCGCCGGGCGGGCCGGCGACCAGCACACCGACCGCGGTCTCCACCGTGTCCAGGGTCTCCCGGTCGCGGATCAGCTGGGCGTGGCCGGCGTCGAGCGCGCGGAAGGCGGCGTCCGGGTCGCCGCGGTTGACCGCCCGCATGATCGTCCCGGCGGCCGGGTAGCCGTAGCCGCGGGTCAGCGCCAGGTAGGCGTCGAGCGCGGCGGCGTGCGCGGCCGAGTAGACGCGGTAGCCGTTCGCCGTACGCTCCGCGGCCGGCAGCACGCCGGAACTCTCGTAGTTGCGCACGGTCTGCGCCGAGAGGCCGTGAAGGGCCGCCAGATCGGCCGGGCGGCTGTGTACCCGCCTTTGGGACTTCACCGGTGTACTCCCCCGAAG
>Ga0207668_10000912_pt1 | contig 17798 bp, 18 predicted proteins | sample KBSS43metaG_FD_184323 | JGI IMG/M metagenome (GOLD analysis project Ga0207668, IMG submission 184323) | Switchgrass rhizosphere microbial communities from Kellogg Biological Station, Michigan, USA - KBS S4-3 metaG (SPAdes) (version 2) | ecosystem: Host-associated > Plants > Roots > Rhizosphere... | reverse complement strand
CCGTTCGTCTGGCAGGACGGTGCGATCGAGGGTCTCTGGTCGCGCGCCTCGACCTCCTGGCTGCTCAACATGGGCGGCGGCGGGGCGACCGCGGTCCCCGTGTTCGTACGGCCCTGACCCGTGACGGCCAGCGCCGGCGCGCAAGTGACCTGAGCGACCGGAATGGTTGAGAGTCGGCGCCCCTCGCCCCGGCGCGAGTCCGGCCGCCGGCGCATCCGGCCGCCGTTCTCCCCGGTCCTCGAACCCGCCGCACCATCGGCGCTGGGCGAGGAGGACGACAGCCTGTTCCGCCATTCCGCCGCGCTCGGCAACCAGATCCCGTGGAGCGCCGATCCGAGCGGGCGGATCATCAGTATCGGCGCCCGCTTCCGTGACGTGACCGGGGTGCCGGCCAACGGCAACCTCGCCGGCGCGGTCCTCGCCGCGATCCACCCGCGCGATGCCGTGGCCGCCGTCCCGCACTGGAACGCCGCGCTCGCCGCCGGCCTGCCCTATGAACACGAGCTCCGCCTGCGCACCAGCGAGGGCGGCTTCCGCTGGTACCGGGTCCGCGCCGCGCCGCAGCGCGATCAGGCGCAGGCCGTCGCGCGGTGGTACGGCGTCGCCGAGGACATCGACGATTGCAAGCTCGCCGAGGCGGCGCTCGCCTGGGCCGCAACCCACGATGGACTGACCCGGCTGCTCAACCGGACCAGCTTCCTGTCGGAGGCGGCGCGCGCGTTCGGCGCCGGCCGCAGCGGCACGCAGTTCGTGCTCCTCATCGCCGATCTCGACGACTTCGCCGAGATCAACGGCCAGTACGGGCCGGAAACGGGCGACCGCGTGCTCCGCCAGTTCGCCGACCGGCTGGTCGACGCGTGCGGCGGCGACGACCTCGTCGCCCGGCTGGACGGCGACGAGTTCGTGGCGCTGGTCCGCAGCGATCGCGTCGACGGCGCGCTGGAGGAGGAGGCCGAGACGCTGATGGCGCGGCTTGCGGCACCGCTGCCGATCGGCTGCAACGAGGCGGTCGCTCGGGCCAGCGTTGGCGGGGTGATCTTCCCCGGCTTCGGCGCCAATCTTCATGACCTGATGCGCGCGGCGACGCTCGCCATGCGCGAGGCCAAGCAGCAGGTCTATCGCCGCACCCGTCTGTTCGAAAGCGGGATGCGCGCCTCGCTGCAGCGGCGCTCCTCGATGATCGCGGTCGCCCGCCGCGCCCTCAGGGAGAAGCGCATCGTGCCCTACTACCAGCCGAAGATGAGCCTCCGCCACGGGTCGGTCGAAGGCTTCGAGGCGCTGCTCAGGATCCGCGGCCTCCGGCCCGCCGTGATCGGCCCCGAGTTCATCACCGCCGCCTTCGAGGACAGCGGCCTGGCGGTCGAGATCACCGACCGGATGCTCGACCTGGTCACCTGCGACATGGCGAAATGGCGCGCGCAGGGCATCGCCTTCGGCACCGTCGCGGTCAACGTCGCGCAGGGCGATCTGCGCGCCGGCGACCTGCGCGAACGGATCCTGCACCGCCTCGACAGGGCCGGGTTGCCTCACGACTGTTTGGAGATCGAGGTGACCGAGACGGTGCTCCTCGATCACGCCGCCGAAGGGTTGGGGGCGGCGCTGCGCGCGATCAGCGCGGCCGGCATCCGCATCGCGCTCGACGATTTCGGGACCGGCTTCGCCTCGCTGACCCATCTCCAGCTGTTCCCGGTCGACATCATCAAGATCGACCGACGCTTCGTTAGCGGCCTCGACCGGGCGCCGGAGGACGCGGCGATCGTCCGCGCGATCGTCGACCTCAGCCGCAACCTGTCGATCGCCACCGTCGCCGAGGGCGTGGAGACCCGCGCCCAGGCCCGCGCGCTCGCCGCCATGGGCTGCGGCTGCGCGCAGGGCTATCTGCTGGCGGAGGGGATGCCTGCGGCCGCGGTGCCCGACTTCCTTTCGCCTGGAGCGGTCGCCTCGGTGGGTCGGCGGCTTTAGCTCCCTCTCGCCTTCCAGCGCCCTTCACACGATCTTTTGCTCGTCATTCCCGCGGAAGCGGGAGTCCATGGGCACCGATGGCCAAGTTTCTGATATCGAACGCATCCATGGACCCCCGCTTTCGCGGGGATGACGGCTTTGGGGCATGCGCGGGTCATTTTTCGGGAAGAGGCCTTTCCCGTCAGAGCACGTACTTCGACAGGTCGGTATTCCGCGCCAGGCTCGCAAGCTGGCCCTCGACATAGCCCGCATCGATCGTCAGCGTCTCGCCCTGGCGGTCCTCGGCGTCGAAGCTGACCTCCTCCAGCAGCTTCTCCATCACCGTCGAGAGGCGGCGGGCGCCGATATTCTCGACGCTGGCATTCACCTCGGCGGCGATGCGGGCGATCGCGCCGATCCCCTCCTCGGTGAATGCCAGGGTCACGCCTTCGGTGCCGAGCAGCGCGCGGTACTGGTCGGACAGCGAGGCGCGGGTCGACGACAGGATCCGCACGAAATCCGCCTCGGTCAGCGCCTTCAGTTCGACGCGGATCGGCAGGCGGCCCTGCAGTTCGGGCAGCAGGTCGGACGGCTTGGCGACGTGGAAGGCGCCGCTGGCGATGAACAGGATATGGTCGGTCTTCATCGGCCCGTACTTGGTCGACACCGTCGTCCCCTCGATCAGCGGCAGCAGGTCGCGCTGCACGCCCTCGCGGCTGACCGATCCGCCGCGCACGTCGCTGACCGCGATCTTGTCGATCTCGTCGAGGAAGACGATGCCGTTGGCCTCGGCGTCGGCCAGCGCGGCGCGGCTGACCTCGTCCTGGTCCAGTCTCTTGTCCGATTCCTCCTCGACCAGCTTGGCCCAGGCGGCGCGGACGTTGAGCTTGCGGCGCTTGGTGCGGTTGCCGCCGAACGCCTTGCCCATCATGTCGCCGAGGTTGATCATGCCGACATTCCCGCCCATGCCGGGAATCTCGAACGGCATCTGCGGCTGGTCCTCCAGCTCGATCTCGATCTCGGTCTCGTCGAGGACATGGTCGCGGAAGCGCTGGGCGAAGGCGGCACGCGTCGCCTCGCTGGCATCCTTGCCGACCAGGGCGTCGAGCAGGCGGCCGAGGGCCGCCTCCTCGGCCTTGTCGCGGACGGCGGCGCGGCGGCGCTCCTTCTCCAGCCGGATCGCCTCCTCGACGAGGTCGCGGGCGATCTGCTCGACATCCCGGCCGACATAGCCGACCTCGGTGAACTTGGTCGCCTCGACCTTCACGAAGGGCGCGTCGGCGAGCTTGGCGAGACGGCGGCTGATCTCGGTCTTGCCGCAGCCGGTCGGCCCGATCATCAGGATGTTCTTCGGGCTGACCTCGTCGCGCAGGTCGGGCGAAAGGCGCTGCCGCCGCCAGCGGTTGCGCAGCGCCACCGCGACGGCGCGCTTGGCCTCCTGCTGCCCGACGATATGCGCGTCGAGCGCGGCGACGATGGCTTTGGGGGTCAGGGATTCGTTCATTTCAATCCTCGCGCGTCATGCCGGCGAAAGCCGGCATCGCTTCGTTTCGGGGCGACGTTTGATCAGGCGGCGTCTTCGATCGTCTCGATGGTCAGCCGGTCGTTGGTGAACACGCAGACCTCGGCGGCGATCGCCATCGCCTTGCGGCATATCTTCTCGGCATCGACCTCGTAGTCGACCAGCGCGCGGGCGGCGGCCAGCGCGTAATTGCCGCCGGAGCCGATCGCCGCGATGCCGGCCTCGGGCTCCAGCACGTCGCCATTGCCGGTGAGGATCAGGGTCACGTCCTTGTCGGCGACGATCATCATCGCCTCCAGGTTGCGGAGGTACTTGTCGGTCCGCCAGTCCTTCGCAAGCTCGACCGCGGCGCGCAGCAGCTGGCCGCGATGTTGCTCCAGCTTGCGCTCCAGCCGCTCGAAGAGGGTGAAGGCGTCGGCGGTGGCGCCGGCGAAACCGGCGATCACGTTGCCGTCGCCCAGCCGGCGCACTTTCTTCGCATTGGGCTTCATCACCGTGTTGCCCATGCTGACCTGGCCGTCGCCGGCGATGACGACGCGGCCGTTCCGCCGCACCGAAAGGATGGTGGTGCCGTGCCAGACGGCGCCTGCATGATGTTCGTTCCCGCTCATGGCGCGGCATATGGGCGGGCGATCGCGATGCTGCAACGCGGGGGGCGGTAAGCGAATCGAAACGGATGCGTGATTAACACCCGTTCATCGGGGTGGAGCAGACGATGGCGCTTTCAAAGGATGTGGCGCTGACGACGCCGGCGCAGGAGCGGCTGGAGGTCCTCGCCGCCCTCACCGGCCATTTCGCACATGACTTCAACAATCTGCTGACGGTGATCCGCGGCTCGGCCGAGTTCCTGGCGCGCGGCGACCTGACCGAGGAGGGGTGCCGCACCCACCTCGCCGCGATCGTCGCCGGCACCGGGGCGGCGGCGCGGCTCACCAGCCGCCTGCTCGCCTTCGCGCAGCGCCTGCCGCTGCGGCCGCGGCCGGTGTGCCTGGCCGGAGTGATCGATACGATTCGCCACGAACTCGCCGAGGATCCGCGGATCACGGTGCGCGTGCTGATGGCGCCGACGCTGCGCGCGGTGATGGTGGATCCCGAGCAGCTCCTCGCCGTGCTGCGCAGCGCGGTCGAAAATGCACGCGAGGCGATGCCCGATGGCGGCGTGCTGACCTTCACCGCGGTCAACCATGCCGGTGCCGGCGGCGTGCCGCAGATCCGCCTGTCGATCGCCGATACCGGCATCGGCATGGGCGTCGACGTGCGCGACCGTGCGTTCGAGCCGTTCTTCACCACCAAGCCGCTCGGCGACGCGCCGGGCCTCGGCCTCAGCCACGTCTACGGCTTCGCGGTGCAGTCGGGCGGCGCCACCAGCCTCGACAGCGCGCCGGGCCGCGGCACCACGCTCATCCTGATCCTGCCCGCCGCCGAGGCCGCGGTCGAGGCGCAGCGGGTCCGCGGCAGCGTGGCGCCGGGCACCCGCGTGCTGCTGGTCGAGGACAGCAATGCCGTCGCCGCCTTCGCCGAGGCGCTGCTCGCCGACATGGGCTGTGCGGTCACCCGTGCCGCCTGCGCCGAGGACGCGCTCGACCGGCTGCGCGCGGCGACCGCCGGCTTCGACATCATGTTCTCCGACATCGTCATGCCGGGGATGAGCGGCCTCGACCTCGCCGCCCTGGTCCGCGCCGAGCTGCCGCGCCTGCCGATCCTGCTTGCGACCGCCTATAGCGAGGCGGCGGCGCGCGACGGCTCCGATTTCCCGATTCTCGCCAAGCCCTATCGCCGCGACGCGTTGATGGCAATGATGGGCGACGCGCTGGCCGCGTGATCGCCCCGCCCCCCCCCGTTCTGCGGCCCGCTTCATTCTGCGGCCCCGTTCATCCTGCGGTCACCCGCCTGTGCGAAGCTGATGCGCCCAGGGAGGACAAGAACATGATCGAACGCACGGGACTCCTGCCGCGCATCCTGCTTCTGCTGGGGCTGATCGCGGCATCGTTCAGCCTGGCGAGCTGGAGCGGAGACGGCGATTGCGACATCGCCGGGATCGACGCCGATGGCGGCGCGCCGTCGCTGGATCTGAACAACGACTGCTGATTGCGGCGCACCGGCTGATCGCAACACGCCCGCGGGCGGGCGTTCGGCGCTTTAGCTGTCGATGAAGTTGTTCGGGGCGACAGGATTCGAACCTGCGACCCCCACACCCCCAGTGTGATGCGCTACCAGGCTGCGCTACGCCCCGACCAGAGCCGCGCGCTTTAGTCGCGACGCCGAAGGAGCGCAAGCGCGGTGCGCAACCGTCCCGCCCGGGAACCGGGCACAGCGCCCGGCCGGTTGCACGAAGCAGCGCGATCGTGATAGGCGCGCGGCCACTTTGAGCGGCCGAGGGCGGCCGTCCCCCCATCACCGGATCGCGCAATGTTCTCCTCTCCCGCTTACGCACAGGCGGCCGGTGCGGCCGGCACCTCCACCAGCAGCACGATCTTCTTCGTCGGCCAGTTCGTCCTGATCGGCCTGATCTTCTACTTCCTCATCATCCGGCCGCAGCAGAAGCGCGCGCGGGAGCACCGCGCGCTCATCGACGCGGTCAAGAAGGGCGATCAGGTGGTGACCGCCGGCGGCATGATCGGCCGCGTCACCAAGACCGACGAGAACGAGGTCGAGGTCGAGATCGCCCCGAACGTCCGGGTCCGCGTCATCAAGGGCACGCTGACCGAGGTACGCACGGTCGGCACCAAGCCCGCCAACGACTGATCGCACCATGCTCGACTTCCCGCGCTGGAAGGTCCTTTCGATCTCGCTGAGCCTGCTGCTCGGCGTCCTGCTGGCGATCCCGAGCCTGCTGCCGGAGCGGGTGACCGCGACCTGGCCGTCGTTCCTGGCGCCGCGCATCAACCTCGGCCTCGACCTCGCCGGCGGCAGCCACCTGCTGCTGGAGGCGGACATCGCCGACGTCGCCAAGCAGCGGCTCGAGGCGATGGAGGAACAGGTCCGCGGTGAGATGCGCCGCGCCGATCCCAGGATCGACATCGGCGACATCTCGACGCTTGGCGGACGCCTCAGCTTCTTCGTCCGCGATTCGCGGCAGCTCGACGCCGCGGTCGATCGCGCCCGCACGCTGACGACCGCGGTCGGCGTCACCGGGCAGCGCGACTGGAACGTGGCGGTGGTCGATTCGACCCGCATCGTCATGACCCCGACGGCCGAGGGGCTGAAGGCCGAGACCGAGAAGGCGATGGACGTCGCCACCGAGGTCGTCCGCAAGCGCATCGACGAGCTCGGCACCCGCGAGCCGACGATCATCCGCCAGGGCGACGACCGCATCCTCGTCCAGGTGCCGGGTCTCGAGGACCCGTCCGCCTTGAAGGCGCTGCTCGGCAAGACGGCGAAGCTGGAGTTCAAGCTGGTCGACCAGACCGCGACGATCGAGCAGCTCCAGTCCGGCCGCGCGCCGGTCGGCAGCCAGATCCTGCCCTATCCCGACAATCCCGCGCGCCTGCCGGTGATCGCGGTAAAACGCCGCGCGATCCTCACCGGCGACGAGCTGGTCAAGGCCGACCAGTCCTACGACCAGAACAACCGCCCGACCGTCACCATCGGTTTCAATGCGTCCGGCGGACGCAAGTTCGCGCGGGTGACGCAGGATAATACCGGCAAGCCCTTCGCGATCATCCTCGACAACCAGGTGATCTCGGCGCCGAACATCAACGAGGCGATCCTCGGCGGCAGCGCCTCGATCTCCGGCAACTTCACCGTCGACAGCGCCAACCAGCTCGCCATCGCGCTGCGCTCGGGCAAGCTGCCGATCGCGCTCAAGGTCATCGAGCAGGGGACGGTGGGTGCCGGCCTCGGCGCCGATTCGATCCGCGCCGGCGTCGTCGCCTCGATCGTCGCGACCGTCGCCGTCGTCGCCTTCATGCTGCTGACCTACGGGCGCTTCGGCTTCTACGCGAATTGCGCGGTGGTGCTGAACATCTTCGTCATCCTCGGCGTGCTGGCGCTGCTCAAGGGCACGCTGACCCTGCCCGGCATCGCCGGCTTCGTGCTGACGATCGGCACGGCGGTCGACGCCAACGTGCTGATCAACGAGCGCATCCGCGAGGAGCGGCGCCGCGGCCGGTCGATCCTCCAGTCGGTCGAGCTCGGCTACAAGGAAGCGAGCCGCACGATCTTCGAGGCGAATGTCACCCATGCCATCGCCGGCTTGATCATGCTGATGCTCGGTTCCGGCCCGGTGAAGGGCTTCGCGGTCGTCCTCCTGATCGGCATCGCCACCTCGGTGTTCACCGCCGTCCTGTTCACCCGGATGCTCGTCGTCGGCTGGATCCGCCGCAAGCGCCCGACCGAGATGGTGATATGACGGCCACCTGCAATCCTCCCCGGAACGGGGAGGGGGACCGCGCGCAGCGCGGTGGAGGGGGCGCCCCACAAGCGGTGTCGCCCGTGGCGCCCCCCCTCCACCACCGGCTTCGCCGGCGGTCCCCCTCCCCGCGGGCGGGGAGGAATTTCGAGGTTACCCCATGCGCCTGCTGAAGCTCGTCCCCGACAACACGAACCTGCCGTTCGTCTCGCTGCGCTACTGGGCGTTCGGGCTGACGATGATCCTGACCGTGCTGGCGGTCGCCGCCGTCGCGGTGCGCGGGCTCAACATGGGCGTCGACTTCGTCGGCGGCGTGATGGTCGAGGCGCAGTTCCCGACCGCCCCCTCGCTCGACAAGATCCGCGACGACATCTCGCGGCTCGACGTCGGCGAGGTCCAGCTGCAGCAGGTCGGCAGCGCCAACGGCGTGCAGATCCGCCTGCCGGCGCCGCAGAGCGCCGATCCCGAAGCCTCGGCCAAGCTGGTCTCGACGGTCGAGAAGGGCCTGCGCGCCGATTTCCCCGGCGTCACCTTCTCGCAGCAGCAGAGCGTGTCGGGCAAGGTCTCCGGCGAGCTGGTCCGGAACGGCGTGCTCGCCGTGTTCCTGGCGGTGTTCGGCATCGCGATCTTCTCGTGGCTCCGTTACGAATGGCAGTTCGGCGTGTCGACCTTCGTCGCGATCTCGCACGACGTGCTGATGACGCTCGGCTTCTTCGCGATCACCCGCTTCGAGTTCGACCTGAACATCGTCGCCGCGGTGCTGACGATCGTCGGCTACTCGATCAACGACAAGATGGTGATCGACGACCGCATCCGCGAGAACATGCGCAAATACCGGCAGATGGACATGAGCGCGCTGATCGACCTGTCGGTCAACGAGACCCTGCCGCGCACGGTGATGACCTCGATCACCATCCTGCTCGCGCTCGGATCGCTGCTGATCCTCGGCGGCCATGTGCTGCGCGGCTTCACCGCGGCGATGATCCTCGGCATCATCGTCGGCACCTATTCCTCGGTCTATGTCTCCTCCTCGCTGCTGATCTCGCTGGGCCTGCGTCCCGGCGCGACCCGCAAGGCCGCGACCGCGCCCGCCGGCGAGCGGATCCGCAAGGACCCGCAGCCCTGAGCCTGCGGATCGACCGCGACGAGATCCCCGGCGGGCCGGTCGTCACCGGCTTCTCGTCGGGCGGCGGCTTCAAGGTCAGCGGGACGGTCTATCCGGGCGGCGTGCTGCTGACCCCCGAATGGGCGGCCGACTGGCCGGCGCCGGCGGCGACGCCCGCCGCGTTCGCGCCGCTCCTGGCGCTCGATCCCGTGCCGGAGTTCGTGCTGCTCGGCACCGGTGCCGCGATGGCCTTCGCCGACCGCGCGCTGGTCGAGGCGCTGGAGGCGCAGGGCGTCGGCATCGAGGCGATGGACAGCCGCGCCGCGGCGCGCGCCTGGGGGGTGCTGCGCGGCGAAGGGCGATGGATCGCCGCCGCGCTGATGCCGCTCTGAGATCGCGTGCAGGGCCGCTTTCCCTCGCCCGAACGCTCGGCTAAGACCGGCGCCATGTCGCGCTTCGCTTTCCGCCCGCTCGCCGCCCTTGCGGTTGTCGCCCTGCTCGCCGGCTGCGCCACGGGCAAGAACAAGGCGGACACCAAGTACGTCGCGATGGACGTCAACACGCTCTACAATGCGGCGCTCGACCGGCTGAACCGCCACCAGTACAAGACCGCCGCGCAGGTCTTCGACGAGGTCGAGCGGCAGCATCCCTATTCGGTCTGGTCGCGCCGCGCCCAGCTGATGAGCGCGTTCTCCTATTACCTCGCGCATGATTATACGTCGTCGATCGAATCCGCGCGGCGCTTCCTGTCGATCCACCCGGGCAATCGCGACGCGCCTTATGCCTATTACCTGATCGCGGTCGACTATTACGAGCAGATCCGCGACGTGAATCGCGACCAGAAGATCACCCAGCAGGCGATGGACGCGCTGGGCGAGCTGATCCGCCGCTATCCCGACACCCGCTATGCCGCCGACGCGCGGATCAAGGTCGACCTCGTCCGCGACCATTTGGCCGGCAAGGAGATGGAGGTCGGCCGCTTCTACCAGCGCCGCGGCAACTGGATCGCCTCGGTGATCCGCTTCCGCAAGGTGGTCGACGAGTACCAGACCACCAGCCAGGTGCCGGAGGCGCTGATGCGCCTGACCGAATCCTACCTCGCCCTCGGCCTCTCCGCCGAGGCGAACAAGACGGCGGCGGTGCTCGGCGCGAATTATCCGGGCACCAAATGGTACGAGCACGCCTATGAGCTCGTCACCGAGAAGAAGCCACGCGGCAAGGACGCGTGAGCAAAACCCTCTCCTCTTGAAGGGCAGAGGACTTTCCCAGGCGCAGTTCCAGCCGTCACGGCACTTTCAACCGGTCGTGCCCGCACGGGGGCGATGACCGGGCTGCAGACTTCGGTGCCGACCTACTGGCGGAGGTCCCTCCGACAGCTCACCGTATCCAGTCGGCCACCTGCGTCGCCACCTGGTTGGCGGCCACGTTCAGCGCCGCCGCCACCGCATGCGCCTCGGCCGCGCTGACCGGCGCGGTGGCCTCGAAGCGGCGGGTCTCGATGTTTTCGGCGCCGCGGGTCTGCTTGATCGCGTCGTAGGTGACGACGACCTTCATCGCCTGCACGTCGAGGCCGAACCGCTCCAGGTCGCCGCTCAGGCGCTGGCCGGGGTCGATGGTCGACTGGCGCGGGTTCAGCACCACCTTGCCGGTGCGCGCGGCGATGGTGTTGGCCAGCAGCTGCTGGAACAGCCGGTTGGGCGCCTCCACCCATTGCGCGTCCTTGAGGTAGGTGACGCTGTTGGCGCCCGCGGTGACCGGCACCCGCACGGTCAGCAGCGACTGCGGCACCGACGGCGTGTAGACGGTGATCGCCTCGCCCGGGCCGGCCTTGCGGACGGCGTCGGCGGGCAGCGTCTCCGCCGGGGTCAGCGCCATCAGGAAGGGCGGGGTCTTGGGGCCGAAGCTGATGCAGCCGGCCAGCGGCAGGGCGATCAACGCGGCGGCGACGGCCTTGGACGGGATGCGCATCATTTGCCCTCGTAATCGGGAAGCTTGGAACCGCCGATCAGCCCGCCCGCGCCGCCGCGGTCGAGCCGGCCGGCCACCGCGGTCAGCGCCTCGGCCATGTCGCGCAGGTCGCGCACCAGCAGGCCGACTTCCGGAACGGTCTGCTTCGAGAAGTTCTGGATGCCCGGCCGCGCGTCGTTGATCGCCGAATCGAGGTTGGCCATCGTCGCCTGCGCCGAGGAGGCGGCCTTGCGGAAGTCGGCCATGGCTGGGCCGACGTCGTTCTGGACGACCTTGTCGGTGCTGGCGGCGAGCTGGCCCATCTTCTCGGCGGCGTCGCCGGCCTGCTTGATCGCGATCCTCGTCTGGGCGAGCGTGTCGGCGATCTCCGGCCCGCGCGCGGCGAGCGCGCCGCTGAGCTTGTCGACATTGGCGAGGATGCCGCTGATCGACTTCTGATTCTGGTCGGACAGCAGCAAGGTCAGCTTCCCGGTCAGCGTCGTCAGTCGCTCGAGCAGCGCGGGGGCGGTGCTGAGCAGCGCGCCGAGGCCGCTGCGCTTGGTCGGAATGACGGGCACGCCGAACGGCCCCGGCGCGGTGATCGGCGGCCTGCCGCGGATCGCGCCGTCCAGGTTGATCTGGCTGACGCCGGTGAAGCCGACGCCGGCGATCGAGGCGGTGGTGCCCTGCAGGACGGGCGTATCGCCGTCGACGGCGATGCGGACGCGGACCAGGTCCGGCGTCTCCGGCATCAGCTTGATCTGCTCGATCTTGCCCGACGGCACGCCGGCATAGGTGACGGTCGAACCCTTGGCGAGGCCGTCGACCGACTGGCCGAAGAAGATGTCGTAGCGGTGGACATTGTCGCCCGACAGGTTGGCGATCCACAGGAGGAAGCCGAGCGTCGCGACGACCAGCGCGAGGACGATCCCGCCGACGAGGACGTGGTTCGAACGTGTCTCCATCAGGCCCTCATCTCATTCTTCCGCCTGGGCCTCGGCCCGCTCCGCCGCCTCGGCCGCGACGCGTCCGCGCGGGCCGTTGAAATACTCCTGGATCCACGGGTGATCCAACGCCAGCAATTCCGGGATCGTTCCGACCGCGATGACCCGCTTGTCGGCGAGCACCGCGACCCGGTCGCAGATCGCGTGGAGCGTGTCGAGATCGTGGGTGATCAGGAACACCGTCAGCCCCAGCGTGTCGGCGAGGCTCCGGATCAGCTCGTCGAAGGCGGCGGCGCTGATCGGGTCGAGGCCCGCAGTCGGCTCGTCGAGGAACAGCAGCTCGGGATCGAGCGCGAGGCTGCGGGCCAGCCCGGCGCGCTTCTTCATGCCGCCCGACAGCTCGGAAGGGAATTTGGGGCCGGCCTCCTCGGGCAGGCCGACCATGCCGACCTTGTAGGCGGCGATCTCGTCGAGGAGCACCTCGCCGAGGTCGTAATACTCGCGCAGCGGCACCTGCACGTTCTCGGCGACGGTGAGGGTCGAGAACAGCGCCCCGTTCTGGAACAGCACGCCCCAGCGGCGGCGCACGTTCGTCGCCTCGGTATCGTCGCGGTCGATCATCGACTGGCCGAAGACCTCGACGCTGCCTTCCATCGGGTGCTGCAGCCCGATGATCGACCGCATCAGCACCGACTTGCCGGTGCCCGATCCGCCGACCACGCCCAGGATCTCGCCGCGCTTCACCACGAGGTCCAGATTCTCGTGGACGACCTGCGTGCCGAAGCCGTTCTTCAGCCCGTGAACGACGATGACGTCGTCGCTGCCCCGCGCCTTCATACCCAGCCGATCGCCGCGAAGAAGACCGCGAAGAACGCGTTGACGACGATCACCAGGAAGATCGACTGGACCACCGCCGAGGTGGTGCGCAGGCCGAGCTGTTCGGCATTGCCCTCGACCAGCATGCCCTGGAAGCAGCCGGCCATGGCGATGATCAACCCGAACACCGGCGCCTTGATCAGGCCGGTCCAGACGTCGGTCATCGGCACGACCTCGCGGATGCGCTGGACGAAGGTGACCGGCGGGATGTCGAGCGAGATCCACGAGAACAGCCCGCCGCCCAGCAGCGCCAGCAGCGAGGCGTAGAAGCCGAGGAGCGGCAGCATGATCACCGTCGCCATCACGCGCGGCAGGACCAGCGATTCCATCGGCGAGATGCCGATGATCCGCATCGCATCGACCTCCTCGGCCAGACGCATCGAGCCGATCTGCGCGGCGAAGGCCGATCCCGAGCGGCCGGCGACCATGATCGCGGTCATCAGCACGCCGAGTTCGCGGAAGGTGATGCGGCCGATCAGGTTGATCGCGAAGACCTCGGCGCCGAACTGCCGGAGCTGGATCGCGCCCTGCTGGGCGATGACCACGCCGATCAGGAAGCTCATCAGCCCGACGATGCCGAGCGCCTCGACGCCCACCACCTCGAACTGGCGGACGATGGCGTTGCCGCGGAAGCGGCGCGGATTGCGGATCACCGCCCATGAGGCGATCAGCACCGAGCCGAAGAAGCCGAGCAGGCCGTAGAGCGTCCGGCCGGCGGCGACGGTCGCGTCGCCGACCTGGCGCAGCACGCGGTGGAACTGGCCCTCGGCCTCGGGCCGGCGCTGCAGCGGGTGGTCGGCGGCGGCGACCTGGTCGATCAGCTTGCGGTCCGAATCGTCGCCGCCTTCGATTGCGGCATCGTGATCGCGGGCGAGGCGGTGGACCAGCCAGGCGCCGACCGTGTCCATCCGGTCGACCCCGGAAAGATCGATGACTTTCGGCGAACCGGCGAGGCTTTCCAGCCGCCGGGGCACGGTGCCGAGCCGGGCGAGCGTCATCGGCCCGGTGAAGCGAAGCACCGGACGGTCGCCGTCGGTCTCTTCGGTAAAATCGGCGGTGGCGCTCATCGGGGGCGGACAGTGGGCGAGAAGGGAACGGACGGCAAGCCGGGACAATCGCTCGGACGGTGAAATGGTTGCTTGCCGCGCATCGCATCATAATCTTGCCACAGCACTGTCACAGGGCGCGGCGTTCATGACTCGGCCATCTCTCCTCGCTGTCGGGCGCAATGCGACCCTCGTCTTCGGCCTCACGCCCACGGAAAGGGTCCGCCGGTTCGCCACCAAGGCGGGGCTGGCCGTCACCGACGCTCTGCCCGCGGCAGGCGCGACCATCCTCGCCGACCTCGCCTTCGCCTGGGATCCCGCCTGGCTGCGCTATCTGGAGGCCGAGCCGGGCCTGGCGGTGACGATCGGCGGGCGTCCGGCGCTGGTCCACTGCCCCGATCCGGCGATCGCGCATGATGTCGAGACCGCGATGATCGCGGGCGCGCCGCTGCCCGGCAGCCTCGGCCTGCGGGAAATGCGCGTCGAGGACGGGACCGTCCTCTACAACCACATGCTGCGCAAGCGCGAGACCGCGTATCTGATGCCGCTGACGCCCGAGACCGCCTATGCGGTCGAGAAGGCGAGCTATGACGGCGCCTACAAGGGCGTCACCGACGTGCTGACGCTCTACATGTGGCGGGGTGCCGCCTTCCACCTGACGCGCTGGGCGGCGGCGACCGGCCTGTCGCCCAACATGGTGACGACGGTCGGCGCGGCGTTCTGCGTGATCGCCTTCCTGCTGTTCATGAACGGCTGGTTCTGGGCGGGGATCGCCGCCGGTCTCGTCTTCATGGTGCTCGACACCGTCGACGGGAAGCTGGCGCGCTGCACCGGCACCTCGTCGATATGGGGCAACGTGTTCGACCACGGCCTCGACCTCGTCCACCCCCCCTTCTGGTACTGGGCATGGGGACAGGGGCTGGACGAATACGGCACGCCGATGGCCTTCGGGCAGCTCTGGACGATCATCGCCGTCATCATGGTCGGCTATGTCGTGCAGCGGCTGGTCGAGGGCGCGTTCATGCGCAGCTTCGCCGGGATGCACATCCATGTGTGGGAACGGGTCGACAGCCGCTTCCGCCTGATCACCGCGCGGCGCAACCCGAACATGGTGATCCTGTTCGCCAGCCTCCTCGTCGGCCAGCCCGGCCTCGGCCTCGTCGCGGTGGCGTGGTGGACGGTGCTGTCCTGCCTGTTCCACGTCGTCCGCCTCGTCCAGGCCTGGTCGCGGCGCGCGCGCGGGGAGACGATCGTCTCCTGGCTGGTGTGATGCGCACCGCGGTCCTGCTCGCCGGCCGGCGCCCCGGCCCCGATCCGCTCGCCGTCGCCGAAGGGGTCGGTCTCAAGGTCCTGATCCCGGTCGCCGGCGAGCCGATGGTGGCGCGGGTCGCCAGGACCCTGCTCGCCTGCCCGTCGATCGGCGCGGTGCGCGTGCTGACCCAGGACATCGCCGACGTCGCCGCGGTGCTGCCCGCCGATCCGCGGCTGTCGATCCACCGTTCCGAGGGCGGCATCGCCCAGACCCTGATGACCCGTGCCGGCGGACCGGACCTGCCCTGGCCGCTATTCGTGACCACCGCCGACCATCCGCTGCTCGGCGTCGAAACGGTGGAGGACTTCATCGCGCGCAGTGCCGATGCGGACATGACCATCGGCATGGTCGAAGCGCGGGTGGTCCACCGCCGCTTCCCCGGCAACCGCCGGACCTGGCTGACCTTCCGCGGCGGGCGCTGGACCGGCGCCAACCTCTTCGCGCTGAACGGGCCGGCGGCGCTGCGCGTGCTGGCGATGTGGAGCGCGGTCGAGCAGGACCGCAAGAAGGGCTGGAAGCTGATCGCCCGCTTCGGCCCGGTGCTGCTGCTGCGCGCACTGACACGGACGATCACCATCGAGCGCGCGGTCGCCAAGGCCGGCCGGCGGCTCGGCGCGCGGGTCAGGGCGGTGCCGCTCGCCGACCCGCTCGCCGCGGTCGACGTCGACAAGCCGTCCGACCTCGCCCTCGCCCGGGAGGTGCTGGCGGCATGAAGCTCGCGATCTACGACATGGACCGGACGATCACCCGGACCGGCACCTACACGCCGTTCCTGCTCTATGCGGCGGCGCGGCTGGCACCCTGGCGACTGCTGCTGACCCCCCTCGTCGTCCTCTCGATGCTCGCCTACGCGGTGAAGGCGATCAACCGCGGCCGGCTCAAGGAGATCAACCAGGCGCTGCTCCTCGGCCGCCATCTCGACCGCGACCGGCTCGGCCCGATCGCCGAGGGTTTCGCCGAGCGAACCGTTGCGATCAACACCCTGCCGGGCGCGCTCGACCGGATCGCCGCCGATCGCGCCGCCGGCTACCGCCTGGTCCTCGCCACCGCCTCCTACCGCTTCTACGTCGAGGCGATCGCGGCGAAGCTGGGCTTCGACGACGTCATCGCCACCAACAGCATCATCGGCCTCGACAGCCGCATCCGCGCGCGGATCGACGGCGAGAACAATTACGGCCCGGCCAAGCTCCGGATGATCGAGGCATGGATGGCCGGCGCCGGCATCGCGCGCGGCGCGGCGCATATCCGCTTCTATTCGGACCACGTCTCCGACGCGCCGGTGCTGGAATGGGCGGACGAAGCCTTCGCCACCACCCCGAGCGCGAAGCTGCGGGCGCTGGCGGGGCGGCGGGGCTGGCCGGTGCTGGACTGGAGCCGGGTGGAGCTGCCGTAACCGGCCGGTCGTGAGACCGCCGGGTGGCAATCTGTCGCAACAATCCGCGATCCGCCGCAGCGACGGATCCGGCTGCGGCTCAAAATTGCGCCTGTGGCGTTCAGCCCGCGAACGTTTCGCCGGGAGGTTCCATGTATCTGACAGTCAACGGCCAGACGAAGGCGGTGGACGCCGACATCCGCACCTCGCTGCTCGATATGCTGCGCGAGCATCTCGGCCTCACCGGCACCAAGAAGGGTTGCGACCAGGGGGCCTGCGGCGCCTGTACCGTGCTGGTCGATGGCGAGCGGATCGTCTCCTGTCTCGCGCTCGCCGTCCAGTACGAAGGGCGGAGCATCACCACCGTCGAGGGGCTGGCCGATGGCGAGGCGCTGCATCCGCTGCAGCGCGCCTTCGTCGCTCATGACGGTTTCCAGTGCGGCTACTGCACGCCGGGGCAGCTCTGCTCGGCGATCGGCATGGCCGGGGAGATCGCCCGTGGTGTGCCGAGCGTGGTCACCGCCGACCTGACCGCCGACAGCATCGCGCTCGACCATGACGAGCTGCGCGAGCGGATGAGCGGCAATCTGTGCCGCTGCGGCGCGTATAACGGCATCGCCGCCGCCATTGCCGAAACCTTCGCGAAGGAGCCGGCATGACCCCGTTCAGCTTTGCCCGCGCCGCCGATCCTGCCGCGGCGGTCCATGAGGGGGTGCAGGCCGGCGCCCGTTATCTCGGCGGCGGTACCAACCTGGTCGACCTGATGCGCGAGGGGATCGAGCATCCGGCGCGGCTGGTCGACGTGACCGCGCTGCCGGCCGGGGTGAGCACCGGTGCCGATGGTGCGGTGACGATCGGCGCGGCCACGAAGAACACCGCCCTCGCCGCCGATCCGGTCATCCGCGCGCGCTATCCGCTGCTGGCCCGCGCGATCCTCGCCGGTGCCTCGGCGCAGATCCGCAACATGGCGACGGTCGGCGGCAACATCCTGCAGCGGACCCGCTGCGCCTATTTCTACGACCCGGCGACGGCCTGCAACAAACGCGCACCCGGCAGCGGCTGCGACGCGATCGGCGGGTTCAACCGGATGCACGCGATCCTCGGCGCCTCGCCGGCCTGCGTCGCCACCCATCCGTCCGACATGTGCGTGGCGCTCGCCGCGCTCGATGCGATCGTCCATCTCGACGGACCGGCCGGGCCGCGCCGCCTGCCGCTGACCGAGCTCCACCGCCTGCCGGGAGACCGGCCCGACTTGGAGACCGCGCTCGCCCCCGGCGAACTGATCGTCGCGGTCGAGCTGCCACCCCTGCCCTTCGCGGTGCGCAGCACCTATCGCAAGGTCCGCGACCGGGCGAGCTATGCCTTCGCGCTGGTCTCGGTCG
>Ga0207668_10000907_pt1 | contig 17834 bp, 14 predicted proteins | sample KBSS43metaG_FD_184323 | JGI IMG/M metagenome (GOLD analysis project Ga0207668, IMG submission 184323) | Switchgrass rhizosphere microbial communities from Kellogg Biological Station, Michigan, USA - KBS S4-3 metaG (SPAdes) (version 2) | ecosystem: Host-associated > Plants > Roots > Rhizosphere... | reverse complement strand
TCGGTGGTCCCACGACATTGCCGAGACGCAGGGTGCCGCGCTCAACTTCCCGATCATCGCCGACCACGACCGCAAGGTCGCGACCCTGCTCGACCTGATCCACCCCGCTGCCTCGGATACGACGACGGTCCGCACCGTGCTGGTCATCGACCCGCAGAAGAAGTTGCGGCTGACCTTGACCTATCCCGCCTCGACCGGCCGCAACTTCGCCGAGATCCTGCGGGCCATCGACAGCCTGCAACTGACCGATCGCCACAAGGTCGCAACCCCGGCGGACTGGCAGCAGGGTGGGGACGTGATCATCGTCCCCTCGCTCGACGATGCCGCGGCGGCGGCGCTGTTCCCCGATGGATGGACCACGCACAAACCGTATCTGCGCACCGTGCCGCAGCCGGTGGCGGCCGAATAGGGGGCGCAGGAAGAACGATGGGCAATCCGTGCCTGATCATTCCCGGCCTGCTCGGCTCAGGCCCCGATCACTGGCAGACCCGCTGGGAGGCGGTGCGTGACGACTGCACGCGCGTCGACCTGACCGGCTGGGATAATCCGCGCCGGGAGACCTGGGTCGCCGCGCTCGACCGCGCGATCGGCGGGACCGATCGCCCGATCCTGGTCGGCCACAGTCTTGGCTGCCACGCCGTCGCCTGGTGGACCGCGATGGCCGGGGAGCGTGCGGGGCTGGTCGCCGGCGCGCTGCTGGTGGCGCCGCCCGATGTCGAGCGTGCGGGCTGCGATCCGCGGCTGCAGCGCTTCGCGCCGACCTGCGCGGTGCGGCTCCCGTTCCCGACCGTCCTCGTCGCCAGCCGCACCGATCGCTATGCGACGCTCGACCGCGCGCTCGCGATGGCGGCGCGCTGGAACGCGGCCTTCGTCGATATCGGCGATGCCGGGCACATCAATGCCGAATCAGGCCTCGGGGACTGGCCGGCCGGGCAGGACATCCTCGACACCCTGCTCCGCCGCGCCGATCCGGCGGCCGCGAAGGGCGCATCTCTTTCACGGACGAAAGCATGACCAAGCGAATGGCGCTTGCCGCGCGCGATGACATCGCCGGCGACGGCGATCCCTGGGACCTCGCGGTCATCGGCGCGCGGCTGCGCGGCGCGCGCGACCGCTGGCGCGACGCGCACCACCGCCATCTCGAAATCGGCGTCGACGGCTTCCCCTCGCGCGCCAAGGTCGAGGCGATCGTCGGCGACCTGTGCGCGGCCTTGTTCCCGCAGCGTCTCGGCGATGCCCGCGGCGCAGTCGACGAGGACGCCTATGTCGAGGCGACCCTGCGCCGCGCACTTGCCGCCTTGCGCGGTCAGGTCGCGCTGGAGCTGCGCTACTGGAGCGCGGAAAGCGCGCAGCCCTTCGCCGATGCCGATGTCGAGACGATCCTGCGCCATTTCGCCGCCGGCCTGCCCGAGATCCGCGCGCTGATCGACACCGATGTCGAGGCGGCGTTCATGGGCGATCCGGCGGCGCGCAGCGTCGACGAGATCCTGATCTGCTACCCCTGCGCGCTCGCCGTCATCCATCACCGCCTGGCGCATCGGCTGCACGGCCTCGGCGCGCCGCTGATCGCGCGGATTATCTCGGAGGTCGCAAATTCGCGGACCGGCATCGACATCCACCCTGGCGCTTCGATCGGGCCGAGCTTCTTCATCGACCACGGTACGGGCGTGGTGATCGGCGAAACCGCGATCATCGGCGCGCGCGTCCGCCTCTACCAGGCGGTGACCCTGGGTGCGCGCAAGCTGCCGGCGGACGGCGGTGGTCTGGGTGTGCGCGAGCGCTTCGCCCGCCACCCGATCGTCGAGGACGACGTCGTCATCTATGCCGGCGCGACGATCCTCGGCCGGGTGACGATCGGTCACGGATCGACGATCGGCGGCAATGTCTGGCTGATCGAGGACGTGCCGCCCAACAGCCTGGTCACGCAGGCAGAGGTGCGGCACCGCATCTCGACGCGGCTGGCGGAGATCGTGGCTTAGCGGCGTCGCCGCCGGTCACATCATCCTGAGCAGGCTCTTGATAGGCATGAAGGCGAAGGCCACCGAGCTGTCGGCCACGCCGTAGGGCATGAACAGCTCCTTGCCGATCTTCATCGCCCCGCAGGTGTAGACGACATTGGGGACATAGCCCTCGCGGTCCTCGTCGGCGGCGGACAAGATCGGCTGAATGGTGCGGCCGAGCACCTTCGACGGGTCGTCCTTGTCGAGCAGCGCCGCACCAATCGAATATTTGCGCATCGCGCCGACGCCGTGGGTCAGCAGCAGCCAGCCCTCGTCGATCTCGATGGGCGGGCCGCAATTGCCGATCTGGACCAGCTCCCACGGATAGCGGGGCTTGAGCAGCATCTCGCCCTCGTCCCAGGTGCCGATGTCGTTGGAGGAAATGATGAACAGGTTCTCGCCATCCTGGCGGCCGATCATCTTGTACTGGCCGTCGACCTTGCGCGGGAACAACGCCATGCCCTTGTTGCGCGCCGCCGATCCCTTCATCGGGACCAGGTCGAAGCTCCTGAAATCACGGGTCCGCATCAGCTCGGACTGGATCTCCCGGCCCGAATAGGCGGTGTAGGTGCCGATCCACTCGGTCGAGCCGTCATCATGGGTAAAGTGAACGAGGCGGAGGTCCTCCAGCCCGTTGCGCTGCGCCGCAGTGATCGGGAAGATCACCGTCCCGGAAAGCGTGCTGTCCTTGTGGCGGTGTACGCAGACCGGCCCCTCGCCGATCATCGGCAACGACGCTTCGGGCATCTCGACCGAGTTGGCAGCGGTGGCGAAAGGCGGCTCGGGCAGCAGCTCGAACCCGCGGTCGGGCGAGACGATGCCCTCGCGGAAGGCAACGGAGGAGATATGACCCTCGCCGACCGCGCGCAGCGAAATGACGACGCGCACAGCGCCCTCGCTCAGCCCCGACTGATCGGGGTGCGGGACGACGCTCGGGTTCATCAGCGCGGCGGCGGCGTAGCTATACTCATGGCAGAAATAGGCGCCGAGGAGCTGCTTCTTCTCCTCGTGAATGCGCGCGCCGTCGAGCCGCATCTGTTCTTCGATCTCGTCGTAGCGCATCTGGAAGACCTGCCGGGTCTGCCAGTGGCGCGCCTCGAAGTCCCGGAGGACGAGGCCGAGTTCGGATCGGGTGGTGCGCATGTCCATCGCCAGCACCTCGCGGATGATCCGCTCGGTCCGGCCGAGGGTGCGGCCGACCGCCGTATTGGCGACATGGAATGGGCGGACGACGACCCGTGAAGGATCGGCCTGCAAACGCAGGGCATGGTTGAACAGGTCAGTCATGCCAGGCTGGCAGGCCCCTTATTCCGCAGCGACGCGCAGATATTGCCCGGATGTCGACTCGTTGAGAAGCCTGTTTATGGCAATCGTGGCGAAGTGGAACGCCAGCACCGATTCTGCGCCGCGGTTGCGGTTCGGTCCGGCCGGCGTCAGCCCGTCGAAACACTCGCCGCTCGCTGGATCGGCCATGCGGGCGGCCAGGTCGTTATCGCCCAGGAACCAGCGATAGGCGCGTACCGCCTCCTCGCGCCAACGCTCCTCGCCGGTGACGGCATAAGCGATCTGGCAGGCATCGATCGTCGCCTGCGCCTCGAGCGGCTGCTGGTCATAGGGCAGCGGCGGCTCATATGCGCGGCCGAAGCTCTCCGAACCGACCGCGCGGAAGCGGCCATCATCGGTCTTTTGGTGGCCGACGATCCACTCCAGTGTCTCCAGCCCGCAAGCGGTGAAGTCGCGACGACCGAGCGCCCGACCGGCGCGGAGCAGCGCCTCGGGGAGGCGGCAATTATCGTAGGCGAGGACGATTTCGAACCAAGCCCAGTCGGGCCGCCGGGCTGCGGCGAGCAGGGCGAGCAGTTCGTCGCCAAAATTGGCGAGAATCTGCTGACAGAGGCCGTGACCGGGATGAGCCTCCAGCATCGCCGCAGCGGCGAGCATCATGAAGGCGCGGGCGCGCGGGCTGGTGAAATTGGGGGCGAATGCGGCAACCTGATCAAACAGCGCCGAAGCCCAGCGCCGGCTCTCCTCGTGCCGGGCGTCGCGGGCGGTGACCGCGATCGCCCAGAGCGTGCGGCCGCAGCTGTCATCCGATCCGCGATCCTCGAGCCAGCGACGGTCAAAGCCCATGAAATTGCGGAAGCTCGCCGTCTCCGGGTTCCACGCATCCTGCACGAAGGCGGCGTAGATCGTCCACCAGCGGTCATGCGTCGCGCTGTCGAGGTGCTCGAGCTTGCTCATCAGCATCAACGCGCGGGCATTGTCGTCGACGCAATAGCCATGCTCGCGATTGGGCACCGCGAAGACGCTGTGCTGGAGCATTCCGGTCGAATCGCTCAGTCGCTCGATCGCCCGGAAGTCGGCATTCTTCGGGATCTGCACGGAGACTGCGGGCACGATCCGCCCAGGCCGCGCGCTCTGGACCGCGTGGAACAGCGCCATGGCCGCCTCGGCAAGCCGCGGCCAGATCATCGTCCGGCCGAGCGCGTAGGTGCGCAGCCGCAGTGCATTGCGTGCGTCATCATCGGCGAAGAGATCGATCACGGCATCGGCGATCCCCTCGCTGCTGCCGAAGTCGACGAGGACGCCGTGGCCGTCGGCGAGCAGCTCCTTGGCGTGAACATACGGCGTCGAGACCACCGGCTTGCCGAGGCCGACGGCGTAGGCAAGCGTGCCCGAGGTCACCTGCTCGGGGTTGAGATAGGGGGTGACGTAGACGTCGGCAGCGGTCAGGTAATCGAGCAGCTCGTCATTCTCGACGAAGGTGTTCACCCAGCGGATGTTGCCGGCGACGCCGAGATCGGAGGCCAGCATCTGCAGCGAGTCGCGGTAACGCTCCCCTTCATGGGCGACGAGATGCGGATGGGTCGCGCCCACGATCAGGTATACCGTGTCGGGGAAACGCTCGACGATCTTCGGCATCGCGGCGATCACGTTCTCGACGCCCTTACCCGGCGAGAGCAGGCCGAAGGTCATCACGACACGCCGCCCCTCGAGACCAAAGGCCGGCTTCATCGCCTCTGGCTCGGTCAGCGGGCGGTCTGGGATGCCGTGCGGAATGACGGCAATCTGGCGCGCCGAGGCGCCGTAGACGCTCTCCAGCAGCTCGCGCCCGCGATCGGCCATGACGATCAGCCGGGCGGCGCGCGCGATGATTGCATCCAGCACGCGGCGCTCGTCGGGGTTCGGCCGCTCCAGCACGGTATGGAGGGTGACGACCAGCGGCACGGTGATGCGGTCGAGCAGCTTGAGGATATGCTCGCCGGCCGAGCCGCCGAAGATGCCATATTCGTGCTGCAGCCAGACGATGTCGTAATTGCCGTTCTCGATCGTTCGGGCGGTGGCGAGATAGCTCGCGATCTCCCGCTGCTCGATCGTGCCGCGCACCGCTTCCGGATAATCGTAGCTGCGACCGTCATCGTTCATCGCGAAGACGTCGACCGCCGTTTCCGGGTAGCGCAGGCGGAGGGCATTGTAGATGTCGGTGGTGTAGGTCGCGATGCCGCAACGGCGCGGAAGAAAATTTCCGATCAAGGCGATCCGGCCGATATCCTCGCCGCCGGTCACCGAATGCAGCGCGCCCTGCTGACCTTTTGCCAACCGACCACTCCTCGTACCCTGAAACCGCAACTTCGCGGTGCAAGCTGAACAATCTGAAAGGTAAAAGGTTTCATGCCCGTTGCAATGCAGCAATGGCAAAATGACGGCAGGCATCGCTTTCGTGGGCCGCGCTTGACCTTGCGCAGCACAGGTTCGAAAGGGCTCGCCCCACCGCTGCACAGGACCGTGACGCCAGCGTGACCGCGACGACTTCCGTCCTCATCATGGGCTACGGCGCTTTCGGCCGCGCGCTGTTCCACGCGCTCGAACCGAACGAGGGGCTGGCGATATCGGTATACCGGCGCACGCCCAATGCCGATACCGACCCGCTCTCGGCAGCGGCCATCTACCACGACCTGCCGGGGGTTCCGCTCGATCGCTTCGATATCGTGCTGGTTGCGGTGCCGAGCTATGCGGTCGAGGAGACGGTCGGCGCCCTCCCGCTTCGGCGCGACGGGCGAGACCCGGTGTTCATCTCCTGCGCGAAAGGGATCGATTCGGCGACAGGCCTGTTCCCCTCGGCCCTGCTCGCCCGCCTGACGGCCTCGCGGCGCTATGGTGCGCTGTCGGGGCCGAGCTTCACCGACGAGATGGTCGCGGGCAAGCGCACCATGGTCGCGGTGGCGACGCCGGATCTCGACCTGGCGCGGTCGGTCTCCGCGCGGCTCCAGACCACGGGCTTTCGTCTGGAGCCGACCGATGACGTCAACGGTCTGCAGTTCTGCAGCGTCGCCAAGAACATCATCGCGCTCGGCGCCGGAATCAGCGATGCGCTGAGCTATGGCGAGAACTACCGTGCGGCCTTCGTGGCGCGCGGGGTGGTCGAGTTGACCGACCTGTTGCCGCGGTTGGGCGGGCAGGCGAAGACCCTTCACAGCATCGGCGGCCTTGGCGACATCCTGCTCACCTGCGTGTCGCCCCGCTCACGCAACTACCGGATGGGCTTCGCCATCGGCTCGCGCGGCTCGTCCGAGACCATCATGTCGGAGGGGCTGAGCTCGGCCACCGCCTTCGTCCGCTATCTGGAGGGGCAAGGAATCTTCTCGCCCTATTTCGAGCGGATCGTGGCGGCGATCGACCGGCCGGAGAGCATCGGCGACCTGCTCAACGACTGATCGGCGCGCTATCGGCCGACCGTCAGCAATGTTGCCGAGGAGGCCGGCACGGTCAGCCGGAAGCCGGCGGCGTCGGCCCTGACCGGTACCGGCGGGGGGGCGAAGCCGCCGCGGCCATTGGCCGGGATCTGCTGACCGTTGATCGTGACGGTGGTCGCGGTGAACGACGGCGCGGTCAGGGTCAGCGTCTCTCCCTGTACGCCGCCGCCCTGCATGCGGACCGTCACGGCGAGCGGCGCGAGCGAAAGGTTGGTCATCAGCACGCGCCGCTGCCCGCCGGGCATGGCGACCGCCAGAGCGGAGGCCGACCGCGGCAGGCTGCTCTGCGCGATCCGGAGCATGCGTCCACCCTGGAGGCGCGAGAACATCCACATCGCATAGAAGGTCGGCTGCGCGACATAGTCTCCGCCGGCGGTCAGCCGCGTGGGGTGGTAGCCGCCGAACACCGTTCGCCGGACGTCGCCATGGAAGTTGAAGCCGACCCAGCCAGTCGCGGCCAGAGTGGACAAAGTCTTGAGATTGTAGACCGCGCCGCCCAGCGAGGCCGCGGTGTTGCGGTTGGCGCCGCCGTTGAGGCTGCCGCCCTCGGTGATCCGGCAGGGCAGGGCGCGGGCGGCGACCTGTGGCGCCTGCAGGCAGTTCCGGCCGACGACGTCGATCCGCTTGGTCCAGGCCTTGAGGATGACCCGCGAATCGTCGGCGTTCGACGGCGCGCCATAGACATGCTGGGTCAGCATGACTACGTCGCGCCCGGCCTGGCCGGCGAATCGCGCCGGCCAGTCACCCACCTTGGCGACGTCCGGCCCCGCGAAACGCGCACCAGGGACCGCTTGGGCCACTGCGTCGTGGAGCGTCCGCCAGCGCGCGATATACGCGTCGAACGGCATGCCGTAGATGTCGGGCTCGTTGCCGATCTGGAAGATCACCCGGTCGCCGAGCAGCTTGCTCAGCCGCCGCGCATCGGCGGCATCCTCCCCCGGATCACCCGTCCTGAAGTTCAGGCCGTAGATCAGCGGCGTCGCGCTTCCGACAGCGCGGACGAAGCCGGCGATGCCGGCGAGCTGTGAATCGGTATAGGGCGGCAGGTCGCGATCGGACGTGGCCCCGCCGATCCGGACCGACAGGTCGGCGCCGAGCAGTCGGTAGAGCCCGATCAGCCCGGTCAACCCGTCGAGGCGATCGATGTCACGCAGGAGCATGTTGTGTTCGTAGCTGATCCCGACGAAATCGCCGGGTATGGCGGCGCCGCCGGACCCGCCCGCGATCTGCACGACGCCCTGCGGAGAGCCCTGCTGAGCCCAGGCGACCGGCGATAGGGCAAGCGATCCTGCGGCGAGGGTGCCGAGGGCGCGTCGCAGGCGGGGGTGGGCAGAGCGCGGAGTAGTGGCCATATCCCGCGCAACTCGCATTTGGTCAGCCCGTTCCGCAAGATCGCCGAACGAGCTGCCGCGTCGCGCGTTGCGGGCTGGCGTAACGCCTGATAATGGCGGCGCGACAACCCAGGTACGTGCCCCGACGTCGTTTTTGGCAGGGCAGGCCCAACGATCGGCGGATGAAGTTGCGGAAGGGTGTTGCAATAGCGGCCATCGCCAAGAACGAAGGCAAGTTCATCGCGGAGTGGGTTGCGTTCCATCTTTCGATCGGGTTCGACCGGATCATCGTCTACGTCAACGACAGCGAGGATGACACCGAGACCATCCTGCGCACCTTGTCGCAGCACTATCCAGTGGAGTGCGTGTCCTGGCCCAGTGGCGACTTCCGATCCCCGCAACGCGCCGCCTATGCCGAGGCGATTGAGACGACCAAGGATTGCGAGTGGGTCGCGTTCATCGACATCGACGAGTTTCTGGTGCCGTGGAAAGATGGGAGCATCGGCGCCTATCTTGCGCGTGCACCCGAAGACGCGACCGCCATCGGCGTTAACTGGCGGATGTTCGGATCGTCGGGCCGCACGACTGACGATTATGACAGCGTGCTCCACGCCTTCCGCCGCTGCTCGCGGCCTGATTTTGATTTCAACAATCATATCAAGACCATCGCCCGGATCGACGCGCTTGCCGACATGTTCATTCACCATGCCACGCTGCGCTATGGCCGCGCCGTGAACGCCGCCTTCGCGCCGCTGGTGCTGCCGACGCTCGGGCGAATGGAAAAGCCGGTCTATGCCGGAATCCATGTCGCGCACTACCAGTCGAAGACGCTTGGCGAGTTCCTGGCGCGGCGCGCAAAGGGCAATGCTAATTTCAACCCCCGGCACACCAGCCATGTCCGCGCCGCCAATGAGAAGGGGTTCCGCTACGTCGACCGTAACGAGAAGCTCGACATCCGCCTCGACAGCTTCCTGCCCGGGTTCGATGCGAAGTTCGCGGAGATCAAGGCGGTGCTGACCGACGCTGGCGTCTATCCGCGACAGACGCGATAAGCCGACGAAAGCACAGAGATGCACGAGCCCACGAGGGTCGTCCCATTCAAGATGTGGGACCGGATCAATAATTTCGGCGATGCGGTCAACCCCCACATCATCAAGCTGGTGTCAGGGCTGGAGCCGGTCAAGGGCGGCCGCGGCGACCATCTGATCGGCATCGGCAGCGTGCTGCAGAAGGCTGGTGAGCACTCCTACGTCTGGGGTGCCGGGCTGATGCACCCGGACATGCCGGTGCGCGTGCCCGGCGAGCGCATCCGCGCGGTGCGCGGGCGGCGGACGCTCGAGATCCTGCGCGAACGCGGCATCCTCGGCCGTGACGTGCCGCTCGGCGATCCCGGCGTACTCGTCCGGCGCTATGCCGACCGGCTGGTCGGCCCGGCGGTGGAGCGGCGCTTTCGCGCCTGCGTCGTCCCGCATCACGCCTCTTACGACGATCTCGCATTCAAGGAATTGCGCGAGGATCCCGACGTCAAGCTGGTCAACATGCGCTCCAACTCGCTCGACACGTTGCGCAGCATCGCGGAGGCCGAGGTCGTGCTCTCGCAGAGCCTGCATGGCCTGATCTTCGCCGAGGCGCTGAACCGGCCCAGCCTGTGGATCTCGAACAATGTCACCAGCGACTGGTGCTTCAAGTTCGGGGACTGGTACACGAACACGCTGGAGCCGCAGGCGGAACCCGTCGCCTTCTCGCGCCGTGAGCCGCTCGACATCGAAAGCATGATCCCGGCTGCCCGCCTCGCCGGCCTCGATGTCGACGAGGAAGCGCTGATCTCCGCCTTTCCATTAGATTGCACGGTTGAACGCGACACCGCCAATCTGGTGACCTTCGAGGAAGGCCGTGCGCGGAAGAGCATCTTCGTCGCATCGCGCGCGCTGACGCCGTTCCAGGGCACGAAGCTGTCCGAGCTGGAAGAGCCGGTCCGGCGCAAGCTGGAGCGCGACCTGAAGCTGCCCGTGCGCGACTATTTCAAAAACTGGGCGGAAACCCGCTATTCGATCATCGGGCATGACCGCTATTTCGACGAAAGCGCGGTCTATGCCGCGGTCGAGACGATCATGGACAAGCATTCGAACGTGAAGTTCGCGTTCCTTCGACGCGCGGACCGGTACGAGCGCCGGCGCGGCCGTCGGAAGGGGCGGGTGCAGCACTATCACGGCATCGACTATGTGCTGGGCGATGACACGGTCGGCGCCTGCCTGGTGGCCCGGCCCGATCTCGGCTTCTCGCTGGTCGAGGGCTCGACGCTGTCTATCCTGCTATAGCCAGCGGCCGTAGGTCTGCGCCAGCCGCAGCCCTCAGCCTCAAGCCTCCGGAGCCGGCTCCGCCGCGGTAATTGCCGGTGCGGCTTTATTCTTCATCCGCAGGCGACGCATCGGACCGGATGCGTAATGGGTGATAAAATCGCCCGCCCGGACTGGCGGCAAGGTGTTGTTCCACTGCGTCGGAAGTGCAAGGAAACGCTCTGCGTAGGGCGGCTTCTTCAGATAATGGATGAAGTGCCCGTTCTCGCCTTCGCGGGTGACGAAGTCTTCCTTGGGGACGCCGCGGTTGCGGCGCGAGATGCAGCGATGAAGGAAATCGGCTGCGACCGAAGTCTCGCCGCTACGGAAGATGATGACGCCGCTGTTCGGCCGCTTAGAGCGACCGAGAACGGCGAAGATGTCATGAAAGGGATTCTCCTGAAGCACGCTTTCGAAGGGCGGTGCCGCCGGCAGGATCGCGGCGTCGGCGTCGATGAGGAGGACGTGCCGCCCCTCCCGCAGCAAGGCTTCGGAGCGCTCGAACTTCTGCCATTTCGGGTGAAGCGCGCTGATGTCCTTGTCGAGAAGGTGGTAGTCGTAGCCGAACGTCTCGCAATAGCGTTGCTGCGTTTCGATGCAGTCTTTCCACTCTTCCAGATAGCTGCCGGTCGCCAAGCAGACTACGCTTCCCGTCATCGAACATTTCCCCTGGATGATGGCAGGCATTCGCCGCGGGAGTGGAGGCCCGAGCCGGAATCGAACCGGCGTGCAAGGATTTGCAGTCCTCTGCGTAACCACTCCGCCATCGGGCCGCGGCGGCGGGGAATGGGGGCCTTTGCGGCTGCTGTCAACCATGACCGTGTCATGACCTGCATCTTGGTCGCGCCGGAAGCGGGCGTTCGTCGCAGCGCTGTTCGCCGCCAGGGAGGGTTCGGGCAGTCATGCGCTGAAGGCGGCGCCGGTCAGGCGTCGCGGACGGGCACGGGCGAGAGAGCGATGGCGACGGTGACGATGAAGGCTGCGGCGCGGGCCGAGGGACGGTACTTCTACGTGTGGATGGGCGTCGCATTCGTGGCGGTCGCCTTTCTCGGCTTCGTGCCGACCTACTGGGCGCCGGTGGCGACCGCATCCTTCCACGGCCCGCGCATGCAGCATGTCCACGGGCTGGTGCTGACGCTCTGGGTCTTGTTCTACCTCGTCCAGAGTTGGCTGGTGGCGAGCGGTCGCTCGTTCGACCATCGCAACTGGGGGCAGGCAGGGATCGCCCTGTTCACGGTGGTGATCTGCACGATCCTGGTGACAGAAATCGGCGCGCTGCACCGGGCCGAGATCGCGGGCTATGGCGATGCCGCGCGGCGCTTCGCGGCGGTCACCCTGCTCGGCGCGGCGCTGATCGTCGGCCTGTTCACCGCGGCGATCGTCTGGGCGCGTCGGCCGGATATCCACAAACGGCTGATGGTCGTGCTGATGTCGGCGATGATGGCACCGGCCATCGCCCGCGTTTTCATCATCATGCTTGCGCCCGGCGGCGGGGTGGGCGCACCGCCGCCGCCGGGGGTCGCGGTGGCGCCGACCCTGATCGGCTGCCTGCTGATCGTGGTCGGCATGGTCCATGACCGGCGGACGATCGGCCGGGTCCATCCCGCCTATCTGTGGGGCGGGCTGGCGGTAGTTACCGAGACGCTGCTCACGGTGCCGATCTCGGCGAGCGCGGGCTGGGTGGCGTTCGTGCAGGGGTTCGAGGCGCTAGCCAAGTAATCCCTGCGCGCGCGGCTCTCGACAAACTCGAACCGAACGGAAGGTGAGGCGCGGCTTGCCACGCCGCCGCCGCCCCGACACAATCCGGTGGTGGCAAGCGAACCGGCCATCGCGCTGACCGGCGTCTCGAAGCTCTATGGCGGGCGGCCGGTGCTGGACTCGGTCGATCTCGCCATCGCGCCGGGCAGCTTCGTCGCGCTGGTGGGTTCGTCGGGGTCGGGCAAGACCACGCTTCTCAAGACGATCAACCGGCTCGTCGAGCCCGAGGCCGGCCACGTCGCGGTCGAGGGAAGCGACGTGCGTGGCTTGCCGCCCGCAGCACTGCGCCGCCGGATCGGCTACGTCCTGCAGGCGATCGGCCTGTTCCCGCATCTGACCATCGCCGAGAATATATGGATCGTACCGCGGCTGACCGGTGCCCCCGGGGCGGAACGTGATGCGCGCGTGGCCGAACTGTTGCGCATGGTGGCGCTGCCCGGGGACGTCGGCCGCCGCTATCCGGCCTCGCTGTCGGGCGGGCAGGCGCAGCGGGTCGGTTTCGCCCGCGCGCTCGCGGCCCGTCCGGCGATCGTGCTGATGGATGAGCCCTTCGGCGCGCTCGATCCGGTCACCCGCGACGAGCTCGGCCGCGCCTATCGCGCGCTGCACGACCAGCTTGGCCTGACCAGCGTGATGGTCACCCATGACATGACCGAGGCGCTGCTGCTGGCCGACCGCATCCTCGTCCTCGATGGCGGGCGGATCGTCGCCGACGCCCGCCCGGCCGAGATCGCCCGCGGCCATTCCGACGCGCGGGTCCGCGCGCTGGTCGAGGTTTCGACGCGCCAGGCCGCGCGCCTCGCCGATCTGGTCGCCGGGCGGTGAGCGGGGCGGTGGGCGAGGCACTCGCCGAACTGCCGGCGCTGGTCCGCGCCCATCTCGGCCTCAGCGTGGCGGCGGTGGCGATCGCGGTGGTCGCCGGCCTGCCGCTGGCGCTCTGGGCGGTGCGCGCGCGGCGGCTGCGCGGTCCACTGCTCGCCGCGATCGGTCTCGTCCAGACCATCCCGGCACTGGCGCTGCTCGCTCTGTTCTACCCGCTGCTCCTTGCCCTTGGCCGCGTCACCGCGCTGCCGATTCCGGCGCTCGGCTTCTGGCCGGCGCTGATCGCGCTTGCGCTCTACGCGCTGCTGCCGATCGTGCGGAACGGGGTGGCGGCGATCGAGGGCGTCGACCGCGGCGCGATCGAGGCCGCCGATGCCGTCGGCATGACGCGGGCGCAACGCCTCCGCCTCGTCGAACTGCCGCTGGGTGCACCGGTGATCCTTGCCGGCATCCGCACCGCAACGATCTGGACGATCGGCGCGGCGACGCTCGCCACCACCGTCGGTCAGCCCTGCCTCGGCAACCTGATCTTCTCCGGGCTCCAGACCGAGAACTGGGTGAGGGTGCTGGTTGGCTGCGCGGCGGCGGCGGTGCTGGCGCTGGGTGCCGACCTGCTGCTTGGCGCGATCGAGGCGGGGATCGCGCAGCGCTCACGCTGGCGGCTGTGGGGTGGCAGCGGGCTGCTGGCGGTGGGCCTCATCTTCGCACTCTTGCCCGGGCCATCGCGCCCGGCGGTGGTGGTCGGCGCCAAGAATTTTTCCGAACAGTATATCCTCGCCAGCGTCATCCGGCAGAAGCTGGAGGAGGCGGAGTTCCATACCGACCAGCGCGACGATCTCGGCTCGGCAGTCGCCTATCGCGCGCTCGCCGCCGGCGAGATCGACGTATACGTCGATTATACCGGCACGCTCTGGGCCAATGTCCTCGGTCGCCGCGACAATCCGCCGCCGGCGCGGATGCGGGCGATGCTCGCCGCGGCGCTGGCGCAGCGCGACGGCGTCCACCTGTTCGGGCCTTTGGGATTCGAGAATGCCTATGCGCTCGCGATGCGCCGTGATCGCGCCGCGGCGCTCGGCATCCGCACCCTCGACGACCTCGCCCACGCCGCACCGCATCTGCGGCTGGCGAGTGACCTCGAATTTCTCAGCCGCCCCGAATGGCGCGCGGTCGCCGCGGCCTATGGCCTGCGCTTCGCCGATCAGCGATCGTACAGCCCGACCTTCATGTACCGCGCGATCGTGGATGGTTCGGCTGACGTCCTCTCCGCTTTCTCCTCGGACGGGCGGATCGCGGCGCTTGATCTCGTGACCCTCGCCGATCCGCGCGGGGCGCTGCCGAACTACGATGCGGTGCTGCTGCTTTCGCCGAAGGCCGCGCGGGATCCGAAGCTGGTTGCAGCGCTCAGGCCGCTGGTCGGGTCGATCCCAATTGACCGGATGCGCGCGGCGAACCTGCTGGTGGACCGTGATCGGGACAAGAAGAGCCCGGCGGAAGCGGCGCGGTGGCTGGTGGGGCGGTGACCTGAATCCTCCCGGTGCCGGGTAGGATTCATCTCAATGGCTGTTGCCCACCGCTACCGTCGCCGTGGTCTCCGCCTCGACCGGCACCACCGTGCCGCTGCCGAAGCGGAAGCGGAGCGTGGTCTTCGTCCCCTGCTTCAGCACCGGTGAAATGTCGAACAGCATCGCGTGGTTGCCGCCCGGTGCGAAGACGACACGTCCCCCCGCGGGCAGGTCGACGCCGTCCAGCTTGCGCATCGTCATCACCCCGTCGGCCATCGCGCTTTCGTGGAGTTCGACGGTCTTGGCCATGTCGGTCTCGATCGCCAGGAGGCGGTCGGGTTTCGCGCCGCCGACCAGCGTGAAATAGGCCGCCCCCGGCCGGCCCGGGACGATCGGCAGGCGGATGGTTGCGTCCTCCACCTTGGGCTCCGCCTTCGAGCACCCGGCAAGCGCGATCAGCGCGGCGGCAGACAGGAGCAGGGGGCGCATCGTTTTCCTCCGGAACACCGGGTTCCGTTAGGCCGGAGCCCTTCTTGTGCCAAGGAAAACCCGACCTATATCGCCTCCCGTGACGAACCGCCCGACCGACCCTTGCTTGGGTTTCGAGGAGGGTCGCGGGTTCCTGCATTCTGGGGTGGAAGAGGACTAAGATGGCCAAAGTTATCGGCATTGACCTGGGTACGACGAACAGCTGCGTCGCCGTGATGGAAGGCGGCAAGCCGAAAGTGATCGAGAATTCCGAAGGCGCGCGCACCACGCCCTCGATCGTCGCCTTCGCCAAGGATGGCGAGCGTCTGATCGGGCAGCCGGCGAAGCGCCAGGCGGTGACCAATCCCGACGCGACCATTTTCGCGGTGAAGCGCCTTATCGGCCGCCGCTTCGACGATCCGATCACCAAGAAGGACACCGAGCTGGTCCCCTATCACATCGTGAAGGGGCCGAACGGCGATGCCTGGGTGCAGGCGCGCGGCGAGGATTACTCGCCTTCGCAGATCTCCGCCTTCACGCTGCAGAAGATGAAGGAAACTGCCGAATCCTATCTGGGCGAGACGGTGACGCAGGCGGTGATCACCGTCCCGGCGTACTTCAACGACGCCCAGCGTCAGGCGACCAAGGACGCCGGCAAGATCGCCGGCCTTGAGGTGCTGCGCATCATCAACGAGCCGACCGCGGCGGCGCTCGCCTACGGTCTGGAGAAGGACAACAACAAGACCATCGCGGTCTACGACCTTGGCGGCGGTACCTTCGACGTCTCCATTCTGGAGATCGGCGACGGCGTGTTCGAGGTGAAGTCGACCAATGGCGACACCTTCCTCGGCGGTGAGGACTTCGACGCCAAGCTCGTCGAATATCTCGCCTCGGGCTTCCAGAAGGAGGAGGGCATCGATCTCACCAAGGATCGGCTCGCGCTGCAGCGTCTGAAGGAAGCGGCCGAGAAGGCGAAGATCGAGCTCAGCTCGGCGCAGACCACCGAGGTCAACCTGCCGTTCATCACCGCCGACGCCAACGGGCCGAAGCACCTGGTGAAGTCGATCACCCGCGCCGATCTGGAGCGGCTGGTCGACGACCTCATCAAGCGCACGATCGAGCCGATGAAGAAGGCGCTCGCCGATGCCGGCTTGAAGGGCGACCAGATCGACGAGGTCGTGCTGGTCGGCGGCATGACCCGCATGCCCAAGGTGCGTGAAGCGGTGAAGCAGTTCTTCGGCAAGGAGCCGCATACCGGCGTCAACCCCGACGAAGTGGTGGCGATCGGCGCCGCGGTCCAGGCGGGTGTCCTTCAGGGCGACGTCAAGGACGTGCTGCTGCTGGACGTGACCCCGCTGTCGCTGGGCATCGAGACGCTGGGCGGCATCATGACCAAGATGATCGACCGCAATACGACGATCCCGACCAAGAAGAGCCAGGTCTATTCGACGGCGGACGACAACCAGAACGCGGTCACCATCCGGGTCTTCCAGGGTGAGCGCGAGATGGCGGCCGACAACAAGCTGCTGGGCCAGTTCGACCTGATCGGCATCCCGCCGGCGCCGCGCGGCGTGCCGCAGATCGAGGTCACCTTCGACATCGACGCCAACGGCATCGTCAACGTCAGCGCCAAGGACAAGGGCACCGGCAAGGAGCAGCAGATCAAGATCCAGGCCTCGGGCGGCCTGTCGGACAACGACATCGACCAGATGGTTCGTGATGCCGAGCAGTTTGCCGAGGAGGACAAGAAGCGTCGTGCCGCGGCCGAGGCGAAGAACAACGCCGAAAGCCTGATCCATTCGACCGAAAGCCAGCTGCGGGAGCATGGCGACAAGGTCGATGCGGGGCTGAAGTCCGAGATCGAGGCCGCGATTGCCGCGACCAAGACCGCGGTCGAGAGCAACGACGCCGACGCGATGACCGAAAAGGCCCAGGCGCTCGCTCAGGTCGCGATGAAGCTCGGTCAGGCGATCTACGAGAAGGAGCAGGCCGCCGCCGCTTCGCCCTCACCCGAGGGTGGCAAGGCTGACGACGTCGTCGATGCCGAGTTCTCGGAAGTCGAGGACGAGAAGCAGGCGTAACATCCTCGCCCTCTCCCACATGCGGGAGAGGGCGAACCCGGCCGCAGGCGGGGTGTGAAGGGTACGAGGAAATGGCGATCGTGATGAGCGGCATGCCGAGGCCCGGGCATTCTCCCGCCTGGGCAAGGGCGTTTTCGGCCGGGGGGCTTGATGCTGGACGGTGACTACTACGAGCTGCTCGAGGTCGAGCGCACCGCGGACGACAAGACGATCAAATCATCGTTCCGTCGCCTGGCCATGCAGTGCCATCCCGATCGCAACCCGGGCTGCAAGGATTCGGAGGCCAAGTTCAAGGCGATCAACGAAGCCTATGAATGCCTGAAGGATCCGCAGAAGCGCGCGCTCTACGACCGCCACGGCAAGGCTGCCTTCCAACAGGGCGGCGGCGGGCAGCAGGGCTTTGAGGGCTTTTCCGACATCTTCGAGAACATCTTCGGCGAGTTCATGGGGGGCGGTCGCGGCGGGCAGCGTCAGGGGGGGCAGCGTCGCGGCGCCGACCTCCGCTACGATCTCGAAATCTCGATGGAAGAGGCATTCCACGGCAAGAACGCGCAGATTACCGTCGACGTGGCCGCAACATGCGGCACCTGCCACGGGTCGGGCGCCAAGGCCGGCACCGGCGCGAAGACCTGCAACACCTGCGCCGGCCATGGCAAGGTTCGCGCCCAGCAGGGCTTCTTCGTGGTCGAGCGGACCTGTCCGTCGTGCCACGGCGCGGGTCAGGTGATTTCCGATCCCTGCGGCGAATGCCGCGGTGCCGGCCGGGTCGATCGCGAGAAGAC